>Ga0209237_1000287_pt1 | contig 27513 bp, 23 predicted proteins | sample GraSoi013_1_40cm_2_FD_185820 | JGI IMG/M metagenome (GOLD analysis project Ga0209237, IMG submission 185820) | Grasslands soil microbial communities from the Angelo Coastal Reserve, California, USA - Sample 10_02_2013_1_40cm (SPAdes) (version 2) | ecosystem: Environmental > Terrestrial > Soil >...
GCCCGGACGAGGATGTAGTCGAGTTGGCCTCTCGCCCAGGAGGTGTGCACGAGGAAGTCCATGGCGAGGCCGAGCCAGAGCGCGAAGCGGCCGCGGATGGCGCGGAGCGCCCTGCGGTGGCCGCGCGAGCACTGTTCGCGGAAGTAGCCGGGGATGGTCCGGTCGCCTACGCTCTCGATCTCCACCTCGCAAAAGCCCGCCGCCTCCACCTTGCACCGGTAGCTCTCCACCGTGCCGACGTTTCCGACCGGCACCTGCCAGCACCGGCGCACGAGTGAGACGAAGAGGCGGTCCAAGAGCCCGCGCGGCGGGCGGCGGAGCGCGTAATCCGCGAGGAGCAGCGTTCCGCCGGGGGCGAGCACGCGCGCCGCCTCGCGGAAGAAGCGCTCTCGCGTGTCGAAGTGCACGATGCTCTCGAGGCCGAGCACGTGCGTGAACGATCCCGCGGGAAAGACGCTCAGGTCGGTAGCGTTGCCGTGCTCGAAGCGGACCTCGAGGCCGAGGCCCGCCTCGCGGGCGCGCGCCCGCGCCGCGAGGACGTGCGGCCAGACGATGTCGATGCCGACGATCGCGTGCGGCCGAAAGTTGCGCGCGAGGTAGACGTCCTGCGCCCCGAAGCCGCAGCCGACGTCGAGAAGACGCGAGCGGTCGTCGACGCCGCCCCAGGAGGCGAGGTGGCGGACCAGGTTCTCGGCCGCGCGCAGGTAGTCGCAGCCATCTTCCCAGAGGCCGAAGTTGAGGTAGCCCCCGTGGCAGTCGCCGAAGCGGGTGGCGCCGATCGAATAGAACGCCTCGACGCGCCGCTCGTGACTCTTGCGGGGCCAGGCGACCCTCCCTCCGCCGCTCGCGCGCTCGTAGTTCATCCGAGTTCCACGGCCAAGGTGTTCACCGGCGCTCGGGTGCCGAGCCGCGCGGCGCCTTCACCGAGTCGTCTCCACGGCCCGATCCTCTTCCCCTTCCATCTCCAACCTCAGCAGATCCATCACCAGGTCGGAGCACTGGCCGCGCGGTGGGCACGGTCACTTCGCCTTTGCTGCATGCCACGAGGGCGGCGAGGGTCAAGGCGAATGATGCTGCACGCTGCATTCAGTAAGCATACGCGAATGCGCGCCGATAGCTCGATTGCGGTCGGGACCGTAGAGCGCCGTTCAGCGAACCGGCACTGTTCGTCCGAGCGTCATCGTGGGTCCCTCCTCTCAGATCGAGCGAGTGCTATAAAACACTCCTCGCGGCGAGGAGTACGCTACGGCAAGGCAATGGTTGGGTGCCAACCGAGTCTTTCTGCACGCGCGCCGACGTGGGGTGCGGCGCGGCGGTGGGTTCGAGCGCCGTGTAGACAGCCAGAACCCACGAGCCGAAGAACAAGGTTCGCCGAGCAGGGATGAGGTAAATGCAGACCCGGTTCGCGTTGCGCACGGGCACGTCAAAGCAAGGGGAGCGCGGGTTTGAAAATTGCTCTCCAACCCTTCCAGATTCAGACTTTCTTGCCGGTAGTCGAGAGGAAGAACCTGATGGCGGGATCCGACAAGCAGAAGCAGAGCCTGTACTTCCCAGAGGGCATGCTGGGGGAGATCAAGGTCGAGGCGAACCGGCAGGACCGCTCCCTTTCGTGGATCGTCCAGCAGGCCTGGAGGATCGCGCGCAGCGAGATCATGCGCTTCCCCTCGGTGGGCGACGTGATCGGCGGCGTGCGCCGCACGGGCGAGCAGGACGAGTAGCCATGTCCATCAACGACGCGCGCTCATCTACGCGGCGGCGGGCGCCGACGTGATCTGCCGTCTACAGCGCCCGTCATCGTTCTCCGATGACTGCGCCTCGCGCCAACGACGCGGCAAGGTCGATCGGGTCGATGCGAGTGGCATGCACCACTCGAACGTTGGACCGAACACTCTTTCGATGGGAGGCCCTTGGAACAGGCGAGCATGAGCGCTTGTCTGGTCCGAGAGATTAGCGCACTTTAGCGGCCACGGTTGTAGAGTACTGCGGTGAACGACCCTCCTGCCACCATCCTGCTCGTCGACGATCGTCCCGCGAACCTCATCGCCTTCGAGGCGATCCTCGAACCTCTGGGGCAACGCCTGGTCAGAGCCACGTCGGGGCGGGAGGCGCTCAGGTTCCTGCTGCACGACCAATGCGCGCTGATCCTGCTCGACGTGCAGATGCCCGATCTTGACGGCTTCGCGACCGCCGCTCTGATCCGGGAACGTCCGCGAACGCGTTACACGCCGATTATTTTCGTGACCGCCATCCACCGTGAAGAAGAGGAGATCGTCAAGGGCTACGCCTACGGGGCGGTCGACTACATCGTCAAGCCCTTCAACTCGGAAGCCCTGCTCACGAAGGTGCGGGTCTTCTTGGAGCATCACCGGCGGGAACAGGTCGCCCGAGCCGATGCCGAGGCACAGCGAGAACGCTTGCACGCGCTCTTCATGCAGGCACCGGCAGCCATCGCGATCCTGCGGGGGCCGGACCAGGTCTTCGAGCTCGCCAACTCCCGATTCGAGGAGCTTGTTTGCCGGAAGGACCTCGTTGGTTGGTCCGGCCGGGAAGTACTGCCGGAGCTCATCCATCAGGGCCTCTGGGACATTCCGGATCGCGTCTACCACGGGGGTGAACTCTTCATTGGGAAAGAGTACGCGGTCCGGCTCGACCCTCCCTGCGACGGCTCCCTCGAAGAGAGGTTCTTCAATGTCGTCGCGCAGCCTACGCGCGACGTGAGCGGTAAGGTTGACGGTGTCCTCGTCCATGTGGTCGAGGTGACGGAGTCCGTGCTCGCGCGCCGCAAAGTCGAGACACTCGCCAAACAGCTTCAGGACGCCGACCGAAGCAAGGACGAGTTTCTCGCGATGCTCTCCCACGAGCTGCGCAACCCACTCTCTCCGATCTTGACTGCCCTGGAATTGATGCGGCTGCGGAAAAACGCCGAGGGGGCGGAGCGCGAGCGTGGAATCATCGAACGACAGGTAGGCCATCTCGCACGACTGGTGGACGATCTGCTCGACGTATCTCGCGCCACCACCGGCAAGATCGATCTCCGCCGGGAACCCATCGAGATGTCCGCCATCGTTGCGCGCGCCGTGGAAGTTGCGAGGCCCCTGATAGACTCCAAGCACCACAGGTTGAACGTCACCGTCTCCGAGGTGGGCCTGGCGGTGGAAGGCGATCCTGTCCGCCTTGCTCAGGTCATTTCGAACCTGCTCAACAACGCGGCGAAGTACACCGAACCACGCGGTCACATCGTAGTGGAGGGCTTCCGCGATGACTCGGAGGTGGTCCTACGAGTGCGCGATACGGGGCAGGGCATCCCGCCCGATCGGCTGGCGTCGATGTTCGACCTCTTCGTTCAGGGTGAGCAGCCGTTGGACCGGTCCGAAGGCGGCCTCGGGGTAGGCCTCACGCTCGTCCGAAGTCTCGTGCAATTACATGGCGGCAACGTCGAGGCTCACAGCGAGGGCGTTGGGCGCGGCTGCGAGTTCGTCGTGCACTTGCCTGCTCTCGACCGGCACGGGCCGCGCGGGCAAGCTCCGCGCACGTCAGGGCGGACCGAACACCACCGATCTCGTCGTGTCCTGGTCGTGGATGACAACGTCGACGCCGCAGATACGCTTGCTGAGGCGCTGCGACACGCCGGCCACGAGGTTCGCGTGGAATACGATGGAAGCTCCGCTCTGGCGGCTGCGAAACAACTCCAACCGGACGTGATCCTGCTCGACCTCGGTCTTCCGGGCATGGACGGCTTCGAGGTCGCCCGCCGTCTCCGGACTGATGCTGGACTGTCCAAGGTTCGCCTCGTGGCGATCACGGGATACGGACAGGCGGCAGACCGCAAGCGGACTGCCGAAATCGGCATCGAGCAGCACTTGGTGAAGCCGGTGGATCTCGACAGGGTCATCGAGTCCGTCGAGGAATGAGGAAAGTGCTTGCCACCCTCGGTCGGACGTTCGGTCAGACGCTGGAGCGCGCCTGCGCGCGCGCCGGCATCCCGCGTTGCACGCCGAACGATCTCCGCCGCACCTACTCCACCTGGCTGCGCGCGTACGGCGTCCCCAACGAGCTCAGCGCGCCGACCATGGGGCACAAGGACACGCGCATGCTCGATCGCGTCTACGCGAGACTTCCGCCGGAGCTGCTTCGGCTCCGTTTGCTCGCTGCCCTCGGAAGGTGCAGTGCCGATGCAGTAAACACGAGCGGAGAAGGTGCACAGAGAGGACGCACCGGACAGCCGGCCGACGACGTAACTGCTGGGAAATTGGCTCCCCGAGCTGGGATCGAACCAGCGACCCACGGATTAACAGTCCGTTGCTCTGCCAGCTGAGCTATCGGGGAACAAGGCCGGCGAAGGCCGGCGTTTCTATCCGTGCACACCAGCGGTGTCAAGATACACTGCGAGGGTGGAAGCGCTCCATCCCGGCGATCCGATCGACGTCGTCGCTCCTTCCAGTGCCTTCGAGCGCGAACGGTTCGATCGGGGCATCGACGCTCTGCGCGAGATCGGCCTCGTCCCTCGCTTCAGCGAGGAGATTTTTTCGCGCACCGGCCACCTTGCTGGAGACGACGCGCGTCGCAAGCGAGAGCTGGAGGCGGCGTTCCGCAGCGACGCCAAGGCGCTCATCCTCGCGCGCGGCGGATACGGCCTCCTCCGCTTCGCCAGCGAGCTGAAACGACTGCCTCGCAAGCTCCTGATCGGCTACAGCGATGCGACCGTCCTCCACGAGCTCTGGCGGCGCAAGGGGATGCCTTCGATCCACGGGCCGATGTGCACGCAGCTCGGCGAGGATCCGTCCGCTCTCGAGCGCCTGCGAGCGCTGCTCTTCGACGAACCGATCGGTCCCCTCTCCTGGACGTCTCGCTCCGCGCACGGAGGGCGCGCAGAAGGGCCGCTGGCGGGCGGCAATCTCGCGACGCTCGGCTCGATGTGCGGCACGCCGGTCCAGCCCGAGTTTCGCGGCTGCATCGTGCTGATCGAAGACCTGAACGAGCCGCCGTATCGCCTCGATCGGCTGCTCACGCAGCTCGCCCTCAGCGGCGCCCTCGACGGAGCGAAGGCGTTCGTGGTGGGCGATCTCACGGCGCCTGGCGAAGATCCGGAGGGCCGGGAAGAAGTCGTGGCGGAGCGACTGGGCAAGCTCGCTGTCCCGGTGGTGTTCGGGGCACCCTTCGGCCACGCCGGCCGCAACCAGCCCGTCGCCTTCGGCTGCGCGCACGCGCTCGACGCCGACGCCGGCAAGCTCACGCCGCTGGAATCGCCGACGGTAGCGGCGCAAAGCTGATACCCTCGATAGCCGCATGCGCGTCTACCTGCTCGGCATCGCCGGCACCGGAATGGGGTCGTTCGCGGGTCTCCTGAGGAAGGCCGGCCACGAAGTTTCCGGCTCGGACGAGAACGTCTACCCGCCGATGAGCGACAAGCTCGCGGAGTGGAAGATCCGCGTCTTCACGCCGTACGCCGCGGACAACTTGAAAAGGGCAGAGATCGATCTGGCGGTGGTCGGCAACGTGTTGCGGGCGGACAACGTCGAGGCGAAGGCGGTCCGGCGGCTCGGGATACCGCACATGAGCTTTCCCGAAGCGCTCGAGGAGCTCTTCCTCACCAAGCGGCATCCGGTGGTCATCGCCGGCACGCATGGGAAGACCACCACCACCGCCATCTGCGCCCAGGTGCTGACGCATGCGGGCCGGGATCCCAGCATGCTGGTGGGCGGAGTTCCCTTGAACTTCAACGAAGGGTTCCGCCTCGGCGGCGGCGAGCACTTCGTCATCGAGGGCGACGAGTACGACACCGCCTACTTCGACAAGGGGCCCAAATTCCTCCACTACCGGCCGCGCACCGCCATCTTCACGGGCGCGGAGTTCGACCACGCCGACATCTACCGGGACACCGCCCACTACGAGAGCGCGTTCGAGAAGTTCTTCCCCCTCTTGCCGCAGGACGGCTACGTCGCTGCCTGCAGCGCCTTTCCCAACTGGAAGCGCCTCGCCTCCTTCGCGAAGTGCAGGGTGGAGAGCTACTGCGCGCAGGACGACGTCGAGGCCGACTGGCGCTCGCGCTGGCTGAACCTTGGCCCTGCCGGCGCCACCTTCGAAATCCACTACAAGGACAAGCCGGAGATCCGCGTCACGCTCCCCGCGGCCGGCCGGCACAACGTCGAGAACGCCCTCGGCGTCTACGCCGCCTGCCGCGCCTTGGGACTGAAGCCGGATGAGATCGCGGCCGGGTTTCGTAGCTTCCGCGGTGTGAAACGGCGGCAAGAGCTGCGCGGCGAGGTTAGAGGAGTGGCCGTGATCGACGACTTCGCCCACCATCCGACCGCCGTGCGCGAAACCATCGCCGGCATCCTCGCGCAATACCCGGGCCGGCGACTGGTGGCCGTCTTCGAGCCGCGCAGCAACACCGCGATGCGTAAGATCCACCAGGAGGAGTACGCGCACGCCTTCCGCGGCGCGGACGAGGCGATCATCAGCCAGCCCACCGCCATCGCCAAGGTGCCGGAGAGCGAGCGCATCGACGCGAAGCGGATAGTCCAGGACATCACCGACGCGGGCACGCGGGCGCGCTGGATGGAGTCCCCCGACGCGATCGTCGCGGCGCTGGCGAAGGAGACACGCTCCGGTGACGTCGTGCTCGCCATGTCCAACGGGGCCTTTGGCGGGCTCCACGACAAGCTGCTCAAAGCGCTGGGCGCGAAGGCATGAATCCCGCCGCCTTGCGCGACATCTGCATCGTCGCGGCGGAAGCCGGGGCCCGCGTGCTGCGCGATCTGCGCGATCGCCCGCGCGACGTGCGCTTCAAGGGTCGCACCGACCTGGTCACCGATGCCGACAAGGCCGCCGAGGAGGCGGTGCTGCGCATCCTGCGCGAGCGCGCTCCTGGCACGAAGGTCCTAGCCGAGGAGAGTGGCGCACAAGGCGAGGGAGACATCTGCTTCGTCGTCGATCCGCTCGACGGCACCACCAACTACGCGCACGGGATTCCCATCTTCGCGTGCACCGTGGGTGCGGAAGAGAACGGCGTCGTCGTCGCGGGTTGCACGGTCGATCCGATGCGCGGCGAGACGTTCGTGGCCGGGCGTGGGCTCGGGGCAGAAGTCCGCACGGAAACTGGTAGTCGTGCGCTGCGGGTCTCGGCCGCCGCGGAGCTGGTCGAAGCCGTCCTCTGCACCGGCTTCCCCTACGGCGATCGCGACAAGCTCCCGCGGATGATCGCGGCGTTCGGCAAGTTCACCGAGCTCGCCCGCGGCTCACGCAGGCTGGGAAGCGCGGCGATCGATCTCGCCTGGGTCGCCGCCGGCCGGCTCGACGGATTCTGGGAACTCGGCCTCAAGCCCTGGGACGTGGCCGCAGGTCAGTTGCTGGTGGAAGAAGCGGGGGGCGTCGTGACGCGCTTCGACGGTTCCCCGCACCGGCTGGCGGGCGGCGAGATCGTCGCCGCGCCGCCCGCGCTGCACCCGAAGATGGTGCAGGTCCTCAGCGCTTTGCGGTGAGGTCGTCGCGCCGGTTCTCCCGCCAGGCCTCCTCGTCGTGGCCGAGGGCCTTCGGCTTCTCCGCGCCGAAGCTGATGGCGGTGATCTGGCCGGAATGCACTCCGAGCGTGGCGAGATACTTCTTCGCCGAGTCCGCCCGGCGCTGGCCGAGGGCGAGGTTGTACTGGCCCGAGCCGCGCTCGTCGCAGTTCCCCTCGATCCGGACCTTCAGCTCCTGATGCGCCGTGAGCACGTTGGCGACGTTGCTCAGCTTCTCCTGGGCCTCCTTGGTCAGCGTCGCCGAGTCGAACTCGAAGAACACGCTGACGCCGCGCAGTTGCTCGAGCGCCTTGTCCAGGTCGGCCTGGCCCTGCGCGTGGTACTCCTCCGCGGTCGGCTTCGCCTCCGGCTGCGCTTGCTCCTGCTTCGTCTCATCCTGCTTCGCGCTCGCGTCCGGCGCAGGCTGGGTGTGCGAGCAGGCGATCATCCCAGCGAGCCCGATAGTCAGTACATGTCCGGTCATGTCCGACAGCTTCATCGATTACCTCCGAGTTGCCCGGGGAACAGCGGGCGGTTCTGGCGTATGCCCGTCCGCCCACTTCCCGCAAGGGAAATCTTTGCCCTGAACATCGTTTGAGGTCAAACGATTTCTGCGCGCCCCGGCCTGGCCGGCGCGCGAGCGTCTCGGAGCAACCGATCGTCGAGCCTTAGACCGCTCTTCGGCGGCCCGCCAGCGCCATGTACGCCCAGAGGACGATGATCGCGCCGATGATCGACGAGATCCACCCACCCGGGGTGAATCCCCAGGATCCGTCCGCCTGCGTGTTGGAGCCGAAGAGCGCGTGACCGATCAGCCCGCCGACGAGCGATCCGATCATTCCCAGGATAGCGGTGGAGAGCCATCCCATCGCTTGACGCCCTGGGTAGATCGCTCGGGCAAGCAGGCCGATCACGAGGCCGAAGATGATGAAGCCGATGATGTGCATGGGTCGGTCTCCCGCCGTGGAGAGTCAGGAACAACCGTAAGCACGGCGGCTCATCGGAGGTAGCGTAAGCGGGCGATCGTGATCAAGGCTGCTCCCACGGCGGCGCCGAGCGCCCAACCGGCCAGCACATCGGTCGGCCAATGCACTCCCAGGTAGACCCGCGACACTCCCACGAGCACTACCAGCGCGACGCCGATCGCCGAGAGCCTGGGAGCCGCCCAGCCGAAGACCGCCGCCGCGGCCGCGGTATCGCTCGCGTGGCTGGAGGGGAACGAAAGCCCGCTTCCGCACCCGAGTGGATACGCGATGTGCACGGGGTCGGCGCTGCAGGGCCGCGGTCGCGCGACCTGGGGCTTCACCACCCGTGCGCTGAGAAGATCGGCAGCGCCGATGGCTGCCCAGAGGAGGAGGGCCGCCAGCGCGCGGTGAGGCGACTTCAGCCAGAGATAGATCGCGGCGAGGGCCGCAATGGCGAGCAGGATCCCCGGGTTCGATGCCGCTCCCATCACGGTATCGAGCCATGGCGTCCCGGGCCGGTTGAAGAACGAGAGCAACTCGACGTCGATGTCCGCGTTGACGAGCAAGGAAAAAGGGTAGCACTTTCCGTCGCGTGGCAGAAAGCCGGACAAGCGCCTGACCGTCTGGCCGCGCGGCGGTCTCTGCGCTGCTGCGGTTGGGTTATACAGGGACGCCCACGAGGGAGAGTGCGATGCCGCGGATGGTCAAGTGCGCAAAGCTCGGGAGGGAACTGCCGGGCCTCGATTTCAAGCCGTGGAACAACGAGCTGGGCCAGCGCATCTACGACAGCATCTCGCAGGACGCGTGGAAGATGTGGCTGGAGCATTTCAAGATGGTCATGAACGAGTACCGCCTCGCCGGCGGCTCAGAGCAGGCGAACCAGGTGCTCTTCGATCAGGCCGAGAAGTTCTTCTTCGGCGAAGGCGCGCAGCTCCCGCCGGACTACAAGCCGCCCGCCGCCAAGGGCTGAGGCGTGCGCGGACAAGGCGAGATCCTCGTCGTTTCCTGCTACGAGCTCGGCCGCCAGCCGGTGGCGGCCGCGTCCGCGATCGGCGCCTTGGAGCGCGCAGGTTTCGCTCCCGCCGCCCAGGACGTCTCCGTCGACAGGCTCTCGCCGCAGGCGCTGTCGCGGGCCCGCCTGGTCCTGATCAGCGTTCCCATGCACACCGCTCTGCAGCTCGGCGTCCGCGTGGCGGAGAAGGCGCGCGAGGCCGGCGCGCGCGTGGCGTTCTTCGGGCTGTACGCCGCGCTCAATGCCGCTCACCTCCGCGAGCGCCATGGCGACTTCGTCGCCGGCGAGGATACCGCCGAGCTGGTCGAGCTGGCGCGCGCCCTCGAAGAGGGACGTGCGCCGGCGGTCAGCGAAAGCGGCAAGCGCGACGTGGCCGTGCCCTCGCGCGGAGCGCTGCCGGGCCTCGATCGGTACGCGAAGCTTTCCTGGAACGGCGAGGAGCGCCTCGTCGCGTCGGTCGACGCTTCCCGGGGATGCAAGCACCTCTGCCGGCACTGCCCCATCGTCCCTGTCTATCGAGGCCGATTCGTCGCGGTGCCGCGCGAAACGGTGCTGGCCGACGTGGCGCAACAGATCGCGGTGGGGGCGCGCCACGTCAGCTTCGGGGACCCCGATTTCCTGAACGGGCCGACCCACGCGCTCCGGATCGCGCGCGAGCTGCACGAGCGCTGGCCGCGGGTCTCCTTCGACGCCACGATCAAGATCGAGCACCTCCTCGAGCATCGCGCGCTGCTCCCCGAGCTCGTGCGCTGCGGGATGATCTTCGTCACCAGCGCCGTCGAGTCCCTCAATGACCGCGTGCTCGAAGCCCTGCGCAAAGGGCACGCTGCCGCCGACGTGCCGCTCGCGCTCGCCGCAGTCCGCGAAGCGGGCGCCGAGCTTCGCCCGACGCTCCTGCCGTTCACGCCTTGGGCGGCGCTCGAGGACCTGCCGGCGCTCTTCGACTTCGCGGTCGGGCACGATCTGGTCAGCGCCATCGATCCCGTCCAGTACACTCTTCGCCTGCTGCTGCCGCCCGGATCGCTCCTTCTGGAAGATGCCGGTCCCTGGCTGCGTGACTTCGACTCGGACGCGTTCACCTGGCGCTGGCAGCACGAAGACCCGCGCGTCGACGCGCTCTGGCGCGATTCGGTGGAGGCGGTGCGCGGCGACGCCGGATTCGACGAGTTGCGGGCGCTGGCAGACCGCACCTTGCGCAGGCCGCCCGCCAGGCGGGTCTCGCGCTCGCAGAGGAGCGTCCCTCGCCTCACCGAGCCCTGGTTCTGTTGAGCGGAGCCCACCGCCGGCCAGTTCGGCCGGGTCTGATCACGCCACCGGAAGCTTGGGAGTGACCACCGCTTCGATGCCGGCACCCGCCGCCCGCAGCGCGGCCTCGACCTCCTCGGGTGTGTCGCCGCGCGCGAAGGCGAATCCGAGATACGACGCGCCCTCCGGGAGCGGGACGATCTCCTCGCGCAGGTGCGCGGTGATCACCACGTCTTCGATCAGGGGCACGCGGCGTGCTTCGTCGACCCCGCGCACCTCCTGGAGCACGCCCCGCTCGCGGATGGGCAGCATGAGCACGCCGGCAGAGCGGTTCTCGCGCGGAGGTGGCTCGCCCCCGCGCCCGAGCGCGTGGCGGAGGATCAGTTCCTCCAGCGTCACCCCGACGCCGAAACGCAGCGCCCGTCCGCACAGGCCGCCGATGCTCCGTGCGGCGATCTCGAGGATTCGTGGACCGTCCGGCGAGAGGCGCAGCTCCGCGTGCACGGGGCCTTCCACGAGCCCGAGCGCCGCGCAGCCGCGCGAGACCTCCCGGGCAATGGCGTCCTCCAGAGGCGCTGGCTGCCGGGAAGGGGTGACGTAGAGCGACTCCTCGAAGTAAGGGCCGTCGAGCGGGTCCGGCTTGTCGAACAGCGCGAGCACGTGCAGGTGGCCGCGCATGAGCAATCCCTCGAGAGCAACTTCGGGCCCCGGAACGAATTCCTCGATCAGCACGCGCTCGAGATCGGGATCGCGGCGCTGTGCGACGTCGGGCGAACGAAGCAGGGCGGCGACTCGAAGAAAGGCCGAGCGGAGTCCCCCCGCGTCATCAGCGCGGATCACGCCGCGGCTCCCCGAGAGCACCAGCGGCTTCACCACGCTGGGATACGGCGCGCGCTGGAGCAGCGCGTCGAGGTCTGTTCCCGAAAGCTCGCGGGGGACGACCTCGAAGCGAGGCACGGGAACGCCGGCTTGGCGCAGGCGCGCGCGGCTCAACGCCTTGCTTCGCGCAGCGGCGACCGCCTCGGACGGATTGTGCGGAAGCCGCAGTCTCGCGGCGGCGAGCGCGGCGACCAGCGCCGTCAGATCGTCTACCCCCACGACCGCCAGCGGCTTGCTCTCGCGCACGCCGCGCGCCAGCTCGTCGGCCGCCGCCTGGGCGTCCCGGAACCGGAGCGCCACCGGCGCGCCTTCCCAGATGTCGGCGAGCTGGTGGCAGACGTCGCTCGCGGCGATCACGTCGACGCCGAGGCGCTTCGCCGCGGCGAGGAAGTCATCGTTCCGGTATCCCGACTTGGGCAGGACGAGGACCACGGAAGGCATCGCGCGCCGATCATAACCTCTCCGTCACCGATCGGATGTTCGGAACGCCGAACGCCCGATACGGTGATCGCACGCACGGAGGGCGACATGGCTCAAGCGATCCTCGCACTGTCGGACCGCGTCACCGCGGATTCGCCGCGCCACACGCCGCCGGTCCCGACGCTTGTGCTGCACTTCCCGGGAGGCAGCATCGGATTGCAGAGCCTCCTATCGGTCGGCGCGGATGCGACGAACCAGATCGTCCTCGATGACCGGTACGTCTCGCGGTTCCACTGCCGGCTGATCCCACAGGGCGGCCGCTGGGTGCTGAAGGATCTCTCGTCCACCAACGGCACCTACCTCGACGGCGCGCGGGTCGCGGAGGCGGAGATCGAGGCCGGAGCCCGCATCCGCGTCGGCTCCAAGGAGCTGCGCGTCGAGCGCGCGGGTCCGCGGCTGGAGGCGTCGCTCCCTGGCCTCGTCGCCTGCGATCCCGCGCTGGGGCCGGTCCTGGAGCTTCTTCGCCGCGCCGCTCCGTCGTCGTTGCCGGTCATCCTCCTCGGCGAAAGCGGCACGGGCAAGGAGGTTGCCGCACGCGCGGTACACGAGCTGTCCGACCGGCGCGCCGGCCCCTTCGTTCCGCTGAACTGTGGCGCCATCTCCCGCGAGTTGGCGGAATCGGAGCTGTTCGGGCACGAGAGAGGCTCGTTCACCGGTGCCATCACCAGCGCACCCGGGGCGTTCGCCACGGCCGACGGCGGAACGCTGTTCCTCGACGAGATCGGCGATCTACCCACGCCCCTGCAAGTGAAGCTGCTGCGCGCGCTGGAAGCGGGAGAAGTGAAGCCCGTGGGCGCGCCGAAGCCGCGCCGCATCGACGTGCGGGTGGTTTGCGCCACGCACCACGACTTGAGGCTGCGGGTGCGCGACGGCGCCTTTCGCGAGGACTTGCTCTACCGGCTGCGCGGGGTCACCGTCGAGCTGCCGCCTTTGCGCGCGCGCCCGCACGACATCCTTCCGCTCGCCGAGCATTTCCTGCCGGCGGACCGGTCGTTCGCGCCGGACGCCCGGGCGGCGCTGCTCTCCCACCGCTGGCCCGGCAACGTCCGCGAGCTGCGTCACGTGGTCCAGCTCGCGGCCCTGCTTTCGGAGTCTCCCATCATCCGCGCGCACGCGCTGAGGTTCGACGATCCGGCGCCGGCGCCGTGGGCGCCAAGGGTCTGCGAACAGCCTGGAGACTCCGCGGTGGTCCTGCGCGGCCGCACCCTCGACGAGTTGGAAGAGCTCGCCATCCGATCCGCGCTCGTGCGCCACGGCGGCAATCGCCGCGCCATTTCCGAGGAGCTGGGCATCGCTCGCTCGAGCCTGTTGCGAAAACTCGATGCGCTGCGATTGCGGGGCTGATCACTCCGTTCCGAGATACGTGTACCCGCGCATGGCCTGCTCGTAGAAGTCGGTGAGCTGGACGCTCTCTTTTGGCTTCACGTGGCCTTCACGGACCTTGCCGTCCAGCGCTTGCTTGATGCGCTTGGCCAGATCGCTCGGCTCGTACTGCACCCGCGCCAGCACGCGCTCCATGGTGTCGCCCGGGATCACTTCCTCGATGTAGAAGTCCTCCGGGTCGTCGTCGTCGACGAACACGTGCACCTCGTGCACGCGCCCGAAGAGGTTGTGCATGTCGCCCATGATGTCCTGGTAGGCGCCGGTGAGGAACATGCCGAGGTAGTACGGCTCGCCGGGCCGCAACGGGTGCAGCGCGATGGTTTCGTCCACCGTCTCGCCTTCGATGAAGATGTCGATCTTTCCGTCCGAGTCGCAGGTGATGTCCACGATGGTGGAATCGCGGGTGGGCTGCTCGGTGTGCCGGTGCAACGGGACGATGGGAAAGAGCTGGTTGATGGCCCAGGAATCGGGCGCGCTCTGGAAGAGCGAGAAGTTGGCCATGTACTGGTCGGCGAGACGATCGTCGAGGCCGCGCGTGGGCCCCGGCACCCGCTTGCGCTTCTTGTTGATCTCGACGAGGCGGCGGCAGAGGCGCCAGAAGAGTCCTTCCACCGCGGCGCGTTCTTCCAAGCCGAGGATTCCCAGCTTGAACATCGTCAGGGCCTGCTCCTTCTTCGCCACCGCGTCGTTGTAGGCCTCGCCGGAGTTCTTCGGCGTCATCCCGGAGACGATCTCGCGCATCTCGCGAACGATGGGAGAGTTATCTTCCGGCACGGGCGCCACCGCGTCGGCAGGCGCGTTGGGTCCCGGGCTCGCCGAGGGCTCCTCGTGCACGGTGCCGTTCTCGCCGAACTCGATGTGGCCGAAGACGTTCATGAGGAGGCAGGCGTGGTGCGCGGTCAGCGCGCGCCCGCTTTCGGAGACCAGATTCGGCTCCGGCACGCCTTCGTTGCTGCAGATCTGCTGCACCGTGTAGACCACGTCGGCGGCGTACTCCTCCATCGAGTAGTTCAGCGACGAGACGTAGGAGGTGCTGCGCGCGCCGACGTAATCGACGCCGAGGCCGCCCCCGACGTCGAAATACTCCAGGCTGGAGAGGCCCATCTTCCGCAGCTTGGCGTAGAACCGGGCGCCTTCGTTGACCACGTCCTTGACGGTGCGGATGTCGGTGAGCTGCGACCCGACATGGAAGTGGAAGAGCTTGGCCGCTTCCACCTTCCCGGCGGCGCGCAGGATCTCGATGGCGCGGATCAACTCCGGCGTGGTGAGCCCGAACTTGGCGAAGTCGCCGGAGGACGACTCCCACTTGCCCGTGCCTTTGGTGGAGAGCTTGCTGCGCAGCCCGATCAGGGGCTGCACGTTCATCTCCTCCGAGAGGCGGAGCAGGTGCGGCAGCTCGGAGAGCTTCTCGATCACCACCAGGATCTTGCGCCCGAGCTTGCGTCCCATCAGCGCGAGCCGCAGGTACTCCTCGTCCTTGTAGCCGTTGCAGATGGTGAGCGCCTCGGGGTCCGTGTTCAGCGCGAGGACGATGAGGAGCTCGCCTTTGCTGCCCGCCTCCAGCCCGAAGTGCCAGGGGGCGCCTGCGTCGAGGATCTCCTCGACCACTTCGCGCATCTGGTTCACCTTGGTCGGGTAGACGCCGAAGTACTGTCCCTTGTATCCGTGCTGCGCGATCGCGTTGCGAAACACGTCGTTGAGCTGCTTGACCCGGCTGCGCAAGAGGTCTTGGAAGCGCACCACGCAGGGAAAGCCGAGCTTGCGCTCGCGGATGTCGTCGACCACGTCCATCAGGTCGATCACCGGGCCGGGTTGCCCGAAGGGGTGGACCACCAGGTGGCCCTTGGGGTTGATGCTGAAGTAGCCGGCGCCCCAACCCGGAATGTTGTACAGCTGCAGCGATCGCTCGATGGACCAATCGGAATTCGACATTGGTGCGGCGGATCTGCCACAGCGCGGCAGCCGATCACAAGCTTTGGTGCGCGTGATCGAAGCGGCGCTTCCCCCGCCCCTGGTCCGCCGCGCCCGCGAAGCCATCGCCCGGATCGGTAGCGAGCGCTTGCGCCAGAGCTACTTCACCACCTTCTGGCTCCCTCGCCGCGCGGCGCCGGCGCACGCCGTGGAGGAGGCGGTCCTCGCGCTCTGGCCGCTGGCCGGCGCCAGGCGCTGTGCTGGCGCGGAGTGGTGGCTCGGCCGGGCGTACACCACAGACCTCCCGGTGGAGTTCCACTTCGACCAGGACGTGAAGGGACGCCATCGGCGCCATCCGCGGCTTTCCAGCGTCTTCTTCTTCAACCCGGTTCGGGGCGGGCAGCTCGCCGTCACCGACCAGGTGCCCACAAGCCGCACCGCGATGCGGCTGGAGACGGTTGCGCCGCGGCGAAACCGCTACGCGATCTTCGCGGGCAACCTGCTGCACGGCGTGCTCGACGCCCGGGGGCGCACGCCGGGCAAGCGCGTCCAAGGTCCGCGCGGTCGGTTGCGCGTGACCCTGGTGGTGAACTACTGGGACCGCCGGCCGACCGGCGTTTCCACCTGGGCCGAGAGCGGCATCTACCGTGGGCTGGGCGAGCGCCGGCGGCCCAAGTCGAGTTAGCCGCGCCGGCCGAAGGCCGGGTAGCGGCTACTCCTGAGCGCGAACACTCGCTAGCCAGCTCATGAAATGCATTCTAGAACAGGCCTGTGCAGCCCTTCGGCATGACGGAGGAGGCGCTCTCGGGCTGGGCGCGGTCGCGCGGAGCCACCCCTGGCGCGGCGCGCGCGCTGGCGCGCTTCGTCCTCGCGCAAGCCGCGGGCCGTCCCGCGCCGGAGAGGCCTTCCGGGAAGCTGCTTGCGCAGCTGGAGGCGTCGTTTGCCCTGCCGGCCGCCGAGGTCATCGCGGATGCCGACGGGACCGTCCGCTTCGCGGTGCGGCTCGATGACGGCGAGGTGGTCGAGACCGTGCTCATCCATCAGGCGGTCTCCGACCTCCGTCCCCGCGAGCGCTGGACGGTCTGCGTCTCCTCGCAGGTGGGCTGCGCGCGCGGATGCGTCTTCTGCGAGACCGGCCGGCTCGGGCTCGAGCGCAATCTCACCGCCGCCGAAATCGTGGCGCAGTACGCTCTGGCAGCGCGCCATCTGCAGCTACGGCCGGCGAACGTCGTCTTCATGGGGATGGGCGAGCCGCTCGACAACCTCGAAGAGGTCCTGCGCGCGATCGCCGTGCTGCGGGAGCCCTCTGGTTTCGCCGTGCCGGAGCGACGCATCACGGTGAGCACGGTCGGGATCGTGCCGCGCATGGACGAGCTCTTCGCGCGCACGAAGGCGCAGGTGGCCGTCTCGCTGCACGCCGTCGATCCGGCGCAGCGGCGCGCGCTCCTGCCGGTGGCCCGGAAATGGAGCCTGCCCGAGCTGCGGGACTGCATCGCCAGGGCGCCGCGCACGGTGCTGCTGCAATGGACGCTGATCGAGGGAATCAACGACGCCGACCCGGACGCGGACGCGCTCGCCGGGTTCTGCGCCGGACTCGACGTGCGCGTGAACTTGATCCCGTTGAACCCCGGGCCGGTGCCTTCACAGCGGGCGCCGTCGATGGATCGCTGTCGCGCCTTCCAGAAGCGCCTGCGCGAGTCCGGCATTCGTGCGCTCCTGCGCATGCCTCACGGGCAGCAGGTCGGGGGGGCATGCGGTCAACTTGCGGGGGCGCGTCGTCTGCTGCGCACCCATGTTGCGGCAGGCTGACAGCTTGCCCGGCATGTGCCTAGGTTTGCCGCCCTAATGAAGCGATGGCAGAAGATCGTCGGCATCGCGATTGCGATCCTCGTCGTAGTCCTCGTGGTCGTCTCGTTCGTGCTCGACGGCATCCTCACTTCCAAGGCGAGAGAGCAGGCGCAGAAGCTGTCGCAGGAGTGGGGCCGGCCGGTGCGGATCGGAAGCGTCGCGACCAAGCTCCTCACCGGCCTGGGCGTGCGGGTCTCGGACGTACAGATCGGCGCCGCCGCCGGCGAGGACGTGCCGCTGGTCGACCTGAAGCGCGCCGAAGTGAGGGTGGCGCTGCTGCGCGCCATCTTCTCCGCGGGCAAGAGCGTGGAGGTCCGCTCCGCCGAGGTGCAAGGGCTGACCGTGAACGTCGAGCGGCTCCGCGACGGCACGACGAATCTGCAGCGTTTCCAGGAGAAGCTGGCCGCGAACGCGGAGAAGAAGCCGAAGGAGGAGAAGCAATCCGATCTCTCGTTCTTGCGCGTGGACCACGCGGCGCTTCTCGACGGGAAGATCGCATTCATCGACAAGGCGACGCGAGGGGCGAAGGAGCTGGCGGTCCAGCACCTCGATCTGACCGTCAACGACCTGCGCGCGGGGAGGCCGCTGGAGTTGCTCCTCAAGGGCGCGGTGCTCGCGGAGAAGCAGAACCTCGAGGTCCGGGTGAAGACGGCCCCGCTTCCAGCGACGCTGACGCCGACCCCGACCAGCGTGGCCCTGCACGTGAACCCGCCCATCGACATCGGGCCGCTCGGACCGTTCGCCGGCAAGGACGTGGGGCTGCAGGCGGGTACCTTGGATGCGGACTTCGACGCGCAGCTCGGTGCGGCCGTCGCCGGCGGATCGGGCCCCACGACGGTCAAGGGCGTCATCAAGCTCGCCGGCCTGAGCTTCGCCGGGGCGGAGGGCGGCAAGAAGCTCGACGTGTCGCTGGACACAGACTTGAAGGGCGACGCCGTGGCCGGCGATGTTCGCATCGACAAGCTCAAGCTCGATCTCGGGCCGGCCGGAATCACCGGTCACGGCAGCGCCAAGGGGTTGACCTCGCCGTCGCCGCGGATCGAAGGGTTGGAGATCGTCTCGCACGATCTCGACCCGGCGCGGCTCGCGGCCTACTACCCGCCGCTGCGCGAGTCCCTGGGAAAAATGCTCGCGGGTCCGATCGGGCTCACCGTGCACGGCAGCGGCACGCAATCGGCGCAGGCACTCGAGCTGCGCATCGATCTCACTCCGGTCAAGGTGGCCATGCCCGAGCAGATGACGAAGGCAGCCGGCGCCCCGATGACGCTGGTGGCGCACGCCAAAGGCGCCGCCGCCAGCAACGGCCCTGTGCGATTCGACGCGAAATTCGACCTCGCCGGCGTGGACCTTCGTCCCGGCAAGTCGATCGACAAGAAGCCCGGCGACCGGCTCGATCTCGCCATCGAGGGTACCCGCAAGACGAACAAGTCGACCGCCAATCCCGAACAGCGCATGGATTTTTCCGACCTGAAGGCGCACGTGCTCGACGACGAGATCCAGGGGAAGGGGTGGTACGAGATGAAGGGCGCCGGGGCGAGGGCGACGAAGCAGTTCGACCTCGACCTGGCCTCGTCGCATCTCGATCTGGACCGGATGCTGATCCCCTCGACAGCGAAGAAGGAGCAGGGCAAGCCGTTCGATCCGGCGATGTTCAAGGGGCTCTCCGGTCACGCGAAAGTGCAGATCGCGCGCCTGACGATGAAGAAGCAGACGGTCACCGACATCGTCGCGGACGTGGTCGTCGAGGAGGACCACGTCAAGGTGAACACCGCGCAGCTGAAGGCGTTCGGCGGGATGGTGAACGCCGGCGGGACGGAGATGCGCCTCGCGCACCCGGGCGAGCCGTTCCCTGGTGACCAAGCGCTCGACGACGTCGGCCTCGAGAACCTCGTCGCGCTGGGAACCACGCACAAGCTGATGGCGGGGAAGTTCAACGGCACCATCGACCTGCGCGGAGCGGGAGATCTGGAGAAGACGCTGGCCGGCGTGCTCGACGGCAACGTGCTCGACGGGGTGTTCTATGGAAAGGACATCATCGGTTCGGTGAGCGGGCCGCTCGCGAAGGCGTTGCCGTTCGGAGCGGCAGGGAAGGTCACGCAGGGCGGCGCGACGAGCCTGGGCAAGAAGTTGCCATTCGGAGTGACGATCGAAAACGGGGTTGCGCGGCTGAAGAACCCGATCAAGATCTCGCTCCCGGAGGCGGAGATGACGTTCTCGGGCGGAATGCGCGTAGACGGCACGCTCGATCTGCCCGGCACCGTGGCGCTCGCCCCTGCCACGATCGCCGCCCTCACCGGCGGGAAGGTGAAGCCGGCGAATCCGATCCCCGTCAATCTCAAGCTGATCGGGCCGGCCTGGAACCCGACGGCGGCGGATCTCGACCTGAAGCCCGCCGTGAACCAGATCGTGAAAGAAGGGGGCACGGCGTTGCTCGGGCGCGCCTTCGGCGTCGATTCGTCGAAGGCGGAGCAGACCGCGGAGCAGAAGGCAGGGCAAGTGCAGGCCGACGCGCAGAAGCGCGCGGAGGCGGAAGCGGAGGCGAAACGCAAGAAGCTGGAAGAAGAGGCTAAGAACCGGCTGAAGGGCTTGTTCGGCAGGTAGTTGCTGTTTTCGCTCGCACTGCGCGGCGCCGCGAGATAAGAAGGAGTGCGGTTGCGCCGCTTTTGCGGCGGATATCTGCGAATACGGAACAATCGCATGGCAAATCAGACAAGGGATGCGTCGTTTCGTTCGGTCATCGACCGGTTCACGCGCGAGTTGACCGCCGTCATCTCGCGCCAGGTGGAAGAGCAGGTGTCCGCGGCGCTGTCCCGGATCCAAGTGGGCGGCGGCGCGCGCGTCCATCTCGACGGCAGGCGCTCGGGGAGGCTGTGCCCGGTCCCCGGCTGCGGAGAGCCGGGCGCCGGCCCGCGCAACCGCTGGTTCTGCAAGGACCACGCGGGCAAGCTCTCCGCGGCGGAGCAGAAGAGCATCCTGGAGCGCAATCGGAGGCTCGCGGCGGAAGGCAAGCTTCCCACGGCGATTCCCGCACAGCGGATCGTTCGCCTTCCGGCGAAGTCGCCGCGCCCCCGGCGTGCGCTGGACATGAGCTGCCGCGTCGAAGGATGCTTGAACCGCTCGCGCGGCCCGCGGGTCGGGTTCATCTGCGATCAGCACCGCGCGGAGTTGAGCGCGGAGGAACAGCGCGCGGCCCGCGAGCGCTGGAACGCGCGGCAGAAGGGCGCCGCGGCGGAGGCCGCGCCCGAGCAGGCCAAGGCGCTGCCGACGCCGGTCCCGCCCATCGTCCGCAAGGCGGAATCCGCGGAAGCGTAACCGCGCGGGCGCGGGCGGCGTAGGATCGTCGCGGAGGTCACTCATGCGCTCGTCCGAGGTGACGCCGAAATGGTTGTACGTCCGCCGCCGCGAGTTCCTCAAGCTCGGCGCCGGCAGCGCGCTCGCTCTTTCGCTTCCCGCGTTCGCGAGGGCGAAGGTGGAGCACGGGCCGAAGCTCGCCGGCGTGACGGCCAATGCGCAGTACGCGTTGCCGGAAGAGAAGAAGAACTCCTTCGAGGACATCACCACCTACAACAACTTCTACGAGTTGGGCACCGACAAGTCGGACCCCAGCGACAACGCGGGCAAGCTGCAGACGCGTCCCTGGACGGTGAGCGTAGAAGGCGAAGTCGGGAAGCCGCGCAAATGGGACATCGAGGAGATCCTCAAGTCCTTCCCCATCGAGGAGCGCGTCTATCGCCTGCGCTGTGTCGAGGCGTGGTCGATGGTGATTCCCTGGGACGGATTTCCGCTCGCGGACTTCCTCAAGAAGCACGATCCGACCAGCCGGGCGAAGTACGTCGCGTTCGAGAGCGTCGTGCAACCGCAGATGCCCGGCGTGAAGGGATACGCGGGGATCCCCTTTCCCTACCTCGAAGGCTTGCGCATCGACGAGGCGACGCATCCGCTCACGCTGCTGGTCGTCGGTCTCTACGGCGAGGCGTTGCCCAATCCGGACGGCGCGCCCATCCGGCTGATCGTGCCTTGGAAGTATGGCTTCAAGTCGGCGAAGAGCATCGTCAAGATCAAGCTGCAGGAAACCCAGCCGCCCACCACCTGGAACCAGTACGGCGGCGGGGTCGAGTACGGCTTCTACGCGAACGTCAACCCGGACGTGGATCACCCGCGCTGGAGCCAGGCCAGGGAACGTCGCATCGGAGAGCTGTTGCGGCGCAAGACGCTCATGTTCAACGGCTACTCCGAAGTTGCCTCCCTCTACGCCGGCCTCGATCTGAGGAAGTTCTATTGAAGAAGGCGCTGGTTCCGACCGCCTTCGCCGCGTGCTGCGTGCCGCTGCTCTGGCTCGCCCTGCAGGCGGCGACGTCGGGCCTCGGCGCGAATCCGGTCGAAGAGCTGCTCAACGACCTGGGGTACACGGCATTCGTGCTGCTCGCGCTCACGCTTGCCTGCACGCCCCTGCAGATCGTCTTCGGTTGGAACTGGCCGATCCGCATCCGCAAGCTGCTCGGCGACTTCTGCTTCTTCTACGCTTGCGTGCACATGCTCACCTACGTCGTCATCGACCAGGGACTCGACCTCAAGGCGGTCGCCACCGACGTCCTCAAACACAAGTTCATCTTCCTCGGAATGGCGACCTGGCTGCTCCTGCTGCCGCTCGCCGTCACCTCGACGCGGGGGTGGCAGCGCAGGCTGGGCTTCCGCCGGTGGAAGCGGCTGCACCGGCTCGTCTACCTGGCGGGCGGGCTGGCGAGCTTCCACTTCCTGCTCCGGTTCAAGACGCCCCGGGTGGAAACCATCGCCTGGATGGGCGTCATCTGCGTGCTGCTGCTCGTCCGGGTCGTCGCTGCAGCGCGCAGGCGTGCGGGAATGGTACAGTCACCCTGAGATGTCGCGTGCAGCGAACATCCTGATCGTCGACGACGACGCCAACTTGCGTCAGAACATCCATTTCATCCTCGAGAAGGGGGGGATGAAGTCGGCGATGGCTTCCTCGGGGGAGGAAGCGCTGCAGCGGATGCGCACCACCGCGTTCGATCTGGTGCTGCTCGACGTGCAGATGCCGGGAATGGGAGGCCTGGAAGCGCTGCGGATCATGCGGGAGCGCCATCCCGACGTGGGCGTGATCATGTGCTCGGTGCTGAAGGACATCGCCGTCGCGGTGGAGGCGATGCATACGGGCGCCCTCGATTACGTCACCAAGGACTTCTCCCCGCCCGAGCTGATCGCGCGTGTGCGAAAGACGCTGGCGGAGCTCAGGGCGGGGCGCGAGCTCGAGCGGCTGCACGACGTCGAGGCGACGCAAGTGGGCCGCCCGATGGTCCTGGGCAGCTCTTCGCGGATGCGCGCGGTGGTCCAGGTGGCGGAGAAGATCGCTCCCAAGCCCGTGACGGTGCTGATCACCGGAGAGAGCGGCACCGGCAAGGAAGTCCTGGCGCGTTACATCCACGCCCGCAGCGATCGGAAGACGGGGCCCTTCGTGGCGGTCAATCTTCCGGCGATTCCCGCGAACCTGGTGGAGAGCGAGCTGTTCGGCCACGAGCGCGGAGCGTTCACCGGCGCCGATCGGCAGAAGCTCGGCAAGTTCGAGCTGGCGAACGGGGGTACGCTGTTCCTCGACGAGATCGGCGACCTCGCCCTCGACCTGCAGGGGAAGATCCTCCGGGCGCTGCAGGAGCACGAGATCGAGCGCGTCGGGGGCGAGAAGCCCATCCTGCTCGATCTGCGCGTGATCTGCGCGACCAACCGCGATCTCCCCAAGCGGGTCCAGGAAGGCAAGTTCCGCGAGGACCTGTTCTGGCGGCTCAAGGTGGTGCCGATCGAGCTGCCGCCGCTGCGCGAGCGGCGGGAGGACATCCGCGACCTGGCGCAGCATTTCCTCGCGCGCAACGCGGCGGAGCACGGCCGCGGGCCACAGACGCTCTCGGACGGGGCGCTGCAGCTGCTCGAGCGCTATTCCTGGCCCGGCAACATCCGCGAGCTCGAGAACATCATGGCCCGGATGACGGTGGTCTGCGACTCGGAGATCATCGAAGAGGCGGATCTCCCCTTTGACTTCGCGCTGTCAGCCAGCGCGGAGCCGGAGGCCGAGTCGGGGCAGAGCCTGGAGGCGGCGCTCCTCGCGTTCGAGAAGAGCTTCCTGCGCAAGGCGCTCAAGCGCAACCAGTGGAACCGCAAGCGCACCGCCGAGCAGCTGCAGATCGGATACTCGACGCTGAAGGCGAAGTTGAAGTCCTACGGCATCGTCGCGGGCGTCAATGGCGACGAGGACTGATCCCCGTTCACCGGCAGCGAGAGGCTGAAGGTGCTGCCCTGGCCGGGCTTGCTCTTCACCGACACGGTCCCTCCGTGCGCGACGGCGATGCGGCGGACGTTGGGAAGGCCCATGCCCAGGTGCACGCCGGTGCGCTTGGTCGAGGAGAACGATTCGAAGAGGGTGGCGATCCGATCCGGCGCGATTCCCGGCCCCCGGTCCTCGACGGCGAGCACCGCCGCGCCGTTGCTGCGCTCGATCCGCAGGCGCACCGCGGAGCCGGGTTTCGACGCCTCGATGGCGTTGCGGGTGAGGTTGAGGGCGGCGCGCTCCAGCAGGTAGCGATCGCCGCGCACCCACAGGTCGGAGGGCGCCCGCTCCACCTCGACGGCCACGTTCGCCTCTTTCGCGTATCCCTGCGCGCCCAGGCGAACGCTCTCCGCGAACGCGTTCAGCTCGATGGGAAGGAAGTCCGCCGGCTTCGCTTCGCGCGTCAGATCCGAGAAGTCCGCGACGAAGCGGCGCAGCGTCGCCACCTCCGCAGCGAGCGATTCGCGGATGCGCGGCAGGTAGTCGGCGTCGTTCATCGCGGCGAGCTGCTCGATCTGCTGGAGGATGGTGAGCCGGTGACCGAGGTCGTGCGTGACGCCGGCGGCGATTCGGCCGGCGGTCCGGAAGCGCTCTTCCAATTCGAGGGCCGTCAGCATCCGCCGGGCGAAGGCCGAGCCGATCGCGATCGAGATGAGCAGCGTCAGGACGGCGCCGGAGGCGAGGAACTTGAGCGCCGTGCGCGCTCCCCGCAGGGCTTCCTCCGCGGGCTGCTCGACCGCGATGCTCCAGCCGAGATCCGCAAGCGAGGCCCATCCGGCGAGCACGTCACGTCCATCGCCGCTGCGCAACCGCGTGGGGGCGGGCGTTCCCTTCACCAGCCCGGAGGCGAGCGGGGATTCGGCGACCGGCTCGCCGCTGAGCACCGCGGCTCGCATCGCGCCGGAGCCGGCGGCGACCAACCGTCCCGTGCGGTCGAAGGCGAGCGCGTACCCCTGCTCGCCGACGTGGATGCGTTGCACCTGCCGCTGGAGCTCGAGCAGGTCGAGCGTCGCACAGACGGCGCGACCGGGCTTGCCGGACGGGACGCAGACGTCCATCGCGGGCGACAGCTCGGCGATGTAGGTCTCGGAGGCGACTTCATTTCCATTCTGCGCGTTGGCGACTTGGGATGGGTTGAGCATCTTGGGCAGTTCGCGAGTGGGGGTTTCCGCGGAAACGAGGTGGGGCTTGCCCAAGCTTGGGGCGTCCAGCGATGCGTTGGTGAGGCGCCGCTGCGCGTCGGGCTCGCCGCCCACGGCCGTGCCGATCGCTCGAAGCATTTCTCGCTGCTGGCTGATGTAGGTTGCGATCCGCGCGGCCGCCTGCTCGGCGATGGCCTGGAGGGCTTCCTGAGAGGAGCGTTCGCCGCGAGCACGAAGAACTTGAAGCCCTAACATCGCGAGAAGAAGGAGCGGTAGGACGCCGCACGCGGCAACGAGCGCCGTGAGCAGCAGGGCAATGCGCCTGCGCATCACTGCATAACCTCCCAGTCCGGTAGGGTCTCGAGTAGGTCATAGGGTCCTAGCGTGGCGTTCTTGATGCGAGCATCGACGACAGCGAGCTGCTCGCGGGTACAGACGAACGCCGCTGGCGGGTCGTCGCGAAGCGCCTGCTGAGCTGCGGACCAATCCTGCGCATCGAGAGCGCGATCGAATGCAGGATTCGAATAGCCGGTCAGATTGTCGGGTGAGCCGGTGCGCCAGTTGAACGAAAGTGCGCTAGGTGGCCAGGCGAGTGGCCGCGCAGTGACGAGATCGAAGTCTCCGTCTTTGAGGCGCGACAACGCCTGTCGAGGCGTCACAGTGCTCAGCTCGCCTCCACGATCGCCCAAAGCTCTCCGAGCAGCCAGCGCAAGCCGCTCGAAGGGTCCCCAGTTCAGTACGCGCAGCGTGGTCCCGGCGGGGAGCAGACTTTCGGGTGTGTCCCCGATTCCGCCCTCCGCGCATTTCGCGTCTCCATACGCGAGTTGGCGGACATGATCGGACGCCAGCGCTGCGGCGAGCTGCACTCGCTCTTCGCGCGGGATGCGCATGTTGAACATGATCGAGTCAGTGCTGCGTCCGGTGCTGCGAACGATCCGCAGGCTGGGAACGCCTTGGAAGAATTCCAGCCAGCGAGCTTCGAGATCCGCAATGACGTTGGCGTCACCTTTGAGCGTATGCGCGAAGGCATCGCGCGAGGTCGGATAAGAGAGAATACGAACTTCGTTGATGCGGCCCCGCTGGGGAGACCTCCGGACGAGCCGAAGCTCGTATTCCGTTTCCGCTGTCACGACGAACGGGCCAGAGCCCAGGAATGCCCCGCCCGATTCACGATAGATCGACGTTCGGATCAGCAAGGCGTCGGTAGGTATCGCGCCGTCCCGGGACTCGACAACGAATTCCCCGTCGGCGGCGACCACGCGCAATCCAGCGTTCTCGACGGAGCGGACCACATCCGGCAAGCGCAATGCCTCGCCATCGCTGAAGGTAGCGTCGTGCCGGAGCTCGAGGCTGATCCGACCTCCGGGCAAACGAGTCACCCGCGCAGCGAGGGCTGGCCGCAGGTTCCCGACACCGTCGAGGGAAACGAGCTTCTCAAAGACCCAAGGCTGAGCGATGGATGCGAGTCCGGGTTCATCGTGGGGCGACAAACGGGCCAGCGGCCCCCATACGGCGAGTCGCACGATCAGCGACTCGCCATGCGGGCTCGCAGTGCAGCCGAAGAGCACGGTGAGGAGAAGAATCCGCACGCTGCCCAGCTTTCGCAGCGCTTCCTCCCCTAGTCAATCACCGCGATAAGGCCCTTTACGCCACGGGCGGGCTAAGCACGATCGCGGAGCAAACGTTGGGGACGCGGACGGACTTCCTCTTCGAGCGATTGATCTTCATGAGATTCTCCGTTTTGGTCAGGCTGCTTCTGTCCACCCCCGGTCCGGAAACTCCGCGAGGTAGCGGTGGACAACGCTCTCGCGGAAACTCGACTCGAACATGTCCTTCTTGCAGGCCACCTCGTCACGCCGGCCCGTCTTCAGGAACTTCCCGCCCAGGCATCCGCCGACGCAAACCGGGAGGTACGAGCAGTCGCCGCACTTCTCCCACGGACGCAACTCCAACAGCGGTGCGATCTTCTCCGGTGCGGAAGAGGCGACCTGCGCGACCTCCAGGCCGGGCAGGCCGGCGACGGCCGGGCACTTGTAGACGCGGCCTTCGGGATCGATGGTGTAGTTGTTTTTCCAGTGCAGCTCGCAGGGGCCGATCAGGCTCTCCAGAGTCATCCCCTGGTGCGCCGCCGGCGCCATCTTGCGGCGTTCGATCGACTTGTTGAGCTGCACCAGCGTCTGCGTCTCTTGCTTCTCGCTGCAGCCGGTGCAGGTCCCTTTGCTGCGTTGCTGCGTGTCGACCATGGGCCGGAACTGCACACCGGCGAGAAGTCGCGCCACGCCGGCCTTCTCGAATCGATCCAGCAGCGCCTCGAACGATGCCGCCTGATCGGGAAAGAAGTGGCCGCCAACGAAAATTTTGCAGCCGGCCCGCGCGAGCGTGACCATGTTGTCGAAGATGACGTCGAAGGTGCCGCGACCGTCGCGGTACACGCGCATCTGGTCGTGTGTCTCCTTGTCACCGTCCAGGGTAATCTTGAACCCTCCGGGCCCGAACGACTCCATCTTCTTGGCGAACTCGACGTCGAGATGGATTCCGTTGGTAGTCATGTCCCAGCGGAACTTGCCGCCGCGCGCTTTCATCGAGGCGGAAAGCACCTCCGCCGTCCGCAGGCAGTAATCCTTGCGAGTGGTGGGTTCGCCGCCGAAGTAGTGGACGTGCAGGGTATGCAGCCTCCGCTCGTCGACCTGCCGCAGCAGCCACTCCAACGTCGCGTCCTCGGTGGGCGAGGACATCTTGGTGAAGGCCGGGTGCTCCTTCTGGAAGCAGTAGTTGCAGGCGAGGTTGCACTGCAGCGTCGGCATCAGAGTCACGT
>Ga0209237_1000293_pt1 | contig 27376 bp, 22 predicted proteins | sample GraSoi013_1_40cm_2_FD_185820 | JGI IMG/M metagenome (GOLD analysis project Ga0209237, IMG submission 185820) | Grasslands soil microbial communities from the Angelo Coastal Reserve, California, USA - Sample 10_02_2013_1_40cm (SPAdes) (version 2) | ecosystem: Environmental > Terrestrial > Soil >...
AGCGTGTGCGCCCCCGTGGCCTCGATGCTGAATGCCACCGCCTCACGGTACAGCTCGTTCGTGGTGCGCAGGCGGGAGGCGACAATGCCTGCCATGTTGCGGAAGAACGCCGCCGCGATGTCCGGGTGCTCGCGCTGCACCTTGGCGAAGCTCTGCCGCGAAAGCACCAGGAATTCGCTGGCCTCGGTGGTACGCGCGGTGGCGCTGCGGCGCGCGCCGTCGATGAAGCTCATCTCGCCGATCACGTCGCCGGGCCCGAACGAGGCCAGCGACCGGTCGACGTCGCCGCGGATGTTCTTGAAGATGTCCACCCGGCCGCTCTGGACGATGAACAGCGAGTCGCCCGCGTCGTTCTCCCGGAACAGCTCCTCGCCGCCGACGAGATTGCGCTCCTCGCAGGCGTCGAGGACCACGTCGGCATCCTCGGACGTGAGCTCGGCGAACAGGCGCCAGCGGTTCAGCTTGCCTTCGTCGGCCACGCCTCGTGCATCGCATGGACCCCGAGAGGACCGCAAGTTATCCGGCGTGGAGCACGAGACCTGCGTAGATGGCGCGATGTGTGGGCACGGACAACCCGTGCTTCTGGGCGCGGCGGACGACGGCGCCGCTCAGCCAGGGCAGCTCGAGGCGGCGGCCGCGCATCACGTCCTGCGCCATCGAAGCGTACATCGCCGCGGGGAGTGTATCGACCGCCTCCAGAGCCTTCTCAGCGAACCCCTCGTCGAGCCGCGCGCCTTCGGCGCGGGCGACCGAGGCCGCTTCCCGCAGTGCGTCGAGCAGCATCTCCCGCGTCGCGGGATGGCCACGGACCTCGCCGATTGGCTTGCGCGTCAGCGCCGTCATGCCGCTGAAGGCGGTGAGGAAGGCGAACTTCTCCCAGGTGACACGGCGGATGTCTTCGCTGAGGACGGTCTCTACGCCCGCGGATCGGAAGGCATCGACTGCCGCTTGTAGCCGCGGCGTTCGCGAGCCGTCGAGCTCGCCCAGGGTGACGCGCTGCAGCCTGCCGGTGTGGGCGACGGTGCCGGGCTCTGCGATGACGGCGCCGATGTGGGTGACCCCGCCCAGCACGCGTTCGCGCCCGATCGCGCCGGCGAGGACCTCGTCCTTGTCGACGCCGTTCTGCAAGGATACGGCCGCCGCGCCGGGGACGCGCGCCACCGCCCGCGCCGCATCTTCCGTGTCCCACAGCTTCACCGCCACCACCACCAGATCCGCGGGGCCCGCCTGCGCCGGGTCGTCCACCACCCTCACGCGAAGCTCCGCATCTCCCAGTTCGCTGCGGATCCGCAGCCCGCTCTTGCGCATGGCCTCGGCGTGCGCGCCGCGCGCGACGAACGCCACCTGGTGCCCGGCCTGCTGCAGGCGCGCCCCGTAGTATCCGCCGACGCCACCGCTCCCCATCATCACGATCTTCATGGGCGATTGCTTGGATAACGCCCGTCTCCGTGGCAAGCAATCACGGTGCGACCCAGGCTGCTGGCCGGCGCCGTGGTGGCAGCGCTCTGCGCGCCCGTGCTCGATCCCGACGTCCAGCTCTTCTGGCGCGATACGCAGCGGTTCTTCTATCCGTTCAAGCTCGCCATCGCGGAGCGGTTGCGGCGGGGCGAGCTGCCGCTCTGGGATCCGTGGACGGAGTCGGGAGCCTCGGTCCTGGGCCAGCTCACCCCGGGGCTGTGGCACCCCGCGACGCTGCTCTATCTCGCGCTGCCGTTCCCGCTCGCCTTCAAGCTGAACCACCTCATCGCGCTGCCGCTGGCGGCGATGGGCGCTTTCCTGCTCGCGCGCCGGCTCGGAGCGCGACCGTGGGCGGCGTCGATCGCCGCCACCACCTGGTCGGGCTCCGGGTTCTTGTGCGCGATGGCGGCCAGCAACCTCCCGTTCGCGCTTGGCCACGCGACCCTTCCGCTCGCAGTCTGGGCGGTCCTTCGCTTCGTCGATGCGCCTTCCGCGCCGCGCCTGCTCGTCGCCGGCGCAGTGCTGGGGAGCTGCGGGCTCGCTGGCGAGCCGCAGAGCATGCTGCTCGCTGGGATCGTCGCCGGCGGCTGGGCGATGCTCGGTGCGGGGGCGCGTGCAGCGCCGCGGACTCTTGCGCGGCTGGCGCTGTGCGGCGCCTGCGGCGTCCTGCTGTCCGCACCCGCGACGCTCCCCGCCGCGGAACGCCTGCGTCTCGGCGATTCCCGCCGGCTGGAGCGCGCGGTGGGCGTCTTCGCGCTCGACGCCCGGCGTTTCCCCGGTCTCGCCTTGCCCTGGGCGTTCGATGATGCGCCCGAGCTCACCGGGCCGGGGGCCTCCGACACGCCGTACTCGGAGTACTTCTCCGGCGAGCCGCACGTCGCGTTCGCGGGTTCCATCGCCCTCGGCGTGCCGGTGCTGGTCCTGGCTGCGTTCGGCGGCCCCGGCCTTCTCGCGGGTGCGGCGCTGTTCCTGCTCGCTGCGCTGGGACCCGCGACTCCGATCGAATGGCTGGCGTCGCATCTCATCCCGGGTTTTGCGCTGTTCCGGTATCCCGAGAAGCTGGTCGGTCCCGCGACGCTGCTGATCGCTCTCGCGGCCGCCGCCGGAGCGCAGCGCGTGCTCGCCGGCGATCCTCGCGCGGCCCGGCGAGTGCTCGTGAGCTCCGGAGCGATCGCGGCCGTCCTGTTCGCGCTCCGGCTCGCGATCGCCTTCGGGCACGACCAGATGGCGGACTGGCTGGTGCAGCACGGGCGCGTGCACGCGGCCGCGACGGCGCCGCTCTTCGTTTCCGCGCTTTCCCGCGCGCTGCTGGTCGAGGCGCTGCTCGCGGCCGGGCTCGCGGCTGCCGCCGCCCTGCGGGAGAGGCGCGAGGCCGTCGCCGCGATGGTTTGCGCCGTCTCCGCCCTGGCCTGCGGGAGTGGACAGCTCGTCACCGCCCCTCGCGAGCTGCTCGAGTCGCGCCCGCCGCTCGCGGACTTGCTCGCCTCGCGGGCGGGCCCGAGCCCGTCCACCTGGCGCATCGAATCGGATACCGATCAATCGCTGGTCCTGCCCGGGCTGGACGCGCGGCTCCGCCGCGCCGCATGGAGCGCGCAGGTGCTCGCGCCTCGGATCAATGCGGTTCAGCGCATCGAATCCGCCTCGGGGTACGGGTCGCTCAACGACGAAGCGTACGGGCTCGCGCAATCCGCGGCGCCGGCCGTGTTTCGCGCAGTCCTCGGCGTCCGATTCCGCGTCCGCATGCCGTGGGAGCCAGCGCCCGGACCGGGATGGACGGAGGGTCCCTACGGGACCTGGATTCTCGAGCAAAAGACGCTCCCGCGCGCATTTCTCGTCTCGCGCGTGGTGCGCGCGGGGGCGCCGCTGCCGCTGCTGCGGGATCCCGGATTCGATCCGGTGCGCGCGGCCGTGACCGCCGGGCTCGGGTTCGACGAGGCCGGCCCTGCCGGTGAAGCGCAGCTCCAGCGCGATTCGCCCGAGCGGATGCGGATCGCGCTGCAGGCGCCCGGGCGGCGGCTGCTGGTCGTTTCGGAGCACTTCGATCCGGGCTGGCGCGCGCGCGTCGACGGGGCGCCCGCGCCGGTGCTGCGCGTCGATCTCTGCGCGCTCGGTGTGGAGGTGCAGGGGGGCGCCCGGGAGGTGGAGCTCCGGTTCCTGCCTCGCGGCCTGCTGGCGGGCGCGATCGCGTGCGCAGTGACGCTGGCGCTGCTCGGGGCGCTCAGCGTCCGTCGATATAGGTCTGCAGCTGCTCGATGAGGAACTGCTTGTCGTCCAGCATCACCTGGATCACGTCGCGCATGGAGATGATGCCGACCACCCGCCCCGTCTCCTCGACCAGGAGGTGCCGGGTGTAGTTCGTCCGCATCAGCTCGGCCGCCTCCGCTTCGCTGGTGGTCGGAGGAACGCGAGGAAGATCCGTGCGCATCGCTTCGCCGATGGGCATGGCGCCGTTGTCCCCGGCGGCGAGCACACGCGCGACCAGGTCGCGCTCGGTGATGATCCCGACCACGCGGCCTGCCTCGCGGACGGCAACCGAGCCGATCTTCTTGTCCCGCATCACCTTCGCCGCCTCGCGACAGGGCGTCAGCGCGTCGAGCGCCACGAGCACGTTGGTGACGTGCCTTTCGATGGTGGCCATGTGACAATAGTACCTAAACTCCGTGGATCTCGAACAGCACCTCGACCGGCTCGGTGCGCTGCTGGACAGGGAGCGCGCCGCGGAGACGGAGCGCTTCGCGCAAGTCCCCTTCACGGAGCGGGTGCGGCGCGGGCTCGCGCTCCCGGATGTCGAAGCGATCGAGGAGTCCGGCCTCGCGGGTCGCTCCCTGGTGACGTACGCCCGCCCGGGCGGCAGCGAGCTGGCCGGGCAACAGCTTGGCGTCGGAGCCATCGTGCGCGTGATGCCGAAGCGCGAGGCGGCGGATGACGCCCCGACCGGCATCGTGGCCAGGCGCCAGCGCGCGCGCATCGGAATCGCTTTCGACGAGTCCCCGCCAGACTGGGCGACGGAGGGCCGCGTGGCGATCGAGCTGCTGCCGTCTTCGGCGACGTACGACCGGCTCGCAGGCGCCGTGCGGCGGATGCGCGACGCGCGACGCTGGCATCCTGTGGTTCGCGGTGAACCGCAGCGGTTCGAGGCGCGTCCCCGCGAGGCGCCCGGAATCCAGCACCGGCTCAACGAGGAGCAACAGGCGGCGCTGGAGCAGGCCGAGCGCGCCAACGACCTGATGCTCGTGCACGGGCCGCCCGGGACCGGAAAGACCACCGTTCTGGTGGAGCTGATCCGGCGAGCTGCCGCCAGGGGCGAGAAGGTCCTCGCCGCCGCCCCGTCGAATCTGGCGGTGGACAATCTCGTCGAGCGGCTGGTGGCGGCGGGCATCGACGCCGTCCGCGTCGGACATCCCGCCCGCGTCCTTCCCGGCGTGCTCGAGCACACTCTCGATCAGAAGACGCAGGCCCATCCGCAGGCGCAGATCGCGGCGGAGCTGGTGGACGAGGCGCTGCGGCTTCGGGCGGACACCCGCAAGCGCAAGCAGCGGCGCGGTCCGGGCCGATTCTCCGAGGCCCGCGCCCGGGAGCGGGAAGCGCGGCAGCTCCTCGCCGAGGCGAGGGAGCTGGAAGATCGCGCGGAGCTCTCGGTGCTGGAGAAGGCGCAGGTCGTGCTCGCGACGCTCACCGGAGTCGAGTCGCGTGCGCTGGAAGGGCGGCGGTTCGCGATCGCCGTGGTCGACGAGGCCACCCAGGCCGTCGAGCCCGCGGCTTACCTCGCACTGCTGCGCGCGGATCGTGCGGTGCTGGCGGGAGATCATCTCCAGCTTCCGCCCACCGTGCTGGCGCCGGACGCGCAGGAGCTCTCGCTGTCCCTCTTCGAGCGGCTGGCGATGGCACAGCCGAGCGCGATGGTGACGCTTCTCGAGCAACACCGCATGAACGAGCAGATCATGCGCTATCCCTCCGACGCGCTCTACGGCGGCAGGCTTCGCGCGCACCCGGCGGTCGCGCATCACGCGATCGACGGCTCCCCGCTGGAGCTGATCGACACCGCCGGCCGCGGGTTCGAGGACGAGACGCCGCAGGAGAGCGACTCGAAGATGAACCAGGGCGAGGCGGAGCTGGTGGCGGCGGAGGTCCGCAAGCTGCTGACGAGGCTCCCGCCTCGGGACATCGCCGTGATCTCTCCATACGACGCGCAGGTGCAGAAGCTCCGGCAGCTGCTGCACGAGGTGGAGGAGCTGGAGATCGACACGGTGGACGGCTTCCAGGGCCGGGAGAAGGAGGCAGTGGTCGTCTCGCTGGTGCGCTCGAACCCGGCCGGCGAGCTGGGGTTCGTCGCCGACATCCGCCGGATCAACGTCGCCCTGACGCGCGCGCGCAAGAAGCTGATCGTGGTGGGCGACAGCGCCACCATCGCCCGTCATCCGTTCCACGAAGGGCTGGTGAAGTACGCCGAGCGCGCCGGCGCCTGGCGGTCAGCGTGGGACCGATGACGCCCAGGCTGCCATCCCGTCCACGATCCGCGCCATCCGCCCGTAGTCGAGCGTGTCGGGCGTGTCGCGCGCCGTGTGATAGCGCGGGTTCCGATACCAGGCCGTATCGGTGACCATGGCTGCGCGCGCGCCGTTGCGCCAGAAGCTCGAGTGATCGGAGTCGGCGATCCCGGGGATCAGTTCGGGCGCATCGATCGACCGCGCGGCGGCGCCGTTCGCGAGCAGCGCGGACTTGACCGCGCGCACCAGCGGAACATCCTGGAGCCTTCCCACCACGACGATGTAGTCGCCCCGCGACGGATAGAGCAGGCGCAGCGCCGCGAACGGGAACTGCTGCGTCTGGTCGAAGCAGCCGAGCATCTCCAGCGAGACCATGGCGCGGACGCCGCGGACGGATTCCGCGTGGGCGGCGCTGCCGAGCAGGCCGTACTCCTCGTTCGAGTAGAAGGCCAGGTCCACCCCGATGGCCAGCTGCGCGCCGCGCAGGATCCGCGCCAGCTCGAGCAGCGCCGCCGTGCCGCTCGCGTTGTCGTCCGCGCCGGGGTACGGACCGCGGACGTCGTAGTGCGCCCCGATGACGATGCGGTCCTGGGTCTGCGGCCCGAGATGCACGACGAGGTTGCGGAAGCTCTCGCCGTTCGCCACATAGCGCTGCTCCTCGAGGCGCCGCTCGCCATGGAATGGCGCGCCCCCGACGATCTGTCCGCGGATCCAATCCGCGGCGCGCGACTGCCCGGCTGCGTCGTTTCGCGGCCCGAGCGCGACCAGCGCATGTACCAGGCCGCTCAGCCGCCCAGGGTCGGCGCGCGGGCCTCGCCAGGCGGGCCCCCGGCGGAAGACCGGTTGCACGACCGCTGCGACCAGGGCGGCCAGGGCGAATGCGACCAGCAGGGCGAGCGCGACCGCGATCTTCACCGTGCCATCGCCAGCGCCTGGAAGATCGCCGCGGGCACGCCTTTCCCTTCCGCGCGCGGCGGGTGTATGCGATCCCGGCTTCGCGGAGGCGCGCGCATGTCCGACGAGAGGAAGCTGAGCCGGCGCGGGTTTGTCAAGGGAACGGGACTCGCCGCCTCGGCGGCGGTGCTGCTGGAAGGGGCGGAAGGAAAGCAGCCGCGCGGGCGCGCGAAGAAGCTCGGACCCGGCGCCGTGGAGATCTCCCTGAAGGTGAACGGCGTGGATCGCCGCGTGTCGGTGGAGCCGCGCGCGACGCTCGCCTCGGTGTTGCGGGACCAGTTTCACCTGACCGGAACCAAGATCGGCTGCGATCGCGGCGCGTGCGGGGCCTGCACCGTGATGGTTGGAGAGTCGGCGGTGGCCTCCTGCCTGATGTTCGCGCTGGACGCGGTGGGAAGCCCGATCCTCACCATCGAGGGTCTGGCGAAGCGGGAGCAGCTGGCGCCGATCCAGGCTGCCTTCGTCGCGCACGATGCGCTGCAGTGCGGCTTCTGCACGCCCGGCATGGTGATGTCGTGTCACGCTTTGCTGCAGCGCAGCCCGCATCCCAGCGAGGACGACGTGCGCAAGGCGGTGGCCGGGAACACCTGCCGATGCGGGACGTACCCCAAGGTGTTCGAGGCGGCGCTTGCCGCCGTCGCCACCGCGCCGGCCAAAGCGGGACCTGCGCAAGGCGATCTTCCCGCTGCGTTGGCGGCTTCCGGCGCAACAGCCTACGGCAACACCTCGCCCGTCCAAGGGGGTACGGCCGAGACGGACGCCGCCAAGGCGCACGACAAGGGCGAGGGCGAGGCCTCCCGCATGTTCCAGGTCGGTCTGCCGGGGGCGCTGACGACGAAGGAGCGCAAGGTGCCGGCGTCCGAGCCACAGCCCTGGGACGGCCGGGCGCAGCTTCGCGTGATGGGACAGCGGGTGCCGCGCATCGACGGGCCGGAGAAGGTGACCGGGCGCGCGCGGTACTGCTTCGACGTCCAGCTCCCCGGGATGCTGCACGCCGCGGTGGTGCGCAGCCCCCACGCGCACGCGCGGATCGAACGCGTCGACGTGAGCGACGCCGAGAAGATGCCGGGCGTGCACGCGACGTACGTGGTCGAGCGTCTGCTCGGGCCAGCCGAGCTGAAGGTCAAGCCGGCAAATCCGGGGCCGTATCCCCGGATCCGATACGAAGGCGCTCCGGTCGCTGCCGTGGCAGCGGCCACGGCGGCGCAGGCGGAGGATGCTGCCCGCGCGATCCGAGTCGAGTACGAGGTGCTGCCGCACGTCGCCGACATCGACGATGCCCGCAAGGAGGGCGCGCCGGTCGTATTCGAGGGAGGGGTCGAGCAGAAGGGGACCGCGGGTGGCGGCGGGGCCGCGAAGGACGTACCGCAACGCGGGAACGTCCGCGGTCCGGTGGTGGGCGGAAATGACGCCGATGTGGAGAAGGCGCTCGCCGGCAGCGACGTCCGGATCGAGCAGGAATACCGGACTGAGGTGCAGACGCATTCGGCGATCGAGACCCATGGTGTCCTGGCCGACTGGCGCGACGACGGGGTGACCCTGTACGCGAGCACGCAAGGGATCCACAGCGTGCAGGACGAGATTGCGGCGTTGTTCAAGCTGCCGAAGAGCAAGGTGCGCGTGATCTGCGAGTTCACCGGAGGCGGCTTCGGCGCCAAGTTCGGCGCTGGCAACCACGGGGTGATCGCCTTGCACCTCTCGCGCAAGGCGAAGCGCCCGGTGCGCCTCTTCCTCGATCGCCGCGCCGAGCACCTGGCGGTCGGGAACCGGCCGAGCTCCATCCAGCGGCTGCGCCTCGGCGCCTCGACAGACGGCACGCTGCAGGCGATCGAGCTGAAGGCCTACGGGAGCGCCGGTTGCGCGGCAGGCGCGGGCTGCGCGGGTCCGGCCAAGAACCTCTATCCGGCGAAAGCCGTGCGCACGGAGGAGAACGACGTCTTCCTGCACACGGGACCGGCGGCTGCCTTCCGCGCTCCCGGGCACCCGCAAGGGGCTTTCGCGCTGGAACAGGCGATCGACGAGCTGGCGGAGGCGCTGGGGATGGATCCGCTCGCGCTGCGCGATCGCAACGACGCCCATCCCGCCCGCCGCGAGGAGCGCCGGGTGGGCCGCGAGCGGTTCGGCTGGGACGAGCTGCGCAAGCGGCGCGACAAGGGCAGCCTCCGCCGAGGCATCGGCTTCGCGCAGGGGCTCTGGTACAACTTCGACGGCCCGCCAGCGAACGCCGAGGTGCTGATCCACGACGACGGCAGCGTCGAGTGCCGCAGCGGCGTCGCCGACATCGGGGGCGGGATCCGGACCGCTTGCGCGCAGGTGGTCGCGGAGGTGCTCGGCGTCCAGCCGCAGGACGTGATCGTGCACATCGGAGACACGGCGCTGCCGGAAGGGCCGCCTTCCGGCGGCAGCATGACCACCCAGATGCTGACGCCGGCCGTGCGGCTGGCGGCGGAGCGCGCGAAAGCGGAGCTCTTCTCCGGCGGGGAGCGGGGCGACGTGCGCGCGGCCGCGAAGAGGATGGGGCGGACGGTGCGCGGGTTCGCCTCGCGCGTGCGCGACTACGCCGGCTGGCAGGACGGAGATCGGTACACTGCGACCATCGGGGGCGCCCAGTTCGTGGAGGTCGAGGCGGACATGGAGACTGGCATCGTGCGCGTGGTGCGCGCGCTGGCCGTCCATGACTGCGGCCGGCCGGTGAACCGGCTCGGGATCGAGTCGCAGATCAACGGCGGCATCATCCAGGGCGTCTCGTACGCTCTGCACGAGCGCCGGCTGATCGACCGGGCCACCGGCAAGATGGTGAACGCCGACCTCGAGCAGTACCGCATCGCCGGCGCGAAGGATGTGCCGAGGATCGAGGCCATCGTGCTCGATCACTTCCGCGGCCGCAGCAGCACGGATGCGAGCGGGATCGGCGAACCCGCCACCGTTCCCACCTGCGCGGCGATCGCGAACGCAGTGGCGCATGCCACCGGAGCGCGGGTGCGCAGCCTGCCGATCACGCCCGCGCGCGTCCTCGAGGCGCTCAAGGGGATGCGGTCATGAAAGCGTTCACCTGGATCGAGCCGGAGGATCTCGCGGCCGCGATGTCCGCGGGGGCGCAAGAGGGTGCGCTGTTCAAGGCCGGCGGGGTGGACGTCGGAGATCGGCTCAAGGAGCACCTCGACGAGCCGGCGACGCTGGTCAACATCCGCCGTTTGCGCGAGCTCGACTTCGTCCGCTCCGAAGGTGGCATGCTCAAGCTGGGACCGCTGGTCACGCTCGCAACGCTCGCTTCCGACGCGCGGATCCGGGAGCAGGCGCGGGCGCTCGCGGACGCCGCCGCCGCGGCGGCGACTCCGCAGATCCGCAACGCCGCGACGCTGGGCGGCAACCTGGCCCAGCGGCCGCGCTGCTGGTACTTCCGCAGGGAGGACTTCCGCTGCCGCCGCAAGGGCGGGAGCGAATGCTTCGCGATCGACGGGCAGAACGAGATGCACGCAGTCTTCGACAATGATCTCTGCGCGATCGTGCACCCGAGCGCCACCGGTACCGCCCTCACCGCGCTCGGAGCGTCGCTGCTGCTGAGAGGACCGTCGGGAGAGCGCGCCGTTCCCGTCGAGGATTTCTTCGTCCGTCCCCAGGTGGATGTCACCCGCGAGAACGTGCTTCGGCCCGGCGAGCTGATCGTGGAGGTCCGCGTTCCCGCCGGGCGCAGATCGGGCTACGTGAAGCTGATGGAGAAACAGTCGTTCGACTGGCCGCTGGCGGAGGCCGCCGTCGCGCTCGGCGATGATCCGCGCGTGGTGCTCGGCGCCGCCGCCCCCATTCCCTGGCGCGCCAGGGCGGCGGAGGCGCTGCTGCGCGGCAAGCGCGTAGACGATGCGCTCGCGGCGCAGGCAGCGGAGGCCGCCCTGCAGGGCGTCAAGCCGCTCCAGCACAACGGGTACAAAGTGCCAATCCTAAAAACCGCGGTCCGGCGGGCACTGCTCGCGGCGGGAGGTGCCGCGTGAACGAGCACGAGCAGCTCTGCACTTACCTGCGCGCGAAGATCAGCGGCGCATCGCACAACGATCGGCGGGCGCTCTTCGCCCTGCGCAACGAAGCGACCACGGTGTACTGGTGCCTGCTGACGATGTCGCCCGCCGGACCGGATGACGGCCTCGTGCACGCGAGCCGCTGCGGAGGCGGCCGCGCCTGCTGCGTACCCGCCCAGGATCCGGACGTCGCCTGAAGAGTGGACGCCGTGCAGCTCGAAGGAGTCGAGCACTTCGACGTGAAAGCGGGGGACGTGCGGCTGCATTGCGCCGCCATCGGTCCGCGGGACGGCCCCCTGGTGCTCCTGATGCACGGTTTTCCCGAGTGCTGGCTCTCCTGGCGGTATCAGTTGCCGGCGCTCGCGGCCGCCGGCTTTCGCGCCGTCGCTCCCGACCTGCGCGGGTATGGCGGCTCCGACAAGCCGAGCGGTGTAGCCGCCTACCGCATCGAGCTCCTCGTACGCGATGCGTCGGAGCTGATCGCCGCGCTCGGACGCGATCGCGCCGATGTAGTGGGACACGACTGGGGCGCGCACATCGCATGGCACCTCGCCATGTGGCATCCGCAGCGCGTGCGCAGGCTCGCGATCCTGAACGTGCCGCACCCAGCGCGGATGTGGCGCGGCCTGCGGACCCTGCGCCAATTGCGCAAGAGCTGGTACATGTTCTTCTTCCAGCTTCCGCTCCTGCCGGAGTGGCTCATGTCGCCGCGGCGATTGCGCAGAGCCCTCCGGTACACGCCGGCCCGCAGGGGCGCGTACGACGAGGCGGTCATCGAGGCCATCGTCGCTGCCGTGGGCGATCGCACCGCGCCGATCAACTACTATCGCGCGGCCGCGCGGTACCGGAGCCCGCCCTGGAAGCCCGTCGCGGCGGAGACGTTGGTGATCTGGGGGGAACGCGACCCGTGGCTCGGCGCCGAGCTGGCGGAACCGGATCCGCGCCGGGTACCGCGCGTGCGGGTGGAGCGGATCGCCGAAGCGTCTCACTGGGTACACGCGGACGCTCCCGGCCGCGTCAACGAGCTGCTGATTTCGTTTCTCGGATGAGCGCCGAAGGCGCCTGGCAGTTGCAGAACATCCGCGAAGTACGTTCTAAACGAGTCGTGCGGGGGATCCGGATCGACGGCGCCCGCGGAGACGAGCAACTGGACGTCGAAGTGGACTACCCCCCGCGTTGACCCATGCCGACCGTACGCACATGGCGCGTGCACGCAAGTCGTCCGGCAAGCGCACGGCCGCACGGCCGCGAGGGACGGCCTTGACACGGCGCCTGCCGGAGTACGAGGCGAAGCGCGACTTCGCGGTCACCCCGGAACCCGCCCCCGGCAAGGCCGCGCCGCACCCCAAGCCGACGTTCGTCGTGCACAAGCACGACGCGACCCGGCTCCACTACGACGTGCGCCTGGAGATCGACGGCGCGCTCGCCTCGTGGTCGGTGCCCAAAGGACCGAGCTACGATCCGGCGGTCAAGCGGCTCGCCATCCAGACCGAGGATCATCCGCTGGAGTACGGCAGCTTCGAAGGGCGTATTCCGGACGGCGAATACGGCGCTGGCGACTCGCTGATCTGGGACGCCGGCACCTGTGACTCGGTTCCACCGGGTCAGCTCTCGCAGCAGCGCAAGAAGGGCCACATCGTGGTCGAGTTCCACGGCAAGAAGCTGCGCGGGCAGTGGCACCTGGTGCGCACGGACGGCGGGGCGCCCGGCAAGGCACAATGGCTGATGTTCAAGGCCAAGGACGGAGCGGAGGACCCGTCGTACGACGTGATCGCGGAGCGCCCGGAATCGGTGGTCAGCGGGCGCGTGATCACGCGCGGTCCGGAGAGGAGCGGCAAGCTGCGGGCGCCCCGCGCCGCACCCGAGGCGATCCTGCCCGCCTACCTGCCTCCGATGCTGGCGACGCTCGTCGACGCCGTGCCCGCGGGGGAATGGCACGCCGAGGTGAAGTACGACGGCTACCGCGCGCTCTGCGCGCTGTCGAACGGCCGGGTGGCGATGTGGACGCGCAACGCCCTGGATCTCGCGGGAAGGTTCCCCCGCATCGCGCAGGCGCTCGCGCGCATCGTGGTCGGCGATGCGGTGATCGATGGCGAGGTCTGCGTGCTCGATCCCCAAGGCGTGCCGCGTTTCGAGCTGATCCAGCAGGGCCGGACCGAGGAAGCAGTGCTCTTTGCCTTCGACCTGCTACGGCTCGACGGCGAGGACCTGCGGGCGCGCCCCCTGGAGGAGCGCCTCGATCTGCTGCGCAGCGTGCTCTCCAATGCGCCGCCGCAAGTCCAGCTCGCCGAGGAAGTGCGCGGCGACGTGGCGTCCGCGCTGGAGAAGGTGCGCGAGCGCGGGTTGGAAGGCCTGATCCTGAAGGCGCGCGGATCGGTGTACGAGAAGGGGCGCTCGCGCGAGTGGCTGAAGCTCAAAGCACAGGCGACGCAGGAGCTGGCGATCGTCGGGTGGACTCCGGGGAAGGGGAACGCCAGAGGTTCGCTCGGTGCGCTGCTGCTCGCGGTGGCGGACGGGAAGGGCGGCTACGAGTTCGCGGGGAAGGTGGGGACCGGCTTCTCCTCCAAGCAGCGCGCCGAACTGCAGAAGCAGCTGGCGCAGGACGAGCGGCCAGACCCGCCGGCGCGCGGCGCTCCGAGGTTGCGCGATGCCCACTGGGTCGAGCCGCGCCTGGTCGCGCAGGTGCGCTTCACCGAGTGGACTTCGGACGGGAAGCTGCGCCATCCGGCGTTCCAAGGGATCCGCGCGGACAAGAAGCCGGAGGAATGCTTGCGGGAGAAGCCTGCGCCGGTGCCGCCGGCGCCAGCCGCGAAGGGTCGCGCCCGCAAGCCGGAGCCGGTCCCGGCACCCGATCAGCCGCAGAAGCTGACCAATCCGGATCGGCTCCTCTACCCGAAGGACGGGATCACCAAGGCGGACGTCGCTGCGTACTACGACGCCGTCGCGCCGGCGCTCCTGAACGGACTCAAGGACAGGCCGCTGACCCTGGTCCACTGGAACCAGGGCATCGAGAAGCCGAGCTGGTTCCAGCAGGACGTGGGCGCGATGGCGGAAGACTGGATGCGGATCGTGGAGACGCCGGCGCGCACGAAGAAGGGAAGCGTGCGGCACTTGATCGCGGACAGCCCCCGCGCGCTGCGGTGGCTGGCGCAGAACTCCGTCCTGGAGATCCACGCCTGGCACTCGCGCGCGCCGAACCTGACCCAGCCGGACTGGGTGGTGTTCGATCTCGATCCCGCCGAGGGCGAGACCATCGAGCAAGCCCTCGAGGTCGCCGCGGTGCTCCACGGGATGTTCGAGCGGCTCGGGCTCCCCAGCATCCCCAAGACCACGGGCAAGCGCGGGCTGCACATCCTCGTGCCGCTGGCGAAGGGGCACACGTACGAGGACGCGGAGTCGTTCGCGCTGCAGGTCGGCGAGACCGTGGCGAAGCAGCTGAAGAACGTAACGCTGGAGCGCTCGCTGGCGAAGCGCCGCGGGCGCCTCTACTTCGACTGCATGCAGAACGCGTACGGAAAGACGGTGATCGCGCCGTATTCGCTGCGCGGGGTTGACGGCGCCCCTGTCTCCACGCCTTTGCGCTGGAGCGAGGTGGAGCCCGGGCTCGATCCGCGGCAGTTGAATTTGCAGACGATGCCGCAGCGGCTGCGCGAGTTGGGCGATCTGTTCGCTCCAGCGCTGACGCAAGGGGTGCGCCTGCCGCGCTACAAGCGGTGATAGTGTCGGCGGGTGCGGCTCCTCGCGCTAGCCCTGCTCCTGCTCGGCTGCGAAAAACCGTGTGCGTTGCTTTGCTCCAGCGATGGGGACTGCGGGCCCGGCGCGTACTGCTTGAACCAGTCCGCCTGCCTGCTCGATTGTCTGCGCTGCAACGGCGCGTGCGTGGAGAGCGTTACGAATTGCTCCGGGTGCGGCGTCGCCTGCCCCACCGGACAGAAGTGCTCGCGCGGGAGGTGCGCCGACGCCTGCGCGTCCGACCTGACCGATTGCGCCGGTTCCTGCTATGACTTGAAGACCGATCGGTATCACTGCGGCCGGTGCGATGCTCCGCCGTGCGCCCACGACGAGAACTGCGTCCAGGGCGTGTGCACCAAAGTCGATGTCTGCGGTTGACGTGTTACGCTCACGCTGTGAGCGACGAAGTCACCATCCCCGCCTTTCGCGCGGTGCCTCGCACCGGCGTCATCTACGTCACTTCCGAGGCGCACAAGCTCGGCTACCGCAGCGAGGATACGTCCTGGTGCAACCTCGGCCAGGGCCAGCCGGAGACGGGTCCCCTGCCGGGAGCGCCGCCGCGCGTGCAAGAAATCGGCGTCCGCGTCGACGATCAAGAGTACGCGCCCGTGCCGGGCCTCTGGGAGCTGCGCGAGGCGGTCGCGGCGCTGTACAACCGCCTCTATCGCAAGGGCCTGCGCTCCCAGTACGGCCCCGAGAACGTCAGCATCTGCGGCGGCGGGCGCGCGGCCCTCACCCGCGCCGCGGCGTCTCTCGGCCACGTGAACCTCGGCCACTTCCTCCCCGACTACACCGCCTACGAGGAGCTGCTCGACGTCTTCAAGGCGTTCACCGCCATCCCCATCCTCCTCGAAGGGGAGCGCGGATACGCTTTCACGGCCGACGATCTGCGCAAGGAGATCCAGGGGCGCGGACTCTCCGCGCTCCTCCTGAGCAACCCCTGCAACCCGACGGGCAAGCTGGTCCAGGGCGAAGAGCTGTCACGCTGGGTGCGCACGGCGCGCGAGCTGGAGTGCTCGCTCCTGATCGACGAGTTCTATTCGCATTACGTCTGGACCGGCCGGCCCGGACAGCTCCCCATCGAGAGCGCCGCCCGCTACGTCGAGGACGTCGACCGCGACCCGGTGGTGATCTTCGACGGCCTGACGAAGAACTGGCGGTACCCGGGCTGGCGCGTCACCTGGACCGTGGCCCCGGCCAAGGTGATCGACGCCGTGGCCAGCGCGGGATCGTTTCTCGACGGAGGCGGTTCGCGGCCGCTGCAGCGCGCGGCGATCCCGCTGCTCGCCGACGAGGTGGTGCGCAAGGAGACCCTCGCCATCAACGCGGCGTTTCGCGACAAGCGGGACAAGATGATCCAGCGGCTCGAGCGGCTCGGCATTCGCGCCGATCGGGCGCCGGACGGAACCTTCTATGTCTGGGGAAACCTCGGGGGCCTTCCTCCGCCTCTGAACGACGGCATGGGTTTCTTCCGCGCCGCGCTGGAGAAGAAGGTGATCACCGTGCCGGGCGAGTTCTTCGACGTGAATCCCGGGAAGCGGCGCAGCCACCGGGCCTCGCGATTCCGCAGCTACACGCGCTTCTCGTTCGGCGCTCCGCAGCCGCAGCTCGACGAAGCGATGACGAGGATCGAGCAGCTCGTCGTCTCCGCCACTTCGTCGCGGTAGCGGCTCCTCGCCGCTGCGCCGGAGGCGAGCAGAGGCGGGAACTTTCCTGCCCACCCGGACCCCGGGCTGGACCCATGGTTCGCTCTGGGGAAGCGGCGACGACCGGCACTGGGAGAAGCTGCTCGACCTGGCCCGGTTCGACGCGCACGACGACGTCCGCACCGACGTGTACTGGGGCCTTCCCGGTGGGGAGCTGGTGGTGAACGTGCGCAACGCGGCCGGATTCGGCCCTGGAGGAGTCGGATACCTGCTGCTGCGAACGACCCGCCACTGACAATTCAGGGAGGCGTCACTTCGTTCACGGCCGTGGTCGGTCGCTCTCCGCGCAGAACGCGCTCGACCTGCTCGAGAGCGATGCGCGCCATGCTCTCGCGCGTCTGTTGCGTCGCGCTGCCGAGATGCGGCAGCAGCACCACGTCGTCGCGACCGAGCAGGCCCGGGTGTACCGCGGGCTCGTTCTCGAACACGTCCAGCGCCGCTCCGCCGAGATGGCCGGACTCCAGGGCCGCTACCAGCGCCGCCTCGTCGACGATGGGGCCGCGCGCGGTGTTCACCAGTAGCGACCCGCGCTTCATCCGCAGGAGCTCCGCGGGGCCGATCAGGTGCCTCGTCTGGGGCGTCAGGGGACAATGGATGGAGAGAATGTCGGCCTGCGGCAGCAGCTCGTCGAACGGCACTCCGCCGCCGCGCGCGTTGAACAGCACGCGCATCCCGAATCCCTCCGCGCGCCGCGCCACCGCGCGTCCGATGCGGCCATAACCGAGGATGCCCAGGGTGCGCTCCCGCAGGTCGCGCCCGAGGAGCATGGTCGGCGCCCAGCCGCGGAACTCGCCCGCCCGCACCATCCGCTCGCCTTCGCGCACGCGCCGCGCGAGCGCGAGGATCAGCGCCCAGGTCAGATCGGCCGTCGCGTCGGTGAGCACGTCCGGGGTATTGGTCACCCAGACGCCGCGGGCGGTGCAGGCCGGGACGTCGACGTTGTCGTATCCGACAGCGTGATTGGCGACGATGCGCAACCGCGGGGCGGCCTCGAGCAGCTCCTTGTCCACGCGGTCTCCCCCGACCGCCAGCAGCGCCGAGGCCTCGCGCACCCGCCGCAGCAGCTCGCTGCGCTGCACCGCCTCCTCCGAATCGTGCACGTCGATCTGGATGCCCGCTCCCAGGACGTTCTGGGGAGCGAGCACGAGCCTGCGGGTGATGAAGACGCGCGGCTTCTCCACCCGCCCTGTGTACCACGCTGGGTCTTGACGGGGCCGGGGCAGGGAGCAGAGTTGCGCGCATGCTGACCATCCGCTCCCCCGCGTTCCCGCACGGCGGCGAGATCCCCCGGCTGCACACCTGTGAGGGAAAAGACGTTCCGCCGGCGCTCGAGTTCGCCGGTGCGCCGCAAGGCGCGAAGAGTCTCGCCCTGGTCGTTCACGATCCGGACGCGCCCGACCCGGCGGCGCCGCGAATGGACTACGTGCACTGGGTGCTCTACAACATCCCGCCGGACTGCAAGGGGCTTCCCCAAGGCGTCCAGGAATCGGCGCTGCCGGAGGGCACGCTCCCAGGGGTGAACGACTGGAAGAAGACCGGCTACGGCGGCCCGTGTCCGCCCATCGGGCGGCACCGGTATTTCTTCGTGCTCAGCGCTCTCGACACCGCGCTCGACGATCTCGGCAAGCCCACGCGGCAGAAGCTCGAGCGCGCCTTCGCCGGCCACCTGCTGGCGAAAGCCGAGCTGATGGGCACGTACGAGAAAGGGCGGAAGTAGAGCCTCGCCTTCAGGAGCTCAGGATCGGCCGCGCAGTTGCAAGAGCCGCGCGGCGGCGGCATCGGCCGCCTGACGGGATTCGTGCGCCTTCGCCTGCGCTTTCTCCGCCGCCTGCCGCGCCTGCGCCGAGACCCGTTCGAGCTGCTCCGCCAGGGCGGCCAGGCGGCGCGAGATCTGCTGCGCCCGCTGGACCTCCCGTTCGCGCAGTATCCGCTCGCGCTTCTCCGCGACGCGCCGTTTCTGCTCGTCGACCCGCGCCTCGAAACCCTGCCTGCGCTCCGCCGCCTTGGCAGCGACCGCGGCGGTTCCGGAGAGCAGCGCGCCGAACCCCGCGGGGGAAAGCTCGTGCTCGAGCGTGCCGGCGCGAAGCGCGTCCGGTTCCGCGGTGGCGGCGGTCTGGACGGTGTCCTGGATGCGCCGCTGCAACTCGAGTGTGAGCGCGGTCCCGGCATCGCGGGCCGCCTTGTCCGCCTCTCCCAGCAGCCGGCGCATCGTCTCGCGCTGCGCGTGCATGGCGTCGCGCAGCTCGTCGCTGCCGCCGCCGTGCAACTGGGCCTGCTGCGCCCGCTGCGATGCCTCGATCAACGCGTCGACGGCGCGCGAGTCGCGGCGGGCGAGCTGGTTGACGATCCAGAGCGCGGTGCTCGGACGGCGCAGCGCCGCGATGCGGCGCGCCTCCTCCGTCTGCCCCTCATCTCGCAGCTTGCGGACGAGCGCATCGCGGGCCTTCACGAACTGGTCCGGTGGGACCTCCGCCAGTGGGTTGCGGGGGCGCATCGGCGCCAGCTTACGACAACGATGCGAGATCCAGCGTCTCGCCGTTGGCGGGAATGTGCAGCCGCTCGCGCGGGAGCCGGCGGCGATCCCATTCGCTGACGAGCCGCTCTGGTGGCTCGTCGAGCGGCTCGTCCGTGAGCTTGAACGTGCCCCAGTGCATGGCCAGGAAGTGGCGCGCGCCGAGATCGATGAACGCCTGGATCGCCTGCTCGGGATTCATGTGCTGCTTCTCCATGAACCAGGCGGGATCGTAGGCGCCGATCGGCAGCAGCGCGGCATCGATGGCCGGAAAGCGGGCGCCGATCTGCGAGAATCCCTCGAAGTACGCGGTATCGCCGGCGTGGTAGATCCGCGAGCGCGACCCTTCGATGACGAAACCGCCCCAGAGCGTCTGGTTGACATCGAACAGGCCGCGGCGGCTCCAGTGCTGCGAGGGAACGTAGGTGATGCGGACGCTCTCCCCGATCCGCTCCGTCTCCCACCAGCCGAGCCCCCGGACCGGCAGCGGCAGCCCTTTCCCCAACCCGACGCCGGTCACCACTGGCGCGCCGGCCGCAAGCACGGAAGGGCGATCGTAGTGGTCGTAGTGATTGTGGGTCACCAGCGTCCGGTCGATGCGCGGAAGCTGCGCGGGCTGCAGCGGCGCCGGAGCGTTGCGCCGGATCACGTACGAGATCCGCTCGCCGAACACCGGATCGATGAGCAGCGAGGTCCCGTCGAGCTGCACGAGCCAGCTCGCATGGCCGAGCCAGGTGACACGGCCTGGCTCTCCGGCGGCAGGCGGGGTCCGCAGACGCTCGACGTCGGGAACCACCGACGGGACCGCGGCGCTGGCCGGACTCTTGCGGCGCCGTCCCATGATGCGGTCGAGCACGGCCCACCGGAACACCATGGCCCCGGCGTTCGGGCCGCTGCCGTCGAGGTTCTTGAACCGGCTCACTGCTACCTCGGGGGCGCCCACGGCACTTCCCGATTCTTGCGCGCGGCTTCGTCGCCCAGCCGGGTCCAAGGCCCGCTCGCGACCGCGGGGCGGTGCAGCCATCCGGGCTCGGCGAAATCGCCTGCTCCGGCGCCTCCCGGGTCCGGGAGGAGACGGTTCACGAGAGCGGCGACGCGATCGACGAGGCCGGGCGCGATCCCATGCAAGAGGCGCATCGCCTTCGCCAGGATCCCGACGCTCACGTAGACCTCGCCGCGGGCGCAGGCGCGAAGGATCCGCCGCGCCGCGCGGTCGGCCGCGACGGAAGACCCGGGCAGCGACGCGCCGATGGCGAACCAGGCCACCTCGCGCTCGCGGCGGCCCTTGAACAGCGCATTCCAATGCGCTCCGGTGCGCATCACGAACGGCAGGATGGTGGTGACGCGGATGCCCTCGCGCGCCGCTTCCACCGTCAGCCCTTCGGAGAACCCGACCGCCGCATACTTGGAGCCGACATAGGGCAACAAGTGCGGGATGGCCACGGCGCCCCCGATGGAGCAGATGTTCACGATCCGGCCGTGACCCCGCAGGTGCGGCAGGGCCGCGAGCGTCGTGTGCACCATGCCGAAGTAGTTGACGTCCATCGCCTCGCGAAAGTCCTGCACGCCCATGGACTCGAGCGGGCCCACCTGGATGACCCCGGCGTTGTTGATCAAGCAAGCGACCGCCACCCCGCCCGGGTCCGCGCGAGTCCAATGTTCCTTGATCTGCAGAGCTGGCCTACTCGAACCGGAGGGCTTCGATCGGATCGAGCCGGGAAGCCCGGAGGGCCGGATAGAAGCCCGCGATGACCCCCGCGAGGCCGGCGGCGAGCATGGTTCCGAGCATCACCGGCGGGGAGAGCAGGGTCGGCCAGTCGCCTTTCGCGGCCATCCACTTCGACACCCCGATCCCCAGCGTGAGCCCGATCACGCCGCCCACGCTCGCGAGCAGGACGGCTTCGGTCAGGAACTGGAAGAGGATGTCGCGGCCGCGGCCTCCGACCGCCATGCGGATACCGATCTCGCGCGTGCGCTCGGTGACCGACACCAGCATCACGTTCGCGATGCCGATCCCGCCGACGATCAGCGAGATCGCCGCGACCGCTTCGAGCAGGGTAGCGATGGTCTCGGTGCTCTGCTTCGCCGCGTCCTGCATCTCCGCCAGATTGCGGATCTGGAAATCGGGCTCGGCCACCTCGGACAGGTGGTGCCGCTGGCGCAAGAGAGCGGTGATCTCCCGCTCGGCATCGGCGACCGCCGTCGCGGACCGCGCGGAGATCATCATCTGCCCCACGGCATCCGACTGCGAGCCGATCAAACGGCGAACCACCGTGGACCAAGGCACGAGGATGACGTCGTCCTGATCGGCGCCGCCGAAGCTCTGTCCCTTGACCCCGAGGATGCCGACGACCTTGCAGGGCACGTGCTTGACGCGGATCTGCTCGCCCAGGACCGGCGCTCCCGGCACGAAGAGCTTGTTCACCACCGTCTGCCCGAGGAGGCACACCTTGGCCGCGGAAACGTCCTCCTCGCGGCCGAACGCCTCCCCTTGCGCGACGGGCCAGGCCCTCACTTGAAGATAGGCGGCCGTGGTTCCCTGCACTTGCGTGAACCAGTTCTGGTCGCCGTAGACCACCTGCGCTCCCGTCCGGTTGATGGGCGCGACCGCGGCGACGGAATTGCCGAGCTCCCGCTCGATGGCGGTGGCGTCGTCGCGGGTCAGGTTCTGCGTCGCGCCGGACCCGGTCGCGACGCCGTGCATGGCGATGGAGCCGGGCAGGACCATCAGCAGATTCGAGCCCAGGCTCTCCATCTGCTGCGCCACCTTCGCCTGCGCGCCCTGGCCGATGGAGACCGTGGCCATCACCGCGGCCACGGCGATCACGATCCCCAGCATCGCGAGCAGCGAGCGCAGCTTGTTCTTGCGCAGCGCCCGCAGCGCCGTCCGCAGCGAGGCCACGGCGTTCACGCCGTCTGCTCCGGCGCAGCTTGCAGCTCATCGCGCGCGAGACGGCGGCGCCCGAGGGGAACGTCGCTCAGCACCACCCCGTCCTTGAACGTCACCACCCGCCGCGCGTGCTCCGCGATGTCGGACTCGTGCGTCACCAGCAGGACCGTGAGGCCCTGCTCGTTGAGCTCCTGGAAGATGCTCATCACCTCGATGCTGGTGCGGGAGTCGAGGTTGCCGGTGGGCTCGTCGGCGAGGAGCAGGGCAGGACGGTTCACCAGCGCGCGGGCGATCGCGACGCGCTGCTGCTGCCCTCCAGACAATTGCGCGGAGGTGTGCTCGAGGCGGTCTCCGAGCCCGACCCGCTCGAGCGCCTCGGCCGCGCGCCGGTGCCGCTCGCGCGAGCCGACGCCCTGGTAGAGCAACGGCAGCTCGACGTTCTCCACCGCGGTGGTGCGCGCGAGGAGGTTGAACCCCTGGAACACGAACCCGATCTGCTCGCCGCGCACGCGGGCGAGCTGATCGCGCGAGAGCCGGCTGACGTCGCGTCCGGCCATTAGATATGAGCCGCGGGTGGGCCGGTCCAGGCAACCGATCAGGTTCATGAACGTGCTCTTGCCCGACCCGGACGCCCCCATCACCGCCAGGAACTCGCCGGCCGCGATGGAGAGGGAGATGCCGCGCAGCGCCGGCACCTCCACGTCGCCCATCCGATAGATCTTCTCCAGCGCAAGGGTCTCGACGACGGGAGCCGTCGCCTCGGGCCGTGCGCTGCCGCCGTCCGCATCGCCAGCGGCGGATCTCGCTCTAGAAAGGTCCACGGCGCCTCTGTTGCTGCGCGCTCCCGCCGGCGTCACCGCCGCCGACGATCACCCGGTCTCCCTCCGAGAGCCCCTCGATGACCTCCGTCCGCTGGCCGTCGGACAGGCCGACGCGGATGTTCACCGGAACCGGCTTGCCGTTTTCCAGCTTGTACACCCGGCCAGCGCGCCCGGGCGCTTGCTGTCCGCTGCCGTCGCGGGCGCCACGGGCCGCGGCGGAGGCCGTGCGCGCCTGGGGCGTTCCGCCCGGCCGCTGCGGGGGCGCCGCCTCCGGCGCGGTGGACTCGTCGGGCTTCCAGCGAAGCGCGGCGTTGGAGACGCGCAGCGAGTCGTCCTTGCGGGCCGCGGTGATGTTGACGGAAGCGGTCATTCCCTGGCGTAGCTTGCGATCCGGATTCGGCGCGTCGATCACCGCCGGATAGGTGACCACGTTCTGGATGGTGTTGGGGGCCTGCCGGACGTCGCGGATGGACCCCGTGAACGTCTCCCCCGGATAGGCGTCCACCGTGAATTTCGCGTCCAGGCCCTCGCGGACCTTGCCGACGTCCGCCTCGTCGATGTTGGCGAGGATCTGCATCTTCGTCAGGTCGTTCGCGATCAGGAACAGGGTCGGCGCCTGGAACGCCGCCGCCACCGTCTGCCCCACGTCGACGCTGCGCGAGACCACGATCCCGTCGATCGGGCTGGTGATCCGCGTGAAGGCGAGATTGGTCGCCGCCATGTCGCGGTCCGCCTTCGCCTGCAGCACGGCAGCCTTGGCGGCCGACAGCCCAGCGGCGTTCTGATCGCGCGTGGCAAGCGCGGTGTCCAGGTCGGCCTGGGAGATCAGCCCCTGCTTCCGGAGCTCCTGCTGGCGGGCGGCGATCCGCACCGAGTCGGCGTATGCGGCCTGCGCCTTCTCCACGTTGGCGTTGGCAGAGGCGAGCGAGGCCTCGGCCTTCTCCAGCTGCGCCTGGAACAGGCGCGGGTCCAGCGTCGCGAGCAGCTGGTCCTTCTTCACCTTGCTGTTGAAGTCCACGTACAGCTTGTCGATGATGCCCGACACCTGCGATCCGACGTTCACCGTCACGATGGCGGAGACGTCGCCGGTCGCGTTGACCACCTCGCTGACCGGCCCTCGCGTGACCGCGTCCGTGCGGTAGGGCGCCGCCTGCTTGCGGCCGCAGGCGGCGACGAGCAGGGCGATGAGGGCGATCTTGCGCAAATGTTTCTCCTCCTCCGACGACCGTAACGGTCCGACGCAATGAGCGTCAACGCGCGCGGGATCCACGAAACACGCCCGCAACAGTGTTTCATGAATCGGAACGATCGAGCATGCGCCAGAGCAGGTCGCGAAGGGTGCGGCGCTCGGCGGGCGCCAGCGGCGAGAGGACCTCCTCGACGGCGGCGTCCACCAGCGGCCGGCCATGCTCGAGGAACGCACGCCCGCGGGCCGTGGGCTCCACCAGGATCTTGCGCCGGTCGGTCCGGTCGCGGGCCCGCCGCACGAGCCCGGCCTGCTCCAGCTCTTCCAGGAGCCTCGACACCCCTGTGGGATGTTGTCCGATGTGCTCCGCCAGCTCGTTCTGGGCCGCCCGGCCGCGGCCCTGCAGGGCGCTGAGCACCTGGAACGCGAGCACCGTCTCGCCGCGCTCGCCGAGCCGCCGGTCCGCTTCGGCGATCAAGCGCTTGCGCACGCGCACGATACCCCTGGCGATTTCCTCGGAGAGCGACGGTGCGGGGCGGACGGCCACCCGAGCGGTGTACACCGCAATGATTGCGGCCGCAACGGTTGCGTTTGCAAGCGAACTGGCGTAGAAAGCGCGCAGTGCGCAATGCCCTGCTCGCCAGCCTGGTCTGCGCCTGCGCCTGCGGCAAGGGGTCCGGCGATGTGCGGAAGGAGCGCCCGCCCCCGCTGGTCGCGGTGTCGCGGGTGAGCGTCCGCGACGTCGAGGAGACCGTCCGGGCGCCGGTCGATCTGCACCCGCTCCTGCAGGCCGACGTCGGCGCCAAGACCCTGGGCTATCTGGACGCGGTCCTGGTCGAGCGGGGAGACCCCGTTCGCAAGGGCCAGCTGCTGGCGCTCGTCCGGCCGAGCGATCTCCCCGATCAGCTCTCTGCGGCGCGCAGCTCGGCCGCCCAGGCCGACGCTGCCGTGGCGCTGGCGCGGGCAAATCTGGCGAGGGCCCGCGCGCTGGAGCCGGCCGGCCGCGTCTCCAAGCAGGAGCTGCAGCAGGCGGAGATGGCGCTGGCGTCCGCCGAGGCGATGCGCTCCGCGGCCCGCTCGCAGGTCGGCGGGTTGGCGACGCGGCTCGGCGAGACCCGCATCGCCTCGCCGCTGGATGGAGTGGTATCCGCGCGGCGGCTCGATCCCGGCGCGCTGGTCGGCCCCGGAGGCAACACCACCCCGATCGTCACCGTCGACCGCATCGACGTCCTGCGCCTCTTCGTCAGCGTGAACGAAGGGGACGTGCACCGGCTCAAGCTCGGACAGACCGCTCACGTCGACCTGGACGCGCTGCCCACCACCCGGTACGAGGGCCGGGTCGTGCGGCTAGCTCCCTCCCTCGACCCCGCCACCCGCACCCTGGATGCCGAGGTCCAGCTCCCGAACGAAAGCGGGGAGCTGCGTGCGGGGATGTACGGGCGCGCGGCGGTCGTGACCGGGACGCATCCGGGGGCGCTGACGGTCCCGGTCGGAGCGGTGCAGATGAGCAACGGCCGCAGCTTCGTCTACGTCCTGGGAGGCGAGAAGGTGCAGCGCCGCGAGGTGCGCATCGGCGTCGACGGCGAGGCCTGGCTGGAGGTCGTCTCCGGGGTGCAGCCGGAGGAGGAGGTGGTGAGCGCCGGCCTCGAGGGTTTGTCGGATGGCTCCGCGGTGCGGCCCGCGCGAAACGTCGATCCGTTCGGCGGCGCGGCGTCATCCGAAGTGAAGCAGCCGCGCGTGCGGCAGGAGTAACCGTCATGTGGCTCACGCGGCTCGCCCTGCGCAACCCCGTGCTGATCCTCATGATGTCGCTGATGACGCTCGCTCTCGGGTTCGTCTCGCTCCGGCACCTGAGCGTCGATCTCTTTCCGGACATCACGGTCCCGCTCATCCGCGTCGCCATCTTCTACACCGGAGCGGGGCCGACCGACATCGAGAAGTCGATCACCATGCCCGTCGAGCGCGCGGTCTCGGCATCGCCGGGAGTCGATCGGGTGGAGAGCGTCTCCAAGCAGGGCGTCTCGTTGGTCTCGGTCTGGTTCCAGTTCGGGACCAACCTGGACAACGCGCAGTTCGACGTCTCGCAGCGGATCGCGCAGATCATGAACACGCTGCCGCCGGGCATCCAGCAGCCGTTCAACATCAAGTTCGACATCACCAACATCCCGGTGGTCCAGGTCGCCGTCGGGTCTGACGAGCTGGACGAGAGGCAGCTCTACGACCTGGCCCTCAACGTCATCGAGCCGCAGCTCGAGCGGCTCAAGGGCGTCGCCTCGGCCACGCCGGGCGGCGGCAAGGTGCGCGAGATCGAGGTGGAGCTGCGGCGCGAGGCGCTGCGGGCGCGCGGGCTCGCCCCTCTCGACGTGGTGCAAGCGGTGCGCGCCAGCAACCTCCTGATGCCGAGCGGCAACATCCGCGTCGGCGACCGCGACTACAACGTCTTCGCGAACACGCAGTTCCAGCAGGCGAAACCCCTGGGCGACGTGGTGGTGCGCGCGCCCGTGCAGACCGGCAACCGGATGGCGGGCCCGGTGCGCGTCGGCGACGTGGCGAGAGTGCTGGACTCGACCGCGGACCAGAACGAGATCGTCCGCATCAACGGGCAGCGGGGCGTCTATCTGAGGGTGCTCAAGCAGCCGGGTGCGAACTCCATCCAGGTCGTGGACGCGGTGCGCGCGGCGCTCCCGAAGTTGCGCGGCGTTCCCCCCACCGTGAAGACGGCCATCTCCTTTGACCAGTCGAGCTACATCCGCGCCTCCGTCAAGGCGCTCGAGCACGAGGCGGTGCAGGGCGGAATCCTGGCGGTGCTGGTGATCCTGGTGTTCCTCGTCTCGTTGCGCGCTACCGGCATCGTGGCCGTCGCGATTCCGCTCAGCATCGTGGCTACCTTCGTGCTGCTCTTCTTCTCCGGGCAGACCCTCAACGTGTTCACGCTCGGCGGGCTCGCGCTCGGCGTGGGGCGGCTGGTCGACGACTCGATCGTCGAGCTGGAGAACATCCACCGCCATCTGGCGATGGGCCAGGGCCGCAGGCAGGCGGTGCTGGCGGCGGCCCAGGAAGTGGCCATGCCCATCCTGGTGTCGACCATCACCACCATCGTGGTGTTCTTCCCCGTCCTGTTCCTCTTCGGGATCGCGCGCAACCTCTTCCTGCCGCTCGCGCTCACCATCTCCTTTGCGCTGATCATGAGCTTCTTCGTCTCCCGCACGGTCACGCCGCTGCTCTGCATGATGTGGCTGCCGGGCGGGCACGCGACGCAGCACTCCGGCGGGTTCGCGGGCTGGGTGATCGGCCGGCTCGAGGCGCTCGACGACGCCTATGCGCGGGCGCTGCGGGCCGTGCTCCGGCATCGAGCCCGCACCATCTTCGTCATCCTGGCGTTCTTCGCGGCCTCCCTCTTCCTCTCCAAGCGCATCGGAAGCGAGTTCTTCCCCGACTCGGACGAGTCGCAGTTCAGCCTGGTCTACAAGGCGCCCATCGGAACGCGGGTGGAGAAGACCGAGCAGATCGCCCAGAGGCTCGAGGAGGCGGTGGACAAGACCCTGGGCAAGGGGAACCTGTACACGACGATGATCACGGACAGCGGCCTGCCCGTGGGTCGGACCGCGATCTTCAGC
>Ga0209237_1000296_pt1 | contig 27252 bp, 29 predicted proteins | sample GraSoi013_1_40cm_2_FD_185820 | JGI IMG/M metagenome (GOLD analysis project Ga0209237, IMG submission 185820) | Grasslands soil microbial communities from the Angelo Coastal Reserve, California, USA - Sample 10_02_2013_1_40cm (SPAdes) (version 2) | ecosystem: Environmental > Terrestrial > Soil >...
TGTGTGTACAAAGTACGGGCCTCCTGATGTTCTCCAGCTCCGTGAGATAGAGAAGCCCTCCCCCAAGGACGATGAAGTGCTGATACGAGTCCATGCAACAACTGTAACAGCCGGGGACTGTGGGCTTCGGAGTCTCAAGTTTCCTCTGATGTCTCAGCCCATTGTGCGATTAGGATTTGGTTTCAGAGGACCGAGGAAGAAGATACTGGGGCAGGAGCTGGCCGGAGAAATTGAGTCAGTAGGCAACAGTGTGAAACTGTTCGGGAGAGGAGACGAGGTTTGCGCCTGGACCGGTTTCCATCTTGGAGGTTATGCCGAGTACACATGCCTGCGTGAAGGAGCAGTGCTGGCGATCAAACCGGCCAATATGAGCTATGATGAGGCGGCCACCCTTGGCGTCGGGGGAGTTGAAGCCTGGCGTTTGCTGAGAAGAGGAAATGTGCAGAGCGGAGAAAAGGTCTTGATTAACGGGGCAGGTGGAAGCATCGGCACGTTCGCGGTACAGATTGCCAAGTACTATGGGGCAGAAGTGACTGGCGTGGAGAGTATCGGGAAACTGGACATGTTACGGTCGATTGGCGCGGACCAAGTCATCGATCGCATTCAAACAGACTTCACCAGAAATGGGGAGACTTATGATGTGATTTTTGACGTGGTAGGCAAGAGTCCGTTTTCACGCAGCATAAGATCGCTAAAGCGAAATGGGCGTTACCTCTTGGGAAACCCTAGGCTGTCGCATATGGTTCGGGGAGCATGGGTTTCACGGAGAACCAGCAAGAGGGTAATTTTTGGAGGAACAGGTCAAGCGGAAGATCTAGCGATGCTCAGGGAGCTGGTTGAGGCTGGCAGGATAAGATCGGTCATCGACAGACGCTATCCGCTGGAACAAATGGCAGAGGGTCACAGGTATGTCGATACTGGACAGAAAAAGGGAAATGTAGTCATAAGTGTTGGAACATGATTCGCGAGTAGGTGATTGAATCATGGAAGATGTACGAATAATCCTTTCAGCGTCATGGGTAGCTCTAATGTTGACATATCTTTTGGGGGATGTTCTGCGGATTTACAGCGGCGACTTTGCAGCGGGAAAAATCGGGGTATCCAAATAACAGGAAATCAATGGTTAGGAGTTGCAATACTATTGGTGACTCCGATTGTCATGGTATTCCTATCCCTAACGCTGAGCTATCCTCTGATACGCTGGGCCAATATCATCATAGCCATAGTCTTTCTCGGCTTCAATCTCATCGGATTGCCAACGTACCCTTCCGCCTACGACAAATTCTTGATAATTGTCGGACTCGTGTTTAACGTTCTGACGGTTTGGTATGGATGGCAGTGGACCAGCTAGTATGGAACGTATTCGCGATACGTGCTGATAACACGTTAGCCTTTTAGCGAAAAATCCTACTCATGTAGTATCATGCGAAAAGAAGGGGAAGAAACTGGCCAACGCACTGACCAGATGCTAGATGACATCGTGCGAGACGCAGATGAATACTACAACAGCCTTGGCAGGAAGCATGTCAGCGAAACACGGTTAGACGTCGCGGTGGTGAGCCTGGTCGTCTGGTTCGCCTCCTTCGCGGTACTTGGACTCACTTCTATCCTCATATTCGGATATGTGATCAGCTCCATCGTTCTCCCTTTTCTGATAGCGATAGTGATTGGCGCCGCAGCTGGTGTAGCAACGTACTTGATCAGACGGAGAAGGGGATTCAAGTTCGCGGAACTAGGTGTCCTTCTTAAGAAGATGAAACAGGGAGGAGTCTCGTCCGAAGACGGGCTTCACCTGATGGATGCGATGCACCAAGCCAGGCTTGTTGCGAGAAAGAGGAAGATGGATTCAGCGTTCGAGTACGGGGTGCTAGCTTTCGCCCTTGTCGCCCTGATTGGCCGAAACGCGGCCATCGGAGCGCTTGCTGGGGTGATCGTGTATCTCTACTTCAGGTTCGAGGCGCTCAGAGAGTTTGAGAAGGAGGAGACGAGATACGAGGATTCGAAGAAGGAGCTTCTCCAGAACCTGTGATCAGGTTTGGAGCGGCCCGACCTCTACGTTCTCGCTCGCTTCCTCGACAAGCTGTACCACGATGGCCCGCGGATGAAGAAGACGAATCTCCAATTGAGGGTGGGTCTCAATTATCCACGGTTCATCGAGTATCTTGACTGGCTAGTCTCTCATGGGTTTGTAGAGAAGATAGTCGAGGAGGGCACGGAACTCTACTCACTCTCGACGCAGGGCCTCGATGCATATCGCCATTTGGTGGTCTGGATAAGGGAGACGATGAAGGGGATGCGAATCTGAGTCAGGCTAAGTTAGTCCACAACCCTAGGCCTCGGCGATTGGCCTCCGCAGGAGGACTTCGCCTGGGACGACCCACATTTCCCGGTACATGTTTAGTGCGTGAAGACGGCCGTGCTTTCTGGAGACCGCACCGAGGTTCGTCGGTGTAAAGCCCTCCGACGCGAAGAGCGCCTCGGAAGGTTCATTGTCCTCTTCAACGCTCGCGAACACTTCTTTCACACCTGATGCTTTGAAGAGGCGAAGTGCGTCATTCAGAAGGAGTTTCCCGACCCCCCTCTTCCTTTGAGTCCTTGCAACCGCGATGTAGTAGACATAGCCTAGGCCCTCCTCGAGAGTTTTCAGCATGACCAGCCCGACGGGCTTGCCTGAGGACGTTGCAGCTCTGACCAGTTCTATGTCTCGAAGGGTCCGTTTTGAATGCATCAGGTACCATCCTTCGAAGCTCTCCTCAAGTATCCATTCAAGGCCGGCCCTTTCCTTGCGCGGAACATCTACGATCACGGTTGCATCCGGAGGAGTCATAGGCTGAAGACTCGCTGTGCATTCTGCCACAGTATCTTCTCCTTGTCACGTTCGTCAACGTCCAACTTTTTTACCAGAGCCAGGGCGTCCGAGTGTCTTGTGACCGGGTAATCTGTTCCGAAGATGACCTTCTCGGCGTTTCCGGCAAAATAGATGGCTTCGCTGATCTTCCTCGCAAGCCATTCCGAATATTTCTCGGCATACACACCTTGGTCAGTTGTCAATCCGGAGATGTCTGCGTAGACGTTCGGGTGTTTGTAGATGAGCTCGGCTGTGTCCTCAAACCAAGGATTGCCGAAGTGGCAGAGGATTATGGTCATCTCCTCCCTCTTGTTGGCCAGGCCGTCGAGCGTCAGCGGGTGCGCGCGGACGAGGTCTCCTGTGCTGAACGCCGTGTCCCCGGTGTGGAAAAGCACCGGAAGTCTCTGCGACTCGGCATAATCGTAGAATCCGCTGAAGACGGGACTTTCCACTGATGCCTTCACGTAGCCAAGCCTGACCTTGAAGGCTCTCACCTCCCTCTTGTTCTCCTCGGCGAGCTTGATCGCGGCCCTCACCTCCCTAGCGGTGGGCTCTACCGTGATCACTGGTGCGAGCTTCCCGCCGCTTCTCCTGCAGAGTCTGATGATCTCGTCGTTGGGAAGGATGCTGGCTCCTTGCATAGGGGGGCTGAGGAGCAGCCCGTGCTCGATCCCGAGCCTCTGCATGGTGCCCATCAGTTCGTCCAGAGTGTATCGTAGGCTGTTCATCCGCGCGAAACGGATGAGGGCATCGTCTCGGCGTTCAGACAGGTGAATGTGAGCATCGATTATTTTCTGCAATCATCTCTCACTTCGCTTGAATCTGAATTAGGGTTGCTCCAATTTCTCCTGGTGAGAATGGGGATGGCTAATTCTTTACTGCCTTCCCCAAACAATAAAACCTCTCGACAGATGAGCTTCGCGGTTCACTTCCTTTGAAGCAGGCAGGTCGAATAGTCGAGTTCAAGACTGGGACAGGCAAGGGAACTGGGTACATTGCGCTGCCGGAGAAGCCCCGAGGAGGAGTGCTCGTTTTGCACGCCTGGTGGGGATTGAACGAATTCTTCAAAAGCTTCAGCGACCGACTCGCGTCGAACGGCTTTCTAGCGTTTGCGCCCGACCTTCAGGGAGGCAAGGTTGCAAAGAGTGTTAGCGAAGCGAAAGAATTGATGTCGAAGATGGATGAAGACTCGAGACGGGCAATTGTTCTGGGTGCGCTGGGCTACTTGCGATCTCAGCCGTCACAATCGGGGCGGAAAACGGGCGTTGTTGGCTTCTCCATGGGAGCTTCCTGGGCATTATGGTTGAGCACCGCAAAAGCGGAAGAGGTAGGGGCGGTGGTCGCGTTTTATGGAACTTACCCGGGGTTGGCCTTTTCCAAATCAAAGGCATCTTTTCTCGGCCACTTTGCACCTGAAGACGAGTGGGAACCTACTAACGATGTGAAAGCTATGGAGCAGCAGATTCGCGAGGCCAGGAGAGAGGTTACTTTCCACTTCTACCCGGGGACGAAGCATTGGTTCGTCGAAGAGAATCGGCCAATAGAATACAACCGGGACGCAGCAGACCTGGCTTGGAAAAGAACTCTAGAGTTCCTCAACAACAGACTATTGTAGCCAGCTAGGGTTTGGAAACCGATAGAACGGTTAGTCCCTAGCTTCCTATCCCGTCATCTGGGTGAATGTCTGATGCGCTGTTCGATCTCTTGCACGGCATCCTCCATCTTGGGAAAACGAAATTGGAAGCCGGCGGCGAGCAACCGGCCGGGCACGACATAGCGACTCTTGATGATCAATTCGGCCTCAGTCCTATGAACAAACGCCGCGACTTCGAGCATCCGACGCGTCGCGGGCAATCCGAACCAGGCGCCGCATTCCCGGCGAAAGATCTTCATCATCTCTCCTTGCTGAATCGGGTTCGGCGAAGCTACGTTGACTGGCCCGCTGAAATCGTCTCTATCAATCAACCACTTCACAGCCCGGCAGAAATCGTCTTCGTGGATCCAAGAAATGAGCTGTTTCCCACCAGCTATCGAACCTCCCAGGCCAAACCGCGTGAGGCCTCGAAGCACCCGGAACACCCCACCCTCTCCGGGGGCGAAGACCATCGCGGTGCGCAACGCGACTTTCCGTGTGGCCGGGGTCTCCGCCTCATTAAGCGTTTCTTCCCAAGCGCGAGCTACTTCGATGGAAAACGCGTCCTTGGCCTCCGGAGTCGCGTCGATTACGCCGGTGGCCTCATCCATTAGCTGGTCGAAGGTGTGTTTGTAGATGGTTGCAGTGCTGGCGTTCAGCCAGACCCCCGGAGGTGTTTTGCAGCCAACAATTGCTTCGCCGAGCACGCGCGTCGAATCGACTCGCGACTCGAGAATCTCTCGCCGGTTGCGCGCGTTGTATCGGCAGTTCACTGATCGGCCTGCAAGATTGACTAGTGCCCGTGCACCTTCGAGTTCTCTTGCCCAGTCGCCCAGTGTACGCCCATCCCATCCTACTTGACGAATCTGCTGCGCTGTGCCTCCCGGTGATCGGGTCAGGACCGTGACATCGCTGCCTCCGGAGACGAATGCAGGCGTGAGGATGCTACCAATGAAGCCGCTGCCGCCGGCAACGACGATGTGATTCTTCATCCTCCGATTCAGCTCGAAGTCTATCTCACTTGAGTCGTCAGGCAGAGATGGACTTTGTGTAAGATCTAACCAATGAATACGAGCCAAGCCTACGAAGACGATTGACTCGTCAAGCTTTTCGATCTCCGGGAACTGAAAATGATTCGGACGTGACTTATTCGCGTCACTATCTCAGTCCTCCCGAAGACAAGCTTAATTAAGCGCTGGCTTAATTAGATGTGTGCTGAAATAGATGAATCAGGCGAAGTTTACCGCAGAACCTGGCAAACAGGAGTTCTTCATCGAGAGAGAGTTAGACGCGCCCCGAGAGCTCGTTTTCAAAGCATTCACAGACCCGAATCTGTACGTCCAATGGCTTGGACCACGGGGAATTACTATGAGTCTTGTGAAGTTTGAGCCTAGAACCGGAGGAATGTGGCGTTACATTTCCAAGGACAAGGATGGCACCGAATTCGGATTCCACGGAGTAAATCATGAAGTTCTCGCGCCTGAGAGAATCATTGACACCTTCGAGTACGAAGGGCTGCCCGAAAAAGGACATGTTGCGCTGCAGACAGCGAGATTCGTGGAATTGCCAGGCGGAAGAACAAAGGTGATGATCCAAGCCGTCTTCCAGTCGGTAGCTGACCGAGACGGAATGATCCAGAGCGGCGCGGAAAAAGGAACCACTGAATCCTATCAGCGTCTCGACGACCTCTTGGAAAAGATGGAGAGACAAAAGGAAATAGTTGCCTAATCACACCCTAAGAACTCAAGGAGACAAAGCAGCAGAACAACAATTATTCTACGCCCTAGCCGAGCCCACAAGACGCAGCATTATAGAACTACTCGCCAGCAAGGGCCAACTATCCGCTACAGACATATCAGATAATTTTGACGTTAGCCGGCCAGCAATCTCACAACATCTCAAAATATTGCGGGAAGCAAACTTTGTACGCGTAGAAAAACGCGCACAGCAACGCATCTACCGGATTAGTCCTGACGCAATGTCAGAAATTGAACAATGGATCCAGAAAATGATCCAACGCTGGAATGATCGCTTCAATATCCTGGACGAGATACTGGGGAGAGAAAAAAGAAAGACCCCTAGTGACAATGGTCTCAAACACCGAACACGATCGGGTACCGCAGGTTGAAACCAACAATTCAATCCCCGATAGACGCTAGAACTAGCCTCGACGCTTCCTTAACTGAAGCTTTCTTGGGAGAGGCTGGAATAGGAGAACGCCGAGGAGGCCGGCCAGAACCTCAATCGGTCATAAATTCTAAAACATTCCATTTAGGAACCCGTCTTCCTCTTCAATTGCTTCTCTAATTCTGTCAGGAACTTGTCTTTTGCATCTGGAACCAAGAGAAAGTAAGCCAGAGTCATCCGAAAGAGCGAAGATTTTGTCAAACCTTTGATTTCTCCTTCCCTAACCGCACTGGCAAAACAGCTCAAAAACACCTGATGGGACAGAACTTCATGTTTGAGTTCGTTTAGGGCCTGAATCATGCTCTCATTAGAAATCTGCGTCAAGGGCTTACGCTCGATGACCGCGAATGGGTCATTAGACTTTCGTCGTACCAGGTCGCGTGGTTTAGAGGACCATCCCAATAATAGCGTTCACAGCCAAGACCAGACGATAGTGGTCAGAACTCGATAATCCACGAGCTGGGCTATCCGACCGCGATTCTACTTATGTTCGAATGATTTCCAGGCGTACCGTCGCTCGTGATCCAGTAGCCATTTTTTCCGCCATATTCCTCCGCCGTACCCGACAAGCGAGCCATCTGCACCAATCACTCTATGGCACGGCACAACGATCGATATTTTGTTGGCACCGTTTGCCTGTCCAACCTCGCGGGACTTTTCAGGCTGTCCCAGTACTTCTGCAATTTCACCATAACTGCGTGTCTGTCCAGGAGGAATCTGTCTCAAGGCCTGCCAGACGGATTCTTCAAACGCTGTTCCATGCTGAATTGTAGGTATTTGGAAAGCTGCACACTCGCCGGCGAAATAATCTTCGAGCTGCGCGGCGAGTATTTCTAGTACATTGTTGCTCTGTAGGCCAATCAGTCCAGAGTCGCGCTCTAGACGACGAAGCTCGCCTGTCAATGCCACGCGATTCTCAAATTCAAGGAGGTACAGTGCTACGTCATCTGCGACTGCGATCATCGACCCTAGCGGAGTACCAATATTGGTACGAACAAGCTTACCGTCAACCACCGGCCCCGGCCGATTGGTTGCGGCTGTAGCTTCAGTTGAAAGCATAGGTTAATTCTGGAGAGTAGTCGAAAATAAATGGTTTGACTCTGAATCTTGCGGTCAAAATAAGACAACGCTACGATAATCAGATACGACTAGTTCGCGATACTCGCTCTCAAGGTGTGCAATCTGACGGGAACACTCTTATTGCACCATCATGAGGGGAGATTCGAAAGACTATGCAGCCTCAATCGCGGCCTAAGAGGCCTGTTGGGGTCATCGTGATCGCTGTGATTGCAGCCGCGGGAGGCGTGTTGTCACTGTTCGGAGCCGCATCCGTCTTTTCCGGCAACGCCACAGGCCCCACTTGGCTCGCAATCGTAGTAGTCATCTTCGGCATCCTAGGCCTATCACTAGGCGTCGGATTCTACACCCGAGCTCGCTGGGCCTGGATCGGAGGAATCATGATCTACATCGTCTCGATACTGCTCGGAATTCTGGAGATAGTCTATGGTGGTACTATCGGAGGAGTGGGCGGAGACATAAGAATAGCAGCGGGAATAGTCATCCCGCTGTACTTGACTCGGGCGGGGCCGAAGAAATTCTTCGGCAAAGGGCCAGTCTCTCCCAGCACCTAGTCGCAGTTGCCCCGACCATTCTCTCTCCTATCGGTACAATCCGGGCAAAGGTGCCCAGTCATGAGGGCTAACGTTAGAGCCCAGTTGGGTCGACAACATCAGAGACAAGCAGGGCTGATTAGGATTCATGTTCCTTCCTCCTCGCTTGCCGCGATTAATTCGAGCTACTCAAACCAAAGGCCCGGAAATCTAGAAACCTATCACGCATGAGCCGAACATGAAGCTCACCGACAAAAAAAGAAGCTAGAAAGACAACTGCGGAAGACTATGGAAGAGTTGCAGTTTCGTGGGATCGGTATTGGGTGCCAGCATACTCTCTTGCACGGGACAGGCTGTTTGAATTCGCTCGACTGAACCAGGGGGAAAGAGTTCTCGACATCGGAACTGGCACGGGTGCAACAGCAGTGGTCGCGGCGGTTGCCGTTGGCGAGAAGGGGAGCGTTCTCGCCGTGGATAACTCAAGGGGAATGCTCGCGGTAGCCAAGAGAAAGGCGAGAAAGCTCCATCTAAACAATATCAAGTTCAAACTTGCTGGCCTCGCCTCTCTCCAATTACCAGAGGAATCCTTCGACGCTGTGATCTCAAGCTATGGCATGCCTGATCAAGCGTCTGATACTGAACTCGCTCTCCCCAGGCTGTTCCAAGCCATGAGGCGTGATGCCAGGCTCTGTTTCTGTGAGAGGGCTGGGAACCCAGAAGAACCAGATGCGATAATAAAACGACTGCTCAGAAAGTACCGAGTGGCCAAAGCTGATTCGAAAGCGAAAGTTAGAAGACGACTTGAAGCCCTCACAGCGTCCGAAGGGAAACGGTACCACTCCTTGTACCATACAGACGCATCAACGATTAGGCATGTTGTTGAAACAGCCGGATTTACGAGAGTGCGAGCATTCAGAGAAATATTCCCTGTCAGGTTTCCGAACATTCGCACCTACTTGAAAGTCGAGTTCTCTTCTTCGTTTCGTGACGAATACACCGCAATGCCCCGCGAAGCTCAGAAAGAGTTCATGGTAGCCGTTCTTGGAAAACTTGGGAGGTTCAAGACGAGCAGGGGGCTTACCTGGCGTGCAGGCGTCAACTTCTGTCTGGCGCGCAAATAGAATGATTGTTCCAGAAAGACGAACCCTGTTCAAAACTCAGGTTGTGGAAACGCCTCTGAGAGAAATGACCAGTAGGCGACTGTATGACGGTTTGACGATTCAACCAATCATGCCACAGCATGATTCTTTGGCGCCGGACTTAGCGGCTTAGTGCGATGGCCAGCCTTTCGTCAAGTTGACTTCTAGAAGAAGTAACTCGACTTCTGCTTCTGCGGTTGTCGTGACATTTCCCGCTCCTGTTATTTGTGCAGCGTTCAGAGCAGGCAGTTCCTGGTTGGCAACGTGAACAGGTCCGCCTTCGAGGATATAGAGGTATAATCCATGACCGTCTCTCAGTTCATAATCGATCTTGTGTCCGGGTTGGAGGAATGAGGCGAGGACTGCGCCGTCGGCTCTGAGCGGAAGTGTCTCGGGATTCTTGTAGGCTACTAGTGGGAGCCATTGGTTGGTTCTTTCCGATCGATCTACCTCTTGTTGCTCTACGGATGGTGTCATGTTGAGCATCTCGGGCATGTACCAGATCTGGATGAACCGCATCGGAATATCCTTCCGGTTGTTTATCTCCGAATGATACATTCCACGTCCAACGGTGGTGTGTTGTACTCCTCCCTTGTGGAGAACGCCTCCTTTGCCACGCTCGTCTTCATGACGAAACTCGCCCTCAGCAACATACGTTACAACTTCATTCTGCGTATGAGGATGCAGGGGCCAGACCGCCCCGGGACTTAGAGTATCATCGTTCAGTACCCGCAGGTTTCCAAAATTATTGTACCGAGGGCTGCTGTACATGTCGAACGAAAAATGCCACCGACCGCGGAATGTTCCGTCTTGGATCCTGCCTGAGGCCTGATAGAGGGTGTTAGCGGGCCGGACAGCTATTTTGAGATCTTCTGTTTTCTGCGAGGACAATAACGATCGAGGGTGCCGCGGCCTGGGTGGATATTTAGGATTTCTACTCTGCGGTTCTGTTAACTCTGTGTCGGCTTAGAATTGCTGTCGACTTCGTCGGATGGCTAGATCTTTGCTAGTTTTTCCAGTAGTTTCTTGTCTTTTCGAAGAGTTTCTTCCACCATCTTGTTCCACTCTTCGTTACTGATCGTTCCGTAGACTTCTTCCTGCTCTTCTCTAATCCTGTTTCCACGTCGGCTTAGAACTGGTCAAGATTGCCCCTCTCTTCCCAGACAATGCAACATTTGCGTGTACAGTTCGTCCCGTTTCCTATCTGAATAGTCTTTGTAGGATAATTCTGGGACTCTGTATCCCTTCTTTCGCAATAACGATCGTAGTTCTTCATCCTTGACCATCTGAGTCTTTCCTACATGTACTTGTCCGTCACAAACACTAGTAGTGGTCTAGGTTCTGTTGGAAGGTAGAAGTCGACAGTTGTGATCGGTATCTCTATCTGTGTTTGATACTGGATCCCGGAATCTTGTAGTTTGATCGCTAGTTCTGCTTCCATACGGCTGGGGTTAACGGATAATCGTTCACGCCAGTTAGTACGGGACACCTATATTCTTGAGATATGGACGGCTTCTTTGCTTGGACACCAAGGCGAAACCGAATGGGTTGGGCTTTGGCGATGCCCCAGTTCCGAGCGGTAAACTCTGGCCAGTTCCAAATTCTCTGCTAGATTGTAGATTATCAACTGGCAGCCAGCTCACCTACGAAAGCGATAGCGGGGGAAGTTCTTGAAACGACTATACCTAAAAACTGGAAGATGATGGTTTGAGCGTGAAACCTAGACACCTCTCCCTCCTCTATGTGCTGATTCCAGTACTCGCGGTTCTGACCACTTGGGCCACGGGCTTGGGAAAGCCTGGTACCGCTCCCATCTTTGGCGTCTTTGGAAATGGCTTTCCCCTCCCCTGGAAGATCGTAGAAATTATCCCAACGTGTAATGGGTGTCCGCTGCCTAAGAGCTACAACTGGACCTTCTTCATCCTCGACGCAGCGTTCTACGCAGCCATCAGTTATGGAACCGTCCTCCTCCACACTAGACATATATGGAAGCAACAGGCCCAACCTACAACTTCCACTTCCAATTCTCCTAACGCACGCCACACTTTTTTCTACGCCTCCTCATCGTCGGCTCGCTACGAGGTTTTGGGACTTTCTGGTTTGGCTCCCGGTTTCTTCTTTGCCCGGTTTCTGCTCCTAACAATGGTAACGGCGATGAGAGTTGCTGAGATGGCTGCCGGCAGTATGACGGCGGTAGGGATGAGCCCTGTACTCTGGCCGAAGTACAGCAGAGAATAGACTGGACCAGTGTCCCTTGCCAGGGCTCGCGGTCCCGGGAGAAGATAGATTGAACCGCTGGGAAAAGAGGTCGAGCTAATCATGGGCCATGCAGCGATGGCCGCGTCAGACCCGTCAGAGGACAGTGCGATTTGGCGAGCCGTACCAACAGGTTTGCCCCAGAGGAGGATTCCTTGGTTGTTGAAGACGAGGATTGTTTGCCCAAAGTCCGCCCTCGCCCCCAGCCCAGCCAGAGTATAGGACCCGTCACTGGCAGTCGCGAGACTTGAAACGCCAGAACCGCTGGGCATGTTCCAGTTCCAGAGAATCTTGCCACTCCAATCGAACGCGATTACGTTGTATCGGGTCCCGATGACCAGGGTGCTGTCGTCTGCGGAGAATGTTATGCTGTACGGTGGGCTGTTGAAGGTTTGGGTTCGTAGCAGACCTCCGGTCTTATTGAACAGATACAAAGTGCCATTGTTAGGACTGATCTCTTGGTCCACCGCCAAGTATCGGCCATCGGGAGACATAGCTACGTTCTGGACAGTCTGGGGAATGATTGACGAGTTCCAGAGAGATCTGCCCTGGTCGTCGAAAGCGCGAGCGCGGTCATCTACTGTTACAACGTAGGTTCCATCCAGGGACATTATTGTGTGTGAAGCGACGTCTCCGTGTGCAACTTGGCTCCATAGAAGCTGTCCATGATTATCGAGAAATAGCATGCTGGAGGGAGTATCGGCAGCAATCATCTTGCCATCGGAGGAGAGGTTGATTCGGTAGATTGGCTGGCTATAGTCGCCCGTGTTGGGCGAGGGTTTTGGGGTGTAGTTCCAGAGGATCGTGCCATCCCGGGCAAGATAGTATATGATCCCGTTCTCCCAGGCCCCGGGGTGGACCAACTAGCTGGAATCCAGCGGCGGCGACGTATGATCCGTCGGCTGAGATGGCGACTGAGCCTATTAACCTGTCAGTGTCATGAGTCCACAACAGAGAACCAGCCCTGTCAAAGAAGAGGATTCTACCTCCCTGAGGGCCAATTCCAACGCCTACGGCTAGATACGAGCCGTCAGATGATATAGCAACGGAATTCGGCGCGCCGTTAGTTGAGTAACGCCAGAGGCCCCACTGCTGCCACAGAGCAAGCACTGGGACGACGAGAAATATCGCAACGCACACCACAACCAGGAGCACCCTTCTATCTAGCCGTATCCTCATGGCACACGGCCGAATACTTCCTCGGACCTACTCTTTATCATGATGTCGGATCCCAGGTCCTCGTTGGTTTTCTAGTCGCTAGGAGAAATCGGGAGCGAAGTTTTCGGTGGAAGCGGGATTTTTTCCCCATAAGGGCCTAGGCGAGCCTGCATCTCCTCAGGCGGTTATTGTGAAACTGGATAGGTTGTTTCGTGCGCTTGTCACGGTTACAGTGTAGCTACTCTTGGATTGGAACGTAAACGCATTTCCATCTATGACGATGTTGATTGCCAAAAGCGAGTTGATACCTAGTGTTGGTCCGGGCCAATTGGCCCTTGTGTATAGATTGCCAAGTGAGTCTTTGGCATTATAAGAGACGAGAGTTACGGATGCACTCCCTAGATTTCTCACGTTCAAAGTCAAATTCGTAGGGGAGTTAACCTGCGAGGCTTCCACGCTCAGTGCTTCTTGTGCCGGGCACGGGTTAACAATGCACCCAGGAACATTGTAGCGATAGCATCCCCCGCACAAAGGTGACGGTCGCCCGGTCGTCTCCCAATAGAGCACCCCTCCCAGAACTAGCCCGCATACTATGACAACAACGAGTACGGTCCCGGTGCTAGGGCGCATTGAGTCTTCTTGGAATGTAGGGGCTAGCTGGGAAAAGAACCGAACTGAACCCATGTGCTGGGAACGAAGGTAACGTGCCAGACTCGGAGCACTTCAGCGAAGTTGAACCGTCCTGATTTGGCCGGGGTCGCGTAACTAGTTTCTCAATGCTAGTCATTAAATCCCCTTGCGATATACCCTGCTGGCGAGCACGATGAGCGATTGGAACATTGGCGTTATTGCGGAGTTCCGCAAGAACCATGGAAAGGTAGGCGGCCAGTTCGAGGGCGCACCCTTGCTACTTATCAATCACAAAGGGGCCCGCACAGGCAAATCCCGGACAAACCCGGTCATGTATCTCAAGGACGGCCACCGCTACCTGGTCTTTGCTTCGAAGGGAGGGGCTCCCACCAATCCTGACTGGTATCACAACCTCAAGGCACATCCGGACGTCAAGATCGAGGTCGGGAACGAGACGATCGAGGTACGCGCGGAGGAAATTACCGGTCAAGAACGAGACAAGATCTACACGCGACAAGCCTCGCTCTACCCGCAGTTCGCACAGTACCAACACAAGACCAAGAGAACCATCCCAATAATAGCATTCACACCCAAGACCAAACGATAGCGACCTGGGCTCGATAATCCCACGAGCACGCTCAGTTCTCTTCCTTTGTCGCCATGATTGTGAGTTACTGGGAACTAAGCAAAGCGACGTCCACACTTTTCTATCTCACAACTCAAGCTTTTCTATAAACCGCCATAAACCAGCTCTGCAATAGAGAGTCATTGTCCTTGCAGAACGAAGAACGACAGCATCGACATGCTCGGCCTCGACTAGAGACTTTGTCCGACCTGATCTATGGACTCTCCCTTTCGATTGGAGCGATTAGCCTTGTGATAACAAATAGCACTCAATCAAATGCGATCGATATCGACAGGAACATTCTCGAGTTTCTTTTCGTCTTTCTGATTCTGATTACGAGCTGGATAATCTACACCAGCGACATGTCGGTCCTGCCTATCGAGACCCGTCTTGTGACCTTGCTGAACGTGGTTCTCTTGATCCTTGTCGCGATCATTCCATACTTATTCGATCAAGCAGTGTCCCTGATCAATACACCAGATGTGCAAAACTATGCGTCGATCCTGTTCACGTTCGACTATTCAGGCTCTCTGTTCATAATGGCCGGATTTGCGCATTTGATCGCGCAGGAAGAGGAACAACTCGTCCACAACGATCAGATGGTAAGGTTTCGAAGGATCCGAAACAGACTAACAATCCTGACTTTCATAGTGCTATTCTCCACCGCAGTTCCATGGGACTGGCTCATCCTCGGCGTACACGTCAGACTCTTGATCGGGCTGGTGCCGATCGCCTCATTCTGGTTCAACCGTATGAGGACGGCGCCATTCGGGATTCCGCGCGTATCGAAACATGCCTAGAGCTACATTCGGGGATAGCAGGGAGAAGGAAGGCTGTTGATTTCGTCCTTCCTCTTTGAAGAAAAGATGAGGCGCTCACATCTCAAGTTGGTCCGAGAGACGTGAGGCTTCAGGGGATTTTTCTTCGCCGTGTTGGGTCTTTGCGCTTAGAGACTGGCCGGTGCGAGTGCTAGCTGCGAGTTCGTATCGGAGTTACTTGTGACGGTTTGTGCTGCCTGTTGGATCAAGCCGCTGACCGCTGGGGCGTGGGATATCATTGCGAGGTGAGATGCTCTGACCTGTACGATGGTGGAGCCGGCGCGCTGGGCCATGAAGAGCTGCGCCCATGATGGGATTGCCTGGTCAATTGTTCCGACGAGATACCAGGACGGGATCGTCTTCCATGCAGGAGCTCCAGACTTTTCTGGCAGAACGCTGAGTGAAAGCGCGCGTTGGGCGGATGCGAGGATCGCTCCTTGGCTGGGCGGGAGATCGTTGGCGAAACACGATGGGAAGAGGCTTTGCTTGACATAGGTGTCAACGTCGCCGCCTGTCAATGGCACGAAGTTGAAGACTTGGGTCGGATCTCCCGCGAGGCAGGAGGGGGATAGGCCGGGCGGGGACGGGATACTGGATAATTGTCCTAGCGATTCTCCCTGGTCAGGCGCGAACGCATCCACGAAGACTAGTGCTTTGACGTTCGGGTTTCCGGTTGCCGCGTTTGTGATGACTGCGCCTCCATACGAGTGTCCGACGAGCACGATTGGTCCTGTGATGGTGTGGAGAAAATCAGCGATATAGGCGGAGTCGGAGGTTAGACCGCGCAACGGGTTGGCAGGGGCATAAACCGTGTATCCCTTGTCTTGGAGGAGGGCGATGACGCGGCTCCAGCTTGAGCCGTCAGCCCAAGCACCATGGACGAGAACAATGGAGGGTTTCGCTGCGGATACGGTATCGGATTTCGCGGCTACAACATACGCTGGAATGAGTATCAGGGCGAGTATTGCTAACGGTATGACCTTTTTCATATCTATCAATTCACCTCTTTTTGTTGATGGCTTGTTTCTCGAACGTGAGTATGTGATAAACTAACAAGTAAGCAGGACGGATAGTTGCAAAAAACACACCCTGAAATGGGAATAATAGGATTTCAGAGCACAAACAACGACTCGGAATTGGTTTATCTTATCCGGTCTCCTTTCAGGACCTAGAAGACATGCGGGTAGGAACACCTCGTCCGACAAACGTGACGGTATTAGCCGTACTGGCCATCATACTAGGCGTCTTTTCCATCCTTTCGGGTCTCGAGGCAATTCTGCTCGGGTTCGTGGTGGCACCTTATGTGGGCTTCGCCGGGACTTTTTTGCTCGGCCTCGGGCCTGTAGGATTCGTATCCGGGTTGTTGGGAATAGTGTACGGTATTGGATTCCTGAAAAGGAAAGGATGGTCATGGACACTAGGCATGGTTGTTGCATTCGTCAGCCTTGTATCTAGCATTGTGTTGATCGGGCTGTTATTCACCTCTAGTCCTGTTGAAGTAATAGGCTCGTTCGTTGCCTTCCTCTTTTCTCTCACCGCCTTCATTTCTGTCACAACCAGCTCGGTGACAATCTTCTTCCTAACAAGGCCACATGTGAAAGCCTTCTTCTGAAGAGGCCCCGCTACGGAGACTCACGCGAAGCTCAAGGAGGTGAATTGATGCAGAAAGACCCAGTATGTGGAATGATGGTGGATGAGAAAAAGACGAAGCTAACCTCGAAACATGACAACAAGACCTTCTACTTCTGTTCAGCCGAATGTAAAGCAACCTTCGACAAAGACCCCCATAAACACGGACACATGTAGAAGATCAACGAGGATTGTTCCATGATGGATGATAGCGGTCACTCACAACACGACAGGAACCGGAAGACTGTCGAATACACCTGTCCAATGCATCCCGAGGTTAGATCATCATCTCCGGGTAACTGCTCAAAGTGCGGGATGCGACTTGTTCCGGTCAAGATGAAAGAAGGCGGAATGACCGGTCACGAGCGTGGGCATGTAATGAAGCCCGCGTCCCAGATGTCTCGCTGGGAGAAGTTCAGGATGAGCATGACCATGACGATGGGCATGGAGCACACTGGTGTTGCGGGCCGAGAAATGGCGAGGCTGATGGAGCTGGATATTCGCCAGAAATTCTTCTTCGCACTGATACTATCAATCCCAATCATCCTATACTCGCCTCTCGGAAAGCTGATCTTCGGGTCTCAGCCACCAGCCCCGATACCGGTTCCTTGGATTCTCTTTCTCCTGACAACTCCCGTGTTTTTCTATTCGGGCTGGATTTTCCTCTATTCAAGCGTCAAGGCTCTTCAAAGTCGAACATTGAACATGTCAGTTCTTATCGCTGTGGGCATAACGGCAGCGTACAGTTTCAGCGTTCTCCTTACGATTCTTCAGAGCGCTGATTCCTATTACGAGGCAGCCGCGTTACTGGTGACTTTCGTTCTCTTTGGTCACTGGATGGAGATGAGATCTCGGCGCGGCACAACCGATGCCTTGCAAGCGTTGCTCCAGCTGGTTCCGCCGCAGGCTAGAGTTGTCAGAGATGGAAGTGAGATTCTCGTTTCAACTTCAGAGTTGGAAGTTGGCGACATCATTGTTCTGAAGCCTGGGGATCGGGTGCCTGTTGACGGGACAATAGTTGATGGTGAGACGGCGATCGACGAATCTCTGGTGACAGGCGAATCCCTTCCAGTTGCGAAGAAGAATGGAGATATTGTCATTGGCGGATCCATCAACCAATCCGGGTCCGTTAGGTTTGAGGCGACAAAAGTTGGTGATGAGACGGCTCTCGCGCAGATCGTAAAAATGGTTGAAGCCGCTCAGAATTCTAAAGCGCCGGGTCAAAGGCTGGCGGACAGGTTTGCTCAGTATCTTGTTGTCCTTGCGATCAGTGCGGGTCTTGTGACGTTTCTGGTTTGGTTTGCGGTTGCTCGTCAGCCAGTACTCTTCGCCCTGACCTTCGCGATCTCCGCCATAGTGATAGCTTGCCCTGATGCTCTGGGCTTAGCGACGCCAACCGCGGTTGCTGTCGGAACCGGTCTCGGCGCGAAACACAACATTCTGATCAAAGACGCTCCAACGCTTGAAGGAGTCTCAAAGATCCAATCGGTAGTTTTCGATAAGACTGGGACGCTGACGGAGGGTAAGCCGAGAATCTCGGAAATCGCCACTGTTCAAGGGTGGGAAGAGAGGGAGGTTCTCAGTCTCGTTGGGGGAGCTGAAGCTGACTCCAACCATCCACTGAGCACTGCTGTGCTTGACGAGGTGAAGAGGAGAGGGTTGAAGTTAGCGGGAGGGATCGAGCGGTTCGAAAACATGTCCGGTCTGGGAGTCAGCGCAACCGTCGATGGGAGGAAGGTGCTCGTGGGGACTGTGAAGCTGATGAATCAGAGCGGTATTGATATTGCTCCTCTCCGAGAAAAGATCGGTGAATTTGTTGAGAGGGGCGAGACGATAATGGTTCTCGCTGTTGATGGCAGAGTAATCGCGGCTATTGGCGCGGCTGATAATGTAAAGCCGACGGCTCAGGTGGCAGTGTCGCGGCTTAACCAACTCGGGATCGAGACGGCCATGATTACGGGGGATAACCAAACAACAGCCGAAGCGGTCGCCGGAGCGGTTGGAATCAAGAGAGTATTTGCGGATGTCCTCCCACAAGACAAAGCAACATTCATCAAGAAACTGCAAGATGAAGGAAAGTTTGTTGCGATGGTAGGGGATGGCGTGAATGATGCGCCAGCTCTGGCTCAAGCAGATGTCGGCATTGCAATCGGGGCCGGCACGGATGTGGCGATAGAGACGGCGAAAGTAGTCTTGATGAAATCCGATCCTTCAGATGTCTTGCGGGCGATAAGACTGAGTAAAGCAACTGTCACGAAGATGAAGCAGAACCTCTTCTGGGCTTCATTCTACAACATCCTCGCAATCCCCGTGGCGGCCGGTATCCTTTATCCCAACTTTGGAATAATCCTCCGACCCGAGATCTCCGCCCTACTCATGAGCGCATCCTCGATAATCGTCGCCACAAACGCCGTTCTGCTAAAGAGAACGGAAAAGAACCTTGTCGCCATCTAGGCAAAGTTCTTCCAACTCTCCAGACTAGGGTCCCAACGTGACAACGCGAGAAGATGGTAAATCACCGGCAAGTCTCGCGCGGACGCTTGGACGTAGCACGGCTACGCTCATGACTGCCGCGATGATTGTTGGGACGGGAATCTTTGGGGCGATTGGGCCTGCGACGGCCAAAGCTGGGAGCGGCATTCTTCTAGCGATGACAATAGGGGGCATTGTAGCCCTCTTCACCGGAATCAGTGCCGCACAATTAGGTATCAACTACCCGAAAGAAGGTGGCGCATTTACTTGGGCTCGAGAACTCAATCACGAGACGATCGGGTTCATCGCCGGCATGGCATATCTCGGAAAAGCACTCTTCTCGCTCAGCGTAATCTCACTCGCCTTCGCCGAATACTCTAGGCAGATAGTTCCAACATTGCCGATTCCCCTCCTGGCGGCTAGCGTTGTTGTAGCGGTCCTGGTGCTGAACCTGTTCAACGTCAGTCTAACCACCAAAGTCTTGATCGGCCTAATGCTGGTGAATGTTTCTCTGTTGGGACTCTATGTCGCTCTGGCGGCGCCTGCTGTAACTGTTGCTCACTTTAGCAATCCATTAGGCGATAATGGGGTCGTAGGCGTTTTTGCTGGGGCGGCGCTGTTTTTCTGGACTTGGGACGGGTTCATGCGTACGGCAATAATGGCGGGTGAAGTGAAGAATCCCCGGCGCACAATTCCAGTAGCAATTCTAGGCGGAATCGGTATTGCGGCCGTAGTTTTCCTAGCTGTTGGCGCGACGACGCTCGGTGTTCTTGGTCCTCAGTCGATGGGGCTGGATAACGTTCCTCTATTCAGAGCAGCCACTCAGGCGATTGGAATTTGGGGAGGGGGACTGATTCTCTTGACTGCTTGGACAGCCTCCCTCAGTGAGCTAGTTGGTGACATGCTCGCGGCTTCACGGGTCACATTCACTCTGGGTGAGGCAGGTGAACTGCCAGGTTGGCTGGGAAAAGTGCACTCGGGAGCCAGGGTCCCCCGCAACGCAGTTCTTGTCCTTGGTTTGGTTGTTGTTGTGCTTGTGTCGATCTTCAACCTCCGCAGCGTACTAGCCGTGGCAAGCGTGTTCACGCTCGTATGGTACATCATAACCCATTATTCCGCCCTTCAGTTGCACAAAGAACAACGACTAACAACACCGCTATTCACATGGCTCGGCCTAGCAGGATGCGCGGCTCTCTTCTGGTCTCTCCCCAGCTGGGCTAGCATCATCGGACTGACAACGCTCGCTCTTCTCACGGGGATTCGATGGCTAACTCTCCATCGTGCAAAGAAGTTGAAGACTCAACATGATCGCGTCCCAGTGGCGACGGACTTGGCCCAGTAGGGTAGAGAGTTTCTTGGCTTGCGGGAAAGATAGGTTTGAACCGAACAAAGAGGGTAATCGAGCCCTTGAAAAAAGGGACTCGATTGGACTTAGCCTCGTTTCATGCGGTGAGGGGTCTCTCCTTGAGTTGGGGAACTTCGAAGAATGGTGCAAGGGTTGCCTTCACAGCCCGTTGTGCCTCAACGCCGAGTTGTTCGAAGCCCTTCCCGCAGAATGGGCAGTTTTCGAACTCTCCGCGGTTAGCTTGCTTTGCAAACCATTCTCCACAATGCCAACACTTCACTACTGCTGTAACACACATTTCTCATCCTTCACCTCCTTTTGTCACTGATACCATTTCCATCGCCTTTCGACAAGGTAGAAGACAGCTGCTCCAATTATCATTACTGTCTCTTCGCTTGCGATAAGTAACGGAACCAATGCTTCTAGGGGTATGTTGAACAGTACGTGCAACATCCACGAAACACTGAGACCAATGACAGCAGCATAGACGAGCCCAGCGAGCAGATAGTTTCTCTTGAAGGCTCTTGCAACTCCGTAGGCGAGTAGTCCGCCAAGGATGTTCATCAGTGGCATGAATCCTAGCTCGTAGATTCCTGCAAAGGGCGAGATCAGGTTGCCGAGGAAGTTTCCTAGTGCGAACGCGAAGGCTAAGGTCCATCTCTTGGCAATGGCGGGCTTGAGACCCTCAGCTATCCTGAATTGTACTGCAGCGAAGCTCAATCCTGGCAAGAGCCAGACAAGGACAGTGTATAGCGCTGCGAATACTGCTATTTGGGAAAGAGCTCTGGTGTCGAAGTATTTTCGTAGAAAGTACTGCTCTTCTCTGCGTAGTGGTCCTGTTATTTTCTGTTCTACCTCCCTACTCCGGGATTTATTCCGGGCGCAACGGGTGGGAGGCCCCACTCACGCGCCTAAGAATTTCCGCTCGATGAATAGTTATAATGTTTGTCCAACTAGCTAGACAAGCGAATCATAGATCATGTCTGTACACTTGTCGCTTGCATGGCAGAGATTATCGGCTCGACTTCAGAGGTCATTCGGGCCACTCTACCATCTTCCAGCATCAGAATCATGTTACAGTTCCTCAGAGTACTTGGACGATGGGCGATCATCAGGGTGGTGCTGTCTTTCATCAATTCTTGAATGGTGTCGAGGATCGCCGTTTCAGTATGAACGTCCAGTGAGCTGGTGGGCTCGTCGAGTATTAGGATGGGCGCGTTCTTGAGAAAGGCGCGGGCTAGTGATATTCGCTGACGCTCTCCCCCAGACAGCTTCATTCCTCGTTCACCTACTAACGTGTCGTATCCATTTGGTAAACTCGTAATGAAGTCGTGAGCTTTCGCGGCGGTTGCTGCTGCAACAACCTCGTCCATGGATGCGTTGGGCCGTGCGAAGCGAATGTTCTCAGCTACGGTCGTTGAGAATAGTACAGTCTCCTGGTGTACCACTGCAAACTGGTTTCGCAGATCGGCCAGCTTGTAATCTTTCAGGTCAATATCGTCCAGAGTGATCACTCCCTTAGTGGGGTCGAAGAGGCGTAGCATGAGGGTTGAGAGTGTGGTCTTACCTGAACCGGTGGGACCGACCACGCCGAGACAGCTGCCGGATGGCAGCGAGAAGGATACGTCTTGGAGTACTGGATGATCTTTTGTGTACTCGAATGATACTTTCCGGAAGGCGATCTCGCCTCTGGCTCTCGCTAGGGGAAGCGCATTCGGTGACTCGGGTACGTCGGGTTTCTCGTCGAGTACAGCGCGATATCTTTCTACTCCGGTCAACGACATTTGAATGTCGAGTATTGACGCTCCTACGTTCCTTAGGGGAGTGTAGAGCTGGGTCACGTAGTAGTTGACGACTAGAAGGCTTCCGAGGGTTAGTATGCCTGCTTGGACGTGGCCGATGCCTATGTAGAGCACAGCCGCGAGACCGGAGGCGGTGACAATGCCCACGAGTAGACTGTAAAAGGCGCTGTCTACTTGGACCTTGAGCTGTGCAGACAGGCTCTCACTGTAGTGGGAGACTAGTTGCTGGTTCTTCCGTTCCTCCTGACCGTAGGATTTCACCAGTCTGGAAGCGCTTAGGCTCTCTTGAGCCACTTCCATAGCCGCGCTCTCGGAGGCTCTATACTTCCGCCATCCGGCGCGAATCCGGGGCCGGAATGCCACGGTTAGAAGGAACATCAGGGGAGAGACGAGCAGCGCGATCAGGGCAAGCTGCCAGTCCAAGTAGACCATGACAAGGATCATTGCGGCAAGAGTCAGGATGGACGTGGTTAGGGGAATTATATTGTCAATTCCGAACGATCGTAGCATCGGGGCATCGTTCAGAGTACGATACGCTGAGTCTGAAGCCCCCATAGTATCATGGTACGCGATCGAGAGACGCTGCATCTGACGAAACAGATGGGCTCGCACGTCGAGGGTCATCCGATTTCCGACCTTGTTGCTGTACCAGACATTCACCAAGTTCTGCAGGTAGGTCAGGACTGCGGCTCCAAGAAGTATGCTAATGGCCAGCGAAATGCCAAGACTCTTGGAGGCTTGTGATCCTACGAAAATTGTGAGATATCCGGGCAGAGGCTGAGAACCGAGAACATTGTCAACCAAGAGCTTGATCGGCAGTGGAAAGATCAGGGCTATTGGTACTGCTAGCAGCGATATTACTAGTAGAGCTGCGAGGGGCCAGAGATAGGGTCGAAGATCCTCAAACGCTCGCTTGAGCGGACGTGACCTCAACATACCAGTGATCTGGGGGATCGGTGGAATAAACCTGTGTGACTAAGTCCCATAATCGTAGGTCCGGGCGCCTCAAGCCCTTAAGACCACAGCCTCGCTACTGATAGTTTGATCGCCCTTCAACGCCTGCTCTAGTTTCATCCTTCGAGCGATAATAAGCAAAATGACTCCTATGATGACGAGCGCGATACCAGAAAAGAACACGAAAACGCCCATCCACGGTGATCCACCGGGAACGCACTGGTTGGGTGGACAATTTGTGACGGAAGTACCCAGTAGAGTGAAGATAATCAGCAAGCATCCGACGATGATGAGCGTGAATCCTAGTGTCCGGAGGGTATGCTTGCCAAGTCGAGGCAACGTGCTCCCCCTGTAAGTTGGAATTAGGAGCTTTCAGAAAAGTCAGTCGGTAGAACCTTAGGCCCCTCCAGGTCAAAGGTGACCGCGTCGAGGTAGGCTCCGGGACCAAGATGTATCGTTTCTCATTATATATGTACGTCTCAATGATGAGATATATTTATATATTCACCAACACGAAGAATCATTCATGATGCTGGGGCCGGAGCTCGCGATGGCAGAAGGGCTAGGAGAGAAGCCAGTCCACCACATGGATGAACTGAGCAAAATAACTGGATCTCGAGCGACAGCGTATAGGATACTGGCCAAACTCCGAGCGGCAGGATTCACAGAGCAAGTCAAAGAAGGCTATTTCACAATTCGGTCCAGCCTGTTTCAACCATTCAATCTGTGGCCAAGTCTCCTTCCGTCATTGCAAGCCCTGAAGCAAGCGCGATTCTTTGGCTCGTCCTACAATGAGAACGATGCAAGAGTCGCGCGGCAAATATTGAAAGGCGCAGTAACATTGGACTATCGCGCATACGAACTTACGAAGCTTCAGTCTCCACATCTGTTTTTCATCTACGTTAACGACCCTGACTATGCAGCAAGAACATTGAGAGAACACAAGTTTTCGGAGGGCACCCAAGGTAGGGTGGTTGTCATACCACGGACGGGAGCCTTTGGAAACGAAATTCAGCGCGTCTATCTTGATTGTATTGCCTATGGAGGAAGAAGTTTGCTCGATGCCATAGCGGTTGAGATCCTCTACAGTGAAAGCCTAGATCCTCGTGTAAGAGGATCCTTCAAGGCCGGCGATGTGCTGAAGGTTAGAGAAGAGCTTGCCCAGCAAACTGGAACAAGAAGCAATTAGGATAACCGATGAGCTGGGCGCAGTGGTTTTTGTCGGCGCTCTTGCCGTAAACCATTATTCCGATTATCGAACCACGAGAGACATTGACCTAGCGACAACAGCACCGTTGAATGAACCGAAACTGATCGGTTTAGGATACGTAAGATGGCAAGAATCTAGAACATCCTGGGTCACTCCCCGTGGAGTCAAGGTCGATTTCTACACAAGAGACGTAGGACGGATACCTGTAACTTGGATTATGGAGAAAGCAATTCGAGTAAAGTTTGGCAAGAAGGAAATCAAAGTGATATGTCTGGAGGGACTAGTACTTGCAAAGCATAGAGCAGGACGCACGACGGACGTGGCGGACCTAACGCAATTGTTGACCCATCGAGGTGGGACTATTCGGTGGGATCTTATGGCCGAAATCGCCGAAGAATACGAAATTGTCGAGTTGAAGCAAATCTCTAAGGCCCTTGCACGCTAACATGTCGTGCGAAGAGCAGACCCTTTTCTGGGCTTCATTCTACAACATCCTCGCAATACCCGTCGCCGCCGGCATCCTCTATCCAAACTTTGGAATAATCCTCCGACCCGAGCTCTCCGCCTGCTCATGAGCGCATCTTCGATAATCGTCGCGACCAACGCAGTTCTGTTGAAAAGGGCGGAAAAGGCCTCGTCACTGTATAGGCTTAGGAAGGTAAGGCGAAAGGTTGCGGCTTAGTAGAAAGTTTCTAGAAAAAAGTTGGGAGGGAGGATCTAGTGGACTTGGATGTTGCCGCCTTGGAGTGTGCCAGCTTTTGAGTAGCCGGTTCCGAGTGTTATGGCGAAGGTGTCTTTTCCAGCGCCCGGTTCAGCTTTGTCTTGAACGATGATTGTGAAGCTGGTCGAGATGTTGTTGTTGGTTCCTGTTCCTTTGAACGTGACTGTTTTTCCGTTGAAGGTTGCTGAGGTTATGAGGCTGGTTCTGAAGTCTACTCCTCCAGCCGGGTCCTGGTAGGCTGCTTTTCCACGTATATGACCTGTGGTGTCGACTTTCACGTCTAGGCTGAAGCTTCCCTTGTCTTGTTGTGCGTCTACGAATATGTAGCCTCCTCCCGTGACCTTGCACGTCGTTCCGAGGGGGCAGTTGCTAGGCAGCACGGTCTTGCCGAGGACATAGTCGAAGGTGCGTGTGGCGTCTCCGTCTGTCAAGACGGGATTGGTATTGGTGACCGCGAAGGTGAGTGCCGTGACACTGTACAGCGTGTCGCCGGTAACCGGGCTTCCGAGATCGCTCAGTGGAGTGGTTATCGTGATCGTGCCGGTAGAGGTGTTAATTGTTCCTGTCTCCGGGATCTCTGACGGGTACTTGATGACCTTACAGTTCTGTGGCGTGGTGGTGAGGCAGCCGTTGCCCGGAGGTATTCCACTGCCAGAGGCGGCGGAGGTTCCGGTTCCTGCGAAGAAGACGGGGTTCTGGCCGGCTGTGCTGTTTGCTCCGAGATAGAAGATTCTGTAGCTTTCTTCACCGGCGTCGCCTGTGGAGAGGAACTGCCATCTTACAAGCCATAGTAGACCGGTTGAACCGGCGGGTGGAAGCAGTGACGCTAGGCTTTGGAGTTTGAGCGTTGCCGTGATGTGCCCGTTGTCGGGTTGGGAGAGTTGTAGAGAGCGTAGGTCTAGAGCTGGCTGGTTGGCACCCGCGCCTGTGGGCGAGTAGTGTGGAGTCTGAGCATCGCCAGATGGATCTGCTACTCCGGTGGCAGTGTTGGGGAATGGGGGTGTGAGTGTGGTTCCGTAGGCTGAGGGCCTGCGACCTGCCTAAGTTCGAAGAGTGCTGCGCCATGGTGTTGGTTGGTCACGTCGTTGAGGACTATTCTGGCTGCTCCGTTCGAGTCGAGTGCGACGCTGAAGAAGTCTGCGAGAGTCCTGTCGCCTGTGCTGATTGTGCAACCTAAGCCTCCAGTACAGATCTGGCCGTAGTCTGTGGGATGTTCGCTAGCCTTGACCTGGTAGATTGTTGGCGTACTGGTTGTTGCTGCTTGGACCTGGACGAAGTAGACGAACCACTTGATGCTGGTAGCCGCGACGCGGTTGTTGTACCAGGAGGGGAAGTTGTTGGGATCGTTGCGGGCATCTGTCCCATAGTAGACGATGTCCACCGTTCCGGGCGCTCCTGCGACAGCCCAAGGCATTACATTGGTGTTGGCCGGGTCGCCATTGACCTGTAACGGGGGGGTTGACCAGCTGGTGCCGGTGTTAGTGGAGACGGTGAGGTACACGTTCCCATTTGCGCTGTCGACCCAGGCAACGTAGACGTTTCCTGCTTGGTCCGTGGTGAGGGAGGCGAATAGGTTCCCAATGGAGCCTCCTGGGCTAGCGGGTGTGTCGACATTGGTGAATGTTAGGCCGGTTCTCTGGCCCGGGTTGACGTGGGCTCTCGAAACGTGGATGTGCTTTCCTTGTACGCACGGTAGGTAGAGGTTGCGAAGGACCGGGTCGAATATCAGGCGGCCGCAGGGTGCCCCGGCGCCGACGAAGGTGCCGGTGGCCGCGTTCGTGTAGACTAGGCCTCCGACGAGGTCCGTTGGGCCTGTGGAGCCGGGTGAGGAGAGGACCTGGCTGCCTAGGGGAACTTGGCGGTAGGTGAGGAAGACCGTGTTGTCGTTGGCGGAAGGTATTGGGCCGTTGTCGATCGCGAGCCACTGCCTATCGTCGATTCCAAGGGTGGCGGAGAAGAAATTCTCCCTCCAGTTGTTGCCTTGGTCGTTGGAGACCGCGACCCCGACGTCTGCAGACCTTCCAGATCAGCGAAGTAGGCGTTTCCTTTGTCGTCTGTGATAATATCCGTGTCCCCTCCTCCAGACGGCGCCGCGTTGGGCCTGAGTCCCGCGGGTGATACTATGTGGAAGCTATCACCGTTGTCTGTTGATCTTGCAACAAAGCCTTGGGCTGTGGAAAATCCCCAGGGTCCTGTTTCCCAGATGTTTCCCGCC
>Ga0209237_1000300_pt1 | contig 27076 bp, 26 predicted proteins | sample GraSoi013_1_40cm_2_FD_185820 | JGI IMG/M metagenome (GOLD analysis project Ga0209237, IMG submission 185820) | Grasslands soil microbial communities from the Angelo Coastal Reserve, California, USA - Sample 10_02_2013_1_40cm (SPAdes) (version 2) | ecosystem: Environmental > Terrestrial > Soil >...
AGCAAGATCAAGGATACCATGACCAGCACAGACTGTAGCAGCACACGGACAATATTCTTTGTAGTACCCGGCAACCCTGCTCCACAGCCCCCTCCAGTAAGAGACTGGTACTTGATCTTCGGCCCATTTGCAATAATAATCATGATACTTCTCCGGCTCCTGCGAATCCCGTTAGGCTGAGGCTTTTTGAAACTCGACATTATTGAAATTCAATAATTTTCGGTTTCGATATAAGCACCTTTTCTAAGAGCAGGGCCAGAGTCTTCATGACGATAATCTTTTCTCAATTTTCTGGGCTAGTTTTTCATAGGCTTGTCCAGCCCAGCTTCCTCGTCGATTGTCATGTACCAAGACCTTTAGCGTTCCGCTTGACGGTAGGTACGTGACTTCTACGGTTCCCATTCCTTTCCTGACTCCGGTGATGACGCGCCATCAGAAGGGAGTCAATGTTTCAGTTTCTTGGTTGCTTTCTTCCAGTCTTTGACTTCGAATCCATGCGTTGTGAGGAACTGAATGGACTCCTTGTTGTTGGGATTCAGTGTCGTGTACAGGAAAGAAATGTCATGAGTGTTTGCGTACTCGATTACAGTTGACATCAGCATGGTTCCAATGCCTTTCTTTCTACTCGCAGGCCGAACTGCGATGTATTCAAGCCAGAGTTCTCTCTTCGCACTGTGGACAAAGGAGGTTGGCTGAGTGAGGATGAAGCCTACAAGTTTGCGATCTATCTCTGCCACGTAGCTAGCTTGGGCTCTGACGTAGTGATTGAAGTATTCTGGAGTAATCCATGGCACAATCGTGTCCTCCTCGCCTGTTTCTTTCAGATATCGAAGGTATTCGTCCACGATGATTCTCTCTATTTTCTTGACTGCCCTGTAATCCCTTGCCGCCAGCTTTCGTATCCTGACCATTCAACTGGTGCCCGCTATCAAGTGTCTCAAAGAGAGCTTGCGGCTCTGATAAAGAGGGATATCGGGGCTCTTTCCCCATTGTCAGCGTCGAGGACTGTCGCCTCCCCTGAGAGTGTTCAGTGAATAGAACACCCTGTTCCAGACCATGGTCTTATGCACAGCATGTTACGTATAGTTCCCCTATGAGAGTTATAGCCGGTCATACTGGACTCTCCGTCACCCTTCTCCTCCTCACGATAACAAGCCTAGTGGCAGTCTCGATGCACACTCCGCTTTTCGGTCCAACATCTTCCCCGGTCGCTCACGCTATGACGCCTTTCGCCTCCTACGACCAATTGCATCAATGGATTCTGTCAGTAGGGTGCAACGGGTCTATTGTGAGCGGCCTCTACAATCCTAACGGGAGTCCAACTCCCATGCCAGGCGGGGTCACTGACGTTACTGGAACCTTCAAGATAACCACCGCGTCTGCCGGTTCAGCGAGCCTGGTTCCCAACCATTCCGAGACCAATATCCAAGTCGCCGGTGTTGACGAGCTTGACATGGTCAAGAACGACGGCACCTACCTCTTCACGGTGACCAACAACACAGTCGCTATTGTCCTCGCCTATCCATCATCCGATGCCAGGCTCTTGGCACGCGTCACCGTGAACGGTTCGATCCAGGGAATCTTCATCGACGGCGACAAACTAGCCATTATCACCCAGCGATACTCGTACTATCCAGGCCCACTAGTCATGGGTACGAGCATGGGCATTGCCCAGCCACAGCCGTTCGTCGGAGGCGGGGGCGTCTCCTACCCGATCTACTGGGGTAGCGACGCGACTTCTTCCCTCTGGATCTTTGATGTCTCGAACCATTCCGACCCGAGGCTGACAACTAGTCTGACGGTGAACGGGACCCTTGCCGCAGCACGCCTCATCGGAAACTACGCCTACCTAGTTGCAACGCAACCCGTCTACTGCAATGGCCCGATTATTCTTCCAGAGAATATTGTCAACAGTAAGGTTATGCAGATTGCACCCTTGGACGTCTACCATTCGGACATTGCTGACTATGGTCACAGTTTCACGAGTGTAGTCGGAATCGACATGTCCCAATCCAATCCTACACCGTCGAGCAAAGTCTTCCTACTCGGGACCAGCAGCACAATCTACGTCTCCCTACACCAGATCTATCTCACACAACCGCTCTGGAACCAGTACGAACAGACGGCCATTCACCGAATCAGTATTGACGGTACCAACATCAACTACGAGGCAACCGGGACCATTACTGGTCATGTGTTAAACCAGTTCTCGATGGACGAGTACAACGGCTACTTCCGAGTCGCAACCAACGATTATGGATACGCCCAACCTAGAGCTTTGGGATCGCGGACAACATACGTGCAACCGGTGCAACATACCAACGTGTACGTTCTCGATAGTAGTTTACATGTTGCTGGAAAGCTTGAAGGCTTGTCTCCTGGTGAATCCTTCTACGCCGCCCGTTTCAGCGGAGACAGAGCATACTTGGTCACTTTCCAGCGAGTGGACCCCTTATTCGTCATCGGATTACAGAACCCACAGAATCCTAGAGTTCTCGGTCAGCTCGTGATTCCAGGAGTCTCCGATTATCTGCAGCCCTACGATGAAGATCACTTGATTGGTTTCGGAAAATCCTCGATCAACATGACATGGGAGAACGCTGCTTTGTTCCAAGGATTGAAACTTAGTCTCTTTGACGTGACCGACCCCGCGAGTCCAAAGGATACGAGCGACTTCTTGGCCGGGGACCGTGGAAGCGATAGTCCAGCATTGTCGGATCATACCTCGATCCTTTTTGACCGATCCCTCAACCTGCTCGTGATCCCGGTCGAGATCGCGCAGATACAAAGCGCTCCATCTAATCAATGGGCCTACGGAACCATGGTCTGGCAAGGAGCCTACGTGTTCAGCGTTACACTTCAGAACGGCATAGTCTTCCGCGGCGGAATAACACATCTCCCATCTGGCGAGCTTCCAAACTGGAACAACAGCAGCCTCTTCGTCAAACGCGCCCTGTACATTGGTAATGTGCTATACACTGTAAGCGACAACAAGATAATGATGAATAATCTGACTGATCTGTCAGGGCTGGAATCAGTCAGCCTCACCTAAACTGTCCTCGCCTGACTGGTCGGCCACCCATGTTTCTTTTTTTTGTGAGCTGCTTGTTGGACTGCAAACAATTTGGCCTATTGATCTTCCTTTAGCCGATCTCAATTATTTTGTGGGTTTGAACAGGATCATAGTATCTACTCGATCCTTTCTTGCCAGTCCGACTTCCCATCTGTCCAGTTTCCAGCCAGTTGATTGCTCCACAACATTCTTGGCATGTAGAAACTCTTTACCGACGGCAAGTTTACCTGTGCCTTGAAGCATCACGCCTCTGCCTTTGCCTCCTTTGTACAGGTCAACAATCACACAACACTTTTTGTTTCGTCTGAGATTCCTTGCCTTCACGGACTTGGAATTCGTAGGAATATAGATCAAGCTGCCCGAGAACCAGAAACCAACGGGAACACAATGGGGAAAACCATTGTCGTCAATTGTGGCTAATCTACAGTGGTCTTGGGACTTCAGAAATCGGTCTGTTCTGGGGTTCAAGCTCAGTTATCTTTCCTAAGCATATCCCGGTTTCCTAACATATGTGCAAATGCTGGTCAAACAGGCTCTGGTACAACTGTCGATGATAGGTCAAACAAACCATTCGGGCCGCTGATGAATGTAGACGGCTCTCTTCGCCCTTCTACCAATTCGTTCCGCCTCTGACTTTGTCATGTGACCCTGCTCGATAGCCTTCTGCATGTCCTGGTCTCTCGCCGAGGCTTCAACAACGGCGATATCCGCCCCGTCCGCCTCTCGTTCTAGCTCTTTGCACGGTCTAGTGTCTCCGCTCAAGACGACCCTGAACCCTTCCCCATCCATGATTGAATAGCCCAGATTTCCTCCGACGGGTCCGCCCGGCCGGCCTAGTTTTTGATGGTCCACTGAAAAAGGTCTGATTCTGAAACCGCCAATCGAAACAATTTCTCCATGGGAGACCTCCAAGAGCTTGATCGGGAATCCCAGCTCGCTGTACATCAGCGGCGGTAGTGTCATGAGATGAATGTGGTGCACGGGCTTGGGCACTACGATAGCAAGCACCTCGGACCTCTCCCTACGATGATGGTAGAAGTTCTTCAGAAAGTTAAGGAGAGAGTAGAGCCCAGAAACGTGATCAAAGTCTTCATGGGTCAACAGAATTGCTCTCAGACGATAGAAGTCGTAGCGTCTTTCGATCAGGTCTCGAGTGACACCGTCGCCTGCGTCGACAAGCAAGTCTCCCGACTCGTGCGAGAGAAGAGCCTGAGTCGCGACGCCCATTACAGAGTACAAGACGTCGACTTTGATCATTCCAGTGCAGCCTCTCGACAGCCATAACCTGACGATACGTCCATCATTCCCATTGATTCAACTCGGGCAATACCCTTTCCGAATCCGAATGGCTGAAGCACAACTCTGCTTCTGCGCAGTCCAGAAAATTCGAGACAAGACGGTTAAGTCTTTTTCATCTTCAATTGCTTCTCTAATTCTCTAAGGAACTTCTCTTTTGCATCTGGAACCAGGAGAAAGTAGGCCAGAGTCATCCGGAAGAGAGAAGATTTTGTCAAGCCTTTGATCTCTCCACTCTTAACCGCTCTGGAAAAACAGCCCACGAACAATTGATGAGACAATACTTCGTGTTTGAGTTCGTTGAGAGCTTGAGTTATGTTCTCATAAGACATCTCTGTCAAAGGCTTAACGCTCGATTAGAAACAAGTCTCATGTCAGATAACATCTTCGGCTGATTCCTTATTGCAGGTTTTAGACTGAGAACCAACGGGTTGACCAAATTCCTAGCCATACACTTCATCCTCTTCGAGAATGTGCAGAGGATAGGTTTCCGGGGATGCAATCATGCATTCTTAGTTATGTCGAAGTTCGATAATATCTTGCAACGATAATATTGCTGAGCGGAAGATACGTTATATTCGCATAGCAAGGTATCTCGTCCGAAAAATCATGCAGAACAGAAGAAGCTCAACTCTCTTCGTTGCAACTTTCATCGTGCTTCTCGGTCTTCCACTTGTCCTCTCGCATAGCATCGTTCCAAGCGCGGGTGGTACGACTACCAAGACGGAGCAGCTTGTAACCGACAGTACTGCCCAGTATATTGGGAAGGTCAATGTCGCCGCTTTGCCTACTCCAACTGAAGGTACTGTTACTCCGCTCAGCCTGCCAGATCTGTCCCTGTCCACCCAACAACAAGTAGGAACAGACCCGCCGGCGCCAATCGTGACCCCAGGCTCACAATCGTTTATCCACATCGCGAAAAATTTCGCGGGAACGCCTGGAACCAACCCCAACCCCTGCCGTTGTACGCCTCCTGACATGGGCCTTGCGGCAAGCAGCAAGTTCGTCGTCCAGATGGTGAACCTTGCGGGCACAATCTGGAAGAACAACGGGGTAAGGGTCACAACCTTTTCCCTTTCCGACTTCTGGTTCCTCCCGGTGAGGGGAGGGCCTCTCGGAATCGGAATGAGCGACCCTCAGGTGCTTTATGATGCAGCTGCTGACAGGTTCTACGCATCCATCATTGATACCTTCGATGTCAACAGGGTGAACTTCGCCGTCACAGCCACAAATGACCCTACTGGAACTTGGTTCATATATCGTGTAATAGCGAACTGCAATCCAGTTACGCCATATTCAAACTGCTCGCCCGCCTCAGCCAATACGCTCCCCGACCAACCCTACATCGGCTACAGCAGTAACAAGTTCCTGATCGCCGTTAACGACTTCGACACAACTTCAGGTTTCTTTATCGGAGTGCAATACTGGATTCTGAACAAGGCTGAGATGCTCTCCGGATGCACAGTCCCCACACCATGCCCTGGAGGCAGGAATATTGACGCGGTGACCAATGTTGTCACGCCGGGTAATAACCACTGGGCAATACGACCAGCTCAACACCTCAGTACTACATCTACTGCTTACATGGCGGAGAACTGTCTCACTGTGACGTCAGCAGTTCTGACCAACACATGCCCAACTGCCCCCGCTGGAAGCGGCGGCATAAACGTCTTCACGATCACCGGTACACCACCAGGCCCAACGACTGTCATTCCTACAACAGTTCCTGTTGCCTCGATGTCATTCCCGGGTAGGGCGGATCAGCCTGGCAACGCGGCCAGTCTGGGTACCAATGACGCGCTTCGCATGCTGAGCATTGTCTGGAGAAACGATGTACTCTGGACGGCCTCGCACGAAGGATGCACCCCTGATAGTCCTAGCACTCCCAGAACCTGTGCTCGCCTCGACCAGATCTCTACAGCGAGCTACGTGGCCTCTCAAGATTTCGACCTAGGCTTTGCTGGACAATACGTGTTCTATCCTGCTCTCAGCACAGACTCAAGCAACAATCTCGTCCTCCTTTACGGCCGCTCCTCCCTCAGCCTATTTCCGACGCTAGAGGTCACAGGACAACTCGCCACTATGCCGGCCCTCACGCTCGGGGCTTCAGCACTACTAATCGCGGGTACGGCGGCCGACTACACTGGTCGTTGGGGAGACTACTTCTGGGCGGCGACGGACCCTGCGACTCCTAACACCTTCTGGGTTTCCGGCGAGTACCGCACAGTAAGTCTCTTCCAGGGCTGGTCAACGCAGGTCGGAGAGATATCATTCAACCCCACTTGAACGTCCCCCCCTTCTTTTCTTTTTCAGCTTCCCTTTTTTCAACGATCTCAAAACAGTTGGATATGGGAAGGTTGACAGTTCTTGAAAGCATGTCCTCGTTGTTTCTTTGGGAAAGTGGATTATTCTCTCAGTTTGGGGAGAATAATCACCCATTATTACCAATGTTGCGAGATTTCCCATCTGGCATAGTTGAGCCGCTGCTTGTATCCTGCGATCTAGGTAATCTTCTGCCGGGAGCTTGGTGAGATTTCTGCCTTGTTAAAGGGAAAACCAGCCTTTGGCCTGAACGTGGGATCTAACCTCCTGTCGTTCGGTGGACTGAAGTGCCAAAGCTACAGCTATCTTCTATTCTACGCTTATTTCAGCTTTGGATGGAAGTTCATTCCATAATACTCCTAGAGGAAGATTAGGGACTAATTCTTAGTGCAGAAATCACTCGAGAGAAATGTAAAGAGCACCAAGTGAGCGAGTACAAAATATGGAAATCAAAAGAGTTGGTTCGCAACCTTCCGTCAAGGGATCGTCAGACTGGTTTACTGGAAATGTTCGGATGGATCCGCTTTTTCAGGCACCTGATCCTGCGCTTGTTCAAGCTGCCAGCGTTACCTTCGAGCCGGGAGCGCGGACTGCATGGCATACTCATCCGCTCGGTCAGGCCCTCATCATCACGGCCGGCAAGGGCTGGGTTCAGCACGAAGGTGGACCTGTCGAAGAGATCCGTCCCGGAGATGTCGTGTTGTCCTCGCCTGGCGAGAAGCATTGGCATGGGGCTACCCCGACCACAGGTATGACGCACATCGCCATTCAGGAAAGGCGTGATGGGAAATTTGTCGACTGGATGAAACATGTCAGCGACGAAGAATACCGCGCCGGCAAATCCCATTGAGACGAACCTCTATTTTCAATCGGTAAACTAATATTACAGGTTGAACTCCTCGAATTTACATGCCAATAACTGCGCTTGAGAACCCGCGAGGACTTCGCTCGATTACGCCCTACCTCTTTGTCCAGGACCCGGACAAACTGATTGACTTTCTGAAACGGGCTTTCGATGCAGAGCAGACACTTCGTGGAGCGCGGCCTGACGGCACAGTCATGCATGCCGAGGTCAGGATTGGAGATTCATCCGTTATGATGGGCTCGCCGATAGGCAAGTTCGGACCGTTGAGAAGCTCAATCTATCTATACGTGAAAGACTGCGATGCCGTCTACCAGCAGGCAATCAAAGCCGGCGGGATCTCTGTAATGGAGCCGGATGATATGCAGACTGGCGAACGCTACGGCGCCATAACGGACCCGGCCGGAAACATCTGGTGGATCGCTACGCACATTGAAAACCCATCACGAGAAGAAGTCGCGAAGCGTTTCAAAACTTCCTTCCCCCACAAAAGCGCCGTCACGACTAAAGTTCCGCCTGCGTAAACAGGCTCGAGGATTGCTGATCAGTCAAAAGGGTCATGGAACTTCCAGTACGGCCGTCTTCACAACCTTCCAGCCGGAGAAACTATGAGCCGGCTCCCTGGTGCTATTTGCTGTGGGGCGTTCCGGCCGTTCTCGTTATAGGAACCGGTGCGGCCTATGGCGCTTCTGTGCTTTCGCTTGCTTTACGGGGAGTTGTTTGGGTAACCGCCGTTGCGTGGGCAGGGATAGGCTGCCTCGTTAACGGCCGATCCTGCGGAAGAGTCCACTGGAGAATTGATGGAGTTCTCTTCCCTATTCTCAGCATCGTCGGTGCGTTGAACTTGCTTTCTGTCATTTCATTCGACTGGAACCTATTCTGGCTTGCTTTCGTCGCGATTCTCGTGGGGAGCTTCGTTGCAGAATATGCTTGGAGAAAGTATTCCTGACGGCAGCTAACTCAAACGGTCGAGCTCCAAAAGTCTTAGCGTTATCGATCTGTCACCAGGGCATGCCCAGCGCGTCGGCCAGGAATTCGTTCAAGGGGTTTAGTCTATTGCCTGTTTGGACGAAGTCTGTCATGAACCTTGGACCGGTGACCTGTGCATTGGTGAATTGGACTCCTGCAGTGAGGTCCTTCAGTTTCAGATCCGCAATGTAAGGGTGGTTAGGGTCAAAGTCTGTTGGTGGTCTTTTCAGAGATTCACCCTCGATCCTTAGCCCAGCTTGCTTGACCTGTCTCCAAGCTTCGGGCCGTGATACAATGGCCCTCCGGACCTTGGTTAGCGGTAGAGCGTCTGGATGCCATATGCCTGCACCTGCAAAGCTGTGTCCCGGTGCCAGGTGAAGGTAGAGTCCGGTGTAAGATTTCTTCCCCCCTTTTCTGTGCCAGAACTCCATGGCTACGTTGGTCTTGTAGGGGCTCTTGTCCTTGGAGAAGCGCAGGTCTCGGTAGATTCGGAATAGGGACCCACCAAAGGGCTTAGGGTCTGCTACCAGGTACGGGTTGACTGCTTTCAGTTCTTTCGATACGTCTTTGATGAAACGTAGGCTCGGCGTCTGCACGAACTTTTCGTATCTGGATTTATTCTTCTGAAACCATTTCCGGTTATTGTTTTTGGCTAGGGCTCTTAGGAATTTGAAGAATTCAGGCGAATAGTAACGGATGCCTTGGTCCTTGTCCAAGTCATTCAGCCCTTACCAATGTTCAGTGTGAACTACTTCTCTCTGAGACCTCCGTCCCCGTTTCAGAGAGCCTGATTTCTTATCCGGTAATGGTTTGCCGATCGATATGGTTCCGACCGGATGGAACTCGGCCGGAATCCCTAGTAGGTCTCTCATTCCTTGGATGTTCGAGACTCCTGCGAAGCCTGCAGCGTAGCCCATGTCGACTGCCGCTAGCAGGATTATCATTGAGGCTGCTCCAGCGTCGAAGAACCAGTATGGTGTGGGCCATGGTATCTCGGTCCCGCCCTGCTGCAGCTTATCCGACTCCTGATACCTTCTATGGTAATGTTGTTCGCTGACAGTGACAACGATGACTACGGGGGCTTCTGAGATGAAGGGGTGAAAGCCCATCGAAACGTACCCTTCTTCCTCTTGAACATGACCTATCTTCTTCCGGACCTCAGGATCCTTGACTACAACATAGGCTACTCCCTGGCTGAAACCAGCACTCGGATAATGCTGGGCCAGTTCTAGGATCCTGTTCACTACACGATCTGGGACGGTGTCCTTTGCAAAATGCCTGACCATCCGTCTTTTCAAGACGGTCTTTTGAAACTCCAAATAGGCTCACAATCCAGCAATGCTCCCGATAATGGGCATTGCCTATTTATGATTGGGATAGAATAATGCAGCTTCCGCTGCATATCATTGGTTCTTGCTGAAGCAGTCTCACTTTAGGGATTTTGGAAGAGGTCCCGGAGGGCGGGATTGTCAGGGTATGGGTAGATGAGTGTTGACGAAGTTCATGGCGAAGATGAAGATCCCGACCACGAACAACAGCAGTATGACGAGATAAGCAATGTCATGGTTAGTTTTCTTCTTGAATTGTTGAGGGCTGTACATACTATTCTCGCTTACTAAAGAGGGCGAAGGCAAGATAATAGTGGGATCAAACTCAGCGGTGAGAACGCTGGTCACAAGGACTCAGAGTCTCGAGGGAACGCGCCGTTCTGAAGTGTTGAGCGCAGACGATTAATTCACATGAATCTTCAGGCAGAAAGAAACAAGACTCGAATTCTCTATAGAGCGATAAACGCAGGTATTGTTAAGGTACGAATTATCTAGTGTATTTGTTGGTCATCGATGTATCGGTTCATGTGTCAGAAACAATAGCCCTCGGGGTCGAGCTTCGCCCTAATCACTTGTATGTGGTTCGACATGAGTTTGATGACCTGCATTCTAACGTCACTCGTCCTCTTCTTGACTTGGTTTGCGAAGTTTTGAACATAGTCTTCGGCTTTGTTAACGAGATTGTCGATGTGATTGGCGTCGTCCGTTATTGTTGCAATAATATCCTCCAGGCCTCCACCGTTGACGACATTGCGAAGCTCATGCAGTACTTGTTCCCCAACTTTCAGTCGTGACAGCTTCGACTGGTATTCCGTCTCAAGTTGTGCCTTGGCAATCAGATATTCTCGCAGGAAGACATAGGCAATCTCAACAGAGTTCACATTCACAACGAGGACACCGTCAATCATCACAGAATCGCCCAGGGCGTCACTCGGCATCGCTGTAGTGGCGACCATTCCGAACTGTGTGCCTTTCCGCGCCATGTATTGTTTGACTTGTTCAATGTAGCTATGGCTCCACGTTTTGACCATCTTCGATTCCACGATTATTGTGCCGGCGACGTCGGTGTTTTGTAAGACGGTGCACTCTATGTCTTCACCTTTTCTGGTTGAGTTTTCTGTGGTGAACGAATCTCTAGGGACAACAGCCTTGAGTCTCTTGGTAATGGAGACCTCTTGGATTTTGCCTCGGAGAGGGCTCCCCATGAGTTCGTGTACTGCCCTTAGAACGTCAGATCTTCCGTTGTCAACTGAATCCTTTATGCCGAGCATCAGTGTTGTGGTCTGCTCATTAAGCAGGTCTTTGACCCATTGAGGATTGTCTTGCACTGTACTCACAATTTTTGCAACTAGAAATACCGTCTCTGTTAGTTTTCCATCTTCTCTCAGCCTCCTTACCTCTTGCAAGACTTGGCTGTTCAGTCCGAGGTCGTCCAGTTTGTCAGGGGCTATAGCTTGACCGCAGAATGGGCATTCTTGAAGAACTTGCATGGTTGTTGCGTTCCTCTAGCTGGACCTACTCTTCGTCCTCTTCTACTTCGAAGATAAGTTTCACTGGCTTGTCCTTCGGGATGCTGTTGTTGTCCAATCCGGTCTTCTCGCAAAATTCGAGCCACTTATTCTTGCCCCGGATTGTCTTCTCAGGCTCCAGAGCTTTTTTGATAATCTGGAGATGCTCGGGCGTCAGGTAGAGATCAATGCCCTGCTCATTTAGGCCGGGAACGTAGTAGTAGCTCAGCTCGTCTATGAAAGCGTTGACGTCGTACCCGGTTGTTGACCCCTTCTTGATACCCTTATGTTGCAAGAGGTGCTTTAACCAGACAGTTCCGACTAGGTCCTCGTCAACGTATGTCTTACAGGCGTTTTGAATTAAAGTTGAGCGTGTGATACCGTATAGCTTGGCGGCCTCATCTATCTTGGCCAAGAGGTCCGTCGGCATGGTGAATGCGATTCGGACGTAGTCTTCGGGTTCAAGTTCTATTGTCTTAACGACGCGCCTTCCTGGCTCTGAGGATACTACTCGCCGTGGTGTCTTGGCTGTAATTCGGGTTCTCTGACCGTTATCTTCCTCTTCCGCAAGATGCATTCTTTCAGACATACTATGTTATGCCTCTACGAGCACCCCATGGTATGTTCAGTCTATATAAGTTTTTTCATACTGGGTTAGGACAAAGGTGTGAGTGAGAAAGCAAGATTAAGCGAATCTCACGTTAGGGCTTTTGAGTCAATGGGGGTTGTCTGATCCTAAGTCAGATGAGCAAAGAGAAGTTAGAGACACGGTCAAGGAACTGCTATCGTTCTATGGGCTAGAGTTACAATCACACTCGAGTGTTATACTCGGGTTTGGGTTGATTACTTTTGCGATCGTTCAGGCATGGGGGTCAACGGCTGACACTAAACGCTTCGGTGTTGCGTTCGCCGTCATCGTTGGCATAGTTGCCACTGGGATGGCACATCAAATATGGCGGCTGTATTCTTACGGCAAGATGTCGTCCGCCCTGTTTTACGGTAGCGATACTGTGTACGATCGTGCCAAGAAAGAATGGGGGGATAGGGAAATCAAGGAGAACCCGACGATGTGGTCGCAGTTGTTTGATCTGGCCAAGGTTTCGGTTTATGCTGAGTGGATGTTGAAAGAAAGGTCAAGACATTTCGTGCATCTCGGGCTCCTTAGAATCTCTGGAGACAGTCACAGTGTTAGGTTGCGGTTTCGGGTGCTACTGGGTTCGTTTCTTGTTGGATTCTGGGTTTCGTACGTATTGTTCTTCGGAGGTCTGTTGACTTGGCTGTCCGTCGGTTATGTTACATTATTGGGCGGAGTAATCTCAATAGGATTTTTGTTGAGAAGAAGAATTGTCAAATTGCTGGTCAGGATTGAGCGTCGTGTGTCTGGGACGACTAGATGGATGTCGAAAGTGACAACAGCAATTGTTGGTAAGGCTTGACTAAAGACTAGGAAAAGTCAGCGTGTCTGTACTTCTTTCATTTGTTCTTGAATTTGTCTGCACTATCGAAGACCATACCGCATTTGCAAAGATACATTTTGCCTATGAGTACAGTGAGTACAGACGCAATGCTTCTGACCTGAGTTAGTTCGGCCATTCTCTGTTCCAGATGAGTGTGTTTGGTTGAGAGCTCTTGGGCTTGTTCTGGAGCGTTGTTCCAGTGGCCAAGGTGTGGATGACCAGTGTTGGTATTTTGACCGAAGGATTTCTTGTCGACTGAACGTCTTCGCCTCGGCATTGAACGCCGACCCCTCGAACTAAGCACCCTGCAAGATGACCATAGGCGACCCTTTACCGAACTTGAAGAAAGAATCTGGACCGAGCCCTTTAGACTTTTAGGACAATTTTTCCGAACTGTTGGCTTTTCTCCATTCGTTCTTGGGCCTTGGGTGCGTCTTTCAATGGGAAGACCGAGTCAACAACCGGCCTCAGTCTACGATCCTCGAAGAATTGTAATACTTCTTGTAGTTCTGCGAATCCTCCCATGTATGATCCCAATAGTGAGAATTGTCTTGTGAACACGTACCGTATATCCACCTCCGCCTTCCCTCCACTAGTAACTCCACAATTCACCAATCGTCCACCAGGCGCCAACGAACGCATGCTCCGATCCCAAGTAGCCGCCCCAACATGATCAAACACGACATCCACCTTCCGTCCATCAGTCAACCGTTTCACCTCAGCAGGAACATCCTCATTGTGATGATTCAACACATGATCCGATCCCAACTTCAACGCCTTCTCCTTCTTCTCCTCCTCACCCACCGTCGAAATCACTTTCGACGCGCCCAACAGCTTCGCAACTTGGATCGCCGCCACCCCAACACCGCTACCTGCTCCCCAAACCAATACACTCTCTCCCGGCTTCAAGCCCGCCCGGGTCCGCAGCATATGCCACGCCGTCAAGAAGACCAACGGGACAGAGGCTGCCTCTTCGAAGCTCAACTTGTCCGGAATAGGTAATAGATTCCCGGACGGGACAGCCACATACTCCGCATAACCACCCTGCGTCTGATATCCAACTATCTTGAACTCGGGACACAAGCTATCCCAGCCCGAACGACAATACCTGCACAATCCACAACTAATACCCGGCGCCACAATCACCTTCTCATCACTCGTCAGGCTCTTCGCCGACTTGCCACGCTTCACAACCTCTCCCGCAATATCGCCGCCGGAAATGTGAGGCAACGGAACATTATCTCCCCCTCTAGAACCTGATCTAGACCATATGTCCAGATGATTCAATGCACAGGCTCGTACACGAACAAGAACCTCAGTATCCCCAATAACAGGATCCGGAGCATCCTCATACCGTAACTTCTCCAATCCACCAGGCTCATGGAACCTTACAGCTTTCAAGGTCGAGTCCCCGCTTTCTCCGAGATTCTTAAACCCACGAACTCCTATGATTTCCCAGACAAAGACTCACCTCTCAATTTATCAACGATGAACGGCTAATCCGAACTCGATGTCGTCGTGATCGATCCAATTGACTTCGCGTTGATCGGGGTTTTCATCATTCTTGCGGTTGTATTTGCCGCCGCGGCGCAGTATCTCCTCCTTCGACCTCGAAAGCCCAAGTTGCCCGTCGAACGCGGAAAGCAACTGGAGGAGACAGTTCTCTTGCTCCTTGCCCAATTTGGATTCAACTATGAAGACAGAAGAAAATCAGGAGCCAGCGCAACCCCAGATTTCCTGGTCAAATTGCCCAATGGAAAGGTCGGCTTGGAAGCCAAGAATGTTAGTGAGCTCTCAAGCTTAGCGTCTGTTCACAACGAGAAGGTGATAAGGGGATGCAAACTTCTGGACGCTCTCCCGCTGTACGTAGTCGACATGCAAGTCAACTACGATGAAAGGCAGGGTATTCCTGTAATTCCACTCCACTCTTTAGTTCCCGTCTTGAAGCTATTGGGACAGGGTAAATTTCCCTTGGAATTCAAGGATGAATTCGGTATAAGACAGAACGTCGAAGAGCTTCTTCAGTTCGAGCCGCGTTTCAAGATGCTCTTTGACAAGCTTAGGAAGGTAAAGGAAACGTTCGACACATAGGTCCACAAATGCCCCGGAAGACTGAAGAACGCGAAAAAACCTCAACGAGAAGCTCGACTCCATAATCAACCGGCTCGATACTATCGAAGCAGCCCTCGCATCAACCCCCCATCCTCAGAACTATCACCCATACTCGCCGACCTGAAATTAGGCGTATCTCTGTACAGCGAGCCTTTGAAAACAATGAAGAGATTATACGAAGCACAGAGATACTTCAAGACAAAGGAAGTCGAGAAAGACGAGATATCCCGGTCTGATAATCCAGGCACTAGCGGGTCCGAGGCCAACTCAACACTTCCCACACAATCCGGCCCTATTATCTCCAAATGCAGAATGATGCAGACGCACGTACTCGCCCGCACGTCAACGTCTCAATCGAAGAAGGCTTTTCTAGACCGATCACTCAATATTCCTATTGGGAGCGGTACTCTTTGAAGGAGTCCGGCGAATCCCGTCTTGGCTCTAAGGCACGCCCTATAACTGCTCTGCAGTCAAGCCTCGACAACTGGTTCGCACGCAACGTCGACTCTCTCAAGACGATAATGAGAGTAATCTTCGGAATAGTCTGGGCCATCGATGGTGCCTTCAAACTACAACCTGGCTTTGCCGACACTTTTCAGTCATTCATATCCTCCGCACCGTCTAATCAGCCAGCCTGGCTGCAAGGATGGTTTAGCTTCTGGGCCTCCATAACCTCCAGCAACACTACACTATTCTTCTATTCCGTCGCGACCATAGAACTAGGATTGGCATTCTGTTTAATCTTCGGCTTCCTCAGAAAACTCGCCTACACTATAGGCATCCTCTTCAGTCTACTATTATGGTCGGTCCCCGAAGGCTTCGGAGGACCCTACGGTCCCAGTTCAACAGACATCGGAACCGGAATAATCTACGCCTTCGTCTTCATCTTCCTGTTAATTATCAACGCGACAAAGGGCCCTAGCAAATACTCACTCGACTATTTGATCGAGAAGAAATGGCCAAGCTGGAAGAGGATCGCCGAGATACGAAGCAGTCCGTAAAGCTCTCACAGCCTAATTTTCTCGCCTACGTTCAGTTCAACTACCAAAGCATTATCCGAGCTTCTTCCTTGAATGCTAAATCTCGGCTCCTAAAATCATCAGGATCAGTGTCAATCCAAGTAGGGCTATTCCCAAGCGCGCTCCCATCGTCAGCCGGCGTTGGAGGCTTTCAATTTGCTTGACCATATTCTCGTTAGGACTGGTCACTTGGCTTGTCAGCACGACCAGTTTTCGGCCGGCTGGCATTGCGACACCAAGCACGAAAATTAGCGCTATCACCCCTAGTACGGAGCCGATTTGGAGAGAGACAAGGCCCGAGCTGCTCGGAGCAAGGGAGGATTCGACTTGGGTTACGTAGCCGTATAAGATCAGCCCGACTACAATCGCTATGATAGAGGATCCTGTGATGAATCTGAAGTACCTTGGAAGAGTCAGCTTGACGAACTCGCTTCTCGAAGAAGGCGACATTTTACTCAGGGAGGGAGAGATGACGGAAAGGAAGAGTGCGCCTCCACCCATCCAGGCGACAATCGATCCGACATGGAGTACGAGGAGTACTATGAACAATACATCGACCATTACTTGCCTGACCTTGTCCCCAGTGCGCTTGCTCTCTATTTATGACGTTGGGGCTGGCTGAAAACGATTCGATTCAAACCTATCTGACCCTCTATACCTTATATTCGAGAACTCCTCCTTATCCCTTGAAGAATTTCTATGCATGCAAAAATCCCGATCATCGCAACGCTCTCGATCTTCATCGTACTAGCAGTCACACCACTCTACGCGGTCCAGTATGGCAGCCCGGACGGAAACGGTCACCCATACATCGGACTGGTCGTCTTCTACGATTCAGGCAAGGTCCCACTCTGGCGATGCACAGGATCACTAATCTCATCTACTGTACTACTCACAGCAGGACACTGTGCAGGCATCGATCCTGGTCTAGGCTACGGTCCATCTTTCGCCCAAGTATGGTTCAGCCCCGGTCCAGTCGCAGTCGACCCGTTATGGTCCCCAGGAGTATCATGCAACAGCAACACGTTCACAGACTACCCCTGCGCAGGCGGCTATTGGGGCAAACCAATCGCACATCCACAATGGACAGGATACTTGACAGTACCTAACACTCATGATGTCGGCGTCGTGGTGTTCAAGAAAGGAATAACAAGCCAAGGCATCGGACAACTCGCAACCCAAGGATACCTGGACGCTCTAGCGACTAGGCGCGGCACACAGAACACCCAGTTCACCGTAGTCGGTTACGGACTACAATCCGTAAAGCCCGTAGTGTCAGGATTGCGCGAACGATTCGTCGGAACAGTCAGTCTCGTCAACCTACGAAGCACCCTAACAGACGGCTACAACATGCAATACTCCAACGATCCCGGACAAGGAAACGGTCCAGGTGGAACCTGCTTCGGCGACTCAGGAGGACCTGTACTATCAGTCAATGCACAAGGACAAGAGGTCATAACGTCGGTGAACTCGTTCGTCTTAAACCTGAACTGCAAAGGCTCAGCATTCTCCCACCGAGTAGACATACCCGACTCCCGAACATTCCTCGCCCAATTCGTAACCCTCCCATAACCGAACCCATTACCCTCCCCTTCTCGTTTCTTTTGATCTCCCGATGATACTCGCTAAACTGTAGAGAATAATGGCCGAATAGACGAAGCGATCCGCAAACTGAACAAGCTGTGTCCAGATATTAGTTGGACACGTATAGCCATGGATTGAAGTTTGTATCACAAATTCCCGCATTGTAATCCAAAACCTTAACTCTTGAGCAACGAATAGCTCCTACTGATCTAGTTGAATATGTCAGACCTCCATCGGCCGTCCATTCTGAAGAAGAGGTCAACCGTATTCTTCATCATCCTGATCACACTTTTCGCCGGTCTATTGCCCATTAATGTTCGACCGGTCCGAGGCGCAAGCTATACCCCAGGCGTCCACTCTGGTGACACCGTCACCTACGGAAACGTCACCGCAACCTGGACTAACAATATACCGGGCACTACTCCGCCACCGTTCATAGCCGAGTTCCTCGGCGTACATTCTATCCAATTGACAGTAGGGAATGTTTTCACGAGCAACATCTCGGCCACACAAATTTTCTCGTTCAGTAACGGCACGAGTCGATCCTCCGCCCTATCAGGAAGCGTCCTAACAGGATCAGGAAACCTGGAATTCTGGTTACTCGCCGGAGGACTCCAGATGGGCGATCCTATCTACAACGCGCTAAACGTGCCCACTCTCAACAGTACCGATATCATGACCTTTGCCGGAGCCAGTCGTGCAGTAAACCATCTCACTATATACCGAAACATCTCCGATCCCAGTTTCAGCTACAGCTACAGTATCTCAGCCACATGGGACCAGCTCACTGGCATCGTGGTCGACTTCCATTCTAGCACATACTACTCAAGCGTAGCCGGCACCTACTACGGCAACTCCATGGCCTCGATAACCACAACCAACCTATGGTCCTCAACAACGACCGGCGATTTCGTCCTGTTAAGCGCGCCGACCAATCTCACGGTGAACGCTGGCTTATCAACCATCTCTCACATTTACGCAATCAGCATCAACAGTTTCGGTGGAACAATCTCATTCTCAGCGCAAGTTTATCCTTCAGGTCCTAGTGTAACCATAAGCCCATCTACCGTATCATTACTTCAGGGAGAAAATGCATCCGCTATTCTGACAGTCTCTACTATCATAGACACAATATCTCGCATCTACACTGTAAACGTAACAGGCACAAGCGGCTCCACAAGTCATAGTATCATGCTCCAGGTCACGGTGAACCCTAGTACCTCACCAGACTTCTCGATCTCCGCTAATCCATCCTTCATCTTCACCTCCCCAGGCACACAGGGCAGCACGACTATCACAGTATCGGCGATCAACGGATTCACTGGTTTTGTTTCGATCGGCGTGGCTCCATCCCAAGGCCTAACAGTGTCCGCCTATCTCTCCGGTGTGGCCGGCTCGGGAAGCGGCGTCATGTATGTCCTGGCCATGACACCTGGAAACTACACAGTCGATGTGATCGCAACTAGTGGATACTTGTACCACTCGGTCACAGTCTATGTAATCGTCACAGGTCTCGCAGCTCCCGACTTCTCGATATATGCCAGTCCCTCGATGCTGACAGTTTCACCGTTCACTTCAGCCTCCTCGCTAATCATTGTCACAAGCCTCAACGGCTTCTCAGGAACCGTACACCTCTCAATAGTTCCTCAGCAACCCGTCCCAGTGGGATTCTCGACCTCTCTCAGCCAGACCAACGTCACACTCTTGTCAAATGGATATGGACAGGCCAATGCCACATTGACAGTCAGTACAACTGCCAACACCACAGGAACTGTCGATCTCTTAGTTTACGGAAGCAGCGGCAGCCTATCCCACGCTGCAGGAATCCGGGTGATCGAAACACTGGGGCTTCCTCCCGACTTCAGTATTAGCTCACCGGCAAGCTTTGTCAGTCTTGACCAGGGAATATCAGCGGTATTCTCTGTCTCCATAGCAAGTATTCGAGGCTTCAACGGGACCGTCTACCTCACTTCAGATGTCTTTCCCCACTATCTCAACCGCCCCGTCTTGTCGATAAGTCCCGCCTATGTAACGCTCTATCCGGACGGCATTAGTACGACAACCCTCACAATTTCGACATTCACTACGACACTAGCAGGTGCATACAACTTCACAATAACCGGAACCGCGGCTTCACAGGGTGGCTTCCTGAGCCACACTTTTGTGGGCAAAATACTCATCACCGCTCCACATCAACCCGACTTCAACATCTACGCATCACCCAATTTCTTATTGCTCCAAGCAGGATCCTCCGGGACCTCTCAGATCCAAGCGTATCCATTCGGACCGGTAAACGGGAACTACACGGTCTCACTGACAATACAGGTACCGTCAGTGCCCGGACTGACTGCGACTCTCAATCCATCCTACATCACAATAACTCAGTCTTTCACCAGCCCAGCATCATTAACCGTAAACACTCTAACTACCACGGCCCCCGGAAACTACACGATCAACATAACCGCCCAAGGCGCAGGCTACACACACCTAGTAGCAGTCCAAGTCCAAGTCATAGCACCACCAATCATCAAACTCACACCATCCAGTGGACCGCTGGGTACCAAGGTGCTAGTTCAAGGATCAGGCTTTCCAGTATTTTACGGACAGACAGAGATTCTCATGACATTCGACGACCAATTACTAGGTTTCATCTTCACTTCGACAAGTAGTTTCAACTTCACCTTCAACGTTCCTCAAGCTCAAGTCGGAACGCATCTAGTCAAAGCAACCCAACCGAGCTTCCTAGGGACCGCGACGGCAGCCTTCGAGGTCCTGCCAACTCCTGGTCCATCCAACTTCACGATCAGCCTAGACACTGGAACGGTCTACTTCCCCGGCGACAAGACAACGATCTCCATACTAACAACTCAGAACGGACTACTAACATCACCATCGGATCTTCAGATCACTATCCTAATGCTCAAACCCGACGGGTCTACGATCAGCCTCGCCGCCACGAAGTTGGCAACTGGCCTCTATTCCGGTACGATGACAATACCAGCAAGCAATAGTCTCGGAACCTACACAATCGTCGCAACTGCCCATTCTGCAACCCTTGGAAATGCTTCGGCTCTCCGAAGCTTCGAGGTAAAGCCAACATGGGTCAAGGCGAATGCGAACTCGATCACCACAGGCACCGCCCTAGTTGGCCTAGTGGCGACTATGGGAATCGCCTGGAAGAAAGGCTACATGAAGCGAAGAGAAGACGACTAACCCTTTCCGGTAGTTTTGAACCGCTAAGACTGAGCTCTACATTGATAGCGGCATAGTCAGCTTTGCATTTACGATGAGAGTTCCAGGTCACGGTCAGCCTCGATACGCCACTGGCAAAGAAAAAAGGTCTACCCAAAGAAAGGGGATTTAGTCTGACCACTATCTTGTCTCGTTCTACTTCGGATCGATATGCCACTGCAGTGTATAGGTCCCTGTGGATGTGCCCTCTCCATTAGCCGATGCCTTGAATGTACCTACCCCATGCAGGCCCTCCAGACCGGCCGTGCCCTGGCCTACGACAAACCGGCCTGCAAACGATGTCATGGTGCCTCTCCCGTTGTACCGGTCAATAGTAGTACCTGACTTTTCTCCAGCCTTACCAGTGAAAGTGCAACTTCCATGGAACTCCAATGTACCATCAGCATGAACAATATCCTGCTCCTGCCCCGCACAAGTTCCGGCTATAGTGCCAGTAATAGTAAACATGACACTGTGAGTGATAATCATGTTACCACCAGCCGACCTGACGTGAGGAGCTCCATTGGTCGCGGTGAAAGTTCCGCTACCGGAACTCGGCCGTGTTGCATAGGCTCCGGGAAGAAGAAGTAGAGCTAGAGGGATGATAAGCATGGCATTGATCTTTTTCACGATTCTTTTCTCATCTCCTATTTCCTTGGGTACTTTTTGTCATCGCGCCCCTCCTCGGCGCTTCATGTCACAATGTTGCCGAGCCCCAAAAATCGGGCTGTACCGAAGAAACCCTGTTCTTGTGGGGACATGCGGACAGGCTTTAACACCTCCGGTATCTGAGTTATACAAAAATCGATATTTTGCAAAGGGAAACCACTACACGATGTGGGGACCTTGTTACCTGCACGGTCTTCTTTGGAGTTACGATAAGAGTTTCTGACCACGCCGCCCTGTTCTCTTACCCCAAGAGGGCTGGCCCAAGTGATTCTTCCCCACAAGATTATTCCGATCATTATTATCGCCAGCATCGCGAGCGCTGGAGTCGTTGCAGGACTTGTCTACGCACCAAGTTCGCCAGGACTCCCCTACATTAGTCCCACGTACCAAGCCCAGAAGGCTCCTTTCCAGTACCAGCAGATCGCCCTCAACGCCGCAGTCTACGGTGTCTGGTATGTTCCCGGCACAACAACCCTGATCCTAGTCATTATGGCCTCGTTTCCTCAGACACATTTCTATGGACTCTGGGGCTCATATGGAATAGTAAGTCCACCTGTATTCAATTATCAAAACAACACGATCCAGGGCAACTTCTCAATTCCAGTATATGTTAACTACGAGAAAACGTACCTCGTCATACCAGCAAACACCTGTCCTTCTAGTGACAAAATCCCATCATCCGGACTAGTAGAGAACGTGTTCCTCGTCGGGGATGCACCACCGGCACTCCTACCCTTCTCGTACACCTGCCAAAAGCAAGAATCACTAACTATGGTAACACTGGGGAATCCTCACATTATAGTTCCGAAAATCATTCCCCCATCCAACCCTCCGCCACCTATCAGTACAGGACGAGAAGCGCTCAATCTGGAAAACTACTCGTTCAGTTCTAACTACAACGTCACGCTATACATCAGGAACACCGGCACAGCCACAGTCTCTCCCACGACCTACTACGTCAAGGACGCCAGCGGCAACCAGTACTTCCGTTCTAACTGGGCTAACGACACAGGATACAATCATCCAGCCGCCATCGCCGTCAATAATCTGGGAATTTTCGACATCACCATCGGCACTGGCACCAGTCCTCCACAATGCGGGACCAGCTGTTCGCTAAGTGGAACTCCGTTCCAATTCATATCCGGGTACTCTTACACGATAACGATCATTACCTCACGCAACAACCAGTTCACCTTTACAGTAGTGAGATGATCAAGATTACAAACAGGATCATCCCCGTTTAGACCACCCCAAGGACTACAATCCCACGAGGAAGTTGTCTGGGTTCGACAGAACGACTGGTCGAAAAGAGGAGGACCTGTCGCTGGGATCTTCACGCTTCTATTCGGCCTACTGTGGCTAGGCCTGGGCATCCTCTCATTAGTGATCCCCACCATAGGAATCGGCCTTGTGCTAACGCTATCGGGACTCGTCGTCTTCTACAAGACTGTCACGCGTGGTGGAACGAAATACTATCTCACCAATTTCAGACTGGTCGAGACCAACAAGGGCAAGATCGTCAAGCAGATCCCTAGATCAATATTCAAAGGAAGGACCATCTCTCAATTTCTGCAGATATCCGAGGTTCCGATGTTCAAGAGCAACGTCGAAATGTACACTGTCAAGGTCCTAGACCCAAAATCGGGAAATGTTCTCATGAACCTAGGGACGAATCAGGGACCATCCGTCAAAGCCCTCGAGTCCATCCAAGAATCATTCTACTGTCAATACTGCGGCCGAAAGAATGACCCCTCAAGCGCAGTCTGCTCCAACTGCGGGGCAAACCTCTAGACAAAATTCCGAAAGAGAAATTCCCCGTTAGATTTGTCGTTTGGACGCTCCTCATCAACCAGAACCGAATACTTTCGGTCCCGGGACTGTTTCCAAACTGATCGTTTTTCCTAGCAAAACAGCCCATTTTCCATCAAAATCCGACTTTTCCCTCGTGACAATTGAGCACGAGAGGGGGGTAGGGTATACTAGATAGAAAGAAATTTTCCGAACGTGGAGACTCTGGCCGGACTAGGTAATCCAACGAATACTTTTGGAAAATAGACGATTACTTTCACTGCTCCCGCGTTTTTGTAGCCGTCGAGAAATTATGCCGATCGATATTTTGAGAAGGAAAATCGCATGAACGACGTAGGGCTCTGTTACCCTCACAGTCCTCTTTGGAGTTACGATAAGAGTTTCTGACATCACCTAAGCCTCATTCTTCTACCTCAAGAGAGCGCCGGCCCAAGTGACCCTTCCACACGAGATCATTCCGATAATCATCCTCGCCAGCATAGCCAGTGCCGGAGTCATCGCCGGAATTGTCTACGCACCGGGCTCACCAGGACCCGCTTATGATAATCCCGCACACCAAGTCCAGAAGCCTTCGTTCCAACACCGCGAAATCGCTCCCAACCCTCCCATAGTCACCCCTTCGACTGCTCCATCTTCGACAAATTGTAAAAACCCTGGTCCAGACTTTGACCAATCCCCAAGCCCCGACAATGAAACAACTGCGGCACCGTCGTCGGATGCATCATCGACCCCGACCAGTCCACAACCATTCACCACAATAATAATACCCAATACGGGGTGTCTACAACACAATCATCCTCACTGCGGCGGGACCGTTAACATACACGCTCACAAGCACGGCAGACACGCACTCTGTCATCGGGACAGAGACTAAACGGAACGACCCCGCAGTCTCAGACAGTCGACGTCACTCTGAGCATAATACGCTCCAACTTTCTCAACAGTCCAGGTACCCAATCAAACTGATTAAGCCGCATATTCTACCTCTATCTGAAGGGAAAATGACCGAAGCACGATCCGACAAGAGAAAGACGGCCCTCATCACTGGCGCTTCAAGTGGTATCGGATACGAGCTGGCAAAACAATTTGCAAAGAATCATCACGATCTCGTCCTAGTCGCTCGCAACCTGCAAGTCTTACACAAATTGGCAGACGACCTCGCAAACCAATATTCAATTTCCGCCTGGACCCTATCGAAAGATCTTGCCAACCCAGCATCCCCCTCTGAAATCTTCGAAGAACTAGAGAAACAATCTATCAGAGTGGACTATCTCGTGAACAATGCTGGTTTTGGACTTCAGGGATTCTTCTGGGAGCTCGATCCACAATCTCAACAGGAGATGATTCAAGTGAACGTGTCTGCATTGACACATCTCACAAGACTATTCCTACCTGGAATGGTCCAAAGAAAATCTGGTGGAATACTCAATGTGGCCTCCACTGCGGCTTTCCAACCCGGACCATTAATGGCTGTCTACTATGCATCCAAGGCATACGTCCTATCCTTCACCCAAGCATTGTCAAACGAGCTGCACGGAACCGGTGTTACAGCAACCGTGCTATGCCCAGGACCAACAAGGACCGGTTTCCAGAAGAGGGCACGGCTTGGAAACGCTCGACTGTTCAGGCGAGGAGTAATGGATCCGGAACCCGTCGCGAAAGCGGGCTATCGAGGACTGATGAAAGGAAAACGAATCGTTACCCCAGGCTTATCGAACCGCCTGCTCGCTACAACTGTAAGAACTGTTCCCACGGGGATGGTGTTGAGAATGGTCAGGCGGCTGAATGAAAGCCGAGAGGACACAGTCTAGAGATTTCATCCTTGTCGATCGTTGGCCCATCAAATATTCCATCACGCTACAAGCTAATACTGCCGACTGGAGAGGCCAGATACGTACGCTGTGGCGCTGACCTAGTCTTGACTGGACTTAACATGGACGTTGAAGCCGACGCGCATTGCCCCGTTTGTGAAACACAAATCCGATTCAGGATTCATAGAACTCGCCTCGAAGGACTGACTATCCCAAGTGCACTCTTGTATGTTGTCGAGCGGTCGATCAGCTCCGGAAGGATCTCAGTCGAATGCGAAACGACGAATCTTTTCGATAAGAAGGAGTGTCTAGACAAATGGACGAGTAACTATCACGGTCGACAGGGCTCAGTCTATACGATACAGGAATATCTACAGCATCGTTTAGCCAAGAAGGACAAGGTAATACCATACAATTCCTAGACGTGCACTCCTCATTGTCGGGCGGCGTGGGCCTTCATCTTTCGTTCAGCATTTGTATAAGCCAACATGATCACTTCTTTCGCCGTTGCCAAGTCCTTCTCCGACCTGATTCGGAATGTGACCCATCCCGCCTGGGGAGCAAACCGATGTGGCTCCGCCCGTTCCGTCTCCAGCACCTGTTTCTGATCCTCCAATGATAATCTAATGTCCAGATAGGTTGGACTATGACTGTGCATGAACTCCAATCCATTAACTCGATACTCGGTCCCACCGAACCGGTGAGGACTCTGCGAGACGCCCGGAAGCTGAAGTAACCTCTCTTGAAGAGAGCTCGCCATAGGAACATTGGCCAGTTTTAGACCAGCTCCAAAACGCGGAATACTCGCCCAAGTCAAACCCTGTTCGTTCGTAAAATCCTTTATCACCTCAAACACATTCCGTTTTCCGAGAATCAGAATGTCACAACGACAATGGACCAAGGTTGACTCTTACCTCAATCGACTGTTCGCACCATCCGATCCTGCTCTCGAAATGACACTCAAAGCTAGCAAGGCAGGCGGGCTGCCTGCGATCAGTGTTACTGCGAATCAGGGCAAGCTATTGCACCTTCTCGCACGAGCACAACGTGCAAGGAAGATCCTAGAAATTGGGACCCTCGGGGGCTACAGCACAATCTGGCTAGCACGAGCCCTACCATCAGGCGGTCGCCTAGTAACTCTAGAAGCAGACCCAAAACATGCAAAAGTGGCCAAGACAAATATCGCCCGCGCCGGACTAGCCAAGAAAGTAGAACTTCGACTAGGAAAAGCCCAAGAAACCCTCCCCCGACTCGTCAGAGACAAAACAGGTCCTTTCGACCTCATATTCATCGACGCTGACAAACCAGGATATCCCTTGTACCTGAAATGGAGCCTCAAACTCTCCCATCAGGGAACGCTGATTATCGCGGACAACGTCGTGCAAGAAGGCAAAGTGACGGATCGCTCCAACCATGAACCTAACATCCGAGGAATACGCAAGTTCAACAAACTACTCGCCGATGATGCCCGGTTGAGTGCGACAGCGATTCAGATGGTTGGCAGTAAAGGCTGGGACGGGTTTGCAGTGGCACTCGTGACAACCAACCCGAAGATTTAAGCCAAGATTTCTTGAAAAAGCCAAATCAAAACACAATCAAGTTGGCCCTGTCAATATCGAGCACGCGAACCTGCAAGGAGAAAAAGATTTCGGGCTTTCTCTCCTTTTCTAGAAATCAGCAGCTATACGATAAGGTACTCATATTCTAGGAGGATACCCGCCGGTATTCCTACTATTAAGCCGATTATGATTCCAGCGATTAACGATTTAGTGTCCATTGTTCTGAATCGCCCCATCGTCTTCTCAGGCACTAATCTTCCCATAAAGAGACCTTACGCCCAAGTTGTTATGGTCGCCAATCATGTAACTGGAAAGCGACCTTTGAGAAGCCGGATGAACGTACTGAGACCCGGTATTGGCCGAGAAAAAGGAAGGGGGAGGCCCGTGGTCCGGGCCTTTCACTCGTCTAGTTTGCTTGTATGGTGAAGGCTATTGTTGCCGGTGTTCCGGAAACGTTGCGGGCTAGC
>Ga0209237_1000302_pt1 | contig 27045 bp, 20 predicted proteins | sample GraSoi013_1_40cm_2_FD_185820 | JGI IMG/M metagenome (GOLD analysis project Ga0209237, IMG submission 185820) | Grasslands soil microbial communities from the Angelo Coastal Reserve, California, USA - Sample 10_02_2013_1_40cm (SPAdes) (version 2) | ecosystem: Environmental > Terrestrial > Soil >...
GGCATGGTGACGCCATAGAGGGCCAGAGCGGCGGTGACGAGGCCGATCCGGTAGCTGTTGAGATCGCGCGGCGGGATCGTCAGCAGCACGATGAACATCACTCCGGTGAGGAACGCCGTGCTCAAGTACATGAACGCGAGCGACTCGCCATGAGGGTCGTAAGCGTGTCCGCAGGCGGGGCAGTGTTTATATTCAGTGTACGTCCACCACCGCCGGAAGATTCGCCCGACACCGCAGCGCGGGCACCTCATCCTCAGACCCCGCCAGAAGATCCGGCGCGCCCCGCCCGCGCCCGGAGTCGGATTGCCCGCGCCAGGCACGGGCACACGGTCATCTGGGTTGTCACGATCGGCGAGCCAACATGGAACACACCTCATAACCCGTGCTGGCGCGGTTCGCGCTCAAGCGTGGCCCCTGAGCCGCCTTGGGCGGCCGGAGCTAGCAGCGCGTGTTACCTTCCGGCCCGTGAACGCGGAAAGTCGGTTCCGGCCGCTGGTGGCCGAGTTGAAGCGGCGGCGCGTGTTTCGCGCCATGATCGGCTACGGCATCGTCGGGTTCGCCGTGTTGCAGATCATCGAGCCCGTCATGCACGGGCTGCACTGGCCCGATGCCGTGCTCTCCTACATCGTGGTCGCGCTGGCGGCCGGCTTTCCCGTCGTGCTCATGCTGGCCTGGATCTTCGACGTCAACGAGGGGCGGATCGAGCGCACCGCGGGCAAGCCGCTTCGAACCGGCATGGCGCTCGCGCTCGCCGGCGTCGGTCTGCTCGTCGCGGCGCCCGGCGCCGTCTACTACCTCGTCGTGCGAAGGGCGACTCCGGCACAGACGCCGCAAGGTCCCTCGGTGGCCGTGCTTCCGCTGGTCAACCTCAGCTCCGACAAGGAGCAGGAATACTTCTCCGACGGGCTGAGCGAGGAACTTCTCAACCTGCTGGCGAAGGTGCCAGGGCTTCACGTGGCTGCCCGCACCTCGACGTTCGCCTTCAAGGGCAAGAACGAGGACGTGGCCACCATCGCGGAAAAGCTGCACGTCGCCACCGTCCTCGAGGGCAGCGTGCGCAAGTCAGGCGACCAGATCCGCATCACTACCCAGCTCGTCAATGCAGCCGACGGCTACCATCTCTGGTCGGAAACCTACGACCGCACGCTGACCGACGTGTTCGCGGTGCAGGACGACATCGCCCGATCGGTGGTGGACGCGCTCAAGCTGAAGCTGCTGGAGCCGCCCACCTCGATGGACCGCCGCACCGCCAGCACCGAGGCGTACAACGAGTACCTGCTCGGGCAGCAATTCTTCCGCCGCAACAACGTGGAAGGGTTCCGGCGGGCCATGCAGGCGTACGAGAAGGCCGTCGCGCTCGATCCCGGCTATGCGCCGGCCTGGGCGGCGCTCGCGCTGGCCACGTTCTGGGTCGCGGACAGCGCGGATTCGTTGACCGCCGTGACGACGGGACAAGAGCGCGCGGTCGCGGCGGCGGACAAAGCCATCGCGCTCGGAGGGAACCTGCCGGACGGGTACCTTGCGCGCGGTTTCGTCCGGGTCCCCATCCAGTGGGACTTCGACGGCGCGCGCGCGGATCTACAGCGCGCGCTCTCGCTGAAACCCGAGGATCCGGATGTGCTGAGCACCTATGCCCAGGTGGTTCTCCGGCCGTTGGGGCGTTTTCCGGAAGCGATCGCGGCCCTGCGCAAGGCCTTGGAGCTGGATCCGCTCAATGCCCGCGTGTGGAGCGTCCTCGGCAGCACGCTGGGCGGCGCCGGCGACTTCGGCGCGGCGCGCGAGGCGCTCAACCGGTCGCTGGAGATCAGTCCCGACCAGTCGTTCACTTCGTTCCACCTCGGCACGACCTTCCTGCTCGAAGGAGAACCCGCAGCGGCGATGGCCATCTACCCGCGCTCGAGCAACGAGATCTTCCGCTTCGCGGGCATCGCCCTGGCCGAGCATTCCCTCGGCCATCCTCGCGAGTCGCAGCGCGCGCTCGACGAGATGATCTCCAGATTCGCGCATGCCGGCGCGTACCAGATCGCCGAAGTGTATGCCTGGCGGGGAGAAAAAGATCGCGCGTTGGAGTGGCTGGAGCGGGCGCGGGTGCAGCGCGACGGGGGGTTCGTCAACGTCAAGATCGATCCGCTTCTGCGGAACCTGCACGGCGACGCGCGCTACACCGCGCTCCTCGGCCGGATGCACATGCCGCTGGACTGACGCGGGCCCACATCCGCGCCTTGAACGCCACCCCCCGGGCCGGACTAATTCCTTGTAATGCACGCCCTGTTACGCGAGTGGATTGATTTAAAGGGACCGGGCGGGCCTCGCGGAAACCGCAATCGTCGCCGCCTGGACACGGCGCAGATCCCGCGCCTTCGCGCCTTCGGATTCGCTCTCCTCGTGTTGATCACCGCAATCGCGCCGGCGGGTGTTCCGCGTTGGCTCCCGTTCCTTGCGCTCGGCTACGTGTTCGTTTCGTACCTCATCGTGGTGGCGTCATACGGCAAGACGAGGGTCGATCTGGTGAGCGCTTTCCTGGCCTGCGATATCCTCGTCTGGCTTGTGTTCATTCATCAGACCGGCGGCGAACAGAGCTGGCTGTGGCCTCTTCTGCTCGTGCGCGCCGCTGATCAATCACACACGACGTTCCGCAAGGCCCTCGGTTTCGCTCTGGCTGGGACAATGGGATATGCGGGCCTCCTCGGCTGGATCACCCTGGTCGACGGCCGCCAGCTCTCATGGCACCTCGAGATCGTAAAGCTCGCCGCCCTGCTCGGTTGCAGCGTCTATCTTGCGCTGACGGCGCGCATTGCCGAGCGTTCGCGGACCGACAAGTCGCGGGCCCTGCAACTCGCCTGGCGCTCCGTCGAGCAGGTGGAGCAGCAGGCTCGATTTCTGGAGAAGGCTCGAGAGGCCGCGGACGCGGGCAATCGCGCCAAGAGCGAATTTCTCGCGAACATGAGCCATGAGATCCGTACGCCGATGAACGGCGTGATCGGGATGGCGGAGCTGCTACTTGCGACGGATCTCTCGCGCGAGCAGCGCGAGTACGTGGGCATGGTGCTCTCCTCGGGGGAGGCGCTCATGCGCGTGATCAACGACATCCTCGATTTTTCGAAGATCGAGGCTGGAAGGCTGGAGATCGACCCCGCTCCGTTCGAGCTGCGCAACCTCATCTCGGACCTGATGAAGCCCCTCGGGCTGCGCGCGGCAGAACGGGGCCTCGAGCTGGTCGTCCATGTCGAGCCGGCAGTCCCCGAGCGGGTCAATGGCGACTGCGGGCGGCTGGGGCAGATCCTCGTGAACCTGGTCGGGAATGCAATCAAGTTCACCGAACGCGGGGAAATCGTCGTGAGCGTGGCCCTCCGCCCGCAGGACGGGGAGACCGTGGTGTTGGCGTTTTCCGTCGCCGACACCGGCATCGGCATTCCCGCCGAGAAGCACCGGGCGATCTTCGAGCCGTTCGTCCAGGGTGACGCCTCGATGACCCGAACCTTCGCCGGCACCGGGCTCGGGCTCACGATCTGCTCCCGTCTCGTCGCGATGATGGGAGGCCGCCTCGATCTTCGCAGCGAGCCCGGGAAAGGCAGCACGTTCTCGTTCGATCTGCCGATGCGGCTGGAGATCGGAATGGCGACGACGGCGGTTCCTGGACGTCCCGCTACGCTGGAGGCCCTGCGGGTGCTGGTGGTCGACGACAACGCAACCAATCGACTCGTGCTGCAGGAGATGCTCCGCGGCTGGCGGATGCGGCCCATCGTTTGCGCCGACGCCGCGGAGGCGCTCGCGCAGCTCGAGACCTCCGCCAAGGACCGCCAGCCGTTCCAGCTGGCGCTGCTCGACGCGCAGATGCCCGTGGTCGACGGGTTCGCCCTGGCTGCGCGGATTCGCGCTCACGAGGGCCTGAAAGGCGGCGCGATCCTGATGCTTTCGTCCAGCGATGGCCTCGGCCAGGTGGCCCGGGCGCGCGAGGCGGGAATCTCGCAGACCTTGATGAAGCCGATCAAGCAATCGGAACTCCTCGATGCGATCGTGACGCTCCTCGGGGCGGCGCGGAACGACGACGTGGAGACGCCCGCGCGGATGCGAGACGCGCGCGCTCCACTGCGCGTGCTTCTCGTCGAGGACAACCCGGTGAATCAGCATCTCGCTCGCATGATCCTCGAGAAGGAAGGACACGCCGTCGTCCTGGCACGAAACGGACACGAGGCGCTCGCCCGGCACGGCGCGGAGCGATTCGACGTGGTGCTGATGGACGTGCAGATGCCGGAGATGGACGGCCTCGAGGCGACTGCGGCCATCCGCCGGCTGGAGTCGCAGACCGGCGCCCACGTGCCGATCATCGGCGTGACCGCGCACGCGATGAAGGGCGATCGCGAGCGGTGCCTGGGCGCGGGCATGGACGGTTACGTCTTGAAACCGATCCGGCCGGAAGCTCTCCTCGACTCGATCGACGCCACCGTCAAGCTCCATCCGCAGGGTGCTCTCGCCCCGGCTCCGGACGGCCCGCGAGTTCTCGATGACCGCGACCTGCTCGCCTTGGTCGGCAACGACGTCGACACCGTGTCCGAGCTGGCCCGGCTGTTCCTGGAAGACGGCCCGAGGAGACTGGCGGACATCGAGTCCGGCCTGGAAGCACACGATCACGAAGCCGTGCGGATCGCAGCGCACACGCTGAAGGGATCGGCCGGAAGCATCTGTGGGCGGCGGACCGCAGATGCCGCGCGCCGTGTCGAGCAATTCGCGGAAGCGAGAGACCTGACCGGCGCACGCATCGCTTTCGCCGCACTTGCCCGCGAAGTGGGCGAGCTGCAGCAGGCTTTGAAGCGCCTCGCCGAAGCGGCGTGATCCCGCCACCCCGCTCCATCCGCCTAGAACTCGTTTCATAACCCGTGCTCGGCACGGTGTGCGCTCAAGCGTAGTCGCCAAGCCGCCTTCGGCGGCCGCGACTAGGGGCTCGGACGCTGAGCCTCGTCACGGCCGTACAACATCTGCCGCAGCACGTACAGGAGGATCCCGCCGTGCCGGTAGTACTCGACCTCGATCGGCGTATCGATCCGCAGCGTCACCGGCACTTCCTCCGTCGCTCCGTTCGCGCGATGGATGACGACCCGCGCGTCCTGGCGCGGCGTCGGTCCGCCCTCGAGCCCCGTCAGGTCGAACGTTTCCGTGCCGTCGAGCTTGAGCGTCGAGGCATCGGCGCCTTCCTTGAACTGGCAGGGCAGCACCCCCATCATCACCAGGTTGCTGCGGTGGATGCGCTCGAAGCTCTTCGCGATCACCGCGCGCACCCCGAGCAGGCGCGTGCCTTTCGCCGCCCAGTCGCGCGAGGAGCCGGTGCCGTACTCGTGCCCTGCGAAGATCATCAGCGGTGTACCGCGCTTCTGGTACTCCATCGCCGCGTCGTAGATCGGCATCTGCTTGCCGTCGAGGACGGTGACGCCGCCTTCCACGCCGGGGACCAGGAGGTTCTTGATGCGCACGTTCGCGAAGGTGCCGCGCACCATCACTTCGTGGTTGCCGCGCCGCGCGCCGTAGGAGTTGAAGTCCTCCGGTTTGACGCCCCGGGAGATGAGGTACTTTCCCGCGGGGCTGGTCGGCTTGATCGATCCGGCGGGTGAGATGTGGTCGGTGGTGACGGAATCGCCGAATACCGCCAGGGCCCTCGCCGCGCGGATGCCGGTCCGCTGGTCGGGTCGCGGCGAGAAGCCCTCGAAGTACGGCGGCTCCTGGATGTACGTGCTGTTCGCGTCCCAGGCGTAGACCTCGCCGGCAGGGGCGGGGATCTCGTTCCACTCGTGCGCATCGCGCGAGAGATCGCCTCCGTAGTTCTGCCGGTACATCTGCACGTCGGTGGCCGCGCCGAGGGCGGCGTTCAGCTCCTCGGCGGTCGGCCAGAGGTCCTTCAGGAACACGGGCTTGCCGTCGCGGCCGAGGGCGATGGGGTCCTTTTCGACGTCGATGTCCACCCGGCCCGCCAGCGCGAACGCCACCACCAGCGGCGGCGACATGAGGAAGTTCGCTTTGATGCTCTGGTGGACGCGCGCCTCGAAATTGCGGTTGCCGGAGAGGACGCTCGCCGCCACCACGTCGTTCTTGGTCACCAGCTGCTCGACGTGCGGATCGAGCGGGCCGGAGTTGCCGATGCAGGTCGTGCATCCGTATCCGACGGTGGTGAAGCCGAGCTTGTCCAGGTAGGGCTGCAGCCCGGTCTTCTCCAGGTAGCGTGAGACGACCCGCGATCCGGGCGCGAGCGAGGTCTTCACCTCGGGGCGGATGTGCAGCCCCTTCTCGACCGCCTTCTTGGCGAGAATGCCGGCCGCCAGCATCACGGATGGGTTGCTGGTGTTCGTGCACGAGGTGATCGCGGCGATGAGCACATCCCCGTGCCCGACGTCCACCGGCATCTTCATCTCGTGCACTTCCTGCGTGGGCACGCGGTCCGGCGTGGGCCGGTTGGTGATCATCTCCGCCTCGGTCAGCGGATTCGTATCCTTGGTGGTGACGCTGTCGCGCAGCAGCTTGGCGACGGTGTCCGGCTCCTGCTTGCCGCCGCCTGCCACGTGCTCGACGGGAGGCGGCTCCACGACCTGCTGGTACCGCTTTCCCACCTCGTCCTTGGCCTTGCCGTACCCGCTCGGGGCGGGGTCCTGCAGGATCTTGTGGAACACGTCCTTGAGCTTGGGCAGCTCGATGCGATCCTGGGGGCGCTTGGGCCCGGCCACGCTGGGCCGCACGCTTCCGAGATCGAGCTCGAGGACCTGCGTGTAGTCGCACTGGCCCTTCTTCGGGATCCCGAACATCTGCTGCGCCTGGAAGTAGGCGCGCATCGCATCCACCTTGTCCTTCGCGCGGCCGGTCGCGAGCATGTACTGGCAGGAAAGCTCGTCGACCGGGAAGTACCCCATGGTGGCGCCGTACTCGGGGGCCATGTTCGCGATCGTCGCGCGCTCGGGCACCGGAAGGCTGGCCGCCCCTTCGCCGAAGAACTCGACGAACTTGCCCACCACCTTCGCCTTGCGCAGCATCTCCGTGACGGTGAGCACAACGTCCGTGGCCGTGACGCCGGCGCGCACCGCGCCCAGGAGATGGACGCCGACGACGTCCGGAGTGAGGAAGTACGCCGGCTGGCCGAGCATGGCGGCCTCGGCCTCGATGCCGCCCACGCCGTAGGCGACGATGCCCAGGCCGTTGATCATCGTCGTGTGCGAGTCGGTGCCGACGAGCGAGTCCGGATAGTAGACGCCGCCGCGCTCGTGGACGCCGGGAGAGAGGTACTCGAGGTTGACCTGGTGCACGATTCCCATCCCGGGCGGCACGATCTGCAGCCCGTGGAACGCGCTCATTCCCCACTTGAGGAACTCGTACCGGGCGCGATTGCGCGTGAACTCGATGCGCATGTTGAGCTGGAGCGCGTTCGGCACTTTGGCGAAGTCCACCTGCACCGAGTGATCGATCACCAGGTCGACCGGCACCAGCGGCTCGATCAAGCTCGGAGGCTTTGCAGCCTTCTTCACCGCGCCTCGCATCGCCGCGAGATCGACCACCAGCGGGACGCCGGTGAAGTCCTGCAGGAGCACGCGGGAGACCACGAAGGGGATCTCCTCCGTCCGCTCCGCCTTCGGCTGCCACGATGCGAGGGCGCGGATGTCCGGCTCGCGGACGCGCTTGCCGTCCAGGTTCCGCAGCAGCGACTCGAGGATGATGCGCAGGCTGACCGGCAGCCGGGAGACCTTGCCGAAGCCTTGTCTCTCCACTTCGGGCAGCGAATAGAAGGATCCGTGGCTGAATCTCTGTTTGAAGTCCATGGCGGCGCTCATATAGGCGATCTAATCGGCCTCTGCTACTCCCGCACGAACAGGGGGCCCAACCGAGGCGGCTTGACGCGGCGGCGGCCTCGGAGTGTTGTCGCCCCCCTCCGAGGGAAGCCTGATGGATTTCTCCATTTCCGAACGAGCGCAGCAGTTGCGAAGCCGGGCGCGGGAGTTCGTGCGCCGCGAAGTGATCCCGCTCGAGCCGCGGCTCTCGGGATCCTGGAAGGAGTTGGAGCCCGCGCTGCAGCAGGCGCGCGCCGCGGCCAAATCGCTCGGTCTCTGGGTTCCGGATCTGCACATGCCCCTCGAGGAGTTCGCCGTGCTCTCCGAGGAACTGGGGCGGAGCCCGCTCGGCCATTATTGCGTCAACGCACAGGCCCCCGACATCGGGAACATGGAGCTGCTCGAGCTGGCCGGGACCGACACGCAAAAGGAGCGTTGGTTGCGGCCGCTGCGGGCGGGCGAGATCCGCAGCTGCTTCTCGATGACCGAGCCGGAGCGGGCGGGCTCGAATCCCACCTGGATGGATACGCGCGCGGTCCTCGAAGGAGGGGAGTGGACCGTCGATGGACACAAGTGGTTCACTTCCGCCGCCGACGGCGCGGCCTTCGCCGTGGTGATGGCGGTCACCGATCCGGAAGCGCCGCCGCATCTGCGCGCCTCGATGATCATCGTGTCCTGCGACACTCCGGGATTCGAGCGGGTACGCAACATTCCCGTGATGGGTCACGCCGGCGAAGGGTGGCCGACGCATGCAGAGATCCGCTACACCCGCTGCCGCGTCCCGGAGGAGAACCTGCTCGGCGGGCGCGGCGCCGGTTTCGCGCTTGCGCAGGAGCGCCTCGGGCCGGGTCGCATCCATCACTGCATGCGCTGGATCGGCATCTGCGAGCGCGCGTTCGAGATGATGTGCCGGCACGCGGCGGAGCGGGAGCTGGCTCCGGGCAAGCCGCTGGCGACTCGGCAGACCGTGCAGCAGTGGATCGCCGACAGCCGCGCCGGGATCGACGCCGCGAGGCTGATGGTCCTGCACGCGGCCTGGAAGATGGGGCGCGTCGGTCAGCGCGAGGCGCGGGTGGAGATCTCGACGATCAAGTTCTTCGTCGCGAACGTGCTCCAGGAGGTGCTCGATCGCGCAGTCCAGGTGCACGGGGCCCTCGGCGTCACCGACGACACCCCGCTGGCGTTCTGGTACCGCCACGAGCGCGCCGCCCGCATCTACGACGGCCCGGACGAAGTGCACAGGGCGGTCGTCGCGCGCCGCGTGCTGCGCGGCTTCGGGGTGGAGATCGAGTGATCGAGGACGCGCCCAGGACTGTCCGAGCCGGCGAGGAGCTGGATCTGGTCCGGCTGGCCGCCTTCCTCCGCTCGCAGCGGGTTCCCTGGGAAGATCTTTCGCAGGAGCAATTTCCCAAGGGCCATTCGAATCTCACCTACCTCGTGCGCGCGGGCGGCCGCGAGTTGGTCCTGCGGCGGCCTCCGTTCGGGAGCAAGGTGCGCACCGCGCACGACATGGGCCGGGAGGCGAGGATCCTCCACAAGCTGCAGCCGGTATTTCCGCTGGCGCCTCGGGTGGTGGCCCTCTGCGACGACCTGTCCGTGCTCGGGGCGCCGTTCTACCTGATGGAGCGCCTGCACGGCGTCATCCTGCGCGGACCCGAGCCGCGGGGGATCGCCTTGTCGCCGGAGCAGGCCCGCCGGGTCGGCGTGTCGTTCGCGCGCACGTTGGCGGCGCTGCATGCCGTGGACTTCCGCGCGGCCGGGCTGGAGGGCAAGCCCGAGGGTTACGTGCGACGGCAGGTTGAGGGATGGACGAAGCGCTGGCAGGACGCGCGGACCGAGGACGTTCCCGAGATGGAGACCGTCGCGCGCTGGCTCGCCGAGCGGATGCCGCCGGAGAGCGGAGCGGCGTTCATCCACAACGATTTCAAGTACGACAACCTGGTGCTCGACCCGGCGGACCTCACGCGGGTGATCGGCGTTCTGGACTGGGAGATGTCCACGGTCGGCGACCCGCTGATGGACCTGGGCACTGCCCTTGGATACTGGGTGGAAGAGGGCGATCCGGACCCCCTCAAGGCCGTCGCGTTCGGGCCAACCTTCCTTCCCGGCAGCCTGACGCGGGAGCAGGTCGTGGAGGAGTATGCGCGCGCCGCGGGGCGGGAGCCGCCGGGGATGCTGTTCTATTCCTGCTTCGCGCTGTTCAAGATCGCGGTGATCGTCCAGCAGATCTTCAAGCGGTACGTGGAGGGGCTCACCAAGGACGAGCGATTCGCGGCGCTCGGACTCGGGGTGCGGATCCTGGGAAACGCGGCGGTCGAGGCGGCCGGCCGGGGAAAGTTCTAGCCGCGCCAGCCGAAGGCTGGTTAGCGGCTACTCTTGAGCGCAAATACTCGCAGGTCATGAAGTGCGTTCTCACCGCGGTCCAGGAAAAACGACCGATCGTTCTTTTCCGCTTGCTTTTCCGCACGACCGGTCGTACTGTGTCTTGGTGACCAAGGGGACCGAGACACGCGACCGCATCCTCGACACCGCCTTCCGGCTGGCGGCGCGCGAGGGGCTCGAGGGACTCAGCCTGGCAGCCCTGGCAGGGGAGCTCGGCCTCTCCAAGAGCGGCCTCTTCGCCCACTTCGACTCGAAGGAAGAGCTCCAGCTGGAGATGCTGCGGGTCGCGTCCGAACGTTTCGTCGACAAAGTGATGCGGCCCGCGTTCAAGCAGCCGCGCGGCCTCCCGCGAGTGAAGGCGCTCTTCGAGAACTGGCGGCGCTGGGCGACCGATCCCTCGCTGCCCGGCGGGTGCGTCTTCGTCGCTGCTTCGGCGGAGCTCGACGATCGCGACGGGCCGGTGCGGGCCTACGTCGTGTCGCAGCAGCGGGGCCTGCTGCAGACCATTGCCCGCGCGGCCAAGATCTCGGTCGAGGTCGGACATTTCCGCCGCGATCTCGACGTCGACCAGTTCGCGTTCGAGTTCCTCGCCATCTTACTCGCGTTCCACCACGCGCAGCGGCTGCTGCGCGACCCGCGCGCCGAGCAGAGGGCGCGGCGCGCCTACGCGCGGCTGGTGGACGACGCGGCCGTCCGTCACTGAGAGAGGAGGAGAGCCATGACCCCGAGGAGCTTGGAGCGTCTACAGAAAAGCACGACCGGTCGTATTATGAGCGCGGGAATGCGGGTGCTCGACTCGGTCGCGCCGGCGGCCGCGCAGCGGCTCGCCTTCGACTGGTTCGGCAGGCCTCGCCGGCGCCTCGGACAGCCGGTGGGTGGTCATCGCTTCCGGCTGACAGGCGATGGTCCGGAGCTCGCCGTCTGGGACTGGGGCGACGGACCGACGGTCCTGCTGGTGCACGGCTGGAACGGGAACGCTGCCCAGCTCGCCGGGCTGGCGCCGCCGCTCTTGCGCGCCGGCTACTACGTGGCGGCGCCGGACCTGCCGGCGCACGGGGTGTCGGCCGGCACGCACACGAACGTCCGGGCGATGGCCGATGCATTGCTCAGGCTCGGCCGCAGGGTGGGACCGGTCCATGCCGTCATCGCGCACTCCCTCGGCGCCGCAGCCTCGGTCATTGCCCTCGCCGAAGGTCTTGGCGCCGAGCGCGCCGTCCTGATCGCGCCGCCAGCCGACCTGCCCCGCTACGCCCGGCAGTTCGGTCACGCCGTCGGTCTCTCCTCCCGGTCGACCTTCGATCTGCTGGCGCGGCTCGACCTGGCGCTCGGCGGGCGCGAGGCGTTCGACCTCCTCCGGTTGGCTCCCATGCAGAAGGCGCGCACGCTGTTGCTACACGACCCCGCCGATCGCGAGGTCCCGCTGTCCGAGGCGCAGGCCCTCGCCCGCGCATGGCCGGGAGCGCGGCTCGAGATGCTCGAGGGTGCCGGCCATACCCGGGCGCTGCGGCATCCGGAGGTGATCTCGCGCGCTGTCGGCTTCGTGACCGATCGGGCGCTGGCGCTCAGCGCGTGAGCGGGCCGATCTTCACCTTCGTCGCCCGGAGGTAGTCGGAAGGCGCGAGCACGAGCTGCGTGCCTCGCATGCCCGCCGATACCGAGATCGCGTCGAACAGCTCGATGGTCTCGTCCGCGTACGCCGGATAGTCCTTTCGTGCCCCGAGCACGGTCACCCCTCCCCGGATGTACCCGGTGAGCGGCTGCACCTCGCGCAGCGCGACCATTTCCACGCTGCGATCGCCGGAGAGGCGCGCGGCGGCCTTGAAGTCGAGCTCGGCGGCTGCGGGGACCACCGCGAACAGCACGCCGCTGCGGTCTCCCCGGCAGACCAGCGTCTTGAAGACCTGCTCCGGCGGCAGTTGCACTTTGCGCGCGACGGACTCCGCCGAGAGGTCCTCCTCGTCGACTTCGTACTCGCGCAGCTCGTAGCGGATCCCGAGCGCGTCGAGGATCCGCGCGGCGTTGGTCTTCACTGGAGCACCACTCATAACCCGTGCTGGCACGGTTTGCGCTCAAGCGTAGCCCTAAGCCGCCTTCGGCGGCCGGGGCTAAATCGACGCTTCCCAGAAGCTGCCTGCCGGTGCGCCGGCTTCGCCGACTGCCGCGCGAGCCTGGTCGCGGGCTGCCTCCAGCATCCGGGCGTGCCGGGCGTAAAGAGCTCCGTCCGCGGCGCCGTCCGCGACAGCCGCGACGAGCTCCACGGCCGCCGCGCGCAGGAACGCCTGCAACAGCGGCACCGCGGTGGCGATCGCGAGCGACTCACCGAGCGCGCGGAGCAGATCGAGGCGCGCCTGCTCCAACTCCTGTGCGCCGGCGCGGCCGTCCCGGGCCGCGACGAACGTCCTCAGGAACGCTTCCAGTGCCAGGCGCACCTTCTCGCGCTCGGCAGCGGTTGCGGCCTTTTCAGGGGACAGCTTCCCGATCAGCTTCTCCATCGGCTGCCGCGGGACACTCGTGCTCGGAGTCTTGCCCGCGTACCCGTACGCTATCGCTGAGCGCATGCGACCCATCGTGGCTCGGTGAAGCGTGCTCACCCCTCGGGAATTCGACCCCGCATTCTTCAGGGCTTCCCGCACCTGCTGCAAATCCCAGTCGGCCGGCATCTCCACGGGCTGCACCACGGTCCGCCGCGTCCCGCTCTGATTCACCACCTCGTCATCCACGACCACGAACGCGGTGAAGCGGCTGAGAACGGTGTGCCGGATCGAGAGCGCGACGATCTGCTTCTTCGCTGCTTCCGAGCGCGAGGCGCGGAACTCGTCTTCCAGGTCGATGATGCGAGCCCGTGCCCAGAGGTGATCGATGGCCGCCAGCGGCGCCTCGCGCGCCTCCAGCTCCTGCTCGAACGGACTGCCGTCCGCGAAGCGGCCCTTGATCTTTGCCCTCCCTCCGCCGAGGCGGAAGAATGCCGCCGCCGCGCGGCCGGCGAACAAGTCCGGAATCCGCGCCGGCGCCAGATCGGTCACCTCGCCATGGATGCGCAGATCGGTGACCAGGGGCGTGCCGATCTCGCGACCGACCGCCTGCAGCGCCTCCTCCAGCCGCGCTCCCGGCTCGACGAAGGTGCTGGTCCCGCCGCCCAGCGCGGCGAGCCGGCGCAAGAAGCCGTCGTTCACCGCGGTGTCGATGCCGACCGTGAACACGCGCGCATCTCCCAGCTCGGACTGCAGCCGCTTGAGCACGCTCGACTCGTCGCCCACCTGTCCGTCCGTGAGCAGCACCACCACCGGCGCCCGCGCGGCGCTCTCGCCGCGGCCGCGAAGCTGCTGGAGCGCTTGCGACATGGCGAGATCGAGCTCCGTTCCTCCTCGCGACTCGACCGACCGCAGCCACTTCTCGCCGCGTTCGATCGCGCCTTCATCCGCCTGCTGGAACCCGCCGGGCATCCACTCGACCACGTTGTCGAACGCCTGCAGCGAGAACCGGTCGCGCGGCCCCAGCGTGCGCAGGAGCGAAGCGCAGGCGCGCGCCGCGGAGGCCATCTTCGGCCCCTGCATCGATCCGGAGCGATCGAGCACGAAGACCACGTCGCGGGCAGCGCCGAGGAATCCCTGGCGCGCGGGCGGCACCACGGAGAGCAAGGCGAATCCGCCGTGGACGAGCAGTTGCGACTTCACCTGCTCGCCCGCGATCCTCCAACGCAGGACGAAGTCCCGATTCAGAGGCTCGTGCTCGCGCGAGAGCATGACCCGCGCGCTCTCCGGCCCCGAGGAAGCGCTCACCGCGTGCTGCGAGCACGCCAGGTCGGCGTACCCGCCGAACAGCTCAACCTCGACGCCCAACGACACCTTCGGATCGAAACCGGGCGCGAGCCGGGGCGGCGTGATCCGCGATGCGTCCGGGACCGTGGTCGTATCGGGGAGGACGCCGTGGCCCGCCTGCTCGCGTGGAAGCTCCTCCCCTCCCACGTATCGCGGTGCGACGACCAGCGGCAGGCGCAGCTCGGTGCGCCCATCCTCGAAGAAGGGCAGGCGCTCGCTGTACGTCAGGCGGACCACGACCGCGTCGCCGGGCGTCACGTTGCCGACTTGCACCGTGAACACGTCGTCGCGCTCCTGCTCGAGCAGCGCGGCGCGCTTGCCCTGGTCGAGAGCCTGCGCGTACTGGCGGCGCGCCTCCGCGCGCTCCTCGATGCGGCCGCGCACCACGCGCTTGCCGATCTGCATCTCGAACCGGCTCACCGCGCTGCTGCCCGCCAGCGGGAAGACGTAGACCGCCTCGATGGCTTCCTGGAACGGGTTGCCGAACTTCTGCTCGACCGTCACCTCGGCGACGCGGTCGATCACGCGCGCGCGGAGCTGGACGCTCTCGAGCGGCAGGGGCTGCTCCTTCGCCTTCAGCGAGCCCAGGGCGCGGGTCACGCCGGAAGGGATGTCCACCATGGGGATCGCCAACGTCATCGCTCGCCTCCAAGCGCGGCCAAGGCCGCTCGAATTCTCGCTTCCAGCGCGGCCGGATCGCGCAGCCGCCAGCCTTCTTCGACCACCAGACGGACCCCCGGTTCCACCGCGACTTCGCGCAGCCGCAGCGAAGGCACCTGAGCTCCCGACGCCGCGCTCGTGCGCGCTTCCGCTGCCAGCGATTCGATCAGCGCCTTCAGCTCCGCGTCGCTGCGGCCGTAGAGGCGCTGCTGGATCTCCGCCAGCGGCAGATCGAACGCCTGCAGGGCCTTGATCGCGAGCAGCTGCAGCAGGTGCCGCTCTGCGTACCGCGCCTGGCGCCCTTCGATGCGGGGGCGGTCGAGCAACCCGAGCGTCGTGTAGTAGCGGACGGTTCGCGCGTCGGGCGCCGCGGAGACGCGGCCGTCGGCAGCGGCGCCCAGCAGGCCCCGCTCGCCCAGCTCGCGCGCGACCCGGTCCGAGAGCTCATCGAGCATCATGACAGCATAATATACAGATACTGTAATGGTGTCAAGATGCGTTGGCTACGACGTCGGAAGCTCGTTCCGGACGTGCAGCGGATAGGCGCGCTCGAGCCAAGCGATCTGCTGCTCGGTCAGCTTCAACGAAGCCGCGCCGGCGTTCTCGCGCACGTGCGCGACGCTCGATGCTTTCGGGATGGCGAAGGTTCCCGGCAGGCGGACCAGGAACGCGAGCGCCACCTGCCGCCGGGTCGCGTGCAGCTCGGCTGCCACTGCCGCCAGCTCGCCGCCTTCGGGAAGATTGTCGAAGGGGCTGTACCCGACCAGCAGGGCGCCAAGCTCGCGACATGTCGGAAGGACGCGCGCCTCCACGTGCCGCTCCCCGAGATTGTAGAAGACCTGGTTGCAGACGATCCGCCCGCGCCCGGCGATGCGCGCCGCCTCTGCGAACAGATCCTCGTCGAAGTTGCTGACGCCGTAGCTGCGGATCTTGCCGGCCGCCTGCAGCTCCTCGAACGCGGCGATGGTGTCCTCCAGGGGGTGCGGGCCCGGCCAGTGGAGCAGGTAGCAGTCGAGCCGGTCCGTCCGCAGCCGCTGCAGCGACTGCTCGCACGCGCGCACGGTGCCCGCGCGGCTGGCGTTGGAGGGGACTACCTTGGAGACGATGAAGACTTCGTCGCGCCGCCCTTCGACGGCCTCGGCGACCATCTCCTCGGTGCCGTACAGCTCGGCGGTGTCGATGTGCGTGAGCCCGAGCTCGATCCCGGTGCGCAGGGTCTCGACCGCTTCAGGGCCGCGCAACCTCCACGTACCCTGGCCGATGACGGGTACCCGGACGGAACCGAACGGACGCTTCAGCATGGGCGCGTACTTAATCCCGCGCCGCGGACGGCACTAGCCAAAGGCGTCGAGGTCCGGAGCACAGTTGACGATCTGGCCTCAACTACCGCGCCTGCCCCAACGAGCCGCACCGACGATTACGGATGCTCCGACGGCCCGTTCCTCGCCAAGTCGAACTGCTGGATCAGCAGACGGTCCTTGCGACCCCCGAACCGGAGCCGGACTCCAGTGATCAGGAATACCGCGCTGATGACAACGCCCTGACTCAGGAGAAGACCACTACGAAAGCCAACGGCATACGCCGTCGCCGCCCAGGCATCACGGATATCGGCTGGAAGCGGCCGATGCGCTTCGGATAGCGCGTCCGCAATTTGCAGCGCCTTGCGCCTCATCCACGCTTCACCCCACACGTGGAACGCAAGGAGGACGAGACCAAGGACGACGAAGGCGAGCCCCATTGGTCGCCGCAAGCGTTCCGTTCGCCGAAGCGCCTCCACGACTTCGCGATCGGACTTCCTCCTGAAGGGATTCATCTCTGCGGACAACCAGCATCGAAGCGGCGCAATCGACTCGAAGCTAGCACGCGGAGTCTGGACAGCCAGCAAACGTACCAGCGTCGGACCAGATGGCCGGTTCAGCATCACCAGTGAGCAGTTCAACCGGTTGAACCGTCGTCGAGCCAAATACGCGAAAGCGCAGGCCATTCCGGCATCGGCGGAGCGCCGTCCGTCACTCCTTACGCGTCCCCCGCACCCGCCGTCACGTCCCAGGTATCCCCGCTCTGCAGCAGCGCCTCCAGCGTCGCCGGCCCGCGCGTCGCCTTCTCCGCTTCCCGCTCCTGCTCCCGCGCCAGCTGATCGACCGTCGGCAAGTCGACCGCGCGCAGGACGCCCATCACCTGCGGCCAAGGCGGCTCGAGCGCGGCGAGCGCCAGCGCCAGCGAGAGATTGTCCCGCGACTCGTCGTGAACCACCGCGCCATCCGCCGCGCCCATCTCCAGCGTGAACCCGCCGCCGATCCGCAGCCCCTTGTCCTTGGACTTGCCGTACATCAGCGGCTTGCCGTGCTCCAGCTTGAGCAGGCGCTCGTCGCGCACGTCCTTCTCGCTCCATTCGTCGAAGGCGCCGTCGTTGAACACCACGCAGTTCTGCCAGATCTCGACGAACGCAGCGCCTTTGTGCGCCGCGGCCCGCTTCAGCACGCTCGACATGTGCGGCATGTCGTTGGCCGTCGTGCGGGCCACGAACGTGGCGCCGGCGCCGAGGGCCAGCGTCAGCGGGTTGAAGGGCCGATCGACGGTGCCGAAGGGCGAGCTCTTCGTCTTCTTGCCCAGCTCGCTGGTCGGCGATGCCTGCCCCTTGGTCAATCCGTAGATGCGGTTGTCGAAGAGCAGGATCTTGAGGTCGACGTTCCGGCGCAACGCGTGGATCAGGTGGTTTCCGCCGATGGAGAGCCCATCGCCGTCACCCGTCACCACCCAGACGGTCAGGTCCGGATTCGCCATCTTCAGGCCGGTGGCGATGGCCGGCGCGCGGCCGTGGATCCCATGGAAGCCGTAGGTGTTCATGTAGTAGGGGAACCGCGAGGCGCAGCCGATCCCGCTGATGAACACCGTCTTCTCCCGGGCGATCCCCAGCTCCGGCATGAGCTTCTGCACTCCGGCCAGGATGGCGAAGTCGGCGCAGCCCGGGCACCACCTCACCTCCTGGTCGGAGACGAAGTCCTTTTTCGTCAGCTTCACGAGAGGGGCGGACATCTACGCGATCTCCTGTTCCGCGGGCAGGTGCTTGCGCCGCGCGAGCGATTCGATGGTCGAGCGGATCTCGGCGACGTGGAACGGCTTGCCCTGGATCTTGTTCAGGCCCACCGACTCGAGCCCGAGCTGGCCGCGAATGTGCAGGCGCAGCTGGCCCATGTTGAGCTCGGGAACCAGCACCGTCCGGTAGCGCGTCGCGACGTCCGTGAGGTCGTTCGGCAGCGGGAAGACATGCCGGAGGTGGACGTGGCCGACCTTGAGCCCGCCCTGGCGCGCCTCGATCACCGCCTGCGTGATCGACCCGTACGTGCCGCCCCATCCGATCACCAGCACCTCCCCCTCGGGATCGAAGAAGGGCTCCGTCGGGTCCAGCCGATCGGCGATGCGGCGGACCTTCTCGGCGCGCGTGCGCACCATCTTCTCGTGATTGTGCGCGTCGTAGCTGATGTTGCCGGTGAGCGCATCCTTCTCCAAGCCGCCGATGCGGTGCTCGAGACCAGGAGTTCCCGGAATGGCCCAGGGCCGGGCAAGCTTCTCGTCCCGCTTGTACGGCATGAACCCGGCCGGATCGGTGGCGAAATCCGGCTCGATCTTCGGAAGGCTGTTCACGTCCGGAAGGAGCCACGGCTCGCTGCCGTTCGCGAGCGATCCGTCAGACAAGACGATGACCGGCGTCCGGCAATCGATGGCGATCCGGCAGGCTTCGTAGGCCGTTTCGAAGCAGTCGGCTGGGGAACGGGCGGCGAGCACCGGGATCGGACACTCGCCGTTGCGTCCATAGACCGCCTGGAAGAGGTCCGACTGCTCCGTCTTGGTGGGCAGTCCGGTCGACGGCCCGCCGCGCTGCACGTTGATGATCACCAGCGGGAGCTCGGTCATCAGGGCGAGACCCATCGCTTCCGTCTTGAGCGCGATCCCCGGACCGCTCGAGCCGGTGATGCCGAGCGCGCCGGCGAACGACGCGCCGATGGCCGCGGAGATCGCCGCGATCTCGTCCTCCGCCTGGAACGTCGTCAGCTGGAAGCGCCGGTACTTGGAGAGCTCGTGCAGGATGTCGCTCGCCGGAGTGATCGGGTAGCTGCCGTAGAAGAGCCGCAGGCCCGCCTTCTGCGCCGCCGCGATGAGACCGAGCGCCAGCGCGCTGTTCCCGGTGACGTTGCGGTACTTGCCGGGCTTGAGCCGCGCCGGCTGTATGGAATAGGGGGCGTCCAGAGCCTCGATGGTCTCGCCGTAGTTGTAGCCTGCCTTGAAGGCGCGCACGTTCGCTTCCGCCAGCGGCGGGCTCTTCTTGAAGCGCTCCCGGATGGCCTGCTCCTCGCGCTCGATGTCGCGGGAGTAGATCCAGAACACCAGGCCGAGCGCGTAGAAGTTCTTGCACCGGCTGGCGTCCTTCGCGGAGACGCCGGCGCCCTCCACGGCCTTTCCGACCAGGTGCTCGAAGTCCACCTTGATCACCTGGTAGTTCTCCAGGGTGCCGTCGGTGAGAGGATTCGTCTTCCACCCCGCCCGATCGAGGTCGGACTGCTTGAAGCTCGCCTCGTTGAGGATGAGGAGGCCGCCGCGCTTCAGGTCCGGCAAATGCACTTTCAGGGCCGCCGGGTTCATCGCCACCAGCGTGTCCGGCTGGTCGCCCGCCGAATACACCTCGTGCGCGGCGAACTGGATCTGGTAGCCGGAGACGCCGGCCGTCGTTCCCGCGGGGGCGCGGATTTCCGCCGGGTAATCCGGGAAGGTGGCCAGGTCATTGCCGTACAGCGCCGCCTCGCGCGTGAACTCCGTCCCGGTGAGCTGCATCCCATCGCCCGAGTCGCCCGCGAATCGCACGACGGCGTTCTGCAGGTCGATGTGGGGGCGGGGAGCGGCGGAAACCGTCATCGTTTTGCCTCCTGGAGGTAAACCTAGATGATTGTAACCTCATTTCCGCGTGCAGCGCGTTTTCCCGCGCGACCCGGTGTTCGTGAGCGTCGAGCTGCGGCCGGGCGCGTTTCGCCTGGCGGAGGATTCCGTTACTGTTCCCGGCCGTGGATCCGCCGCGGGTGCCGGTGCAGATCGTCGACCGCTCGGAGCGCGTCCAGGCGGCGTTGAGGTTCGCTGCGGGCGCCTCGGCGGCGGGATCCTTGTCGGCCGGCCTCTGCTACCTGTGCGATCAGCTCGCGACGATGACCGGGTCGCCCGTCGCCTCGGTGTACGTGCTCGAGGCCGGCGACGAGCTGGTGCTGCGCGGCACGTTCGGATTCACCCGCGACGCCTTGGGGGAAGTGCGCATGAAGGTCGGCCAGGGCATCACCGGCACCTGCGTGGAGACGATGAGTCCGGTGACCGTCGACGACGCGCGCCTCACGGAGCAGTTCGAGTACTTCCCGCAGCTCGCCGAAGAGCGTTATCCCGCGTTTCTCGCCATTCCCCTGTCATCGGCCGCGCGGCCGCGCGGAGCGCTGGTGCTGCAGCGCGAGGCCGGACCATTCTCGGAGGCCGACATCCTGCTGACCATCGGCGCCACGCGAGCGCTCACGGCATTGATCGAGGCGCAGAACCCCGCCGGGGCGCACGTGATCCTGCGCGGCGAGGGCAACCAACGCGGCCGATCGCTCGGGGTGGCGACGTTGCTGTCGCGGGCGCTGCCGCGCCGCGATCCGCGGAAAGCCTCTCCCGAACAGCTCTCGGCTGCCTTCGCGGCGGAGCGGGAAGAGATCATGCAGCTCGCCGAGCGTGCCCGGGCGGCGTTGGCCGCGTCCTGCCGGGAGCTGGAAGAGATCTGCACCACGCTCACCGACGTGCGCCTGGAGGAGCGGGCTCAGGAGCACGTGGCCAGGTACGTTCCGCCCTCCATCGCGCTGGAACGGATCGCCGCCGAGGTCGCGCGGGCGCTCGCGCAGCACGGTCCGGCTGCCCGCAGGGCGGTCGACATCGAGGCGTTCCTCGGGGCAATCGCGCGCAGGCTGTCGGGCATCGAGGCGCAGCGCGTCCGCCGCGGAGAGCTGGTCGTTTCCGTGCACCTGCCCGGGCTCGTCGCCCTGCGGAGCTGGGCGGCAGGGGCCACGGGAGCGGTGTGCGCGACGCCGCGCGACGACTCGATGGGCGGCGCGCTTCTCAGCGCCCTGGGCATGCCCGTGGTCTGGGGCGTGCGCGACATCTTCGAGTCGGTCTCCCAGGGCGATCGCGTCGCTCTCGACAGCGAGAGCGGCGAAGTGACCGTCAACCCCAGCGCCGCCCAGGCGGCGGCGTGGCGTCGCTGAGCGATGCTGGGCGGGCTGTACGGACAGTCGCTCGCGCTGCTGACGGATTTCTACCAGCTCACCATGGCCGCGGCGGCGTGGAAGTCCGGCATGGAAGATCGCGAGGCGGTCTTCCACCTCCTCTTCCGCCGGCCGCCGTTCGAGTCCGGTTTCACCATCGCCGCCGGACTGGCCACGGCGCTCGAGTACATCCGCGAGCTGCGCTTCGCCGACGACGATCTGCGCTACCTGCGCGAGCTGCGCGCCGACTCGGGCGAGCCGATGTTCGAGCCGGCCTTCCTCGATCATCTGCGCTCGCTCGAGCTGGGTGTCGACGTGGACGCCGTCCCCGAAGGCACCGCGGTATTTCCCCAGGAGCCGCTCCTGCGCGTCTGCGGCCCGATCGTTCCCTGCATGCTGCTGGAGACGCCGCTCCTCGACCTGATCAACTTCCAGACACTGATCGCGACCAAGGCCGCGCGCGTCTGCCTGGCGGCGCAGGGCGAGCCGGTGATCGAGTTTGGCCTCCGGCGGGCGCAGGGCATCGACGGAGCGGTGAGCGCGGCGCGCGCGGCCTACATCGGCGGGTGCGCCGCGACGTCCGACGTCCTTGCGGGAAAGCTCCTGGGAATCCCGGTCCGCGGAACGCACGCGCATTCCTGGGTGATGCTCTTCGATTCGGAGCGCGAGGCGTTCGCAGCCTATGCCCGGGCGATGCCGCACAACGTCGTCCTGCTGGTGGACACCTACGATTCCCTGCGGGGCGTTCGCAACGCCATCGAGACGGGAAGATGGCTGCGCTCACAAGGGCGCGAGCTGTCCGGCATCCGCCTCGACTCCGGAGACCTCGCCTGGCTCTCGATCGAGGCGCGCAAGCTGCTCGACGCCGCGGGGTTCGCGAAGACCGTCATTCTCGCTTCCAACGAGCTGGACGAGAACGTCATCGCGAGCCTGAAGCAGCAGGGCGCGAAGATCACGGCCTGGGGAGTCGGCACCCGGATGATCACGGGCGCGGAAGACGCGGCCCTGGGCGGCGTCTACAAGCTCTCCGCGATCCGCGCTCGCGGCGGGCCCTGGAAACCGCGGATCAAGCTCTCCGAGCAGAGCGCCAAGATCTCCGTGCCCGGCGTGCTGCAAGTGAGACGCTTCAGCGCCGGCGGCGAGTTCGTTGGCGACTTGATCTACGACGTCGGGGACGGCGAGCCGTCGCGAACGCTGGTCGACCTGCAAGACGCCACCCGGCGCAAGACCGTGCCCGAGGACGCCTCGCACGAGGACCTCCTGGTGCCGGTGACCCGCGCGGGCCGGATCGTCTACAGCCCTCCGCCTCTGGCGGAATCGCGCGCGCGGGCGGCGCGGCAGCTCGAGAACTTGCATGGCGGCATCAAGCGGTTCGTCAATCCGCACCGGTATCCCGTGGGCGTGGACCCCGCGCTGCACGATCGCCGCACGAAGATGATCCTGCAGGCCCGAGGGGAGTGATCTTCAGCGGGTGAGCGACCTGACGGCCGCCTCGAGCGCCGCCGGACTGGCTCGGCCGATGAAGCTCTTGCGCAGCTTTCCCCCGGCATCGAACACGAAGGTCGCCGGGAGCGTTCCGTCCCACCTCGGCTCGCCCACCGCGCGCAGCACGGGGTCCGGGTTCGGTGCGTCCAGCAGCACCGCGGGAACGGCGAGCAGCTCGTATTGCGCGAGCATCTCCTGCGCCGCCGCGCGCTGCTCCGGGCGATCGATGCTGACCAGGAGGACGCCGGCGCCTCGATCGGGCAACTGCAGCAGCTGCTGGCGGAGCGAGGGAAATTCCTCCCGGCAGGCGACGCACCAGGTCGCCCAGAAGTGGAGGACGACCGGCCGCGGCTGCTTTCCCGCGGCCTGCGCGACCAGCTTCGGGGCCTGCGAGACCGGCAACACCGGCATGGCGGCAGTCAGCAGCGCTGCGAGAATGGCGCTCATCAGTCCAGCTCGATCAGCTCGAAGCGGTCGCGGCGGGGCGTTTCCTCGCGCTTCGTCCCCGGGCACGCGAGCAGGCTCGAGCTGCCCTGACCGCACAGGCGGCACAGGCCCAGCGGTGAAAAATCATGCTCGCCCGGTTGCAGGGTGCGGGGCGGCGGCGGCGCGGCCGGAGGGAGCCGCACCAGGAGCTCGTCGATGCGGCGCACGATCTCCTCCTCGCGGCGGGCGATCTCGGCTCCGCGCGGGTCTGGCCGGCCGTCGAGGCCGCAGAGCGCGCGCTCCTCGAAAAATACCTCGATCACCGCCGCTGGCTGTTTCTGGCGCAAGAGCAGCGCGAACCGCCGCCGCCCCTCGTCGCGCAGGAGCCGGCGGCGTGCCTCGGGCACCACTCCCAGCTCGCGCAATGCCGCGTCGCCTTCGCGCTCGCGGTCCTCCGGCTCCCACTCGGCGGCGAGGATCACGTGCAGCCGGCCTCCGAACCGCTCCGCCAAGGGCGCGAACGGCCGCAGCTTGTCCTCGCTGGTGTACTTGTCGCCCACGACAGCGAGCAGCGTCGGCCGATCGGTCAGCGCCGGCTGCAGCATCTGCCAGAGCGATCTGCGCGCCCGCCGGGCGGCAAACCAGGGGATCACGGTGTACACGGCCTGAGGATAACCCACGCTTGACCGCCCGCGCAGCGCGCGCCATGAGTCGGCGGCTTGCACCTGACCATCCTCTCCCGCAAGCCTGGCATCTACACCACTCGCCGGCTCGCGCAGGCGGCGCGGTTGCGCGGGGCGCGGGTCCGGATCCTCGACCCCCTTCGCGTCGAGGTGCACCTCGGCGAAGACACGGGCGCCTATTACGGGCGCAAGCGGCTGTCTCGCACCGACGTGGTGGTGCCGCGCATCGCGCCCTCCGTCCAGGCCTACGGGCTGGCGGTGGTGAACCATTTCGAGATGATGGGGGTCCCGACGCTGAACGGCGCGGCCGGGATCGCCGCCAGCCGCAACAAGATGCGGGCGTTGCAGTTGCTGGCCGCGGGCGGCGTGCCGGTGCCGCCGACGGTGATGGCGGCCAACGCGAGCGAGCTGAAGGCGCTGGTCGAGCTGGTCGGCGGCCTGCCCGTGCTGATCAAGCTGCTCACGCCCAGCGAACGCCCGCTGGTGATGCTCTGCGAGTCGCTGCAGTCGATGGAAGCGGCCCTGGAGACCGTGCTCTCCATGGGCCACAACCTGGTGGTCCAGAGGTACGTGCGCCGGCAGCGGGAGCGCGATCTGCGGGCGCTGGTGGTCGGCGAGGAGGTGACGGCCTGGGTCGAACGCCGCCCGCGCCCGGGCCGGCTGCTGCATACGCTCGCGCGGGGCGCCAAGCTGAAGTCTGTGCGCGTGCCGGTATCCCTCGACCAGCTCGCCGTCAAGGCAGCCCGCGTGGTCGGGCTCGAAATCGCGGCGGTGGACCTGCTCGAGGCCGCAGCCGGCCCGATGGTCTTCGACGTCAACTCGAGTCCCGGGCTGAAGGGGCTGGAGAAGGCGACCGGCAAGGATCTGGCGCTCCCCATCGTGGGACGCGCAGAAGAGCTGGCAGGGGGTTAGAATCCCTCCATGGTCGCCTTGATCGTCGCCGGACTCCTCGCCGCATCTCCGGATGTCTCGGGCACCTACCGCATCGAGACGTCCAAAACCCTCAAGGTGAAGAAAGGGGAGACGGGCCACGCGAAGGTCGAGGTGGTGCCGCGGTCCGACGCGCACGTCTCGCCCGACGCTCCCATCTCTCTGGCGCTGACCTCGGGTCCGGCGCTGAAGCTCGAGAAGGAGAAGCTCGGCCGCCCGGAAGCCAAGGAGACCAAGGAGAAGGGGGTGGCGTTCGACGTTCCCTTCACCGCTTCCGCCGCCGGCAAGGACGAGGTGAAGGGGACGCTCAGCTTCTTCATCTGTACCGAGAAGCTTTGCGAGAAACAGAAGCGCGAGATCGCGATGGCGGTCGAGGTGCAGTGAGCCGGTTCCTCTACGGCGTCAATCCGGTGCTCGAGGTGCTCAGGGTCCACCCCAATGAAGTGGTGCGGGTGTTGCTGGAGCGTGGCAGGGAAGGGCGGAGATCGCAAGGCGCGGATCGTGTCGCCCAGGCGGCGGCGCAGGCGGGAGTGCGCGTCGAGGACGTCCGGCAGGGAGAGCTCGCACACCGCTCGCGCTCCGGAGTACACCAGGGCGTCGGGGCCGAGCTGGCCGAATTCCGGTATGCGGAGCTGGAGGAGTTGCTCGCCGGCATCCGTGACCCTGCGCTGCTTCTCGTTCTCGACGGCGTCACCGATCCGCAGAACCTCGGCGCTCTGGTCCGTAGCGCGCACGCGCTCGGGGCGCACGGCGTCGTATTGCCGAAGGACCGGGCCGTGGGCGTCACGCCCGCCGCGTTCAAGGCGGCCGCCGGGGCGCTCGAGCATTGTCCGGTCGCGCGGGTGACGAACCTCGCACGCGCCGTGGATCAGTTGAAGGAGCAGGGCATCTGGACGGTCGCCCTCGCAGGCGACGGGGAGCGGGAGCTGGGGTCGATCGATCTGACGGTCCCTACGGCCCTCGTCCTGGGCAGCGAGGGTTCTGGAGTGCGGCCACTGGTGCGCAGGACCTGCGACCACATCGCGCGCATTCCGATGTCCGCCGGGGTGGGATCGCTGAACGTCGCCGCCGCGGGTGCAGTGGCGCTCTATGAGGTCGCCCGGCAGCGCCTTCTCGCCGCCGGACGCTAGAGCGGCTTATTCCTGTACAGTCTCAAGCAGTAGCCGCAAAGGCGCACCTACGGTGCGGCAGCGACTAGAAGGTGAACGCGGCGGTCAGCCGCAAGCTACGTTTTTCCGCGGGGTGAAAATGGATGCGCGGCCGGGCCTCGTCCACTCCCCCGGCAGGCTCGCCGCGCAGGCGCGATCTGTAGAAGTAGGCGATGTCGTCGACCTCTGCATCGAACAGGTTGAAGAGGTCGAGGGTGAGCCTGGCCCATCCCGTGACCCGGAAGCTCGCTTGTGCATTGAAGATGGTGGACGAGGTCGATCGCGCGCTGTCGTCCTCGACCAGCGGGCGCGGTCCGAAGTAGCGCATGTACACGCTCGCCCGCCAGGGCCCGAGCTCATGCAAGGTGGCCCCCGCGGAAGCGGTCCACTCGATGGAGCCCGGAATGCGATCTCCGGTGACGGCGGGATTCGGGTCCGGGCTGGTGAATCGCGCATGCGACCAGGCGAGGACGAGGTCGCAGACCAGCCAATGAATCGGGTGCCACTGCGTGTTCCATTCGATCCCGTAGCGCCGGGACGCGCGCGAGTGCTCGGTCGTGCCGGCGTCGCCGGTGAACACCAGTTCCGAGTCGATGTCGAGCCGCCACAGCGCCAGCGAGGACTGCACGTCGGGCAGGATCTCGGTGCGCGCGCCGAGCTCGCCGCCGCGGGTTTGCACGAGCGGCGTCGCCTTGGTTACCGGCGCACCGGACCTCGGATCCACGGTGGCCGTCACGCCGCGGGCGTCGTTGGAATGGAAGCCGAGCCCGAAGTTGACGAAGAGCTCCGTCTTTGCCCAGGGGCCGAAGATCGCCGAAAGCTTCGGAGAGGCGCGGCCGGCGTCGTCGCGCCCGGAGTTCATCGGATTGTCGCTCACGACGTCGAAGAAGTAGTGGTCGTACCGTAGGCCACCGACTGCGCGCAGCCACCGCGTGAGACCCAGCTCGGCCTCCGCGAAAAGGCCGGCGCTCGTCTCGTGCACCGTATCCCGGCTCACCGTCGTCAGCCGCTGCCGCGCCACCGTCTGGTAGAGGCCGATGGGAGCGATGCGATCGTGGCGCCCTTCCCACCCGACGGTGGCGTGCAATGAGATCGAGGGCGTCGACGCCGTCCAGGCGTAGTGGCCGGAGGTGCCGAACAGCCACCGGTCGTCGGCCTGCTCGAACTGATCTCCGTTCCCCGGGTCGCGGAGGAAGTAGGTGAAATTCGAGAAGAGGTTCAGCCGGTACTTCACCGCGTAGACGTTGGCCTGCAGCACCCCGTTCCCTAAATCCTGCTGATAGTCGCCAGAGAGGCTGAAGCGGTGGGTCTTTCCGCCGTCCGAGGGATCGATGGCGCCGAAGCGGTCGATCAGGCCCAGCTCGACTGCTCGCAGCGGGACCTGGTCGGTGGCGTTCCACAGGCCGTAGTAGCCCATCGCCGTCACCCCCCACCTCGTG
>Ga0209237_1000303_pt1 | contig 27041 bp, 27 predicted proteins | sample GraSoi013_1_40cm_2_FD_185820 | JGI IMG/M metagenome (GOLD analysis project Ga0209237, IMG submission 185820) | Grasslands soil microbial communities from the Angelo Coastal Reserve, California, USA - Sample 10_02_2013_1_40cm (SPAdes) (version 2) | ecosystem: Environmental > Terrestrial > Soil >...
CGGTCGCGGCGAAGATCTCGGACGCACCGTACAGCGGCAGCAGCCGGCAGCCCTTGAACACATTTGCGACCTCGCTGGCGAGAGCTGCGGGGATCGGCGCTCCCGCGCAGATCCACATACGCATCGGTGAGACATCGTCCGCGGCGGGATCGAAAGCGTCGAGGGCCATGCGCACGAATGGCGTCGCGGTCGCGGCGTGCGTGCAGCGGTGCTCGCGGATGCGAGCCAGGCCCTCCTTCGGCTGCCACACGTCCTGGAGGTGGATCGAGCCACCCGTGAGAATGGGCACGGCGACTCCCATCGCCAGGCCCGTGCCGTGGCTCACTGGCGAGGGCGCGAAGGTGACGCAGCCGCGGTCCAGCTCGAATGCTTTCGCCAGGCCGCGCACGCTGAATCCGATCGTGTTCCACGTATGGAAGCAGCCCTTTGGCCGGGCTTCCGTACCCGAAGTGAAGATAAGAACGTGGCCATCGTCGGCGGTGGGTCGGGTGCCGATCGCGGATTCGTCGAAGTCGTCGGCGCGACGATCGGGCTCGGTGAGCCGCTCGATCGATTGCTCGTCGGCGGCCGCATCGCCCCTCACCACCACCAGCTCTTTCAGCTCCGGGCTCTTGGCGCGCAGTTCCCGGAACATCTGCAGGTGGTCGAACTTGCGGAACTCGCCGGCCGTGAACGCGACTCTCGCCTGCGACCGCTCGAGGATGTAGCCGATCTCGTCGTGGCGGTAGATGGGCATGATCGGCACCAGCACCGCGCCGGCACGGATCGCCGCCAGGTAGATGACGATGAACTCGTTCCAGTTGGGGAGCTGGACCAGGACGCGGTCGCCACGCTGCACGCCCAGGCGGCGGAGAGAGGCCGCGAGCCGGTAGGCCTGGCCGCGGGCTTCAGCGTAGGTGAGGCGGCCGGTGCCGTCAGTCGCAAGCTCGAAGCCCGGCGTCTCGGTCGCCCACCGGTCCAGGTGGTCGAGGAGGATCTCGTCGCCCCACCAGCCGTGCTTTCTGAAGCGCGCGGCCTGTTCCTCCGTGTACCGGAAAACGGCGCCTGAATCTTTCAGCTGACTGACCATTTCTGTTTTCCCTCTGCTTAGAGTCCGAGCCGGTCGGCGATCGCCAAGTAGTGCTGATCGGTGGTACCGAGCAGCGCCTCGTCTGCCCATGCGCGCCTGTAATGGAGATGCGCGTCGTGCTCCCACGTGAAACCGATACCGCCGTGGACCTGGATGCTCTCGCCCGCGACCCACCGGTAGGCCTGGCCGCAGTAGGCGGCGGCGACGCGGGCGGCAATTGGAAACTCGCCGGTCTCCTCGTCCAGGCACGAGGCCGCGTACCGCGCCGCCGCTCGGGCGAACTCGACCCGCTGCAGCATCTCGACGCAGCGGTGCGCGATCGCCTGGAACGAGCCGATTGGGCGGCCGAACTGCTCGCGCTGCTTGGCATATGCGACGCTCATCTCGAGGCAGCGGGCCGCACCTCCCGCCTCTTCCGCCGCGAGGCAGACGAGCGCACGGTCGGTTGCCGCCGCGATCGTCTTGGGCGCGCCGCCCTCCTTGCCCACCGGGCGCGCTGAGCCGCGTTCGAATTTCACGGTCGCGAGCTTCCGCGTCAGATCCAGGGAGTCGATCGGTTGCGCTTGAATGCCGGCATCGACGGCGAAAAGGCTCGAGCCGTCGGTGACAAGAAGCAGATCGGCGACATGGCCGTGGAGAATCGGCGCACTGGAACCGTCGAGCGCGGCGGTCGCGATCGTCGTGCCGGCGGCGATGCCGGGCAGCAGGTCGCGGCACGCGGCCTCATCGCCGGAGCAGAGCAGGACGTAGACCGCGAGCGCCGCCGAGGCGAAGTACGGCCCCGAATAGAGCGCCCGGCCCATCTCCTCGAATACAACGTTCGCTTCCGTGGCTCCCTGACCGAGGCCCTCATAGCGCTCGGGCACCAGCAGCGCCTGGAGGCCGACCTGCTCCGCCATCCGCCGCCACGCCGCGCGGTCGAAGCCTTCGGTTGCCTCCATCACCGAGCGGACCGGTGGCATGTCCGCTAGGAACTGGCGAACGGTTCTGCGCAGCTCGTCGTGCTCTGCGGCGGCGGACAGGTTGGGACGGGTGCTCACCGCGCTCAACTCGGCCTCGGGAGCCCCAGTACGCGCTCGGCGATCATGTTCTTCAGCACCTCGTCGGAGCCCCCACCCAAGCGGTAGCCCGGCGCGCCGAGAACCACCGACGTCCAGGCGTAAGTGCCCCACTCCCCGGTGTCGGCGATGACCTTCGGCCCGAGCACGCCGGCGACGAAGCCGGCTAGCGCGGCCATGTTGGCCGACAGCGCAAGCTTGTTGAGGGCGATCTCCGGTCCAGGGGGCTGACCTGCACGCGCGCGTTCGGCCATCACCTCCTGCGCGTACCGTGCGACGCGCAGCTGGGTTATCAGCTCGCCAAAGTCGCGCCGCACCACTGAGTCGTGTGCGTTGCCCGCGTGGCGCACCAGCTCCATCAGCCTTTCAGTCGACAGGATGCCCGCACCGCCGAACGAGCTGTGGCCCATCGCGCTGCGTTCGTGCGAGAGCGTCGTCAGAGCGACGCGCCAGCCCTCCCCCACCGCGTCCAATCGCGCATCGCCCGGCACACGCACGCCGTCGAGGAACACCTCGTTGAAGGCGGCGCCGCCCGTCATCTGCCGCAACGGGCGGACCATCACGCCCGGCGCATGCATGTCGACGAGGAAGGCGGTGAGGTTGTGGTGGCGCGGCCCAGGCGAGGTCTGGCAGATGATCTCGCCGATGTCGGCGAGGTGCGCTCCGGATGTCCACACCTTCTGGCCGGTGATGAGCCAGCCATCGCCCTCGGGGGTCGCCTTCGACTCGATGGACGCGAGGTCCGAACCCGCCCCGGGTTCGCTGAACAGCTGGCAGGCGATGAGGTCGCCGCGGTAGAGGGCCGGCAGGTACCGGCGCTTCTGTCCCTCGTCTGCGTGGCGCAGGATGGTGGGCGCGATCATCCCCAGGCTCACGGTCAGCGCTGCGTCGCCCGGGACGTCGAACTTGCGGGTCAGGCGGTTGAAGGCAGCCTCGTAGCTCCTGGACAGCCCCGCGCCGCCGTACTCCTTCGGGCCCGAGATCCACCCGTACCCTCCATCCCACAGCGCCGCCCGCCATGCGCGGATGCGTGGCACGGCGTCGGCCTCCTCCACCGGGTCCGGCTCCTGGAAGACGTGGACCTCGTCGCTGCCCTCGCCCCACCGAAACCTGCCGCGCTGCTCTGTCGCGACGCGCGAGTAGCCGGCTTCCAGCCAGGCTTCTGCAGCCGCCAGGAATTCTGGGAGCTCAGGCATTGGCCTTTCGCGCGCGGCGCGCCGCAGGAGATGGGGATCCATCCCGCGTCGGAAGCGCGACGATGGCCCTGCCCGGCATTACCGTCTCGCCGCGCTGGTTGCGTGCGGCGGTGCGGACGTGGACGATGTGCTCGCCGTCGGCGTCGACGGTCTTGTCCGTGATCTCGCCGGTGAGCTCGATGACGTCCGAGACGTAGACGAACTTCCGGTACTGCGCCGAGCACGACTTGACCCAGCCGTCGTCACCGGACCAGCTCGTGAGGTGCTGCACCTGCCAGCTCTGGCGCTGAAACCCGACGTCGTACATGTACTCGGCGCTCATCGCGTTCGCGGCCTGGATGTTGTAGTGAACCGAGTAGATCGGCTCGAGGGCAGACGTAACGGGGTCACGGAAAGCCCACGCTGCATGCGCTCTGTAGTCGTGCAGTGCGGCCGCGTGAGCCTTCAGCCGCGGAATGGGGGTGCCGCCGCCGGCGACGAAGGCGATCTCGTCGGTCAGCCCGATGGGGCCCTTGGTGAGGACGTCCAGCTTGTCGCCGACTTCGACGTCCTCCCAGTAGCGCGGCTCGGCGCCCCGCGGGCTTTCGGCCAGGACTTGGGCCTCGATGTCGGCGACCTCGGCCGCGGTCCAGCGGTGTGGAAGCTTGGGCCTCGAGCCGTCCGCGGCCGCTCGCCGGGTCGCAGCTGGTCCGCGTTCGAAGTTGATGACGTGCCAGCGAATCCGAGCGATCCGCTCTCCGAGCTGGTTGGTGTACGTGTTCGTGAAGTGGTCGGTGACGGTGCGGCCGGCAAAGTTGCTCCGTGAAGGTCCGTCGAAGCCGTCGTAGACACAGGCAGAGTTGACCTCGTCGGCCCAGTAGACCGGCCGGTCGAATGTCAGCTCCGACCCCGAGTGGAACGAGCCGAGCCCGGGCCAGCCGAACTGGATGCCCGAGAAGCAGCCGATGACGAAGGAGGGCGGCGCCACGGGCGCCCCGAACGGCGAGCTCTTGCCGTACGCCGCGTCGGTCCACAGCGGGTTGATGTCGCCGACGCCGCCGGCGAACTTGGCTACCGCCACGCGCGAGGCGTAGTCGTTGTTGACCGAGTGGTCGATGCGGAGCTGCACGCCGATCTTGGCGCGCATGGACGCGAGCATCGCGTCGTCGATCTGGGCCTGGGGCATCAGGGCAGCGGTCTTGGTCGTCATGTCAAATACTCTAGCACACGATTGTTGACTACTAGAGTATTATTTTTGAGGTGAGCCGAGCCGTATTTGAGTGGGGCACCCAGGTCGCCCGATCGATCGGGCCGATCCCGTTCCTTCAGTACTCCCCCCGGCGCCGCCACGTCGCCGAGCTCATGCTCGACGCCGAGCGCTGGCACGCGCGCGTCCATCTAGTGCAGGGCGGCCGGCGCCTCACGTTCGGCGACGTGTTCACAGCCGCCGAGCGGGTTGCCGGCCAGTTGGCTGAGGCGGGCCTGAAACCGGGCGACCGGCTGCTCCTCCTCGCCCCCAACTCGCCGGAGTGGGTGATCGGCTTCTGGGCGGGCGTCCGGGCTGGGGCGGTCGTGACGCTCGGCAACGGGTGGTGGAACCGCGGCGAGGTCGAGCATGCGGTCGCGCTGCTCGAGCCTTCGGTCGTCGTCGCCGATGAGAAGCGGCGCGAACTGTTGCCAGCGATGCCCGGCGTGATCGACGTGGGCGAGGTGCGACTCTGGTCGGAGTCGGGGTCGGCGCTGCCCGCGCCGCAAGGCGGCGCCGACGAGAACGACCCGGCCGTCCTCGTCTTCACCGCCGGCACCACCGGCGATCCCAAGGCCGCCGTCCTCGCCAACCGCTCGGTGATCGCGAACCTGCACAGCCTGCTGCTCGTCTCGGGGCGGCTGCCCCAGCAGCTCGATGCATCGAAACCCGGGGCCGTGATCCTGCAGAGCGGGCCGCTGTTCCACATCGGCGGGATCCAGGCGCTGATGCTCGCAATGCTGTGCGGACACACGGTCGTGTTCCTGGAGGGTCGCTTCGACGCGGGCCAGGTACTGGACGTGATCGAGCGCGAGCGCGTGACCGTGTGGGGCGCCGTCCCGACGATGGCCTCGCGGGTGCTCGAGCACCCCTCGCTTGCCTCTAGGGACCTGAGCGCCGTCCGCTCTATCTCGCTCGGCGGTGCGGCGGTGCAGCCGGAGCTGACTGCCCGGCTCCGCACCGCGTTTCCTAACACCAAGCGCGGGCTCTCCACCATCTACGGCATGACCGAGACCGGAGGCACCGTGGCTTCGGCGTCGGGGGAGCTGATGGCCGCCAATCCGCGCACGTCCGGCAGGCCGACGCCAGTCAGCGAGATTCGAATCGACCCGTCGGGCGAGATCCTGGTCCGGACGCCGGGGCAGATGCTCGGCTACTGGGATCAGCGTGACAGCGGCGTCATCGACGCTGAGGGCTGGGTGCACACAGGCGACCTCGGCCGCATCGAGGACGGGCTGCTGTACGTGACCGGTCGCTCGAAGGACATCATCATCCGCGGCGGCGAGAACATCGCCAGCGCGCACGTCGAGTCGGCGCTCCTGCGCCATCCGGCCGTGCGCAACGTCGCCGTGGTGGCGCGAGCCGACGCGGACCTCGGCGAGCGGGTTGCGGCTGCCGTCCAGCTCGACCCGAGCGCATCGGTGTCGACCGAGGAGCTGACAGAGTTCGCGAGGGCGCAACTGCCCAACCACGAGGTGCCGACCGATTGGTGGCTCCTCGGCCACGAGCTGCCTATGACCGATGCCGGCAAGGTCGACAAGCGCAAGCTCAGCGCGAGCTGGCCGCAGCCGAAGACGTAGCAGCCATCGCGATGAGGCGGCGCCGCACCTCCGCAGCGAGCTCGACCGCCCCGTCCCGCGACTTGGCCACCACGATCATCGCGAAGTCGGTGCACCCCGCCTCCACGTAGGCGGCCAGAGCCTCGGCCACAATCGCCGGCGTACCCGCGCAGGTGATATGACGGAAATCCTCATAGGGCAGCGAGTAGAGCTGCTCGAGCGCGGTCGCGAGGAGGCGTCGGGCGCGCGGTGCGTCGCCGTCCAGGCCGCACCAGACGCTGAGGGTCGGCGAGCGCGAAAGCCGGCGTCCGGCGGCGGCCGCCATCTCCTCTATCTGCTTCACGGAGTCGCGGAAGCGTCTCGGCGAGACGAACATGGGCAGCCAGCCGTCGCCGCGCAGCGCGGCTCGGCGCAGCGCCGCCCGAGAGCGCCCACCGACCAGGAGAGGGATCGGCGGCGACGGGACTGGCAGCACGAGCGCCTGGTGCAGGCGGAAGAAATCGCCATCGAAGTCGACGGGCTGCGGGGTCGCGAGCAAGCGCAGCACATCCATCGACTCCTCGAGCCGCCGGCCGCGCGTGGCGGGGTCGACGCCGGTGTTGGTGATCTCGCTACGGTCCTCGCCGCCAGCGCCCACGCCGAACGACAGCCGGCCTGGAGCGACCTGGGCGATCGAGGAGAGCTGGCGCGCGACCGTGAGCGGATGGCGCAGCGCGAGCTGATAGACGCTGATCAGCACCGGCAGCGCCGGATGGGCCGCCAGCGCGAGGGTGGCGGAGACGATACCGTCGAAGCCCTGGCCGCCGTGGAAGCTGACGTGGTCGCCGACGACCAGGAAGTCGAGGCCCGCGCCGGCGACGCGCTGCATGAGCGCCCGCGATGCTTCCGGCGGCTGCCCGAGGATCGACTCATGTACGTCGAGGCCTATGCGGATCACCGCTTGCTGCCGCGCACCAGGTCGGCGGCGATGACACGCTTCTGAATCTCGGCGCTGCCGTCCGCGACGAGGTACGCCATCACGTCCCGTAGGCGCTGCTGCAGCGGCAGCTCGGCCGAGTAGCCGAGGTGGCCGTGGATTCGCATCGCCGCCTCGATTGCGTCCTTGGCGACGATGGGCGGCCACCACTTGCTCATCGAGGAGATGGCGGTGTGCGGCTGCCCGGTGGCGCGCAGCCACAGCGCGCGGTAGCACAGCCAGCGCGCCGCCTCGATGTACGTCGCGTGCTCCGCGAGCTGGAACGAGACGCCCTGGTAGTTGAAGATGGGCTGGCCGAAGGCCTCCCGCTCGGTGGCGAAGGTGACTGCCTCGTCGAGGCTGGCTTTCGCGGCGCCGAGGCAGAGCAGGCCGAGCGCTGGACGGCTGAAGTCGAAGTGGTGCATCACGCCCGCGAAGCCGGCGCCCTCCTCGCCGATCAGCATGTCGCGCGACACCAAGACGCCGTCGAGGTGGATCGAGCCCCAACCGAGCGGGAGGCAGCCCATGCCCAGGGTTCGCGCGCGCGACACACCCTGCGCGTCAAGCGGGACGACGAAGCAGCTCACGCCCGCCGAGCGCGTAGAACCAGGCGCGCGGGCATAGACGAGCGCGGCGCCGGCGTTCATCGCCCAGGAGATCGCCGTCTTCTCACCGGTGATGCGCCAGCCGTTTGGCGCCGGCTCCGCGATCGTGCGTAGGGCGGCCGCATCCGAGCCCGAGCCCGGCTCGGTGAGCGCGATGGCCACGGTGCACTCGCCGCGGATGAGCGGCGCGAGGTATTCCTGCCTCACCGTTTCCGAGCCGCGCGCGAGCTGCGAGCCGACGAGGCCCACCTGCACCGGGGCGGAGGCGACGTTGACGTCCCCTTCGGCCAACGCTTCGGTCGCCAGCCCAAGGAGGATCGGGTCCTCGGCGCCGGAGCCGCCGCACTCCTCCGGCAGCCCGATGCCGAGCACTCCCATCGAGGCCAGGCGGCGCTGGACGTCCCAGGGGAAGTCGGTGCTGCTCGCGCGGTCGCGGTAGCCAGGCAGGAGCGTGTCGTGCGCGAAGCGCTCGAGGGTCAGGCGGAAGTCCTTCTGCTCCTCGGTAAACGCGAACGAGATCATGCCGGCTGGCTCGCGCGGATCGCTTCGACGAACATCTTCAGCTCGTCGCCGAGGTGTCTCGGCACGATCGCGCCGTCGCGGTCGAGGATCTCGTCGAGGCGATCGCGCACTGACTCCGCAGACAGATCGGGGTCGGTGATCCCGCGCGTGACCGACGTGACCACCGCCGAGACGTGCCCGCCACCGACGGACAGGACCTGCCCGGTGATCCGGCATTCGCGGTGGCACAGATAGGCCACGACCGGAGAGACCTGCTCGGGTGCGAGCAGCTCGCCGTTCTCGCCGAGCAGCTCCTGCGTCATGCGCGTCGAGGCCATTGGCGAGATGGCGTTGACGTTGATGCCGACCTTGCGGCCTTCGACCGCGAGCGACCGGGTCAGCCCAACCAGCCCGGCCTTCGCGGCGCCGTAATTGGCCTGTCCGAAATTGCCGAAAAGGCCGGAGGCCGACGTGGTGTTCACGACCCGCCCGTAGCCGGCGGCGCGCAGGTGGCGCCACGCGGGGCGGCTCACGTTGAAGGCGCCGGTGAGGTGGACGAGAAATACCGCCTCGACCAGGTCGGGCGTGAGGTTGTGGAACGCTTTGTCGCGCAGGATGCCCGCGTTGTTGACCACGATCGCGAGGCTGCCGAACTCGTCCAGCGCGTGCTGGACGATGCGCTCCCCTCCCTCGGCAGTGGCGATGTTGTCGTGGTTGGCGATCGCGTTGCCGCCGGCGGCGTTGATCTCCTCGACCACGGTCGCGGCCGGGTCGGAATCGCCGGCCAGGTCGTTGACGACGACGCGAGCGCCGCGCCGCGCAAGCTCGAGGGCGTGGCAGCGGCCGAGCCCACGGCCCGCGCCGGTGACGATCGCAACGTCACCGTCGAAGGTCAGCACGTCAGACCATCGTGAACCCGCCGCTGACACTGAGGACCTGGCCGGTGATCCACGAGCACAGTGGCGAGGCGAAGAAGAGCACCGCGTTGGCGATGTCCTGCGGCTCGCCGATGCGGCCCATGGGATAGGCTCGGGCGAGCTTCTCCGGTCCGCCGGCGGCCTCGATGAACCCTGATCCGCCAGGCGTCGAGGTGGTGCCCGGCGACACGCCGTTGACCATCACGCCCTTCGCGCCGACTTCCTTGGCGATGCTCTTGGTGAGGCCGATCAGGCCCGCCTTCGCGGCGGCGTAAACGCTCATAAAGCGCTCGCCGGTACGCGCGGAGTCGGAGATGATGTTGATGATCCGGCCTCGCCGCTCGATCACGTCCGGCAGCGCCGCGCGCGTGACGTTGATGGTGCCGGTGAGCGTCACGCCGAGAACGCGGTCCACCTCGGCGGGTGTCGTGTCCTTGAATTCCTTCACGACCCAGGTGGCCGCGTTGTTGACGAGGATGGACACCTGGCCGAGCTGGGCGTGAAGCCGTTCCATCGCGGCGTCGACCGAGGCGGCGTCGGCGATGTCCATCTGGATCGGCATCGCTTGGCCGCCTTCGTCGCAGATCGCCGTGGCGACGCGGGCCGCCGACTCCTCGGAGAGATCCGCGACCGCGACCGCGGCGCCCGTCCTGGACAACGTCCTGGCGATCGCCTCGCCGATGCCGCTGCCACCGCCAGTCACCAGCGCCACCTCGCCTGACAGGTCGATGGCGATGCTCATTAGCTCAGTGCGACCTGCGATATCTGGCGAAATCCGGCTCGCGCTTTTCCGCGAAGGCGGCAGCGCCCTCTTTGGCCTCATCGGTTTGAAGGAAGACGTTGAGCCCATCCTCGGATAGCAGCGAGAGGCCGCCCTGGTGGTCGGTGTCGGCGTTGAAAGAGTGCTTGAGGAAGCGCAGCGCGGTCGGGCTGTAGCGCGCGATGGTGCGGCCCCACTCGATCGCGGTCGGCAAGAGCTGGTCCGCGGGCACGACCCGGTTGACGAGCCCCCAGCGCTCTGCGTCGGCGGCCGAGTACTGATCGAGCAGGAACCAGATCTCTCTCGCCCGCTTCTCCCCCACGACGCGAGCGAGGTAGGCGGAACCGAAGCCACCGTCGAACGAACCGACGCGCGGACCGGCCTGCCCGAACCTCGCGTGCTCGGCCGCGATCGTGAGGTCGCAAAGCACGTGCAGGACGTGGCCGCCGCCGATGGCGAGGCCGTTCACGGCCGCGATCACGGGCTTGGGGACGTCGCGGATGAGGCGGTGGAAATAGGTCGCCTCGAACAGGCCGTTCGATGTCGGGCCGTAGTCACCCGTCTCGTTTCTCTGCTTGACGTCGCCGCCCACGCAGAAGGCGCGGTCGCCTGCACCGGTCAGGACGATTGCGTGCGCGTCGTAGTCCGCCCACGCGCGCTTGAACGCGTGGATAAGTTCCTCGATGGTCCTGGCACGGAAGGCGTTGAGCCGGCTGGGCCGGTTTATGGTGACGATCGCCACCGGGCCGTCGACGTCGTAGAGGACGTCCTCGTAATCAGCCATCAGTCCGCGCGCTCCAGCAAGGTCCCGGTTCCGAGTCCGCCGCCACAGCACATCGTGACGAGGGCGTGGCGACCGTTGGTCCGCTTCAGCTCGTGGACCGCTTTGGTTATGAGCACCGCGCCGGTCGCGCCCAGCGGATGGCCGAGCGCGATAGCGCCGCCGTTGGGATTGACCCGGCTCATGTCGGCGTCGACGACGTCGGCCCATGAGAGCACGACCGAGGCGAACGCCTCGTTGATCTCGACAACGTCGATGTCGCTCATGGTCAACCGGTTGCGGCGCAACATCTGGGGCGTGACCTCGTGCGGTCCGGTCAGCATCATTACGGGATCGACGCCGATGAGGGTCGAATCGACGACGCTTGCCAAAGGCTTGAGGTTGTGCTCAGCCGCCCACCTTTCGCTGGTCAGCAGGACCGCCGCGGCCCCGTCCGAGATCTGCGAGCTCGTGCCGGCAGTGTGGACGCCGTCGGGCAGCACAGTCTTCAGCTGCGAAAGCTTCTCGAGGCTCGTCTCACGCAGGCCCTCGTCCCTGGTGACGGTCGAGGCCCCCGTTTCGATGGGCACGATCTGACCGTCGAACCGCCCCTCGTTCCACGCCGCTTGCGCGCGCTGTTGCGAGAGCAGTCCGAACTCGTCGGCGCGCTCGCGGGTCACCTCCCACTTCGCCGCGATGGCCTCGGCCGCCTGAAACTGATTGTTGAAGCGAAAGCGCTCGAGGTACTCGGCCGGCACAGGGCGGCCGAAGCCGAGTTCCTTCTTGTAGTTCGATCCGATCGGGATCCGGCTCATGGACTCGACGCCGCAGGCGACGACTACGTCCGCGAGGCCGCCGCGAATGAGTCCGGCGGCCAGGGTGAACGCCTGCTGAGAGGAGCCGCACTGCGCATCGACGGTGCTCGCGGCGACCTGCTCGAGGAGACCAGCGGTGAGCCAGGCCGTTCGGCCGACGTTGTATGACTGCTCACCGACCTGGGTAACACAGCCGGCGATCACCTGCTGGACCTGATTCCCGTCCACCCGCGCCCTCTTGAGCAGCTCGGCGAGGACCAACGAAAGCAGACGGGCCGGGTGGATGCCGCTGAGCGCTCCGTCGCGGCGACCGACTGGCGTCCGAACCGCGTCGACCACGAGGACTTGCTCCATTACTCAATAATAGAGCACTAGAGTATTTTTGGCAAGCACGCCAACTGGCGAAGTCGACGACTACATCAGGCGCCGCTGCCTATCTCCACGAAGACGACATAGAGACGCCATGCGACTGCGTACTGAATGCGTACTGGTACGCGAGACCTTCTGTATCACAAGAGAGGTCGTGAGTTGAACAGAACGTCGGCTCTCGACCTACTGTAGCCCTGCAGGCCTTCGCGCAAGCTCACCAGAAGCCGCATGTTGGGTGCCGCGAAGCCAGCGACCGCAATCTGCGGCCGGCAACTTGCGGGTTTAGGGATACAGAAGGTGGGCCGAGAACGGACATAAGCCGGGTTCTGTATTAGCGACTTCGCCCTGCCCATTCTGAATACGAAACGACCCCTAACGACACATCCTGACCGAGAGCGACTGCGTACTGGATGCGTACTGGGTACGCACCGCTTACTGTGTCCCTGGGCACCCGGTTGTCGCTTGGCGGATCAGGTTTGCGACTCGACGCTTAACTCGATGAGGATCTCAGCACGTGTCGGAGCTGAGGCACCGATGGCGCACCCTGTATTCCCTCTTCGGTCTGGTAGACGCGACAAACCAAGCTAGCCGGCGCCTCTCCTCCTGCGAATGGGTCGCGGCCGTTGACCAGGAACGTCGGCGAGCCGTGAAAGTCGAGACGCTGTGCGTCTTCAGGCGAATCAATACGCTGCTGCGTGATTTGCACGTCTTCGCGTCCGAGGTCGGCCAGCGCTTGCCGCAGCCGCCGTTCAGCCAGTTCCCAGTGCGGACAGCCGTCAAAGAACTGGATCGTGATTTTCACAGCTGCGATGAAGCCCCCACGCCAGGAGTCTGTCCGAGGTGGCTGTCACCTTTGCTTGCCTCCACTGCTTCCTGGGCTTCGCCTCGGATCCACCAAATCAGCGCGAGTCCTGCTAGTGGGTCAGCCCACCAGAGTCCGAAGAACTGGTTCAGCAGTAGACCTGCCAGGGCGACGCCCGCCATGTATAGGCACACCATCGAGCAAGCCGCGTCTCCCCTAAGGGCAGGACTTCCCAACCGATCCGCGAGAGCAAGCCGCCACCGCCATAGAGTCGCCATGATCAGAAGGGAGGCGATGGTGAGTCCTATGCCTAGCGGCGAAGCTGCCGGCTCGAAACGGAACACCAGGGCCACTCGCCGAGAGCACGATGTAGGCGATCAGGCCATACAGGGCGAAGCCGACGAGTTTGGTCGCGCCGCGCTCTCCCCCGGTCATCGAGCCCCGTTCCTCACTTTCCGATCGTTGGAGAAGCCTGCGCAGGACGACCACGGAAGAGAACAGTTCGATGCCGCTGTCCACCCCGAAAGCGGTGAGCGCCACCGAGTGCGCGGCGATACCCGCTCCGATAGCTACGACACCCTCTACAACCATCCAACCGACCGTCATCCACTGAGCCAACCGGGCCTGGTGGAGGAGAGTTCGCGCGGGGAGAACCTGCCCGGTCATGCCGTGAAGGTAGCACCGCGTGTCAGGTCACCCGAGCCTTTTGCACACGTCGCAAGCTACGGCTTAATGGCTCGCGGGCTCGCCTTTGTCGCCGGCTCCGATGAACTTCCCCGGATTCTTGTCGAAGCTCGCTTTGCAGCCGGCGGAGCAGAAGTAGTAGGCCTCGCCGTCGTGGAACGAGCGGTACTCGGCAGTCGCAGTCTCGACCGTCATCTGGCATACCGGATCAATCGCAGTTGTCTCGCCAGTCATGTCATCTCCTTGACCCGTTCGGGCATCCTGGCTGATCGGCGCAGCGTCATACGAAGCAACCTCGACCACGGGGTCAGCAGGTGAGCGAGCGCCGACGACCGGTTGAATGGCCTTGGGCTTGAAACCTCGAAGGCGGTTCGAGTTCGATACCACTGACAGCGAGCTGAGCGCCATCGCTCCGGCCGCGATCATGGGGCTCAACCGAAGGCCCAGGAACGGATAGAGAATGCCAGCCGCGATCGGGATACCCACGATGTTGTAGGCAAACGCGAAGAACAGGTTCTGACGGATGTTGCGCATAGTCGCCCGACTCAATTTGATGGCCGTGACGACCCCGGTCAGCGAGCCAGAAATCAAGGTGATGTCCGAAGCCTCGATGGCGATATCCGTACCCGTACCTATTGCCATGCCAACATCCGCCTGGGCCAAGGCTGGTGCGTCATTGATGCCGTCGCCAACCATGGCAACAACTCGATGCTCGTCCTGAAGCCGCCGCACTTCGAGCGCCTTCTTGTCGGGCAGGACCCCGGCCAGCACGCGCTCGATGCCTGCCTGGCGTGCAATTGCGGCCGCTGTTTGCCGGTTGTCGCCGGTGATCATCACCACCGTCACACCGAGGCCACGAAGCGCAGTAACCGCTGCCACCGAGTCGTCCTTGATGGTGTCGGCGACCCCGATCACGCCCGCCAGCCTGCTATCCACGACAACCGCCATCGGTGTTTTGCCGTCCGCCGAGAGCCTCTGCGCGGCCTCCGCGAATCCGTCCACAGCGACACCCGCGTCCTGGATAAATCTCTCGTTGCCGACCAGGACACTCCGTCCGTCGACAGTGGCCCGGACACCTTTTCCGGTCACAGACTCGAAGTCCGTCGGTTTGACCAGCTCCACCCCACGCGTTTTAGCAGCGGCAACGATTGCAGCTCCGAGCGGGTGCTCGGACGCTTGCTCGGCCGAGGCCACCAGCCGCAGTAGGTCGACTTCGGGAAGGTCGCCAGTGACGATCAGATCTGTAAGGGCTGGTGCGCCGCGCGTAATCGTCCCAGTCTTGTCCAGCACTATCGTGTCGATCTTCTGCGCAGTCTCCAACGCCTCGGCCGAGCGGATGAGGATTCCCTGTTCGGCCCCCTTCCCCGTGCTGACCATGATCGCAAGCGGCGTCGCGAGCCCAAGGGCACAAGGGCAGGCGATGATCAGTACGGCAACCGCGCTGACGAGCGCAAGTGTGAGTGCCGATGGCGGACCAGCCACGAACCAGACCACGAAGGTTGCGACCGCAATGCTCATCACCGCCGGAACGAAGTAACTCGCGACGACGTCGGCCAGGCGCTGGATTGGCGCCTTCGAGCCCTGTGCCTGTTCGACGAGCCGGATGATCTGGGCCAACATCGTGTCCTTGCCGACTCGCGTGGCACGAAAGCGAAAGGCGCCAGTCTGATTGATCGTGGCCCCGATGACCGTGTCACCGATCTGCTTTGTTGCCGGTATCGGCTCACCGGTGACCATCGACTGATCCACCATCGAATTCCCATCGATGACCTCACCGTCGACCGGGATCTTCTCGCCGGGACGGACCGAGATCACGTCGCCGGGGACGACTTCCTCGACCGGAACGTCTGCCTCTGCCCCATCGCGCACGAGACGTGCGGTGCGCGGCTGGAGGCCAATCAGCTGCCTTATCGCCTCGCCGGTGCCTGCTTTCGCGCGCGCTTCGAAGAGGCGGCCCAGAAGGATCAAGGTGATGATCACGCCGACCACCTCGAAGTACACGCCGCGCAGCTCGGCGGGCAGGGCACCCGGTGCCACCGTCACCAGCAAGCTGTAGCCGTAGGCGGCGGTCGTGCCGACGGTGATAAGTGCGTTCATCTCAGCGCTGCGGTGCGCGATGCTGAGCCAACCGGTTCGGTGAATCGGCCAGCCCGAGTAGAACATCACTGGCGTGATCAGGGCCAACTGCAGCCAGTGGTTGAGAAGCAACGACGGCAACCACGACAGGTGCAGGAAGCCGTCTGACATAGCCGCGAAGAGGATTGGCGCCGTGAGCAGCGCGCCGACGATCACGCGGCGGGTGAGATCGGCGATCTCGGCGTTGCGCTCAGCCTCCTCGCTCTTCACGGCGTCAGCAGGTCGAGCCGCATGCCCGCCGTTTGATGACGCGGCGGTTACCGGTCGTGCTGGCAGGGCAGCAATGGCTTTATCCGACGCGGACGCCGGCTCTACGACCAGGGTGCCGTGAACCATGTTCATGCCGCAGGCAAAGCCGAAACGCCCGCTCTTGTCAGGCGTGAACTCGACCGTGGTCTTGGCCATTGCGGGCAGTAACCTGCTCAGCGCGAAGTCGGGAAATACGACCCGCGATGTGCACTCGCCGCCCTCCTGACGATCGAAAACGATCCTCAGCGGCACGCTCTCTCGCACGCGGATCAGGTTCGGCGCATAGCCGCCCTTGACCAAGACCTGAACCTGCTGCACCTGGCCGACAAGCTCAGCCTGTCGCGCCTTCTTGGGGCCGAAAAAGAACCAGGCCAAGAAGCCAATCAGAACGACCCCAAACGCGCTAACCGATATATCAGGGAGATTCACTGTGGACCCAGTCGATTGGAAGCCCGGAGAAGGCCTTCGTCTTCCAATCGCGAAACTGCCCCGGACTCAGCCCTTGTCGGCGCTTGCGGCTGGAACGGTCGCCTCCGCTCCTCCGCCGCCCGGCCGCTCTTGCATCGCCATGCGGAGCTCGTTGACCTGGCTCTCCAGTTCCGCGACGCGGGGATCGCTCACAGGCGGCGAGGCATGGCCGTGATCCTTGCGCATCATCATCCACATCATCACGCCCATCGAGACCGGACAGGCCAGCAAGAACAGGTACGGAAGGATATGGTCCACAGGCAACCTCCTCAGGTAACTATCGATGCATAGTAGCAGGCGCGGGTCATTGAGCAAGGTTCCTATCCCCAGGTAGTAGACTCATCGCCGTGGCCGCTCGGGTCGACCAGCTTCCGCTTAATGGGGTATCGGCCAGGTGAGCTTCGATGCATCCACCAATCTTCTGGGCCTCGCCTTCGTCACCGGCGTAACCACCGGTGGACTCAGTTGCCTGGCTGTGCAGGCCGGCCTGCTCGCCACGTCAGTCGCGCGCCAGGCCGAGACCGATGTGACGGCCCAGCTCGCGATCAGACATGTGGTCGCCCAGCGCAAGAAGCGCTCGAACCGCCGGTTGACCAAGGAGCAGCGACGCAGAGAGCGCGCGGCGCTCGCGACTCTGGCGCAACCGGAGAAGCCCAAACGCCGCAATGCGGCCACCCCAATCGCCCTGTTCTTGGGCGCCAAGCTGGTCGCTTACACCGTCCTGGGCATCTTCTTGGGCTGGATCGGCTCCGTCCTCCAGCTCAGTCCGTACAGCCGGGCGGCACTTCAAATTGGAATTGGCATTTTCATGCTCGGGACAGCAGCAAGGCTGTTCAACCTGCATCCGATCTTTCGCTACTTCGTCATCGAGCCGCCCCGATTCGTAACCCGTTTTATCCGCCGCTACGCGAAGAACAATGCCACCACGGTCGCTACCCCGTTGTTCCTGGGCACGCTCACGATCTTCATCCCCTGCGGTGTGACCCAGGCGATGATGGTGCTCGCGGTCGGTACTGGGTCGCCGCTTCTCGGGGCGGCAATCATGTTCGCTTTCATCCTCGGCACTACGCCAGTCTTCTTCGGCCTGGCATATGTGGCCACACGCCTGGGAGAGGTGCTGCACACGCGCTTTCTGCAGCTGGCGGGGGCCGTCGTTCTGATTCTCGGCCTCGTCTCGATCGAAGGTGGGCTGAACCTAATGGGCTCGCCGTACTCCTTTTCCAATCTGCTCAACGCGGCTTCGGTGTCGCTGGCCGAGGCTAGCGGCGGATCGCCAGAGGTCGCAGCTCAGCCGGACGCTAACGGAGCTATCACGATCCAGGTCTACAACACCGGCTACTTCCCAGACCTGATCAAGGCGCCATCCGGCAAGCCGGTCAGCCTGACAGTTGTGAGCAACGGCACGACCGGTTGCACCCGGGGCTTCGTGATCCCCTCGATTGGCTACCAACGGACCCTACCCGAGACTGGTCAGACCACTATCAATATTCCGGCAAGCGCCGCTAACGGAAACCTGCGGTACACCTGCTCGATGGGCATGTACAGCGGTTACTTCGAGTTCACCTGAGGAGATTGAGATATGGCGAAACAAGTGTTTAGCGTCAAGGGCATGCATTGCTCGGCATGCGTGATGACATTGGAAGGGCTCGAGGACGAGTTGGCTGGCATCCGAAGTCTGAAAGTGAGCCTTCACAAAGAGCGCGCAGAAATCGACTACGACGACAAGAAGATCAGCGAAGACGAGATCCGCCGGGCTTTCGAAGGCAAAGGCTACGGCCTTGCCCGCGCCTGATCTTCGCTCCTAGCGTGTAAGCGCAACCAGAACCGCGAATAGGCATCCAGCCAGGCTGATGGCGAGCCATGAGTAAACAAAGCTTGCCGCCAACACCGCCCGCGGAGCCTTCGGATCATCGATAGGCATGCCGAGCAGTCGACGAGCGCGCAGCTCGGCGTGACCTACAAATGCGGCCAGCGGAATCGCTGGGCTGGTCATGACCAGCAGAGCCCCGGCGAGCGCAGATCGTCCCACCTTCCGCTCGGCGGCGGCATCTGCACTCAGCTCGGAACGCACGATCTGCCGCTCTGACCACCAGCTGACGATCGGAAGGAACGTGAGAACCTCCGCCGCAGCGGTTCGGGCCGCTCGCCATAGCGGCTCGTAGCACCGCGCGTGGTCCGCTTCGTGGTGAAGCACGGCCAGCAGCTCGGAGTCGGAGAGGCCTGCAACTGCCGCTTCACTGATGAAAACGGTGGGCCGAACAATGCCTGCGCAGAAAGCCATCGGGGATCCGGCTCGGACACATTCAAAGCGCTCAAGGCCGGCTGCTCTGGCCGTGCGCACTAGCTTCGGCGGGATGGGAACGCGCGGCAACCTTGCCAACTCGCGCTCTGTCCTCGAGGTCACGAGTCCGAACTTGAGGGTCCAGGCCAGAGCCGAAACCAAAATTACGAGCAGCGGCGGCACGTACGCTGCGGGCCACCATGAAGTTCCCCGCGTCGGAATCCAACCGCACGCTCCGCCCGATTGGCAACCGACAACCGTACTGAGGCAGGCAATTGGCACCGCGGCCAGCACAGCAAGCAGGGCCAGCCGGCGTCCGGTCACCGCGAGCGCAGCCTCTTGAGGGCCTCGCGTGTCGCCGGCGTCAGCCGGTCGAGGCGCGCGGCGAAGGCAGCGAGCGCGGTGTCTCCGTAAAGCTCGACAAGGCGATCGACCTCGGCGCGACCCGAATCGGCCAGGAAGTCTTTCACTCCCCCATTGGCTCTGTACTTATGAGGCTGATGAGAGCCCATCTTCGTCACGCTCAGAAGACCTTTGTCTGCCAGGCGGTTGAGCGTGGTCATGACCGTCGTGTAGGCGAGCTGCGGTGTCAGCGCAAGGACATCGCGAACGATGAACGGCTCATTGACGCGGCCCTCCCAGATCAGCTTCATCAATCTGCCCTCGAGGGGACCAAGCAGTGACATCGCCCGGGTCAGCTGATCGTCCCGTCGACTCATCACCGGCGATCATAGCGCGACCGAGAGCTATTCTTACTAGGGCCAGATAGTAAGAGTGCAGTTACCCTCAATGACCCGTGGAGTTCTCGCGGCCTGGCTCGTCGGCGGTCTCGCGGTTGGCACGCTCTTCGCCTCACTCGGATGGGGTCTGCTCCACGCAGCGCAGAAGCAACCCACCTCGCTTGTTGGAAGTCAAGTCCCTGACCTCACTATTCGGTCTCTCGACGGCGATCTGATCAGCCTGCGAGCGTTGCAGGGCACGCCCTTGGTGATCAACTTCTGGGCCTCCTGGTGCGTACCGTGCCGTCAGGAGGCGCCGGCTCTCGCGGCAGCGGCGAAGCGTGCTGCCGGCAAAGCACAATTCGTGGGGGTCGACATACAGGACACCGATAGTGCCGCGCGTGCCTATGAAGCCGATGTCAAGAGTCCCTATCCGGTCGGACCCGCCATTCACGGCTCGTATCACGACTTCGGAGTCACCGCTCCGCCCGAGACCTTTTTCGTCGACCGCCACGGGACTGTCCAAAGCCGGGTCATCGGGCCGGTTGATGCGCAGCAGCTGGAGGTCTACATGGCGGCGATTCTCGGCTAGCGATCCCGGCCCAGAGAGCTCACATGCCAAGCCAGACCAACTTGGCGATCCAGTTCAGTCCCAGAGCTACGAAACCTACGACAAGCAAACCGCGAACCATCGCCGGCGAGAGGTTGAGTTGCACTGCACGTCGAGTGACCAGCACGTACAGGCCGTAGACCACCAGCCCGACCGTCGCCACGAACAACAATGGACCCAGCGGATAGACCGCAACGGCCCGGCCGAGGTCCCCCCTCCACATCCACGCGAATGTGCGTGTTCCGCCGCAGAAAGGGTCGGGCTTGTTGAAATACCACATGAACAGGCCGCCGTCGAAGGTGAGATGGCGAGGGTGTAGAAAAAAGTACAGACGCGTGTATGCGAGCCAGGGCAGGCCGACGCCGAGGAGCGTCCACGCCAGCCATCGGTCGCCGGGCGTCGCGGCAGCGACGGCAGCCAGCGGCGCTTTTCGGCTACGCGCCGATTGCGCTGATGTGTGGGCCAAGAATTCCGGCGTTGGTCTCACCGATGTATCGTCCCTCGATTCCGCCGTCGGGGTGGATGAAAAAGGTCGTCGGCAGACCGCTGATTCCGTAAGCGTCGCCCACCTTCCCGTCACCGTCGAACAGGACAGCGGAGGTGATGTGGAGCTCGTTTACGAAGGCAGACGCCGGCTGGTGGCTGTCGCGCTCGTCGATGAGCAGGACAACAAGACGGGGATGCTGCGCGGCGGTTCGTTCGATCAGCGGCATCTCGCGCCGGCACGGCGCGCAATAGGTCGCCCAGAAGTTGATCAGAACCGGACGCCCTCGGAAGTCGGCAAGGCTGACGCGCGTGCCGCCGAGCGTGTCCAGAGTGAACGATGGCGCCGGGCCGCCGCCCGAGGAGGATGGAGATGCGAGGCCACCGACCGCCTGCAGGGCATCGAGGATCTGTGAATCACCCCAACCGTTGCCATGAGTCAACAAGAGTTGTCGGCCGGCGGCGCTGAGCTGCGTGTCCAGCGGAGCCGGCAGCGTTCCACCAACATCAGGGGCACCGAGGAAATACGTTCGGATGTAGCCGTGACGGTCGATCAAAGCCAGCGTTGAGCGGTGAACATCGCTCGTGCTCAGTACGACGTCGAAGGGCTTCCAGAAGGCGGCCAGCGTTTGGGGGTCGGCAGTGGCAAAGGTCCATGACGCCCCGATGCGACCGGCGTAGTCGCGCAACACAGAGGGCGTGTCCTCCGATGGATCCGTCGTGACCTCGACAAGGAGGACCGACGGCGGAAGCCGCTGGCGTAGCTGGAGGAAGAGACCCGCGACGAGCGGGCACGTCTCTCGGCAACTGGTGTGAAAGGCAGCCAGGAGGACGCCATGACCTGCGATGTCGGCATTCGTGAAGTTGCGGCCGAATTGGTCCACCAAGCTGAAGGGGAGCATTGCCTTCAGCTGGCCGGAGAGCTCGTTGAGCCCGAGGCTGACCGCCTGTGTCCCGCCGTACGCCGAGTCCGGCAACGGTCGCCCTGCGTCGACACCCACCAGCAAGGGATTGAGGATGTCCTTCTGCACCCCAAGCGCCACTGGTATGGACACGCCGGCCAAGCGGACGCGGTCGTAGCTCCCGACGGGCACCCGCGCCAAGAAAGCCTCAGCCGTTTCTGGTGCCTTGGGCACCGCGCGGGCGGGAATCGAGCCGAGGGTCATCCAACCCTGTGCGGAATGCAGATCGACCGACGTGGCGGCGACATGGTCTGCCTGCCTTGCAGTCAGGAGCAACAGAACGTCGCCAGTCACCGGCGTCAGCAAGAGGTGGCCCAAGACAGCCGTGGCGACTCCGATTGCCACCGCTAGCGCAGCACGCCGGATGAGCAGAGTGCGCCTGGTCATGCCCCCACGTTACTAATGACCGATAGTACTAGGATGCCCGGAGTGGGCGAACCGGGCATTGCCATAGCGTTCGTCGCTGGACTCATCTCGATCACGTCGCCATGTTGCCTTCCCCTTCTGCCCGGGTACCTCGGATACCTGACTGGGCTTGGCGGTGACGAGCCAGCTCGCCGAAATCGCACGATCGCGGCTGCAGGGCTTTTCGTACTCGGCTTCACCGCGGTATTCGTCGCGCTGGGTGCAACGGCGTCTGAGCTTGGCGCCTTGCTCCTCTACAACCGCGTGCCGGTCGCACGCATAGCTGGAGTCTTCATAGCGGCGATGGGGGCCTTCCTCCTTCTTGAAGGCCGTTTCGGGTTTCTCGGTCGCGGTGGTGACTGGAGCCAGCGAATGGCCGGAGGCAGCCTCTTGACCGCGCCTGTTCTGGGAGCAGCCTTCGCGGTCACGTGGACACCGTGCATCGGACCTGTCTTGGGTGCGGTGTTGACCCTCGCCGGAACAACGGCGAGCTTGCGCCAGGGCGTGCTTCTGCTCACGGCCTACAGCATCGGCCTCGGCGTGCCCTTTCTTGCCTTGGGTCTCTCTGTGGCCCGGGTCCGGCCTTGGTTGCGGTCCGCCGGCCGAATCACGGCAGCCCTCCAGCCCGTGTCGGGCGCTCTGTTGGTTGTGATGGGAGTTTTGCTCGTCAGCGATCGATGGCTGCCCTTGATCTCGCCGGTCTTAGCCTGGTACGCGAACGCTCACTGGCCTCCAATCTGATACTACGAGCGGCTAGTAGACTGGCACGATGAGCGAGAAGCGCGGCGGCCCGTCGTCTGGCCGGACGAAGTCGAAGCCCAAGCGACCGCCGGTCCGCTCCACCTCAGGCAACTGGTGGCCGTACGCGATTGTTGGCGGCGTCGTAGTTCTCGTTGCAGCGTTTGTCGCCATCACGCAACTCGGGCATCCCAGTTCCGGGGGTACGAGCGGCAGCGGCGGTGGCCTTGCCGTCGGGTCGCCCGTGCCCACCGATTCGGTTCCATCAAGCGACGGTCGCACGGTGTCGCTAGCCGATTTCCACGGTTCGAAGGTGATCGTCTACTTCTATGAAGGAGGCGCTTGAGGCGCCTGTCAACAGCAGCTCGTGGAGCTGCAGGGACAGTTGGATGCAATCAAGGCTGCCGGCGGTCAAGTGGTGGGCGTCAGCACCGACCCGGCTGCCACGTCAGCCTCCCTTGCGGCTCAGCTCCACCTCGGATTTCCGATCCTTGAGGATCGAAATCACGTGCTCGGCTCCGGCTTCGGGGTGTTCCGCCTTCCAAGCGGCATGGACATGGGGGCGGTGGACGGCCATTCGATCTTTGTAGTCGACGCCTCTGGGCGAGTGACCTGGAAGCAGTTGGCTCCGGATTCCATGCATGTCGCCGTCGACCAGGTCGTAGCAGCTCTCAGGGCTTGATCCCTCGATGACCTCACGCCTAACCCTGGTCACCGCGGTCGACTGCCATCTTTGCGAACGTGCGCGGAGCGTCGCGCATCACCTGGCAGCTGAACTCAAGGTTGAGGTGCAAGAGCTCGCCTGGGAAAGCCCGGAGGCGGAAGTCGTTCGTCGCGACGGGGTCCCGTTTCCACCCGCGCTCTACTTCGGTGATCAACTGCTCGGCTACGGCCGGATTACTGAAGGCGGAGTTCGGCGCCGGCTGGCCAGAGTCTCGTGAACGCGCTCGTCTACTCGAGCTCGCTCGTTGCCGCCTTCCTCGGCGGCGTGCTCGCCCTGTTCGCACCCTGCTGTGTCGTGTCGCTGCTGCCGACGTTTGTTGGTGCAGCGCTCGAACGCGGACGCCTGCGACTGCCGGCGATGGCGGCGATCTTCGCCGCCGGCATTGCCTCGGTGATGCTGCCGATCGTGCTCGGCGTCGGACTTCTCGGGCAGCTCCTCGCCGCGCAACACCGCGTCATCTTCTTCGTCGTCGGCTTGTTCTTGGTGCTGCTGGCGCTCCAGGTGGTCTCGGGCCGGCCCTGGTCGCTGCCGTTTCCGATGCTGCGGCTTCGCGTTTCCGGATCGACGCCGGGCGGCATTTTCGCCCTCGGCCTGACGGCGGGCGTCGCCAGCTCCTGCTGCGCGCCAGTGCTCGCTGGAGTAGTCGCCCTATCTGCCCTTGCCTCATCTGTGACCGGCGCCCTGGGGCTTGGCCTCGCCTACGTCTTCGGCATGGTCTTCCCGCTCCTCGTCACGGTGCTGGTTTGGGATCGGGTGCACCCCGGCTCACGTGGCTTCGCATTACGAACGCGTCGGATCCGGCTTCGGGGATGGTCGTTGCCGTGGACCGACGCTGTTGCCGGGGTCATGTTTCTCACCATCGGTGTCCTTGCATTACTCATCGCGTACACCGGCCAGAGCACCTACCTCCCCGGCTGGCTGGAGGTGTGGAACCGTTGGGTGAGCGGCCTGGCCGGTAACGTCTCGGTTTGGCTCGGGAGCCTGCCGACCGCGATCCAGGCGATCGCTTTAGGTTTGCTCGCCCTGGTCGTCGTTACAGCTCTCTATCGGTCCTGGAAACTCGGCCCCGCAAACGATCGGCGGCGCACGGGCGGTGCCGAGCCAGCCCAGTCGGAGGTCGAGGTCGAGGCATCGCGATAGCCTCGCGGCCGCGGGCCCGCCGCATTCGGCGCGCGGTCGTACTCGCAGCTGCTGGGCTGGCACTAACACCCCTTGCGGCCTCCGCCCATTCCACCCTCATCTCCTCACAGCCCCTGCCCGGCCAGCGTCTGTTGTCGGCGCCCGGCGTTGTCGTCCTTGACTTCTCGGAGCCGATCAACATCCAGCTTTCGCGAGCGCAGGTTGTCACGCCCGTCGGCCGAACCCTCTCGGCCGCCGGCCTCTCCAGCGAGGAGATCGAAGTTCCCATCTCCGGAAACGAGTTCGGTGTCTACAGCGTGGACTGGACCACGGTGAGCGCTGTCGACGGACACGTCCTCCGAGGGAGCTTCGTCTTCGGCGTCGGCGTATCCCCAGTCGGGACGGGCGAGGCCAACTCGGCCGCACTCGGGCTCCCGGACATGGTGCTGGCGCTGGCCAGGGCGGTCGAATTCGGTGCCCTGTTGCTCGCGATCGGCCTGCTGCTGGTTCGTCAGCTTGCGAGCTATCCGCCGCGCCTGACTTGGGTTCGAGGGCCGCTGGTCGGCGCCCTGGCGGTGGGGTTCGCGGGCGGCGTCGCCGTTGTCGCTGGCGAATCAATGTCGGCGGCGGGAGGTTTGAGCCCAGGCGGGATTGCGACCTATCTGAGCGGCGGTGAGCCGGGCTATGCTCGCCTCCTCAGGCTCGGATTCGAGGCGGCCGCTCTGATCCTGGCGATGCTGGGGGTCCGCAGGGTGACCATCCTCGTGCTGGCAGCAATCACGGCTCTGGCCGCGGCCGGCCACGCCGCGGCGTTACGACCCGCGGCACCAGCAATCGCGGTTGACGCGATACACCTGGCAAGCGCGGGCCTGTGGGCAGGCGGGATCCTCGCTCTTGCCGCCATCCGAGGGTCCGGTGGCTGGAGGAGCCCGGAGTCGCGAGTGCTACTCAAGCGCTTCACCCCAGTTGCACTGATCGCGTTTTCCTTGACCGCATTGACCGGCCTGCTGCAAGCAGTCGAAGAGCTGAGCAGCCCACTCGATCTCCTCCAATCGACTTACGGAAACGTCCTCGCGTTCAAGCTCGTTGCGGTCGGGGCGATGCTGCCTCTCTCGCTGCTCGCCTGGCGGCGCCTTCGACCTAGGCCCAGGCTCGAAGCAGCGATCATCTTGGTCGTCGTTTCCGCGTCCGCACTGCTCGCCGCGTTTTCACTCCCTCCGGCGCGCCTGGCGGAAGCGGAGGCGGGCCTGGCTAGCCCGGAGTCGGCGCTCGCGCTGCCACAGCCCGGTGACCTGACCCTCGGTGGCAGCGCCGGTGACTCAGTCGTCGGCCTCACCATCAGACCCGGCCTGCCGGGCCAGAACGCGCTCTGGGTTTATGCCATGCCGGTCTCGGGAGAAGCCGCTGCAGCACAGAGGGCGGTGAGGATTCAGGTCGACGGACGGGACTTGAGTGCTCGCCGGTGCGGGCCCACCTGCGCCACCGCGTCCGCCAGCCTCACAGGTGGTGAGTCCATCTCAGTGCTCCTCGGCACTCGGCACGACGTCGCTGGCTTCAAGCTTCCGCAGCTGCCGGCACCGGACGGAACCGCCGTCGTGCAAACGCTTCAGCGCGCCATGCACCAATTGAGTGACTACCGCATCGACGAAACGCTCGGGCCGTCATCGCAGCCGCTGCGCACTCTGTACGCGTTTCAGTCACCCGATCGGCTCAGCTATCAGCTCTCGACCGGCGGCGAAACCGTGATCATCGGATCGGTCCGCTACTCGCGGTCAACTCCGACCGAACGGTGGGTGGCAGAGAGCACCCTCCCGATCCATGTTCCGGATTTCGCATGGGATTCCGGTCCAATACAGGACGCGAGGGTCGTCGACGCAGGTGAACCAGGCGGTGAGCAGGTGGTCTCATTCTTTGAGGCCCCTTATGGAAGTCCGGTTTGGTTCAACCTAGTCGTCGATGGCCAGGGATTGGTCCGCCAAGCGGAGATGCGAGCGCGGGGTCATTTCATGGACCAACGCTACTTCGACTTCGATGCCGCGTTCTCGATCGTGCCTCCGGTTGTCTCAGATCGGAACCCAGCCCGATTGATGCCGAGCGCAGCTCCCCAACCGGCACCAATCAGTCCGATCAGAAAACCGGCAAGTATCAATTGATGCGGCGGCAGCCCGGCCATCGAGGTCCGCAGTTCCATCGGATGCGTCTGGTGCCAATACAGGTCCCACACCGTTGCGATGGCGACCACGACGATTCCAAGCGCTGCGGCTAAACGCCACCACTTGAGAGGCTCTTGCGACAGCCACCGCCACGCACTCCAACTGGCGAGCAACACCAGCGGCAGGTACACAAGTAGGGCTCCACTCGACATCATCGAATGCATCAGGCTCGCCATCAGAGCGCTCCTGGGAGCGGCCATCATGAGAACGAAAGGTCCGAAGGCGACCAGCACGACCAATACCAAAAGCACATACAGGGCGATAAATGTTCGCGAGCGGAGATCGATCCTGCCACTGAACGCCAGCGCCGAAATGACCAGCAGGCCGCCCATGTCGATGACAAGATGTGGGGGCTGGGTGCCTGGACCAAGGAGATGCTCCCGCCAGTCCCACAGAGTGCCGGCGACGCCCAGAGCGTAGGCAAAGGCAAGCACTTCGATTGCTGTCGGCTCGCGGAAATTGCGACCAGGACGGACTGCCATGCGGGAAGCCTAAGCTGCCGTTGGCTGCGTTGCTACTATCAGCCTGTAGTGATCCAGGATCAGGCGGGTGACTGACGGTCCGTGACTGGCATTACGCGGCGCGCTGCGCTCGGTCTGTTTGCCGCCGGCGGCGCCTTGGTCGGTCTTGGGCTCGCCGGTGGCTACCTACTTCGAGAT
>Ga0209237_1000304_pt1 | contig 26897 bp, 24 predicted proteins | sample GraSoi013_1_40cm_2_FD_185820 | JGI IMG/M metagenome (GOLD analysis project Ga0209237, IMG submission 185820) | Grasslands soil microbial communities from the Angelo Coastal Reserve, California, USA - Sample 10_02_2013_1_40cm (SPAdes) (version 2) | ecosystem: Environmental > Terrestrial > Soil >...
CCCGCCCCACCCGGGAGCCCTCTCGGCGCTGGGCCTCGCCTCGGCCGCGGAACGGGTCGATCTGCTCGCGTCGTTTCACCGCCCGCTCGAGGGCCTGTCGTCCCAGGACCTCAGAGCGGCGTACGCCCCTCTGCTCAAGGAGGGGCGGAGTCAGGTGCCCGACGGCGCCCTGCTGCGCTACGCCGATTGCCGGTTCGCCGGGCAGGGCTACGAAGTGACCGTGCCGGTGACGGCAGACGATCCGCAGCGGATGCGGGACGCATTTCTCGTCGAGCACCGCGCGCGGTTCGGCCATGCGGGGAGCGACCAGGCGATCGAGCTCGTGAACCTGCGCGTGGTCGCGCTGCGCGAGGGGCCGGTGCCGCGGTTCGCTGACGCGCGGCGGGTGGTCCAGCGGCCCGGCGCCAGTCGCCCGGTTACGTTGCGGGGGGCCCGGGTCAGCGCGTCGGTCTGGGCGCTCGACGATCTCGCCGCGGGCGTCACCATCGCAGGCCCGGCGATCTTGGCGGGGCGGGACGCGACGGCCCTGGTCGAGCCCGGGTGGCGCGGGACGGTGCATCCCTGCGGCGCCGTGCTGGTGGAGCGCGGATGACCCTCGACGCCGTCGGGCTCGAGGTGATGGGACACGCCTTCGCGTCGGTCGCGGAGGAGATGGGCCTAGTCCTCGTTCACTCGGCGGTGTCCCCGAACATTCGCGAGCGGCGCGACTGCTCGGCGGCGCTGTTCGACGCCGCCGGTGAAATGATCGCGCAAGCCGCCCACATTCCGGTGCATCTCGGCGCCATGCACGAGTCGGTCGCGGCGGTGCGCGCGCTCGCTCCCGCCCCCCGCCCGGGCGACGTGTTCATCCTCAACGACCCCTACACCGGCGGCTCGCACCTCCCCGACATCACACTCATCGGGGCCATCGAGGTCGAGGGCGCGGTGGGCGGCTACAGCGTGGTGCGGGCGCACCACTCGGATGTCGGCGGCGTGCAGGCCGGGAGCATGCCTGCCGGGGCACGCGAAATCTTCGCCGAGGGGGTTATCGTGCCGCCGCTGCGTCTGACGCCCGAGGTGGAGCGGTTCCTGCTCGCCAACGTGCGGACGGCCGAGACGCGGCGCGCGGATCTCGCCGCCCAGCGGGCGGCGGTGGCGCGAGGGGCGGAGGGTCTGCGCGCGCTCGCGGCGCGATACGGTTGGTCGGCCGTCCGCGGGGCGGCCACGGACCTCCTCGACTACGCCGAGCGCCGCGCGCGGGATGCCCTCGGGCGGCTGACGGCGAGCGCCCTCACCGCGACGGATTGGCTCGAAGGGGACGGCGTGGATGACGAGGACTTGGCGATCAGCGTACGGGTCGACATCCGCGACGGCATCTTTGACGTCGACTTCACGGGCACCGCTCCGGCGGCGCGCGGCAATGTGAACTGTCCGCTGGCGGTGGCGCGCTCGGCGGTGCTGTTCGTCGTGCGGACGCTCCTGCCCGAGGACGTTCCCACCAACGGCGGGGTGCAGCGCGCGGTGCGCGTGACGGCGCCCCCTGGGTGTCTCGTGAACGCGCGCTTCCCGAGCGCGGTGGCAGCCGGCAACGTCGAGACATCACAACGCATCGCGGACACGGTGTTTCTGGCGCTCGCAGCCGGCGGCATCTCGGTGCCGGCGCAAGGCCAGGGCACGATGAACAACGTCACCTTCGGGGGGCTCGGGGATGGAGGCTCGGGGCTTGGGACTGCCTGGACGTACTACGAGACCATAGGCGGTGGGCAGGGCGCCAGCCACGGCGCCCCGGGGCCATCCGGCGTGCACGTCGGCATGTCGAACACGCGTAACACCCCCATCGAGGTGCTCGAGATGGAGTATCCCTTGCGGCTTAAGTCTTACGCCCTGCGACGGCGAAGTGGCGGTCTTGGGCGGTGGTCGGGCGGGGAGGGCGTGATCCGCGAGTTCGAGGCGCTCGCGCCGGTGGAGGCGAGCATTCTCGCCGAGCGACGGCGCCACGCCCCGCGCGGCGCCGCGGGCGGGCGCGACGGGGCGCGTGGGTGCACGCTCTTGAACGGCGTGCCGCTCGCTCCTAAAGTGAGCGTGTCGCTCGCCCCTGGCGACGTGTTGCGCGTGGAGACACCGGGCGGCGGCGGCTGGGGGGAAGCGGGGGCGGGGGGCGAACTCGAACGCGGAGACAAACGATGACGTGGGTGCTCGTGGCCCTCATCGGCCTGTTGGGGGGTGTGGTGTCGGGGCTGTTTGGTGTCGGGGGAGCGATCGTGATCGTGCCCGCCTTGGTGCTGCTCGTGAAGTTGCCGCCGCACACGGCGAGCGGCACGTCGCTGGCGGCGCTCCTGCTCCCGGTCGGTGTGCTGGGGGCAATCGAGTACCACCGCCGCGGACAGGTCAACATCCCGTATGCCATCATCCTTGCCGCCGGGCTTTTCGTGGGGGCATTCATCGGGGCGCACCTGGCGGGCGGCGTCTCCGACGTGGCACTGAGGCGGGCGTTCGGCGGGCTCCTGCTGCTGGTCGCCGGCAAGCTGCTGCTCGGCTAGGCGGTCGCCTCGAACACTTTCCCCTCGACGAACAGCCGGAACAGCTCCTGGTCGAGCTGTCCGGCACGCACCTCGTCCGCCATGATGTCGAGGGCCCGCGCCGGGGCAACCGCCGCCTTGTACGGGCGGTCGGCCGCGCTCAGCGCGTCGTAGATGTCGCTGATCGTCATCATGCGCGTCTGAATCGGGATTGCGTCGCCGGTCACCTGTCGCGGGTATCCCTTGCCGTCGAGCTTCTCGTGGTGTCCGTAGGCGATCATGGGAATGTGCTGGAGCTCACGCGTCCAGGGGATCTGCTGCAGGAATCGGTACGTGTGGGTGACGTGGCTCTCGATCTCCAGGCGCTCCGTCTCGTCGAGTGAGCCCTTGGGGATCGTCAGATACCGCATCTCCTCCTCGGTGAGGTAGGGCCGCGGGCGGCCCGTGGGATCTTCGTACGAGCGGCGCGACAGGTGGAGCAGCGCTTCGAAGCGTCCGGCCGGCAGCACGGTCGGCTCGTTGGCGCTGAGCACGGCGTCGAGGAAGCCGTCCAGCACTTGGATCTCCCGGGCGTGCTCCTCCTCGAGCGCCCGGAGGAACGGCTCGTAGTCCTTCCGCTCGTGCGCCTCCAGGAACTCGGCACGCTTCCTCCAGAACTCGCGCTCGGCGGTGCGCCTCACGTAGTGGTGGCGTTGCCTGATGAGGTCGAGCTGCAGGGGATAGAGCTTCTTGGCCTTGATCAACACCTGCTCTCGCACGCCGACCTTGCCGAAATCGTGGAGCAGCCCGGCGTAACGGATCTCCTTGATCTGTTCGCGGGTGAACGTCACGCCGCGATAGACACCGTCCTCGGCGCGGTCGACGACCGCGGCGAGTCCCACGGTCATGTTCGCGACCCGTCCCGAGTGGCCGAACGTGGTCGGGTCTCGCTGCTCGATCGCGTGCACCGCGGCCTTCACGAACCCCTCGAACAGCCGCTCGATCTCCTCGTACAGCCGACTGTTCTCGATCGCGACCGCCGCCTGTCCCGCGAGCGCGGTCACGAGCTCCACGGTGCGCCGCGAGTACGGCACCACCTGATGCTCCACGTCCGCCGGCGTCGCGAGCATGGCTTCGGGCTGGCGCTTGCGGTTGATCAGCTGCAGCACGCCGATCACGTCTTCCTTGTGATCCTTCATGGGGATCACGAGCATCGACTTGGTCCGGTAGCCGTACCGCTCGTCGAAGGAGCGGTTGATGGTGTACTCAACGTCAGGCGGGAGGAAGTACGCGTCGTCGATCACGAGCGGCTCTCCCGTCACGGCGGTGTAGCCCGCGAGGCTCGAGCGGTCCACCGGCATCGTGAACTCGACGAACGACGCCTCGGCCTCGGGTTTGGAGTAGGTCTGGGCGATCCGGAAGCGCAGGCGCTTTTGGCCCTGGTCCCCCGTCTCGACGAGGTAGAGGCTGCCGGCGTCGGAGGAGGTGATGCGGCGCGCCTGCTTGAGGATGAGATCGAGCAGGGACTTCAGATCCCGCTCGGTGCCGAGGGCGACGCCGATCCGGGTCAGCTCGCCGATCTCGCGGCTGCGGTTCGCGGCCTCGGATCGGGCGCGCGCGGTCTCCATGCGGGCGGCGGCTTCGCGATACCCCGCCCGCACCGCGACCAGCAGCTGCCGCGGCCCGATCGGCTCCTTCACGAAGCCCGAGAGCAGCTCGGACGGCATCTCCGCGGGCAGGTCGGGCTCGCCGTCACGACCGAGCGCCACGATCGCGCCCCCGGCGTCCACGAACGCCCGCAGCACGTCGACGGGGAAGATCGAGCGGCTCTCCGCGTCCAGCACGAAGACCGTCGGGCGCTCGTCCGCGACCAGCTCCCGTGGGATGCGCGCTTCGCGCGCTTCGATCTGGGCACTCTCGAGCGCTGGTCGAACGCCTGCGGGCGTCCAGGCGGGCGTGTGCAGCAGGAGATATCTCACGGCACGGGGCTCGGCACCGGGTGCCCCCGGGAGGTCACGTCACGAGGTCTTCACGCGCTGGAGGCCCAGCTGCGCCTCGGTGTACTCCGGGAAGACAGCCAGCGCCCGCTGGTACATCTCCGCGGCCTTGTCTTTCTGCCCGCGATCCTGGAACAAGAGCGCCTTCGAGTAAAACGTCAGGGCCTCCGTCGGGATCTGCCGGTTCATCCGCTGGTCCGAGGCTTGTCGAGGGAGCGGCGGCAGGTTGGCGTCCTTCATCAGCCGAGCGGCCACCGTGCGAATGATGTCGAACAAGTGGTCCCGCTGCATGCGGTCCGACTCGACCTTGACGATCTCGCTCGTCTCCACATTGACCAGCCGCGCGTCCAGCCGGAAGTCGCCGTAGAAGTCGATGAACGTGCCGGCGATGACGTAGCGCGCGCCGACGAGCTTCCCGATTTTCGCCGCGGTTTCCGGCGTTACCTTCCCCGACGCGCCGAGGCTTTGCTCGGCGAGCAGCTTCTCGATCTCGTCACGCTCGACCACGCGGGCTGCCGGATTGGCGGCGAGCTCCGAGATCAGCATCCCGGCGATGCCCTTCTGCAGCGCGTCGAAGTTCTCCTTGTCCTGCCCGTACGAGCCGCTGTTGTCGAACGGCAGCACGGCGATGCCCGGTCGGGTATCCTGGCCGCGGCCCTGCGCGCCCAGCTCGGGTCCGATGGAGCCGAGCAGCGCGAGCCACAACAGTGCGGGGACGAAACGCGAACGCATAGACGCAGTTCCTCGATCAGAGGGTCAATGTCATCCCTTCCTGCGCCGCCACGACCTCGGCGGGCAGGCCCTTCGCCCGCGCCTGCGGGCCGCCGCGACCAGGGCGTCGATTGCCTCGTCGCCGTGCTCGGGCTCGTGGTGGAACAGCACCAGGCGCTTCACGCCCGCGTCGCCCGCCAGCGCCACCGCCTCCTCGAACGTCGAGTGGCCCCATCCCCGGTGCTCTTCCAGCTCCTCGGGCGTGTACATCGCGTCGTGGATGAGCAGCTCCACCCCTCCGAGGAACGCCACGAAATCCTTGCGCCACGACGCGGGGGTCTCGTAGCGCCCGCCCGGCCCGAGCTCGTTGTCGGTGACATATGCCATGCTCGGGCCTCCCGCCGCGGGCGTGAGCCGGTAGCCGAGAGTGGTGCCCGGGTGGCGCAGGCGCATCGCCTGCACCCGGAACGTCCCCACCGTGAACTCGCCCGGCTCCACTTGCTGCACCGTGAGCTTCGCGGAGAGCGCGTCCAGCGGGACGGGAAACACGGCCGGGTCCATCTGCTGGCGCAGGATCGCCTCGAGCGACGTCGTCCCCTGGCGCGAGCCCCAGATGCGCACCGCGTTGCCGGGGGCGAAGAACGGCTTGAAGTGAGGCAACCCTTGAATATGGTCCCAGTGCGCGTGGGACAGCAGGATCTCCGCCTGCACGGCGCCGTTTTGGCGCTCCACCAGCTCGCGTCCCAGCGCGCGGATGCCCGTGCCCGCGTCCAGGATGACCAGCTGGCCCCCTCCCTTGCCCCCGCCGGTGCCCTCCACGGCGACGCACGGCGTATTGCCGCCGTAGCGCGCGGTGTGGGCTCCGGGGGTGGGGATGGAGCCCCGCGTCCCCCAAAAGGTCACCGTGTAGGCCATACGTCCCGGCAACGCCGCACCCTTGGGCTAAGTTATGGAAATGTCGAGAGGTAGGACAAGCCGCCGCCTCACTCGACCCGAGTGACCCACCTCACGACCGTCCGGCGGACGCTTCCAGCGCGGCGCGGTCGCGGATCAGGATCTCGCGGCGGCTGATTTCGATGTAGCCCTTGTCCACCAGCTCGCGCATCGTGCGGCTCACCGTCTCGCGCGACGACCCGATCATCTGGGCGATGGTGTGGTGCGTGAGACGGCGCGTGATCTTGTCCGACCCCGCCTCGTCGGCGAGGTCGAGGAGCAGCTGCGCCACGCGGCCGTTCACGTCGAGCAGCACCAGGCTGCCGACCTTCTCGTCCACACGCCGCAGGCGACGGGACAGCTCCCGCAACAGCCCCATGGCGATGCCCGGCGACTGCTGCAGGATCGCCTGGAAGTCCTCCCGCCGGATCACCAGCAGGTTCGAGTCTTCCATCGCGATCACGTGCGCCGAGCGGGGCTCCTCGTCGATGAGCGACATCTCACCGAAGAAATCCCCTTCGCCGAGCACGGAGAGGATCACCTCGCGCCCGTCCTCGCCGATGAGCACGACCTTCACCTGCCCGGTGGCGACCACGTAGAGGGCGTCGCCCGGGTCGTCTTCGAACAGGATCACGGAGTTGCGCGGATAGCTCCGCTCGCGGGTGATTTCGGCCACCCGCTCGAGCTCGACAGGTGCTAACTGGCTGAACAGCGGGACCTTTTGGAGGATCGCCGTGACCGACACGATAGGCTTCCCCTAGGGTGTGGTGGGGTCGATTGGTCGCGCAAGCTTACGTCCAAGGGGCGCTGGTGTCAATTCGGCGGAGGCCCGCTGCTTGCCGCCAACTTGCGGCGCCAGTTATATTTCCACACTTCGTGCCGTTCGACTTCTAGTCAAGGATCGAGTGCAGTGAAACCCGGGATTCACCCTGCCTATCAGCGGGCCACCGTGCAGTGCGCGTGCGGCAACAACTTCGTCACGCGCTCCACCATGCCCGTGATTCATGTCGAGGTCTGCGCCAAGTGCCACCCGTACTACACCGGCAAGCAAAAGCTCATGGATACGGCCGGGCGGGTGGAGCGTTTCCGCCAGAAATACGGGACCGAGAAGGCCGCAGGCTAACGCGTGGAGGCCCGACTCCGCCAGGCGCTCGCGCGGGCGGAGGAGGTCGCCCGAGAGCTGGCCGACCCCGAGACCGCGCGGAATCCGGCCAAGCTGAGGCAGCTGGGCCGCGAGCACGCACGGCTCGACCAGGTCCGCCAGGTGCACGAGCGGCTGGACCGGCTCGAGGGGGAGCTCGCCCAGGCGCGCGAGGTGCTCCAGGACCGGGATCCCGAGCTGTCGCAGCTGGCGCGCGCGGACGTCGAGCGGCTGCACCCCGAGATCGAGCGGCTCGAGCGACGGCTGGCCGACCTGCTCACCCCCGCGGACCCCCTCGATGACCGCGATGCGATCGTGGAGATCCGTGCCGGCACGGGAGGCGATGAGGCGGCCCTGTTCGCCGCCGAGCTGTTTCGCATGTACACGCGGTTCTGTGAGCGGCGGGGCTGGAAGGTGGAGGTCGTCTCGCTCTCGGAGGGAAATCTGGGGGGCCTGAAGGAGGCGATTTTCGCCGCCCGCGGCCCCGGCGTCTACGGGACGCTACGGTACGAATCGGGCGTCCACCGGGTGCAGCGCGTTCCCGTCACCGAGGCGCAGGGCCGCATCCACACGTCCGCCGCGACCGTGGCGGTGCTCCCCGAAGCGGAGGAGGTCGACGTGAAGATCGAAGAGAAGGACCTCCGGATCGACGTCTTCCGCTCGCAGGGACCGGGCGGCCAGAGCGTCAACACCACCGACAGCGCCGTGCGCATCACCCACCTACCCACGAATCTCGTGGTCCAGTGCCAGGACCAGAAGAGTCAGCTCCAAAACAAGATCAAGGCGCTCGAAGTCCTGCGCTCGCGCCTGCTCGACAAGATGATCGCCGAACAGGAAGCGGCCCGTGCCCGCGAGCGCCGGGCCCAGGTGGGCACGGGCGATCGCTCGGCCAAGATTCGCACGTACAACTTTCCGCAAAACCGTGTCACCGATCATCGCATCCACTACACCGATCACAACCTCTCCGAGCTGCTGGACGGCACCCTCGACGATCTGATCAACGCCTTGCGCCTCGCGGGTGAGAAGGAGCGGCTCAGTGTCTGAGCGTATGGCGCGCCGCTATGCGATCGCGGATGCGCTGGGCGAAGCCGTCGAGCGGCTCGCCGGCGCGGGGCTGCCGGAGCCCCGGCGCGAAGCGAGGACCCTCTGGGCCGCCGTGGCGGGCGCCGGGGTGAAGCCGGGAGATGTCTGGCTCAGGCGCGACCGCGCGGCCCCGGCCGACCTCGCGCGCCGCTTCCGGCGAGCGGTCGAGCGGCGTGCGAACGGGATGCCGTTCGGGTACGCCGTGGGGCGGGCGGACTTCCGCTCGCTCGAGCTCAACCTCGACCCCCGCGCGCTGATTCCGCGGCCCGAGACGGAGGGACTCGTCGAGCTGGTGCTGCGAGAGACCAGGCAGCGGGATGCGGGATGCGGGATGCGGGGTGCAGTGGCTGACATCGGAACCGGGTGTGGTTGCATCGCGCTCGCGCTGGCCGTCGAGGGGCGGTTCGAGCGGGTAATCGCCGTCGAGCGCTCCGCGGACGCGGCGGCGCTCGCGCGCGAAAACGTGGCGCTCGTGCAGGCGCCGGTGCCGGTCGAGGTGCGCGAGGGCGACCTGCTCGCCCCGCTCGCGGGCGAGCGTTACCGCGCCATCGTCTCGAATCCTCCGTACCTGACTGCGGTGGAGCATGCCGCGCTCGATCCGGCGGTGCGGCTGTTCGAGCCGCGCGAAGCGCTGGTGAGCGGGGCGGACGGCCTGACGGCGACGCGGGCCCTGCTGGCGGGCGCCGGGGCGCTGCTCGAGCCAGGCGGCTGCGTGGCGCTCGAGCTCGACGACCGGCGGGCCGATGCGGTGCGGGCGCTCGCCCTGCGGCACGGCTGGTCGCGGGTGGCGGTGCACGATGATCTGTTCGGCCGGCCGCGGTTCTTGCTGGCCGGCCTCGACGGGGAGGGGGGCACGTGATCGACCAGAAGGCGAGCGAGTTGGGGCGGCTCTTGGGACAGAGCGAAGAGTACAAGGTGCTGCTCCGGGCCAGTGAGCGGATGAAGGAGGACGCAACCTGCCGGCAGTTGCTCGCCGAGGTGGAGCGCATCGCCCAGGATATCGAGCGGGCGGCACAGGAGGGGCGCGAGCCTCCGAAGGATCAGGTGGAGCGGTACGACCGTGCGCTCCAGAGCGTCCAGGCGAATCCGGTGTATCAGCAGGTCGTAGCCGCGCAGGCAAATTTCGAGAAGCTCATGTCCAAGGTGAACGCGCGGATCTACGAGGGTATGAAACAGGGGGCAGCGAGCCCCATCATCACGTTGGGCTGATGGGTACGGGAGCGGGGGGAGGCGTCTTCATCGTCGTGGAGGGCCCGGAAGGGGCGGGGAAGTCCACGCTGGTGCGCTGGCTCGCGGCGCGGCTCGTCGCCGAGGGACTCCAGGTGACGGCGGTACGGCAGCCGGGCGGCACGCCCGTGGCGGAGGCGGCGCGCAAGGTAGCGCTCAAGTTTCCCCACGAGATGTCGCCGGTCGCGGAGCTGTTCCTGTTTCTCGCGGCCCGGGCCGACCTGGTGCAGCGGGTCATCCGGCCCGCGCTCGAGGCCGGGCAGGTGGTGGTGGCGGACCGATTCGACCTCTCCACCCTCGCCTACCAGGTGGCGGGGGGCGGATTACCGGCCGAGGACGTCGCGCATGCCATCCGGCTCGCCACCGGCGGTCTGGTCCCGGACGTCATGCTCGTGCTCGATGTGCCGGTCGATGTGGGGCGGGCCCGGCAACGGGCCGCGCGCAAGGTCCAGGACCGGTTCGAGCGTCAGGACGACGCGTTTCACCGCCGCGTGCTCGAAGCGTACCGCCGCGCTGCGGGGCCGGGCGTAGTGCACGTCGATGCGACACAGTCAAAGAAGGCCGTGCAGGACGCCGCCTGGCGCGAGGTCATGGCGGTGACCGCACCCTCAACACGAGGCGTCTCATGAAGCTCCGGAATATCGTGATCGTCACCGCAGCGGCCGGCTTGGCGCTCGCCACCGGGGGCTGGCTGCTGCAGCGCGAGACCGAGCCCACGGGATCCGTCTACCAGCAGGCGCGTTTGTTCGAGGACGTGCTCGCTCACGTCGCCGACTTCTACGTGGATTCGCTCGACGAGCGCCGGCTCTACCAGATGGCGATCGACGGCATGCTCGACCAGCTGCACGATCCGTATTCCGTATTCCTGAAGCGAGATGACTTCCGGGCGCTGAACGAGGCGACGACCGGCAACTACGGCGGCCTGGGCATCCAGATCGACGTGCGGGACGGATGGATCACCGTCGTGGCGCCGCTCCCCGACACTCCCGCGGAGCGGGCGGGAATCCAGTCGGGCGATCAGATCACCGCCCTCGACGGGCGCTCGACCGAGGGCTGGAAGAACGATCAGGCCGTGAAGCAGCTGCGCGGGGAGCCGGGCAGCACGGTGGAGCTCAAGGTGCGTCGCGTCGGGGTCGACGGGCCGCTCAACTTCAAGCTCACCCGCGCCACGATCCACATCCGCTCCGTCCAGGTCTCGATGATGCTCGACGACAAGGTGGGCTACGTCCTGCTCACGCCCGTGAGCGAAACGTCCGCGCAGGAGCTCACGGACGCTGTGAACGGTCTCGTCCAGAAGGGGATGAAGTCGCTGGTGCTCGACCTGCGGGGCAACCCCGGAGGGTTGCTCGACCAGGGCGTCGCGGTGAGCGAGCTGTTCCTCGATCCGGGGCAGGAAGTCGTGGAAACGCGGGGCCGCGCGCCGACCACGTCCAGAACCTACCGCGACGCGAAGCCGCAGCCGTGGCCGCACCTCCCGGTGGTGGTGCTCACGAACGGGGGCACGGCGAGCGCGGCCGAGATCATCACGGGCGCGCTGCAGGATCACGACCGCGCAGTGGTCGTCGGGACGCCGACGTTCGGGAAGGGGCTGGTGCAGTCGCTGTGGCAGCTCACGCCCGAAACGGCGCTGAAGCTCACGACGGCGCGCTGGTTCACGCCGAGCGGCCGGACCATCCAGCGTAAGAGCAAGAACGAAGAGGACCAGCTGGCGCAGGCCGAGGCCGCGGAGCTCGGGCACGACAGCACGAAGGTCGATTCCTCGCTGGTGTTTCACACCGACCACGGCCGGGTCGTCATGGGCGGCGGCGGTATCCGGCCCGACCTGTTCGTCGCACCCGACACGTTCACGACGCCGGAGCGCGCGTTCGTCAAAGGCTTGGGCAACAAGATCCCGACCTACTGGGACGTGCGCACGGCATACGCGCTCGAGATCAAGACGTCGGGCCGCGTGAAGAGCCCGGACTTCACGGTCACACCGGACATGGCGGACGAGGTCATCCGGCGGCTGCGGGCGCGGAGCATCGCACTGCCGGACAGTGTCGTCGCGGGTGCCCGCAACGTCATCACCCAGGATCTGGGCTACGAGATCGCGCGCTACGTCTTCGGTCGTCCGGCGGAAGTGCGTCGCCAGCGGGAGGAAGACCGCCAGGTGCGGGCCGCGCTCGGGCTGGCGCGCCGCGCCAAGTCGCCCCAGGATCTCCTCGCCCTGGCCGCTGCCCAGACGCCGGCGACCCTGCGGAACTAGGGTGGCCCCCCCCCGGATCGGCCCCGCGTGACCGGCGCCCCTCCCCTGGTCGTGGGGATCATCGGACCCGGGCGCGCCGGTGTCGGGTTGGCGCTCGCGCTCGCGCGGGCGGGGGAGGGGAGACGCTACGACGTCCGCCTCCACGGCCGCACCAAGAAGCCGGTCCCGAAGCCCCTCGCACTCACCGTTGGTCCCGAGAACGAGCCGCCCGCCTGGATCGCCCAGGCGGGCGTCGTCCTTCTCGCCGTGCGGGACGACGCGATCCGGCCCCTGGCGGAAGCGCTGGCCCGCGCCGGAGCGATCGGCGCCGACCAGGTGGTGCTGCACCTCTCCGGCGCCCAGGGCCAGGAGGCGCTCGGCCCCCTGGTCGGATCCCGCGCCGCCCTGGGGTCGCTCCACCCGCTTCAGACCATCTCCAATCCGGAGCACGCGGCCGAGCGGCTGAAGGGCGCCTGGGCGGCGGTCGAAGGGATGCCCCGCGCCGTGCAGGCGGCCGAAGCGTTGGCGCACGATCTCGGCCTGCGACCGTTTCACATCTCGTCCAAGGCCAAGCCGATGTACCACGCGAGCGCCGTGTTCGCCTCCAACTATTTCGTGGTGGTCGAGGCGGTCGCCCAGCGCTTGTTGCGGCATGCCGGGCTCTCGGACACCGAGGCGTGGGAGGCGCTGCGCCCGCTGGTGGAGGGGACGCTCGAGAACCTGATCCGCCAGCAGCCGGTGGCGGCGCTCACCGGCCCCGTGGCGCGGGGCGACGTCGCGACGATCCGCCGCCAGCTCGAGGCGCTGACGCACGACGACGCCGTGCTGTACCGCGCGCTGGGGCGGGCGGCGCTCGAGCTCGCCCAGAAGCGGGGAATGGACGAAGCGACTGCCGCCCAAGTGGCGGTCGCGCTCGCGACCGATCTCCCACCCGTCATGCGTAAGGCGTAGCGCGCTAGCAAACACCATTTAACATTATCAAACTTGACAAAACAGTAGGACAATCGTAGCTTGGGCTTCAAACCCCCCGGGGGCTAGAGGCATGGCCGCGGACCAGCCGATCGCGAGCTACTCCGATTTCCTCAAGGCGCTGCTCAGCGACCGGGACCGGTTCTTCGAGGAGGTCGTCGAGGGCGTCGGCCTCGGCAGCAAGCTGCGCTACGCCCTTGTGACGATCGTTCTTCCTTCCGGGTTCTTCGGGCTCGTCGCCGGGGCCTATTCGGGCCCGGCACAGGCGCTGTCGGCGGGCATCAAGCTGCCGTTTCTGTTCTTCGCCACCTTCGCGGTCTGCTTCCCCGCGTTTTTCGTGGTGCAGGTCCTCGTCGGCTCGCGCCTGCGGCTGCTGCAGGTGGTGGTGCTGGTGTTCGGCGCGCTCGCGCTCACGTCCGTGCTGCTGGCCGCGTTTGTGCCGATCACGGCGTTCTTTCTCATCACCGGCGCCAACTACTACTTCCAACATCTGCTGAACATCGCGATCGCGGGCGTGGCGGGACTGTTCGGCATGTATGCGCTTCATGAGGGGCTCAGCGTCGTCTGCGAGAAGCGCGGGGTCTACCCTCGGAAGGCGCTCACAATCATGCGCGCGTGGGCACTGTTGTTCGCCTTCGTCGGCATCCAGTTGGCATGGAGTCTTCGCCCGTTCCTCGGCGATCGCAATGAGCCGTTCCGCGTGTTCGGGAGCTACCAGGGCAACTTTTACGCCGCGATCATTTATGCGGTGAACAAGCTGCTGCAGGGAGAGGAGAAGCCGGCGGTGCCAGCGGGCAAGCAAGACACGATTCCGCGCTTTCGCGGCTTCGTCATCCCGCCGATCGACACGGTCGCCGACTCCACGCATCGACGCAAACGCCCATGACCCGGGATGGTGACAACGCGCGCGGACCGTCTCGCGACAACGAGATTCTGACGATCGAGGAGGTCGCGGCCTATCTGCGCCTCACCCCGCAGACCATCTACAAGTGGGCACAGGAGAAGCGGATTCCGGCGGCGAAGCTGGGGAAGGAGTGGCGTTTTCGCAAGAGTATCGTCGATCGTTGGTTGGACGAGCAGATCCTGCGGAATCAATCCGCGTCCGGCCCATGAGGTCTTCGATCTGTTTGAAGACGTCGCTGGCCTACTGATCGACCACCCGCACTCCGGCGGGGGGCGAAAACGTGAGCTCGCGCCCGGGCACCCCGCGGTTCACGCGGATGTTTCGCAGGATGACGGTGCGCTCCTGGCCGGCGCTCTCCACGATGTCGACACGGTGCACCTGGGCGTCCTCCCGACCCACCCAGATCGTCGCTTCGCTATAGGGCTGGTCGTGTCCCTTCGGCACGAGCCTGATGATGTCGGCAAGCCCCGCCCCGTCCGGGAGCGAGTCGGCCCGGACGTACTCGGCGGTGTAGCGCTCGCGCGGTTGCTCCACGAACTGTCCGATCAGATTGGGGCCGGTGGTGCCGTATTCGGGGATGCGGGAGCGGATCACCTGGCCAGGCGTGGTGCTCGGCGTGTAGAGCCAGAGAAAGCGACCGTCCGCGACGATGCGATCACCCTTGGGCGCAGTGAACCGCATCGCGAACCGGCTGGGGCGCATCTGGTAGAGCCGGCCACGCGTCGTATCGGGCGTGCCGATCATGGGATTCGTGATGATCTGTACGAAGTCGGCGGACAGGCTCGTGATGGTCTGGTAGGTAGCGCTCGCCCGATCGAGAACCGGCCACGGATCGGCGGACTGGTGGACCGGCGGACCGGCGGACAGTAACCCCACGGCGAGAAGCAGTATCGGTCCGCCCGTCCGACCGCCCGCCCGTCCGCCGCCGTTCAAGCGCCCACCGGCGCCGGCTCCGCGACCCGCCGCCCGATCACCTCCGCGATCACGCGGACCTCACGCATCAGCTGGGCGAACTGGTCGGGGAACAGCGTCTGCGCCCCGTCCGACAGCGCCTGCTCGGGATTGGGGTGCACCTCGACCATGATGCCGTCCGCCCCCGCGGCCACGGCGGCGCGGGCCATCGGGATCACCTTGTCGCGAAGCCCCGTGCCGTGCGACGGGTCCGCGATGATCGGCAAGTGCGAGAGCTTGTGCACGACTGGAATGGCGGTGAGGTCGAATACGTTGCGCGTGGCGGTGTCGAACCCGCGAATGCCGCGCTCGCACAGGATCACGTCGTGGTTCCCTTCGGCGAGCACATACTCCGCCGAGAGGAGCAGCTCCTCGATGGTCGCGGCCATCCCGCGCTTCAGGAGCACGGCCTTCTTGGCCCGGCCCGCCGCCTTGAGCAGCGAGGAGTTCTGCATGTTGCGCGCGCCGATCTGGATGATGTCCGCGACCTCGGCCACGTACCCGACGCCTTCGGGATCCATCGCCTCAGTGCAGATGAGGAGGCCGGTTTCCTCGCGCGCCTTGGCCAGCAGCTTGAGCCCCGGCCGGCCCAGCCCCTGGAACGCGTATGGGGAGGTGCGCGGTTTCCAGGCGCCGCCGCGCAGGATCACGGCCCCCGCCTCCTTCACCTGCCGTGCCGCATCGATGATCTGCCGCTCGCTCTCGACCGAGCACGGTCCCGCGATGGCGACGACCTCGGTGCCGCCCACGGCGACGCCGCCGGGAAGCCGCACCACGGTGTTCTCCGCTTTCCACTCCCGGCTCACCTGTTTGTACGGCTTGGTGACGTGGATGACGTCCTGGACGCCGGGGAGGCCCTCCAGCCGCGAGGCGTCGACCCGCCCGTCGTTCCCGACCAGGCCGACGGCGGTGCGCTGCGCCCCCGGCATGGGCCGGGCTTTGTAGCCCATCTCCTCGATCACCGCGATGACACGCCGGACCTCTGCTTCCGTCGCGCCATGGCGCATCACGATCAGCACCGCTACTTCCCTCCGATGGTGAACCGGTCGCCGTCGCGGGCCGCGGTCACCCGCCCGGTGAACCGCGTCCCGGCCGCACGCGCCGGGTCCGAAGTTTCAACCGGCGGATAGAAGTGCGTCAAGACGAGCTGCCGCGCCTTGGCGTCCCGGGCGAGCTCGCCCGCCTGCTCCGGGGTGAGATGGATGTCCATGGCCATCTCTTTGGGGAGCGAGCATTCCGCGAGCAGCAGGTCGGCGCCGGCAGCCCACCGGGCCAGGTCGCTCGAGGGCCCCGTGTCACCCGTGTAGACCAGCCGGCCCTCGGGCGCGGTCAGGGACAGCGCCACGCTCTCGGGGGTGTGGGGCACCGGGAAGGTCTCGAGGCTCACCTCGGCGTCGAGCGGGAACGGCTCGCCGTTCTGCACGTCGAGGATGCCGATCGGGAAGCCGGGGTCGAGCAGCCACGCCCCGTATCCCTCGGCGATCTGCTTCACGAGCCGCACCACCCCCCGCGGACCGAGGATCACGAGGGATTCCTGGCGCGGCGGCACAGTGGTGTACTTGAGGGCGTACACCAGCATCGGCAGCTCGCCCCAATGGTCCGGGTGGAAGTGCGAGAGGATCACGTGGGTGACCTGATGCCACGGCAGGCCGAATTGCGCGAGGCGGTGCAGCGCCCCGGCGCCGCAGTCGAGCAGGATCTTGAGGCTCCCCCGACTCACCCAGTGGCACGCCGACGTCCGGGTGGCCGACGGCGCGACCGTCCCGGTGCCCACGGTGACCAGGTCCACTCAGACCGGCTCCATCTGACCGAGTCGTACCCCGACGATGGTCGACACGCCGGGCTCCTGCATGGTGACCCCGTAGACGGCGTCGGCGGCCTGCATGGTGCGCGGGTTGTGGGTGATGACGATGAACTGCGTCAGGTCCTTGAACTCCGCGAGCAGGCGCACGTAGCGGCCCACGTTGGCGTCGTCGAGGGGCGCGTCCACCTCGTCGAGCAGACAGAAGGGACTCGGCTTGGTGAGGAAGATCGCGAACAGGAGCGACACGGCGACGAGCGTGCGCTCGCCGGACGAGAGCAGGTGGATCCGCTGGGTGCGCTTGCCGCGCGGCGCCGCGTGGATCTCGATCTCGCTCTCGAGGGGCTCGTCCTCGTTGGCGAGCCGCACGTCGCATTCGCCGCCGCCGAACAGCGTCTGGAACACCGTGCGGAAGTTCTCCCGCACCTTGCCGAACGAGTCGAGGAACATCGCCTTCGCGGTCTGGTCGATCTCGCGTGCGGCCTGCTGGAGCGACTGCCGCGCGGCCACGAGGTCATCCCGCTGCGTCATCAGGAACTCGAGGCGCTTGACCTCTTCTCCATGCTCGTCCACCGCGAGGGCGTTGACCGGGCCGACGGCGTCGATCGCCGCCCGCAACCGCTCGTCCTCCTGGCGTAGCCACTCGAGGTCGCCGGCGACGGCGGGCGCCTCGGCGAGCAGCCGATCGAGGGGTTTGCGCCATTCCGCCTCCACCCGCGCGACGAGCCCGCGCCGGCGGCCGACGATCTCCGTGCGCTCGAGCTCGAGTTTGTGCTCGTCCGCGCCGCGGGCGTCCAGCGCCTTGCGCGCGTCCTCGAGGGCTGCGTCCGTCCGGGCGACGCGTGCATCCGCCGCCTCGACCTGAACCCCGGCCTCCCCGGCGGCGGCCTCCAGCGCCACGAGCGCGAGGCGGCGCTCCTTGAGCTGGTCCTCCCACTGGGTCCGCTGCGCCGTGAGCGTCGCTGTCTCGTGCTCGAGCGTGCTCATCTCTTCGGCGAGCGTCGCTGACTGGCGGCGCGCTTGCTCGGCCTCGGCGGCGGCGCGGCCGGCTCGTTCGCGCCCGGCGCCGAGCCGCGCGTCGACTTGGGCGGCATCCACCTGCCACCGCACCCGCTGTTCCCGCGCCGCCTCCTGCTGAGCCTCGAGGTCGACCAGCTGCGCGCGCTCTCGGCCCAGCCGCTCGTCGAGGCGGACGCGCTCGACTTCATGTCGCTCGAGGTCCGCGTGCAGCGCCCCGAGCCGGGCCTCCACCTCCGCGAAGCGCGTCGACAACCGCTCGACCTGCGCCGTCGCCTCGGTTGCCTCGCGCTGGGCATGGGTGGCGGCACGCTCGGCGTCGTCCTTCAACGCGCCTGCTTCGAGCTCCTGCTGGCGGGCGCGCTCCGCCGCTGCGAAGGCCGCCTCGGCCGCGGCGAGATCGGCGAGCGTTCGCTCCAGCGTCGTGGCGGCGCTGCCCCGGCGCGTCTCCGCCTCTCGGACCTCCTGCGTGAGCGCTTCGAGCTCGGCGCGCCGCTCGAGGGGACCCCCGGCGGTGGTTCCGGCCAGGAACACCGCACCGTTGGCCCGTCGCAGCGCGCGCCCGGGCCCGCCGTCCAGGACTTCGTTGCCCGCGAGGAGCGCGCGCACCCACGCGGCCGCCGGGCCGTCCACGCGCAGGTCGTCCTTGAGGGGATGCCCGTCCGCCGCGAGGCGCGGTCCGGGCACGCTCGGCAGGAGCACCAGCGGCCCGGGCTGCGCCTGCTCGTGCCAGCGGCGGATCGTTTCGACGGCAGCGGCGTCGCGCACCAGCACCGCGTGCAGCCACTCACCCAAGAGCTGCTCCGCGAGCACCGCGTCGCGCCGGCTGGTGCGCACGAAGTCCGCAAGCGGCCCGATCACCGCGTCGCGGAACTGCGCCCGCTCCTTCAGCAACGCCTGGGCCGCGGGGGCGAGCCCCACACGCTCGCGCTCGAGCTCGGCGAGGGCGTCGCGCCGCGCCGTCACCTGCGCAAGTGCCCCCTCGGCCTGGCGCCGTGCGGCGCGACCGTGCGTCTCTTGCTCTTTGAGCTCGGCCACGCGCCGCCGCGCCTGCTCCAGGCCGGCCGCCGCTTGCCCCGCCGCGCGCGCCAGCGCCGCCGCCTCCTGCGCCCGCGTGCCCACCTGGGCCGTCGCCGCCCACTCGGTCTCCGCGCGCCGGGCACGCTCCTGCGACGCGTCGGCGAGCTGTTGGCCCAGCTCCGCCCGCTCCCGCTCGAGCGCCGCCCGCTCGCCTTCGAGCGCTCGGGAACCCTCCGCCCGCCGCTGCAGGTCCTCCTCGAGCTCGCGCACCGCCGCGCGCTGCGCCAGCAGGCCGTCGCGCCCCTCCTGCTCGAGTGCCGTGCGGCCCGCCAGCTCCTGCCCGACCGACGCGAGGTCGCGCTCCGCCGCCGCGCACTCGGCGGCGGCCGCGGCCCGCTCGCGCTCCGCCTGCACGGCACGCGCGTCTTCCTGCTCCCGCCGCTGCGCCGCCGCGGCGCGCCGCTGGCCGGCATTGCGCAGCCGCTCGGCGGCGAGCGCCAGGTCGCCCTCCAGTCGCCCCGTCTCGAGCTTCGCATCGGCCAGGCGGCGCTCCACTTCGGTGCGACGCGCCTCGGCGGTGTGTCGTGCCTGCACCCCCGTTTCCCGTTCCTGCTCCGCTGCTTCCAGCCGGTTCCGCTCGCCGGGCAGGGCCGCGGCCAGCTGCTCGGCCCGCTGACCCAAGCGGCCCAGCGTCAGATCGAAGTCTTCGAGCTCGCGCCGCACCAGCGTCAGGGCGATGCCGAAACGCTCCTCGATCATCTTGCCGTAGCGCTCCGCCTTGCCGCGCTGGCGCGCCAGGCTCCGCACCTGCGTCTGCACCTCGCTGACCAGGTCTTCGAGCCGGGCGAGATCCGCCGCCGTCTCTTCGAGCCGCCGCTCGGTGCTCGTCTTGCGATCGCGGTACAGCCCGATCCCGGCCGCCTCTTCGAACAGGGCGCGCCGCTCTTCCGCCCTCTCGGAGAGCAGCGCCTCGATCATCCTCGCCTCCATCACCACGGCGGCGTCCGCTCCCAGACCGGTGCCGCGCAGCAGGTCCTGGATGTCTCGCAGCCGCACCGCCGAGCGATTGAGCAGGTACTCGCTCTGCCCCGAGCGGGAGAGCCGGCGCGTGACCAGGACTTCCTGATACGCGATCGGGAGCGTGCCGTCCGAGTTGTCGAATACGAGTGAGACTTCCGCCACGTTCACCGGGCGGCGCCCGGTCGAGCCCTGGAAGATCACGTCTTCCATCTTGCCGCCGCGGAGCAGACGCGGCGACTGCTCGCCCAGGACCCAGCGAACGGCATCGGAGATGTTGGACTTTCCGCAGCCGTTTGGCCCCACGATGGCGGTGACGCCCGCCTCGAACGGCAGCTCGACCGCGCCCGCGAACGACTTGAAGCCCGACAGCTCGAGCCGGGTCAGTCTCATCGAGGGGTCCCCATCCGGGTGACGAGAGTGGCCTGAACGCCGGCTCGCTTGAGCCGCGCGTCGAGGAAGCTCGCCTGCTCGGGCGTCTCGAACGCGCCCGCCAACAAACGCGAACCGGTGCCCCACGGCACCGCCGGAATGCCGCGCGCCCGCAGGCTGCCGACTGCGGGCGCGCGGTCGCTCAGCGAGAAGGAGTACGGAGCGCGCAGCACATCGCCCTGGCCGCGCGCGGCGAGACCGTGCTTCCACATCCCGGCGCGGCCACCCAGGGCGGCGTCGCGCGTCGGGAACGCGCCGGCGAGCACGCGATACCACACCGCGCTGCCGCGGCGATCGTCCAAGGCCACCGGCGTCACGAAGGCGGTGACGCCGTCCGCCGCCAGGCGGTCCGCGAGGGCGAGCGCCTTGTCGAGTCTCGCGTATGCAGCGAGCTGCACGGTCCAGGCGAGCGAATCGACGCGCGGTGCCGGCGCGGCGGCGACCGGTCGCGCCCGCACCGGCGCCGCCGGGACGGGAGCAGGCGCCCGGCGCTGCTCCGCCCCGCGGGCGAGCAGCGCCCAACCGCCGGCCGCGCCCGCTGCCAGCGTCGCGGCCACGACCACCGGGCGGGCCAGCCGATGCGACGGGCGCCGCACCGACGCCGAGATGCGCCCCGGCGGGGGCGCGACCGATCGCGGGTCCGGCGCCGGCGCCGCCGCCGGCGTCCAGCGCTCGCGCACCACGCCCAGCAGCGGGACGCCGCGCTCCATCACCGCCGTGATCCCCTGGCCGATCGACGACTCCGGCTCATAGCCGTCGGGCGACAGCACGATCAATCCGTCCGGGACCGCCGAGAGCCGGGCGAGCGCGCCCGCGGAGAGATACAGGAGCAGCAGGGCGTCCTCGACCCGGAAACCCCCGTGCAGCTTCTTCCAGCGGGGATTCGCGAACAGGTCGCCCGCGTGCGCCGTCACGGTGCCCGCAGCGATGAAGAACACACGGTCGACCTGGTGCGCTGCCTTGGTGAGTGACACATCGTACTCGAACGCATCCACGATCCCCTCGGCGGGCGCGAGGCCGACCGTTTCGTGGAGCGTCGGATGCTCCAGCCACAAATCCACCAGCGCGATCCGCCGGTCGCCGAGCGCAGCGGCCCGGGCGACGTCCCACGCGGCGCCCGCAGCCCACTTCAAATCCCCCGTCGCCGGCACCAGCGCGACGAGCGCTTGTCCGGTGACCAGCGACGGCACCAGCGCGTCGAGGCGCGAGCGTGGCAGCGGGCGAACGGTCACGGCGTGGGCTGGTAGATCCAGAAGGGGCGGCCGAGCTTGCGGCCGATGCCCTCGGCCTGCGCTCGCGTGGGGTAGGGCCCGAGCACCACGCGGTAGCCGTCGTCGGGATTGCGGGGCTGGAGCACGCGCGCGGCGAGCCCCGCGCGGGTGAGCTGTTGCGCCATCTCCGACGACCAGGCCTCGTTCTGGGATGTCGATACCTGCACGTACATCGGTCCCTCGGGTCCCGCCGTATCGGACGCCGCACCCTGGTCGGGCTGTGCACCCGCGTCTCCGAACGCGCCGCGATACGCGCCGCGGGGCCGCCACCCGGTGAGCATCCACAGGTCCGCCCCGCCTCCCTTCACGCGGCCCGTGGCCGCGAGCGAGTCGGGCCGGTACGCCACCACGTCGTCTCCCTGGCGCACGAGCAGCGCGCCGTCCGGGGCAATGTCGGGGAGATCCGTCCGCCACGCACTCGCCAGCGTCCCGACGAGCCGTTTCACCGGGAGGTCCACGACGAATACCGAGTCTCCCGCCGCCGGCTTGGCCAGCAACCAGCGTCCGAGCGGGTCGAGCCGGATGGTTGCCGCGGGCAACGGGAGCGCGATGCCGTCGATCTCCTCGTGGTCGTAGCGGTCGATCGCCGCCAGGCCGGGCTCCGTGCGTCGGGCGACGTAAATGCGATGGCCCGACGGCGAGAACACCAGCGCGCGCGGATGGTCGGCGAGCGGGACGAAGGCGGCCTCGCGACGGCCGAGCGGATCCATGAGGACGATCCCTGAGTCGGCGGCCACGCCAACCAGGTCGCCCCAGCGGGTCGCCGCCACGTCGCTTCCGGCCGGCAGTGGTCGACTGGTGGGCGGTTGATCGGCGGCGGCGGTGATGAGCGCCGGTGGGTCGGCCACGACGAGGCGCTGGTCGGCGGCGCCGAACAGCTGCAGCGGCACGCCTGGCAAGGGCTGCGGCCAGGCGACCCGCACCCGCCGTGCGAGCGTCACGACCCGGCGCTTCGCGTCGACGGTATACAGGGTGCCGTCGGGACCGAGCGTCGCCCGCTCGATACCGCTGGCCACGGTGTCGACGCGGGCGCTGCCGAGATCGAGCGCAAGGACGTCGCTCTTCGGAGTCGTGGCGCTCGTGTCTTTCTTGGCGCGCGGACCCTTTTTCTTCGCGCTCGTGTCCTTCGTGGCGGTGGTGACGTAGAGAAACTCCGCTTCGGTGTCGAGGCCGATCACCCGCGTGACCGGAGGGAGCTTGCCGCGAATCGCGGTGGGGATCTCCACCATGGTGGGCAGGCGATACACCCGGGGCGCACCCCCCTTTGTCGGGATGCGGATGGCGACCCCGGCGGTACGAGCGGCGCCGCCGGCAGCTCGGCTAACCGCTTGTTTGGCAGGCGGTTCCGACGATGATGCGGCAGGCGCCCTGGACCGGCAGCCCCAGAGCGCCAGGCTGGTGACGAGGAGGTAGCGGGTACGCAAATGGCCTCGCCGGACAAGATAGGCAACCGGCGAGGCCATGACAAGTGGTTTAGCGATGCGGAGTTAGAACGTTGGGCCGAGGCTCACCGTCCAGTAGGGATTGTCATGTGGCCGCGAGAGCGGCTTGGTGTAGTCGAACCTTAACACCACGAAGCCGAGGAAGTTCATCCGGATCGAACCGCCCCAGCTGCGCAGCGGGGCCCGGTAGACATCGGCCTGGGCGGCTTGGCTGGCGGAGCGACTCCCCACGATCTTGGAGTTCGAGTCCCACGCGAGCCCCGCATCATAGAAGATGGCGCCCTCGATGGGGGGGAGCCCCACCGGGAGGAAGCCGAGCACCAGGCTGCGGGTGAGCGGGAAGCGCAGCTCGGCGCTCGCCACGGCCAGACGCGAGCCGATGAGCTGGTCAAGCTGAGGGCAGCTGCTCGCCGTGGAGAACTGCACACACTCGTTGTTGATGATGGACCCTGCCGTATAGCCGCGGAGCAGCTCCGTGCTCCCGAGGAATTGCTGGAACAAATCGGCGTCCCGCCCGTAGCGGCCGAAGAACAGGCCCCGCACGGCGAGCGTGAACGGGCGGGCGAAGAAGTAGCGCCGCCAGTCGACCAAGCCCGAGGTGAACTGCCAGGCACCGAAGGTGGGGGAGGCCTCGAGCCGCCAGCGCGAGCCCGCGAACGGTCCCACCCACCCGAACAGCGAGTTGTCGTGGACCAGCGCGAGTTGGGGACCGTAGTAGCTGACGGACGCGCCGCTGATGGTCACCGGGTCCGCGATCGGCGCGGAATTCCCTAACCGGTCCTGGATGAAGTCCTGCTGGAGGACGGCCTGAGTGATGTTCGAGAAATGCGCGCCCATCTCCACGCGAGTAAAGCGACTGAACGGATAGAAGCCTTGCGCGAACACGTCCCTGATTACGAAGCGTTCGATCCGCGGCGTGAGGATGCGGGTGTTGCCGCTCGGGTCGTCGGGGTTCGCGCGGACTTGCGTTGGCAGGTAGTAGTACAGCGGCTGCTGCGAACCGCCGAAGGCCCAGTTGAGGCGGTGTGCCTGGTTGATGTAGGCCGCGAGCACCTGGGCTTCGCTCAGACGGCCGTTCACCGCGCCCGAGAACACCATGGTGTGATTGCCGAGGATGTCCGACAGCGAGATCGCGGTGCCGCCGAAGAAGCCGCGGCCGAAGTTATCCCGCTCGTAGCCGATGGTCGGCCGCGCCACGTAGTCCGGGCTGAACCGGGTGTGATAGGGCTTGAAGGTGAACTCGCTCGTGTCCGGCAGGGCGGGCGACGAGTCGATGAGGGTCTTCACCGATATGGGGGCCGGCGCCGTGCCGCTGTCGGACGTCTGCGGCGTGGTGCCGGAAGCACGGAACCCGGCCGGCGAGCGATACGTCGAGGTGCCGGCGCGGGGCCCCGTGTCGGCGGGCGGGGCCGCCGCCGCCGCGACCGGGGTCGGCCCGCCGAGCGCGCGGCGCCCGGCGGCGAGCAGCGACGTCACCGGGGGCACGGCGGGGGCCTGGTACGGTTTCCGCTTGAGCGAGCGCGGATTGTCCACGGCGTACACGTTGTACTCGTCTTCTTCATAGTAGGCGAAGGCGAGGCGATCGGCCTCGTGCGCCCAGGAGAGGCACGGCGAGTAGGGCGTGATACCGGAGACGCCCGTGTACATGTCGGTGAGCTGGTAAATGTTGGCGTCGCCGAAGTCGTACAGGAAGATGTTGCTGATCCCGCTGCGGTCGGACACGAACGCCAGCGAGCGGCCGTCCGGCGCCCAGGCGGGATTGATGTTCTTCCCCTGGTCCATGTGTCCGAGCACGTCGATGGTGCCCTTGTCGAGGTGGAACAGGGCGATCCGCAGGTTGCCGAACGTGAGCGTGTCGAAGTTGGTCGCGGGGCCGCGGTCGGTGGCGAACGCGATCGTCTTCCCGTCAGGCCCCCAGGACGGTTGCAGGTCGGCGTACTTGTCGTTCGTGAGCCGGTGCAGGTTCGTGCCGTCGGCGCCCACGACGAACAGGTCCGTGACGCCCCCGTCGTATCCGGTGAACACGATCTGCTTCCCGTCGGGCGACCACGACGGCGTGGTGAGCCCGTTCAGCGGGAGGGGGATGCGGCGCACCTCTTCATCCTTCTTCACGTCGAGGATCACGAGATCGTCGCGGTCCTTGTGCTTCGCGGCGATCGCGAAGTAGCGCCCATCGGGCGAGAACGAGCCCGCGGAGTTGATGAAGCGCAGGCTCTCGTAGTTGCTCGACAATGTCGATTTTACCAGGCGCCGAAGGACCTTACCCGTCTCCGCGTCGGCGAGATAGAGGTCGACGAAGAACGAGTTCTTCTCGCTGAAGTACGCAATCTGGCGCCCGTCCGGGGTGAGGGCCGGCGCGAGGTGCAGCGTGCCGTCCGAGCGCTTCTGGGTGAGCAGCGGTTGCGCGATCCGCCGGGCGCGGTAGTGGTCGGCGAGCTGCGGGAGATAGGTCGTCTGCACCGCGTCGCGCCACTGGCTCACGAGGTCGTCGAGCGTGACGCCGAGCGTCCGCTTGAAGCTGCCCTCGATGCCGCCGCCCGACACCGACGCCTGGAGGATCTGCCCGATCGCTTCGTCGCCCCATTTCTCCCCGATAAAGGCCCACATCGCGTGCCCGAAGTAGTAGGGGAACACTTGCTCGTAGGTCAGCTGCTGCAGGGTCGGCAGGTGGCCTTCCAGCGAGGCGTCCCGCAGCCACATGGCGGTGTGGTTGTCGATCGGCCCCAGCGAGAGGTATTCCGCCATTCCCTCCATGAACCAGAGCGGTGGGTTGACGTTCACCAACGTTTGGACGCCACCAATGCGGCCGCGGCTGTACACGTCGAACTGGAACTGATGCACCATTTCATGCCCCATCACATGCTCGAAGTCCGCGTAGGACCCGGTGAAGGGAATGACCATCCGGTGCTTGAACGGGTCCGTGAACGCGACCACGCCTTCCGGCACCTCCTCCCCCCCGCTGGTGTTCGTCTGCTGGAAGTCCGATGAGGACGCGTACAAGATAATCGGCTTCCGGCCCTGGAACTGGTGGTGCAGGATGCGGGACAGGCGGGCATACCACCGCTCGGCCATCCGCGCGGCGTCCAACGCCGCCGTGCGCTCGGCTGGATAGTAGTAAAGCTCGAAGTGCTCGGTTTGGATGATCCGGAAATCGAAGGCCTGGTACTGGACTTTGTTCTGCCCGAAGTACTGCGCCGCGAGCGGCGCCACGCCCAATAGCGCGAGCGCCGCCGCGATCCCGCCGATCCGTCGCATGACCGTCATCCTTTCGAGCCGCTGTCCGGGGCGCCCGCCGCCAGCACGGGGGCATCGCCCCACAGGCGCTCGAGCTGGTAGAACTCCCGCAATTCCGGATGAAAGACGTGCACCACGAAATCCACGTAGTCCAACAACACCCATCGACCCTGTGTGAGCCCCTCGACATGATGCGGCACGACGCCGCGCGGCGCCAGCGCTTCCATCAGGTGCTCCGCCATGCCCCGCACGTGGGCGTCCGACGTTCCCGACACAATGACGAAGTAGTCGGCCGCGGCCGTCAGACCCCGCAGATCGAGCACCATCGGGTCCAACGCCTTGCGGTCGGCGAGCGCGGCCGTCACCAGTCGGAGGGCTGCCAACGCGTCCCCCCCCTCCGCCGCACGCCCCGCCGGGCGCCCGCTCCGTCTGCTAGTCATAGCGCGCCTGTCACCGGTTTGTTCCGTCCTCCTGCGGCCGCTATTCCTTCACCACGCTCACCTGGATCTCGGGCCGCACGTCCGGATGCAGCTTGATCCCGACGCGGAACTCGCCTAACTCCCGGATCGGCTCGGGGAGGTCCACCCGGCGCTTGTCGACGCGAAGCCCGAGTTCTTCGAGCTTGCGCTGAACGTCGCTCGCGGTGACCGAGCCGAACAGCTTGTCTTCGTCACCCACTTTCACCGTGAAGGTGAGATGGACCTCCGCGATGCGGGTCGCCTCGGTTTCGGCGGCGCTCTTCTCCGCCGCGCGCTGCTTGGCGATGCGCGCCGCTTCGTAGGCGATCTTCTTCTTGTTGGCGTCGGTCGCCGGGTAGGCGAGGCCCTTCGGCAGGAGGTAATTGCGCGCGTAGCCGTCCTTTACCTTGACCACGTCGCCCGCCGTGCCAAGATGCTGCACCTCTTCTCGCAGGATGACTTCCATAGTCCGTCGTTCCTCTCAATGGTTCAACCCGGCCGCGGAGAGCGGCGTGCGCGCGATCACGGCGTGGCCGCGCCAGGCCAGCGCCAGTCCCACCAGGCTCTCGACCACGAGCCAGAGCGGCC
>Ga0209237_1000305_pt1 | contig 26875 bp, 23 predicted proteins | sample GraSoi013_1_40cm_2_FD_185820 | JGI IMG/M metagenome (GOLD analysis project Ga0209237, IMG submission 185820) | Grasslands soil microbial communities from the Angelo Coastal Reserve, California, USA - Sample 10_02_2013_1_40cm (SPAdes) (version 2) | ecosystem: Environmental > Terrestrial > Soil >...
GGCTCGTACAGCACACAGGCGTTAAAGATCGCGCTAGAACACGCAAGAAAACAGGGCGCGGAGGTACGCCTGCTAGAGATTGCCAACATGCCGCTCTATGACCCAAATGCGCCCGCGTCAAAGGAAGTGGAGCTAGTAGCTAAGGCTGTATCTTGGGCTGATGCATTCATCATTGCGTCGCCAGACTACCACGGCTCGATGTCAGGCGCTCTCAAGAACTTTCTTGACCACTTTTACGAAGAGTTTGCAGGCAAGATCTTTGGCTTCATAGTCGCATCCCATGAGAAGGGGTTGACGGTGATGGACCAGATGAGGACTGCAGTCCGGCAGTGCTACGGCTGGAGCCTGCCCTACGGCGTCTCGGTAAACGGCCCACAAGACTTCACAGGCGGCGAATTGGTGAACGCAAGGCTTTCAAAGCGCATGCAAATGATGGCGCGGGACTTGGTGGTTTACGGCAGACTTCTTAATAGCCAGTTTTTACGCGACCTAGGCTCGAGCGAGCAGGACACATTTGCAGCACACTATAGGCCGTGAGTGTGACCGGGTTTTGCAATAGCCGGTCAATTTACGAAGCGATGTCCAATATAGTGGCATGATACCTCTTCCGGCAGACGTACTTGTTAATGCTGTGGACAAGGTGAGCAAGAGCGTCGTCAACATTGCGAGCGTAAGGATGCTACAGGATCAGCTGTTCAGAGTCTTCCCCGTCGAGGGCGTGGGCTCTGGCGTGGTCATTGACGAAAAGGGTTACATCCTTACTAACAACCACGTTATCGATGATGCAGAGAGACTCAAGGTGACGCTCACGGACGGCAGGGTTATGAGAGGCAGGGTCGCCGGAAGTGACGACGTGACCGATCTTGCAGTGATAAAGGTGGAGTCCGAGCAGCCGCTACCAGCTGCAGAACTAGGCAACTCGGACGACTTGAAGGCAGGTCAGATCGTTATGGCCATTGGCAACCCGTTTGGGCTAACAGGCGGGCCTGCAGTTACTGCTGGAATCATTAGCTCTTTAAATCGAAGCTTACAGGCAAGGAGCGGCGTGCTGGAACTGATACAGACGGATGCCGCCATCAATCCCGGCAACTCGGGCGGACCGCTTGTGAACACGGAAGGCAAGGTTGTTGCAATAAACACAGCCAACATGCCGTACGCGCAGGGAATAGGGTTTGCGGTTCCGATCAATATCGCCAAGTCAATACTTAAAGAGTTGATAGAAAAAGGCCGGGTAACAAGGCCCTGGATTGGAGTTGCATCATTGAAGGTTACTCCGCAACTTGCGCGCCATTACGGATTGCATGAAAGCGAAGGTGCGCTCATTGCAAAGGTCGAACCTTACAGCCCAGCAGACGACGCCGGCTTGAGAAAGGGCGACATCATTGAAGGAATAGACGGTAATAGAATAGAGGATCCGTCGCAGATCGCGTCGCATGTACGCAAAAAGCAGGTAAATGACCAGCTAATGTTGACTGTCAACCGCTACGGTCGCCAGCTCCAGGTCCCCATACAGGTGGATGAGCGTCCATGATTGTTTACAACAACACTTTTGAGTGTGGGCTGTGATGACAACCCTAGTGTCAGACTATGATTCGATGGACGACCTGATAAAAGAGATTGAAAAGGGAGAGACAAGTATTGTAATTACCAAGGACGTAAGGAAGTTCCGCAAGCCTGTGACGGTCATATCGGGCCTGCAGAACAGCCAGAATGCCAGGGACATAACCAGGCAGCTAAAGACCCGAATTGGCACGGGAGGCACGTTCAAGGATGGCCAGATTATCTTGCAGGGCGATCATAGGGAAACTATTAAGACACTATTAGTCAAGATGGGCTTTAAGGAAAAGTCAATTGAGGTGTACTAGTAACATTTTGTTTACCTACTCACCAGATGGTTACTTTATAACTTATATTTCGCGGGGCGTATTATAGTGGAGGTGGAAAGCGACGTTGCGGAAAAATCACCCCTCAAGGAAGAGGTCAAACAAGAGGAATCTGTAAAGGGAAATGAAGTTATCTCTGGAGGCAAGACAGCACAGATACTCATTGAGGAGGAAACTCTTTCTCCAGCTGATTTTCACAACAATGACAACAAGATCCTTGCTGTTTTGAATGAAGCAGGATCGAACTATTCGTTCAAGGGCCTGATGCGCAAGCTCAACCTACACCAGCAGAGTTTATCGAGGGCGCTGCACAGGCTTGAAGAAATGGGATTTGTGGAGAAGTCTCCGCTAGGATATAAGCTCAGTAAGAACGGGGAGTCTACAATTCCAAGAACCGACTTGCACAGGCCAAAGGGTAGGGAATACATGCAATTATTACAAACATACATCCCACTCAACATTAGAGCCGTTCAAGTTGTCCGACAGCTGGTCGGAAGGTGGTTTAAGAACCTCCGGTGGCTTGGCATGATAGAAAGCGGCACCGGCTACACCCTCCAGTGGACAAGCGATGACGGCTCGTTCGAGATCAATTTGCGGTTGATCGCAGACTACATCATCATCGAGACCAACGCGTCGACTGAAAAGGAGAAGGTGGAGGCGATGGTAGGATCGTACGCAATCTACGAACAGATTACAAAGGTGATGCATAGCGAGCTTGGCGCATTTGCGGACAGACAGCTCTTTGCCTCTAGCCTTACCAATAATTAGCTCTGACAAACGAAGCGGTTCAAAACTAGTCTTACACTAGATGCATGAAAGATAGCCTAGCTTCTACCAATTTAGTTTGTCGCGGTGTTTCTCAACATAATGCTGTTTAAGATTCGTCATTGTTTCAAATCCCGCCCCACAAAAGTCGCATTCGTATTCAGCAGCCTTAGTCATTGAAGGCGAAGATATCTGCTGTTATATAACCTAGCTGAAAAAGATAGCTTTAGAAGGTTGTCTAGCGCGTGATTAGGGGTAAGACCTTGGAACACTGTGTATGTGGACATGATAGACGGCAGCATGGATCAAACCTTGAGTGTAGAAACTGTGACTGTCTGAAGTACAAGGCCGTCGGAGACAAAAGAAAAGACAAATGAGCGATAGCTGCAAAAATAGCTAATTACGCACTTTCTGTGGCGCGATACCTAAGTTTTAGTTTTTCTTGCGGAGTGAGAAAAGTCTACCCGAATTTTGTATTAGACTTTGAATACCAAAGTCATATCTATCATTATTGCGTAGTTTAACAATCAGCGAAATACCTGCGAACAGACGAAATCGTTTTTTTCGTACCAATGGTGATTGTGTAAACTGGATCGATAAAGCATATTATAGATTGATACGTTGCGCGGAAAGCACGATAAATGAAAACACTGAAAGATATAAACAAGCAATACTGGCCACGATAGAATATGAAGCCATTTTGGCGAAAAGAGAATTAGAGGCTGGCAACCAGACTGCGTTTAAGCATCACGAAATAATGGCAGAAGTATATCTATCATTACTCCAAAAACTCGACCAATAACAAAACTATCAAACAAGCATTCCATCTTAAACATCGCATTCCTGCGTAAGAGATCTCTAGAAGCAATGGAATGCACAGCGTGGTATCGCGGCAATGAGGCATGGTCTCGTTATTGCTCTCGAAGAAAATGTAGCCGCCTTGGTATTTTCAGTACTTGTGCGTGACTTTGGAATGAGTGAAGAGGCTCTGGTTTTGTATCGTGAGCATGCTTGGTTATGTCAAGAATTAAGACGGAGTTAGGAAAAGAACTAACTTCTAATCTTTGCGTCACACGGCGGTAGATCCCAATTTATTAGTTAAGTCAATTCTGTTCTTTGGCTTTGTCTTTGCAGTTGTTTTTAGTACTGGATGAGCTAACTCTCTCACCCGCAGCTCCCGACGTTTCCTTTCCCTAAGCCTCGCCTTGTACTTTAGATTTCTCGGCTTTGTTCGCAGTCTGTAGCCGCAGCATGGACACCAGAGTCCATCCCACTTGATGAATATTTCGCATATCTGGCATCTCTTCTGTCCACTGGCGTACCGACCTGAGCCGACTGGCTTTTGAGCCTTGTGACGGATGCATATACCTTTACAAGTCACAATTTTCTACTCCTTGGTTCCTTTCTGGGACGATAGTTCATCTACTATTTAATGATTATAGCTAATTTTTCAGCCGAGCATGTGGACAACGCAGTGATCTAAAGAACATAGCTCGCGTGGTTATTGTCTAACTCATTTTCTGCCACCCAACATCTCCATCCTCTTTCTTAGAATACATCATCTAACATTTCAATAGGAAGGTTTTTGGTCAGAGTTCTGGTCGCACGCGTCTCTGGTTCAATGCTTAATTAGAGGAAGGACCATTCCGATCGTTTACACCAAACCTTGAATCCATGTTTGAACTGTTTTAATAAGATAAGCAATCGTGAGCAGATAGAGGAAGCCTAGTAGGCCTTCTTGACGTAATCGTAAATGGGCTTTCCTTCTGACTTGTGCCTCGATCCGTTTACCTGATTGCGGTCGACTAGGACATTCTTGCCCTTGACTTGTGTACAACTTGATCTTTTATGCGCCGCAATTTATTGGGTTAACATTCGTCCGTACTGAACAGCATAGTCACTGAGAGTTTAGAGTTCTCATTATGAGTTTTTTTGTGTTACATGCTTCAGATGTGACTAAGGAGGAGCAAAATCTTGTCAATCCAGTATACTACACACAAGTCGATAAGAACCAAAGAAACATCTTTTAAGCCATGGCTCTGGGTTCGAAAATCCTAGCAGCCCTTGTCGCACTGATAGGAACAATATCCTTTCCTTCGTTGCTATTCACAAATCAAGGCTTTAGGACATTCTATTGGAATCTAGTCGGCCAAGATTTCCAATATGCTGCCGTAGGAGCCATAGCCGCGTTCTCATTCATAATAGCTCTTGCAAGCTTGTTGTGGAACAGAAGTTAAGAGCCTCAGTCCAGAATTAGAGCAGAAGAGCAAATATAATTCGATAACAGCACGAAGTTCTTAATGGCCTCGTTTAACGAACCGGGCATTGTCTGAAACTCTTACAGTCGCAAATTCCGAAGACACATCTTGTTTTTCCATTCAAATGATAGTCCTTGTTGTGACCACATTCACAAACATGTCTCGGAAATTTGAATAGCCTTACTAACGTTTCCCCCGTTCGTAAACTATCCCATTCTTTTGGCATATGAATTGCAACAATTAGCGGTTCTATATAGATAAGCATGTAATATTTTTGAAAAACTGTGGTCCGGTCGGGCGCAGCCATCCAAAGACATGAATCTCGAGCGACAAAAGATAACTTTATCTTCGACACTCACCCTCTAGTGTATGATGGCAGACGCAATAATGACCTACGCCATAACCGCAGGAATCTTCGTCTTTCTAACTGCAATCCTGTTCGGCGCTCGTGCCAAGAGATATCGAACAGGATTTAGTCCGGGTGCAGAGGGTGGCCACAAAGAGACAACATAGAGTGAATAAGACTTTCCATTATTTTTTGACATTGCTTGCAGTGTAGCTCCGCCACTTTGGCGGAAGTATGCCAGAAAAATTACTTGGCCTAACAAGGTCTTTTCTTTTTTTGACTTTTAGCTTTGCGGTTTCTTTTCATAAACGTTAAAGTGATTATTGCACGTTTTCTCAAGGTGGATCAATTGACCAGGTTAAGCCGGATAAGGCGGAGGGTCTTTCGCGACAAGACTCTATCACACGACTCATAACCGCCCTGTCGCTCTTGGTAAATGAGGTTGTTGATTTTTGATAATCGTCGTTCTAAAACAAGTATTGTGTTGAAACAACTTAGACAGTTATGCGAGTTCACGGAATGACTGGTATCCTCAACGTGCAACAATTACCTGCGATGGCAAGAATTGTATTCAATAGAAAAACAACAAGTTGCTAAATATGTGACAGTATCTCCTGGTACAGTACAACTAAATGAAAATCCTGTTGATAGAGGACGAAAGAATTCTAGCTGAGCTAATTCGCCTATTTCTTCAGAGCCAAGGGCATACTATCACATTGGCGTCTGACGGCCAAGCAGGAATTGATTCCTATATGCGTAGTCTTGACTCCAATTATCTTTTTGACCTTGTTATCACTGATTATCGCATGCCGAGAAAGGACGGCGGGCAGGTTGTTAGGGAAATATTTTCAGTGAAGCCAGATCAAAAAATCATCCTTAGTACTGCTTTCAGCATAGATTATGTGCACGCGCCAACCGATATTCCTACAGAGATGGTGCACGTTCTGAAAAAGCCATATGATTTTAACGAGCTTGAAACGCTAATTGAAACGCTATTCGAAAAGCAAGTCGCTTGATAGCCCCTTAGTCGGACGGAAGATAAATCTGAAAATAGTGCTTTGCCACAATATTTTCATTAGTTGCTCATCCTGAAGAAATATCTTTTTCCGTTTCTTCTTGTCGGCCTTATGTATATAATCAATAATCTGCTACTTGCTCGCAGTCTTGGGTGACCTTCCGGCCTCTGCGCGTCCCTTTGCTGCGTTGACCACTGATGCATATGATTCGATGAAACTTCTTGCATAGGAGTCTGCTTTCCTTTCTGTCCCTTTGTGGTCGCCGGAACGAGACCTCAAATGGTGATAAAACTCGTGGATAATTACAAAGGGATTATAAAGAATATCCGAGTTCATAGCATAGATCTTGTTTTCCCTTGTAACATAGACGGCGTATGCTGTTCTTCTCTTGCCCTTAACGGTCCCGACCGCAATTCTGGGAGGCTTTAGATTGTAAAAATTGCTCAGTAATTGCAAAGCTTCTTCTGTCTTTTTGTTCAGGATCATGTACACTATTCTTGCCTGCAGCATCGGATCGGGTTCAGCCATTTACAAATAATTATTATTGCATTTCCTGAAGTGTGATATAAATGCGCCGTGGATTGGACTAGCAACGAGCAAGATTTTAGCTCCTGCCAACGACAATAATATTAGCGACACACGCGGCTAGTCGATTATTGTTCTCAAGGATTCTTGTTGCAGTGGACGGCTCAGAGTCTGCAAAAAGGGCATTTGAGAAGTCTGTGTATCTGGCAAAAGAGTGCAATTCAAGGCTAGACATAATTCATGTTGTACTTGATTCCACTTATGGCGGGGATAGTGCTGCGACATTTCAGCTGATTGAAGAGCTTAAACAAAGGGGTAAGAAATTGTTAGAGGAGCGCGCAGTTCAGGCTTCAAGGAGCGGCGTCAAGGTGCAAACACTACTACAACTAGGAGATCATGCTCAAGTAATCATCGATACAGCGAATAAAGGTGATTATGATTTGATTATTATGGGAAGCAGAGGTTTAAGTCCCTTCAAGGAACTACTTCTTGGCAGTGTTTCATTTAAGGTCATTCACCACGCTAGATGTCCGGTAATGGTTGTGAGATAAGATCACTGCTCCTCCATATTTTGGCACATTTTAGATAATGACTTTCCTATTGCACTAACTCACGAAAAGTACGAACTACTTGTTCATGAGACTTAAGTTAAGTCTTCTGGCAAATACGTTTCGGCAAAATGGCATCTAGGGCAAACGATCTTGCAGCGTCTACTCTTTTTGACTGAATCACGGGGATTGTTAAATGGGTCCGTATCAATCACAAGCTTACTACCACAACGCTTGCACTTCACTGAATACGATCTAAACATCCTTCAACTATCAGAAATCACATTCGTCAAATAAACTGTTCCAAACTTTTGGGATACTTGGCCATAATTTCAATAGGATCACGATAAATAATCACCCCATGATCAAACTTGAAAGGTGTGCTCTTGAAGGTCTTGCACTCACAGACGCTATAGCCTTCTAACCTCAGTTGCTATTTGTTCTACGTTCGGCAATGTAGTTTTGATTGCTTGATTATTCTTTTCAACGAATTACTGTGAGCCTTTGCTGGCTTTATGCCGCGCGCCATCTTCATCGAGCCATGAATAAGGATTGGGAGGCATTAAAAGACGACTTGGGGATCGTGTCTGAAGGATAACCATCAAGATTTTAATATCGATAACAGCTCGGCTAATACGGGCGGTCATGGTCTAGTGGTTATGACATGGGCTTCCCAAGCCTATAACCCGGGTCCGAATCCCGGTGACCGCATTTTCATCTACTGTGCCCAGCTTTTCATTTCTCTGAAGTGCTATTTACCGTGCTGCTATTCCCTTCTGTTGCCATTGGTTTTTCGTAATTGATAACCCCACCAGATGCTCCAAGATCAATTGAATTTATCTCATGGTCAATCTGGTCAAGCGAGTTCATCTTTATCATTCCATTGATAGATACCGTGTAGAGTACGCTATCGATGTAAAATGATCTGCTGCCTTGTATTCCGTATTGTGGATAGAAGCCATTGCTATCAGAGGAACTCTTGAAATGCTCTACTGTCCCCTTCAGTGTAAATCCATGCTGCGGGTCTATTCCTAGAACGTAAAAGCCTCTCCAAAAGTTCGGGTATGGCCTAGGAGGCATTATGTCTGGCGCGGTACTTCCAGCACCGCCGCTGCTAGCGTTCGAGCCATCAGATGAGGCTTTACCGTCGCCTTCAGCTGGCAAGGGCACGGGTTCTCCATATTGCGCTATGGTTATTGGCAGCGACAAGATATTCTTGCCTTTGTCAAATAGCAGAGCTTTGTGATCATTGAGTACTTCGGAATCTGTTCCAATGCCACCAATGGTATAGGTATCGATTGCAACAGGGTTTTCTACATTGGAGACATCAAATAATGCAACCTTGACTCCTTGCTGCTGTACCCCGCCGAATTGGTTTTCATTTGTTTCTCTGCCTATTCCAATAATGTGTGTTTGGTCATATGGATGGAGATAGTTTGAAAATCCCGGCAGCTTTAGCTTGCCAAGCACCTTTGGCTGATCTGCGCTAAGATCTATTACAAAGAACGGATCTACCTGCTTGAATGTGACTAGGTACAATCTGTCGCCCATAAAGCGAGCTGAATAGATCTGCTCGTCCGGTGCTATTTGCTCGAGACTTCCAATTGTTTTCAAATTCTGATCGAGGACATAGACATTGTTGTATCTGTAATTGCGATACTGGGAAAAGTATTCAGATGTGGTGGCCACCCTAAACTTGCTCCCGTCTTCGTCCATTGAAAACTGGTTCAAGAGTCTGCCTGGAACCTCGCCCTTCGATATGTAATCTATGGTGCCATTTTTCCCGATGGCTATTTTATGAATTATGGTCTTTTGGGTGTCCCTTTGGATCTGGGCATCATAGTCTGCTAGCGCCTTTGCGATCTTGTCGAACAGTTGCGTCTTTTCACTTTCAGGTAGGTGGTTATAGTAATCTTCGAGTAAACTCGAAGTCTTGTCCCATTTTTGGGAAGGACTCAACGTATCATCGTTGTTGATCGCCTTTACTTCGTTTTGAATACTCTGAGGGAACAGCGGCAAAATCACATTGAAGAATCGGTCCCTGCTATTTGATTGATAATAATTATAGGGCATGTACTTTTGGTACGTGATGTAAAGGTTGTTTTCCGACGCATATATTGTCGAAGACGGATCCATGAGGAATGACTTTGATACGATGGTACTGTTGTCAGTTGCTTGGCCGAAAATGTTGACAGAAGTTACCGTAGTGAAACTATAGCTCTGTTCAGGATTGTCAAAATAGTAAATATCGGGCCTCGCAACAAGTCTTGATGATTCCATTACGTAAGGGACAATTGGACGGTTGTAGTCGTAAAGATCGCTATTAGTGACAAGATATGCATAGTCGCCTATCATCCTAGCATTATTGTAATTACCTGATAACTTGAAATCATGAACAATTTTTGGGTCATGCTTGTCCGATACATCCATCACTACAATGTGTGTCTTTGGAGAGTAGATTGGCTGGGGCACGTAATCATACTGAGGGATTACATAATCCTGAGAATAGTCTTGATAAAATATTACAAGTCTATCTTTATTCAAGAACATATTCTGCAAAGTTTGACCTTGGGGAATGTCGATCCCTGCCTTTATGATTATTGATGCGTTTTCTGCGGGATACGCGTCCAGAATAGTTATTTTGTCGCCGGAAAGAATGTAAACATATTTTCCATCATTCTTTAAAAAGTCAGGCTCGTCAACGTTTGCAACTTGGACATTTGTTGTAGAATACCCCGGTCCGACAGTTGGAGCTACCGCACTTTTATCAGCTTGTGGACTGGCTGCTGATGGTCCAGAACCCAATGTCGCGCCCATGCCAGAAGGTGATTTTTCAAGAAACGATGGTGGAGGTGCGCCGCCCCCATAGAAAGTTCCGGATTCTTGCAAAGCTGATGCTAACCTCTCTCTGGTTACGATCGACTGCCCCAGAAATTTCTGAAGCTCCTCTATTGAGGAGAATTTCTTTAACGTTTGCGTTGAAGCCAAGGCAAATGTGCCTTCACTGTAATTCCCTGATGAAAATATTGTCGGTCCCCCTTGAATAGAAGGCATTAGCGGTGAGGCACCATGAGGTAGAACAAATCCACCCAATGAACTTAAGAAAAATACAAATCCAATCGCCGTCGCTATCCCTCCACCGGCCATCAACACCATGAAACTTCTAGCCATTTCCCTCCAACCCATCCTTCTATCGTTATTATACAACAGCAAGTCATAAGCCTACGTTTTAGAACGCGTTTCAACCAACTTTTGCACTTAGAAATGACGGCATTTGTCTAATAATGACCCCCTCAAACCTAAAATTGCGATATTTTCTTTCTCCAAGGCTATCATGGGACAAGATTGGGAATTAAAATGGAACTGAAGGAGCCTGCCTGAACATAGAGTAATTCAGACTGGAATATTTAAGGAGAGATGCACCATGGGCGCACTCAAAATTTAACCAATTATTAGGCTTAGGCTAGCTTTGCACGACTAAAGAACCTATAGAGTAAAAATAGAGAGTTTGTTATTCTAGCTTGAAGCTCCTGCCTGACCTGAACGCGATAGTTCTTGCTGACGATCTGTCCCGGGCTCCGCGCCTGTTTGCATCGGCGTTTTGCGAAGAGCCGTGTTCGTCAACTATTTCAACGCTCACCTGGTCGCGAAATTTCATTTTTAACATGTGGGCTATTTGCCTTGCCATTGCAATGTTTCCGTCGCCTATCTTTACCAGCTTTTTGCGTGATTCTATGCCGCCTAGCATTGCGGACACCCGATCGATTGCGTCCTGCGGAGAAGACTCAACCGCGCTCACAATTTCTTGGTGCAGGTATGTTGCGGAGATGCCGATCCTGCTTCCCGGGTCTATGCCTATGACAAGCTGGTCGTCTGCCTGGTCGCCGATAATGCTACGCAGGATCTTTGCCTTTGCAATCGCAGGATAATTTTCAAGCTCGGTGTCAAGCATCACTCCTTTCCTATTCACGATACCAGCTTCGTCTCTAGTAGTAATGATGACCTTGGCATTTGATGCTGCGGCTTCCTCTGGCGACAACGAGTCAAATTGTAGCTCCATCAGCTTCAATGCGCAAGTTATGTTGTAGTATGGTCTGCCGTGGACAGTTGCAACTGCAACATTTCGGTGCAGAAGCTCAGTCAGGGGCGCTTCTTCAACAAATAAATCTGGTCAAAAATGGCTTTTAAAGCTTGTGGATTGGACTTTATTGCATTTTAGCCTTGGCTGCTTTTGGAGTGCTTGACGGCGAGATTTCGCCTAAGATCGTCTTAACAATGTTGTCGACTGCCGCCTCAAACGAGGAGTTGATATTCTTTTTCAGTTTGGCAACATTTGCCCTTCCCATCTCTCCTATTTTTTCCGACTCGGCTTCTGCCTCTGCCCTGGCGCCTTCGACTATTTGCTTGGCCTCTTCGTTTGCCATGGCAATTACCTGCTGTTTTAGCTTCTCTACTTCTTCGTTAGATTGGGCCATTAACCGCTTCTTCATTTCTTCGACACGGACATACAGCCCGTCGATGTCGTCTTCAAGCTCTGACAAAGCGGCTACAATAGTTTCAACTGCAGAGTTTGAGGTTGCTCGAGTAACTTCAGCGTGTGTGGTTTTTTCCTTTGCCAAGCCCCTTGAAATGAAAAGTAGAGGGATATTAAAACTAAGTGCTACGTTGTAAGGCTGAGAATTGCCTGAGCCATGTCACCTCTGTTCTGGGTCAGGGCCTGGGTCGCCTTTTCCCTTGACACGTTAGCCTGCTGCATGACAAGCATAATGTCCTCTTCTTTGAATGACGGGACCTCACGCTGCTTTTCTTCTATATCTGACGCAACAACCTGGAAGATGGTGCTGTCCTTGCCCTTCATTTCGATGACCTGCGGCTTTACCAGGTAGAATTCCTTCGTGTCGGTCTTGATTATCACTTCTTCGACATTGCCCATGTCTCTCATCTCGAGGCCCATCTTGTCCAACATGCGCCTCATTTCGCGGTTGCCGCCACGCATCATACATTATCGGTTACTCGGTTCTACCTTTTATTCCTTCTCGAATCTTGACCGCTACCCCCCTGTCGTACTGCTTCATAAGCGCCGTCGGCAAGATTGCGACGCCTACAGCTATCACATTAGTGCTGTCAATGACTGCCACATCAGAGCCCACTTTTATGTTTGATCCACACCAATCTATGTGTCTACAAAAAAGCGACCGACCTTCGCTGACAAATGACACCGCTTCTTGCACAGGCGTGACGCAGTTTTCCCGGAACTGCTTGCTGTTATCAAAAAAGTATTGGGCGCCGGCTATGGTAAGCGCAATGCCGCCGTCCGTGCGGAACGTGCCGGCAAGCCTGTCACCTATGCCAAAGTTCTTTATGCGCCCTGTGCGTCTTGAAAACTCGTACCTCATGTCTTCCGGCAGGGCGTCAGAAACACCTGTGCCAAACAAGGCGTCGATATGCCTACACACCTTCTCCCTGGGATCGATCGGCAACGGATTCAAGTAGAAAATCTGTTTTTTATATGCCACATAAATATAATGGTGGTCACTGCCTATATCTATATAGTCACGGCTAAAGATATATAGAACAACTGGAAAACCTATCTTGAATGGAAAATAACAATAGTGAAGGTAACGGCAACGGGAAAAGCATGTTGCAGGGCGAGGAAACAAGAAAATTACAATACACTGGGGGCTCTTCTTACATTGTGTCTTTACCGAAGAAATGGATTCAGGACCTCGGCCTCAAGCAGGGAGACCATGTCGTCATTTTAAGGCAGGGCAACTCTATGTTACAGATAGCGCCAGCCTCAAAGAGGGTGGCGAAGGAGCAGAGGGAAGCGACGATTGAAGTGAGCAAGGAAAACAATCCGTACTTTATCGCGCGCAAGCTGATCGCACTGTATTTTCTGGGCTTTAACGTCATTACAATTGTGCCAAAGGAAGACAGATTGCTCGTGGAGCAGAGGGAGGTCATCAAGAGCATTGTCCGGCGTGTCCTTATGGGAACGGAAATAATTGCAGACTCGGCCACCGGGATTACGCTACAAGTCCTGATAAACCTGCTTGACTTGTCGGTAGACGCGGCTTTCAAGCGAATGCTGTTGATAGCCAAGTCAATGTACCGCGACACGCTCCTTGCACTCCAAGAAAATAACGTCGAGCTTGCGGGGGAAGTAGTCAAGTCGGATGACGAGGTCGACAGGTTCAGCTTTTACATCGTAAGGCAACTGAAGATAGCGATCAACAATGAGCACCTGCTTAAAGAGATAGGGCTTGAGGAGCCGCGCAACTGTCTTGGCTACAGATTGATAGCCAAATCCGTAGAGCGCGTCGCAGATCATGCAGTAGTTATTTCCAAAGACATAATTGAGAATCCACATCCGCTAAAGAAGGACATTGTGGAAAAGATAGCTAGCATGAGCTACTTTGCCCTTGAAGTACTCGATGATGCCTGCCTGTCGATGTTCAAGCGTGACTACGAAGCAGCTGACAAGGCGATTGAAAAGGCTCGCAAGATAGACGAAATGGAAAAGGCTATACTGCGAGCAGTGTCCAAGCCTCGAGATGTCAACGAGCTTTACAGGATAAAGCTGATTACCGAAAACATCCGCAGAGTAGCCGAATACGCAAGCGACATCGCAGAAATTGTGCTCAACATGACAGTGCAGCGGACGCTGAGAAAGGGCTAAATCGTCATCACATATTTTGAATTCCAATGTCGTATTGCGAGCTTTGCGGGCGTCAGGCTACAGAAAAGAGAATGATTGTGGTCGACGCCACCGTGTTCAACGTTTGCATTGCGTGCTCAAAGCATGGCAAGTCGTACGTGCCAGCTCAGGTGCCAGCCAGAAGGAAAAAGCTACCGCCAATAAAGCAGCAGAAAAAGTTCGGGCTGTCAGACGCAACAATGCTTACCCCGGATTTTGCAGGGCTGATCAGGGAAGCCCGGATGAAGATGCGTCTGACGCATGAGCAGCTCGGCATGAAAATGAACGAGAAGGCGCAATTGCTGAGAAAGCTTGAAACAGGCGCGTTCAAGCCCGATGAGATGTTTGCAAAAAAGTTAGAGCGCTACCTTGGAATCAAGTTGTACGTCAGCCCTGATAATAACGATGAAGAATAAATGACAGCGGATAGAAAGGCCATACTGATAACGTATCCTGTCGATCAGGCTATAAAGGAGGCCGTGTCGCTCGCAGACGCGGCCGGCTACGAAGTCATAGACACTGTAACCCAGAGCCAGATAACAAGGTCAAGGTTTGGCATAGGGCCAGGCAAGGCGGAAGAAGTGAAAGAGCTTGTCCAAGAGCTCAGACCGAATGCCATCATATTTGACGAGATGATCAAGCCGACCCAAATGTACAATCTAGCCAGGATGTGCAAGGTGGAAATAGTGGATAGGGAGCGGCTTATTCTGGAGATTTTCGAGCGGCACGCAAGCACCACCGAGTCACAAATCCAGATCAAGCTAGCGCAATTGCGCTACGACATGGCAAGGGCGCGGGAAAAAGTCAGGCTTGCAAGGGCCGGAGAGCAGCCAGGGTTCTACGGCCTTGGCAAGTACGAAGCAGACGTCTATTATCTAGATATCAAGAGGCGGGCTGCGGTGCTGAAGAAAAAACTGAAAAATGAGGAGACGAGGCGTCAGTTGCACAGGAATCAACGGGCAAGGGCGGGTCTTCCCACTATTTCGCTAGCAGGGTACACGTCTGCAGGCAAGACCACGCTGTTCAACACGCTTACAGGTGAGACCAAGTCCACAGATAAACGCGTCTTTACTACACTATCCACGTTTACCCGCGCAATCGACCTGAAGGACAATAAGGTTCTGCTCAGCGACACGGTCGGCTTTATCAACAAGCTGCCGGCGTACATGATCGACGCGTTCAAATCAACGCTTGACGAACTCACATACTCGAGCCTCGTGCTCCTTGTGCTTGACGTCAGCGATCCCATCGATGAGATTGCGAGAAAGTTCGATAGCTCGCTTGACGTCATAAACAAGTTCAAGGTGCCAGAATCGAAAATAGTCTATGTCCTTAACAAGGTCGACTTGACAACGTCGGAGGACGCGTTTGACAAGGCCGGTCACCTTAACGTCCTAGACAGCAAGCGCGTGCTCCCGATTTCGGCAAAGAGGGGCCACAACGTTGACCAGCTGAAGAACTTGGTGAGATCAATGCTGTTTGGAACTGAAAAAGGAAGGGACTCCAAAATAAAGGAGTGTTTGGAAGAAGAGCAAACATGAAAGTTTCGGTGTTAAGGATCGGTCACAGGCTTGTGCGCGACGACAGGGTGACTACGCATGCCGCGCTTGTGGCGCGGGTGTTTGGTGCGGACAGGATATACATGACAGGCATCGACCAGTCAGTCAGCGACACGGTTTCAGGCGTCGTAAAAAGGTGGGGCGGCGAATTCGAAGTCGAAGTTATACAGGATTGGAAGGCCCTTGTCAAAGCCTGGAAAAAAGAGGGTGCCAAGGTGGCACACCTCACAATGTACGGCATCAACATCGACAACAGTATTGATCGGTTACGTAAGGAAAGCAAAGTTCTGGTCATTATTGGCGCGGAAAAAGTTCCACGGGAAGCGTACAATCTTGCCGACTATAACATAGCGATTGGCAACCAGCCCCACTCTGAAATTGCCGCTCTTGCAATTTTTCTTGACAGGATGTTCAAGGGAAAGCAGCTGAAGAAAGAACTTTCCGGCGGTAGGCTGAAAATAGTGCCGACTGAAAGAGGCAAGCAAGTCCAAGAAAACAAGTAATCTTTTTAATTGCGTCATACCAGCTGCAAGGCAGTGATGACACTAACCTGCGCCGATCGCCTATTCAGCGAGATGAGGAAATGCACCTCGACTGAGACACACTATTAGTGTGTCTTTTTGGTGCACATCACTTCTTCTCACAGCACTCTACATGCCTTCCCACAAAATATGATCAGCCGGTGGCAGTCGTCGGCAACAGCCTTCCAGGTGAACCCTTAGGGCCTTCAATAAATCTTCAAGTTTGCTTTGTCAATGCCGCTATTGCTTTTGCAGCCTCTGACTTTGCAAAAAGAAGCTTGGCCGCGTCTTCTTTTCGCTTTTTTTCAGGGTTCAATTCCAGAATATTCAGGTGCCCGTTTACCATAAACTCGATGTGAAAGGACTTCTTCTCCATGCTCGCGTTCCGTATTCCAAATCTCTTGTCAACGAGGCTGTCTTCGCTATTCGGGTCAAGTGACGTCAGCCTGACTACCGCGGCTACAAATGAATCGAGTAATGCGAAAAGCGGATCTGGATTGCCCTCCTTTTCCTTTGGCATCCCCCATTTTACCTTGCTCTTTGTGGCCGATGCGAGGTTGTCAAACTTCTTTACAAAGTCGCCAAACACCGACTCCATTGTGACGTCCACCACGTGATCCTTCGACCTGACAAACTGCGATGTCACCTTCTGGTCTGTGAACTCCATCCCGTGGTATTTGGCATACAGAAGCGGCTGGCCGTATTTCACGACATAGGCGTCACAGCCATCGATCTGGGAAACCAGACGTAGGAAATAGTTTGCAGAGGCCGGAATTTTGACCGTCGCGTTCATTTTGGAGATTATCATGAGCTTGACAAGGTCTCTGACAAAGTCGTCGGCATAACGGGGAAACTCCTCAAAGTCATAGCGCACTTCCTCCACGACCAAGGCTAACGTGCTACCTGCAACGTCAGGATTTAATAATTTTCGCACTATCTGCCGGACCTGACCTGTCAACACCGCGAGTTAGTTGCAAATATTAGTCGTCCTCCCAAAAGTTCGCTTGTTGACAGGGGGGTTTGCTATTGGAAGGCCGGACGAGATAAAGGGCGAGGCAATAACGCTATTCGTCGTAGTCAAGGACGGCCTCGCGGCTGATTATAACTTGACAGATGAGATAGTCAAGATTGCTGGTGAGAGCATTCAAAGCCAAGACCTTTCTATAATTGAGAACCCCTGGTCCGCTTGATGCCATCTAACGGAAGATCGTGTAGCCCAACAAAATGTATGTTCCGTTGATTACATGCAACAACCCATTATAATGAACGGTAAACAAATCGTGAAGGGCCCTTAGAGGGACATTGAATGATTACGATAAGGAAAAAATTAATTGGAACATTTCTTGTAATCTCTCTATTTGTTGGAATAATGGTTGTCGCAGTTTACAATGCCGGCAGAAATGTAGCCGATTCTTTTCATGAGCTCAACGACAAATCGGTGTCCCGAATTAACGCGCTCCATCAGATGAAAATCGACTCGCTTGTTATCTATTCACGGGCGGTAGAATCTACAGTAGAGGATAATCAAAAAGAGATACCTGAGTACGTTCAAGATATCAGAAAGGCGGAGGATGATTTTGCCGGTGCGTATGATACATACAGTCAAGCTCTGACAAATGGTGATTCTGTTGGACCAGATCGTTTCATAATGGACAACTGGAATGCCTTTGCCTTAAATTCAGACATGTTAACAGTGCTTGTGCAGGGAGCGACGACTGATAAAAATGAAATACGTGAAATGAGGGAGAAGCTTGAGCAGTCACAGAAAAGATTTGAATCGGTAGTAAACGAGAATCTCAATTCAGAACTTGCACATAACCAGGTGCTCACTACAAGAGTCGACGACATGGAGAGGTCATTATTTGCTCTTATCCTGGCAGTACTTGCCTCATCAGTGATGTTCGCAACCGGCCTAGGGTCGCTAGTCTCCTACAGGATATCAAAGCCGTTAATGCAGCTAAAGAGTTCTGTTATGGAGCTGGCAAACGGCAACTACGAAGCTAGAATCATGAAAGTATCAAATGACGAATTTGGCGACCTAGCAGCTAATTTTGAAAAGATGAAGGATGAATTAAGAGAGAAGGACAAGATGCAGAATGAATTCATCATGGTGGCTTCGCATGAGCTCAGGACGCCGATCCAGCCGATCCTGGGGTTTGCTGAGCTTGCATTAAAAGGGAAGATTGCAACCCCGCACGCGCTGCAAAAGATACTGGACGAAGCTAGAAGGCTAAAGCGGCTTGCTGATGATATCCTTGACGTGAGCCAAATAGAGGGCGGCAAGATGATTTGCAAAATGGAAGATATTTACATCAATGACGTGATTGAAGGGGTCATCCAGAGTCTTTCACCTCTAGTCCCTCCAGGTGTGTCCATAACCGCAGATTTATCCCCTGTAGATGGATTTTTAAAAGGTGACACGGAAAGATTGAGGCAGGCATTTTCAAACATATTGGATAATGCCATCAAATTTACCCAAGCTGGCAACATTACTGTGAGCTGTTCAAAGTTGAAAGATTCTGACAAGCTGGAAATCAGAGTCAGCAATGAAGGAAACGGGATTCCTACTGAAATTCTTCCAAGGCTTTTTGGCAAATTTGTTGCAAAGGATATAGACGGCCGGAATAAGCATGGCACAGGTCTAGGCCTGTTCATAACTAAAGCAATAATAGAAGGTCATGACGGAGAGATCAGAGCAGATAACAATGATCGAGGGACTACGTTTACAATAATCCTCCCCGCATTGACGCAAGAGTCGAAAGGCTTAGCCGCGCAATGAGACATAATAAAAGGCATTTGTTGTATGTAGAACAAAAATATCCTTTTAAGATAATGTAAACAAAGTGTATCTGATACCATTAGATAGTGCAACTCGGAAAATCCCAATGTTTCAGCCTAGATAAAATGAAGAAGAATTATGGAAGATGCACGACATAATCACCGATTACTGCGGCAGTTCTGCGTAAACCCTTCGATCGGGTCATGTCCATTCTTCGGATCGCGGTTAACAGAAGATCATTGTAGACTATAATTTTAATACAGTTTTCTTAGAAACGTAACGGTCAGTATGCCGTATGATATACAATCTTGCATTTTTTTCCATACATGCCTATTACCAACTCGTGACAAATCTGAAAGTATAGGGTTGTTGAGATACGATTGGCCAGCGTCTGTAAAGACCGTTGTGGACAAATCTCGTTCAAAACGCGTCGACCGCCGAATCAGAGCATTTATACTTTGGAGTTAAAATATTGTAGCGAATGTGGCAAATATCTAAAGTGTGATAGCCTCCGCTGTCCCTGCTGTAATATGCAACTCAGAACAAGACCAAGAGATGCCAATTGGAAGAGACTTTTTATTCTTCGTAATACGCTGAAATTCTAATGAACATCATGTTCGCGATATCGCTGTTCTTACAGCCCCGCACTGATCAATGATATATGTGTAAAAATCGTCTACACTGATGCCTTTATTAAATTGAATCTAAAGAAGTAACACAATTGAAACCCGCGCCAAGAGGAGAAACTACAACGATACAGTGTCCACAATGCAAGCACGAGATGTCAAGAGTATCTGAGGAGTCAGATTGGTGGTACTGTGATCATTGCGGCAGAGTCTTTACGGAAAGATCATTCTGATCCCTGAACGAACATCCTTTTCAGGTGGTCCACATATCCATGGTCTCTTGACCAGGATTTGATCAAGAAATGCGGTTTGTTCACGGTACTTAGATGAAATACTAAACACAAAGATCTACAACAGGACATTTGTCTCACTAAAGTCTATTTGCATTGTTTGTCCGGATTCTGCCCATCGCGACAGTGACAACGATTACTACAGACATTGCGATTGCTGCAACGACCGCACCAGGAAACTCTGGAACTACTTGCCTGCCAAATATTTCGATGTCTGATGCATCAGTTGGAATAGAAAAAGTCAACTCTCTATCGGATGATGTAGTTCTGGTTTCTTCATATGTAGTGGGTTTGCTGTCTACCACAACTACATATCTACTGTCAGTGCCGTTTGCCTTGGAATCGATCAAATTTCTTGGAAGAATGATTTTCATATATGCATCTTGTTGTCCACCCGAACCCATGGTTAGCGTAATGTAAATACTCCCGTATTCTGGATAAACTTCAATAACGTCAATAGTCCCGTTGTTAGGAATCACAGCCTTTACATCAAAGCTTTGTCCCCTATAACTTGCCTTAAATGTCTTGAGATTTGCCCCGCCGCCTTCAGTTTGTGCAATTGCGATCGGAAAAACTAAAGACACTATGAGGGTTCCTAAAATTATGAGGACCAATGCGACGCGTGTCGATGTCGAGGCTAACATTTTCGTCACGAGACTATTGTCTACCAGTATGAAAATAAACATATGCTTTCTGGTGTCCAAATTGCGTTACATTTTCCTATAAGAGGAAACATAGAGAATGCTTCTAGGGGTGGACCCCATAGAGTATTTTAATGGATACAACGACGAACAAATATGCTGAATCATGTTAGGAAGAAGTATTCTATCTTTGCATCCGGCATTTTAGCTCTGTTACTGTCGTTTTCAGTGTTTTCTCACGCATATGCGTTGAGTTCGTACTCTTCTGTTTCTTCGATTAATTCGGGTTCATTACTTAGCCAACCTATAAAGTCACAGAATGCTACCAATCTGAATGAGCATGATGATAATAAGGAAGACAAGAATGGCTCGCATTCAAACAATGACAATCAATCTGGAGACAACGGCAAAGGAGACAATTCGAAAGAAAAGAAAGCTCATGGAAAGAAGCTGAAGATTACTGCAAGGCACGATGAGGGTGGAAGCACACAAGTTAACGAAGATGAGGGAGACAACAATAACAACGACAACCATGATGAGAATAATGGCAGTAATACCGGCAATGCGGATAGTCTATTCTTTCCCACTAGTTTCAATCTAAAAGCGAACGGGGGTATCGCTATTGAAAAAGGGCGCGGGAACCAAGATAGCAAACGTTTTGATAATGCATCTCTTGATTTTACTGCATCCGCGGACAGACTAGATGACAATAATGTCATCATAGCATTGAAAGGATCAATAACGTTAGATCAAAATAATAAATTCACGATAACAGACGGTCAAGGTATTATCGTATTCTTCAAGAACCCAAGCAAGGAGTTCTTTAGAGGTATCGTCCACATTGCAGGTAAGGTAGTAAGCATTAGTGATGGCTCTGAAAGAAAGTTCCATTTACGAGCATTCCTGTTGCCTCCTTCTAGCGATGATAAGCAAGGAGTGTGGAGTTTTGTAGTGTCACCTGCCGTGAAATTGGGTCCAGATATTGTTATTTTTAGATTATTCGGACAGTTGACAGACCTCACAGCTGGGGGTTTCGATCACTTTGAAATTTCGTCTATAATGTCGCAAGTCGTAGCTGGTAAACTATTCGACATCACTGTTACCGCGAAGGACTCCAACGGCAAGACTGTAAAATCGTATGACGGAAAAGCACAAATCGCAGACTTGTCGGGAACTGTAATCCCATCAATAACTCCAAACTTCCACGAAGGAGTATTTGTCGGTAAACTAAACATCACGAAAAGTTATGCTTCAGACAAAGTCACGTTCAAAGATGTAGCTTCTGGCAAGACCGCTACCAGCCAGGCATTTAATGTAGTCTCAGACTCTATTGCACAAGTAGTCCTTACACCAGAGGCTATAACAATAACGCCTTCCGCAAATGCTTTATTTACTGCAAAAGGGTTGGATAGATTCGGTAACGAAATTCCATCATCAAGCCTAACCTTAGAATGGTCACTTTCATCATCTAGCTTTGGTTCGATTGCAACAAGTGGCAACAAAGCTAACTTTACAGCTTCAACCATTGCTCCATCAGGAGCCAATGTGACACTTACAGTAAGAATTGATGGAACCACACTACAGGACACATCCAAGATCACTATTGTTCCAACAGTAATTTCACTTGAACACTTTACAATTGACCACATTTCTGGCACCAAGACTGCGGGCGCCCTATTCCAGATCACAGTGAGGGCCGTTAATGTTACAGAGGGCGCTATTTCTAGCTACAGCGGACCAATGAGGCTAACTGATACGACTGGTACTCTTAACATGACAGTAAACAGTGGGTTCTCAAATGGCGTTTGGACCGGAAACGTAAACATTACAAAGGCTGCATCCAATGTCAAGATAACTGCAAAGGACGTTTCGAACTCTGCCAAAACGGGCTCGAGCAACGCATTTGAGGTGGGTGGCGGCACTCTTATTCAGATAGAACTCGCGCCTTCAGAAGTAACGATTAACCCAACCAACAAGACGAACTTTACCGTTAAGACATTTGACAAATTCGGAAACGAAATTACATCCGCTGGCCTGACCTTCCAATGGTCACTATCATCACCAGACTATGGCTCAATATCCACTAGTGGCAGCAATGCTAGCTTTACTGCATCCTCAACATTGATTGTGGCTACAAATGTCACTTTGACTGTGAAATTAGGATCTCTTGAAGATACTTCAAAGATAATGATCAAACCAAAGACTCCAGTCTTGACACTAGACCACTTTGTTGTCGACACGATTCCGATTTCAGAAAAAGCTGGATTGCCCTTCCATGTTTCATTTAAGGCGGTAACATCAACAGGAGCCACTGTAACGACATACTCTGGTCCATTTGACATGAATGACACAACCTCCACGCTCAGCATAGTAACCAATGGAGGATTCCTAAACGGTGTATGGACAGGGACTGTCAAGGTCACGAAACCTGCTATAGGCGTAACTATCACCGTAAAGGATGGCGCGGTACCAACCAAGGTTGGAATCAGTAATTCATTTGAGGTAAAAGCTGGAAATATTGATCGCTTTGATTTTACAATTGATTCTGGTCAAAAGATCGCGGGAGCAGAATTTAGCGTAACCGTTACAGCAAAAGATGCACATGGTAATACAATAAAGGAATACAATGGTACGGTATCTCTGAGCTCAAATGACGGGTCCAGTCCAGCAGGAAATGCTAGCAAGCTTTTGCCAAGCCCATATACCTACAACTCTGTTGATCAAGGTCAACACATATTCAAAGTAACGCTTTACAACGCTAAGAACGGCGTCACAATTACGGCTTCTGACGGTACAAAGACTAGCACTAGCAATTCATTCGATGTAGTTCCATCAACTATTGCAAAGGTTGCAATAACTCCCCACGCTGTGTCTTTGCGCGCTGGAGACAAGCTGACATTCAAGGCGAAAGCATTGGACGTATATGGCAATACAATATCTGGCGCCTCGTTTAGTTGGAGTGTAAGCCCCACCTCTCCGATTGCGATCGGAGTGATTCCTTCCACCTCAGGGCCTGAGGTTGAATTCACCGCGGCTATTGCAATCTTGTTACCATTGACGGGCTCGATAACTGCCACATCAGGCTCTGTGACAGACACTGCCAGCATTACAGTTACACTCTAGGCTAAACGAACATAGTGACAAGTCAGTAAATCCCCTTTAGGCAACAGAAATGCCCGATCAGTGCTATTAGAATCCTTATACACCGTAATCTGCCTGATAATCCGGCTAATAACAAATGGGCTCTATTGCAACTGAATATTATGAATAGAAGTTTGAAGACGACAGAAGTACACCATTTATTCATCTAATCCGGGAAGTAAATGAAATTGCATTTGCAATGAAAAAGAATATCGTAGAGGATGCAAAGATGGAGATAACCTAATCTGACTCAATCTATACTACTTCGCAACAAAATATAACCTGGATCTTGAGTCCAACATGCAATCTGCCGAGACCTAAAAAAACAAATTAACAGACGATTCTGTCTTGTATAACACAGTTCTTCACGCTCTCTTCCAGTTTGGCCCTCCGGATACTCTTCCCGTTGTTATAGCCGCATAGCGGACACGAAATTGTGAGTGGCAAATCATTTCCATCCCTAAAGACCTGCAGGTTATCCATCAAGGCGCCGCAGTTTCCGCAGTAGTATTTCAAAGGTACAAAACTTGTAAGCCTTACATGTAATTAAGGTACTCGGATTCTCCTGCTTGTAAAATGAGAATAATCTATCGCTAGAATATCTAACGTTGTCTCATTTTTCCGATGATAACCCTGTCATCCAAACCGCACTGTAACCTGAACATAATGCTGAGAGATTACATGATAAAATGTCGCAAGAAAATCCGTCAATGTCAGGTGGAATCAATCAGGAAGGAACGACATAAAGTGCACTGCGCAGCCTCTCACAAGATCCAACTAGTTTAGCAATTCCCATTGCTTATGTTCAGAATTCTTAGCGTGCTCCTCGAGGTCCCCTGCAAATAGGAATACTGAATGACATATTTTACATACGTACCAATGCAGTTCAACATGATCTGAAGTCATGAGTTAGCGTCTCTTGTCAGAGATTCGAGCCTATCCGGTCAATAAATTGCAGTATGTAGTACGATTTCACCTATTTCTCATCTCTTAAAGTTCTCGGCACTCCGGTTCGGTTTCGGACATCTGTTATTGGAGTCTCTAGAGTTGTATTCAAAGTATGTCTCGTGTCCTTGCTAACTAGTTTTAGAAGCCACTTATCCACATTTGACAATCGTAGCAAAGACCCGTTTTTCGTTATCTCCAGCAATATTGAAGATATTCTTTACCGCATGAAGTGGTAAGGGCTTTAATTCCTTGACTGGTTAGCGGGCCATTTCTTAAAAAATCGCTGGACAATTACTTAACGCTCAAATACTGTTAAGGTTGCTATAAAAGTAGATGGAATCGCCAGCGACAAGAAAATTTGGGAGCCAGGAGGAAATAATTTACCTTGACTGGAACAACGCCATTGAAATACTTGAAAAAGCTTACAAAACAGGTCTCTTTGTCCTGATAATTGGCCCCAAGGGCACCGGCAAGACTACGCTTGTGAGGAAATTTGCCTTCGAGATGAAAAAGGACCTAGATTCCGTCAACTTTTCCCTCCGGACAAGGGAGTCGCACCTGGTGGGCTCCAGGACCCTTGACAAGGGCGAGATAAGCTTCGTCGAAGGCGTGCTGGTAAAGTCGATGCGCAGCGGGACAATACTGTATCTCGACGAGCTGAACGCCGCTGAAGCAGATGTGCTTCTCAGGCTTGACGAGGCGCTCGACGACAGGCGCCAGCTGGTGCTCAAGGAAGCTGAAGGGCAGATCATAAAAGCTGCCGACGATTGGTTCGTGATAGCCACAATTAATCCATTATCTCATGTTGGCACAAAGGAGCTGCCGCCGCAACTATTGAGCAGGTTCCCGGTCAGGATGAGACTTGAATACCCACCGGAGGAAGTCGAGCTTGACATCGTCCGGCGGCACGTAACCATAGACGAGTCAAAGGTCAAGGACGTCAAGCACGCCATCCAGCTGGCCAAGAACCTGCGCGAAGCGGCTGCTGTAGAAGAATTGTACTACAGCCCATCGCTTCGCGAAACAATAGCCTTTGCCAAGATGCTCAATACTGGACTTTCCGGCCGCCGCGTTGCCGAAGTCGTCTATGCAAACGCGTACGATCAGTGGGGGCAGATCGAGTACCAGAAAGTAATGGACATGATAACGTCGATCTTTGGCGACAAGTAATGGCAGCCACAAAGATTGCCATCTCTATCATGCGAAACGACGTACTCCTTGAAATTGCAACTTTTCTGGCCAGAAGGTGGTCCGGCAACAACAGGGTGGTCATAATTTTGATGCCGGACAAGGTTCCAACGGCCAAACCGGACAAGAACCAGATAACACTTCCTCTACTAAATTACTATCCGGGAACCGACTTTCAGAAATACCGGCAGTGGCGCGTTGCACTTTGGTACGAATCTACGAGGATGAAGCATTCCACAAAGGTGCTGAGCTATGAGCACGCCTTTGGCTTTCTACTCAACACGCTTGAGACAAAGCGTATAGAGATTCTCGGCCTGCGAGAATGGGAAGGGATGGGCAGCGAGCTGGTTTTCAATGAAGGCATTTCTTGGATGTCGCGCCAATTGCTCAACTCAATCTATGGGCGGTACAAGATAGCGGAGGCCTTTTCACAGTACTTCCTGACAGGCTATCTGAAGGGCGAGCTTTTCGGAGGAGAGTTTGACAAGGTGAAAAGGGCAACCGACTATGCAAATGAGATCATAAGAGGGGCCATAGACAACAACTACAGCACCGAATGGGTGGAACAGCACATCCCAAAATTGATCAAGATACTCGAGCTCGACCCACTTGTTTCAATCCCTATTCTGGCGCCAAGGACGAGAATTGGAGCATCGCTCAACCAGAGCGACCTGCTCAAGCAGGTGGAAAAGGTGGTGAGGATGAGGCACAAGAAAGAAAACATGGAGGAAAAGACGAAAGAGATCTATGAAGGCCACGACGTGCTACGCGAGTTCGAGACACTTGTCAAGGAAAGCAAAAAGACTGAGAACAAGGGCTACGAATCCCTTGAGGACTTTGGGTTGAGCGTACCAGAAAAGATGGACGTCGATGAGACACAGATCTACGACATCGACCTGATACGGAAAGTTAAGGCTGCCTTTCGGGGCTGGAAGACCGGGTGGGTCGAGCGGCACGATGAAACCGGCGACGAATTTGATGTGGAAAGCTATATCGAGGCGCTACCCAAAAACTTCCTTTCTGATTTCAGATTATCGATCAAGACAAAGGTTGCGATCCTTCTGGACCATTCAAGTAGTATCGCCGATGTTGAGCTGGAATACAAGCAGGCGACGATCGCACTTTGTGAAGGGCTGCATTACTT
>Ga0209237_1000306_pt1 | contig 26847 bp, 27 predicted proteins | sample GraSoi013_1_40cm_2_FD_185820 | JGI IMG/M metagenome (GOLD analysis project Ga0209237, IMG submission 185820) | Grasslands soil microbial communities from the Angelo Coastal Reserve, California, USA - Sample 10_02_2013_1_40cm (SPAdes) (version 2) | ecosystem: Environmental > Terrestrial > Soil >...
GGCAGCGACAGCGTGCTCGAGCTCATCGCGTAGTAGATGATCGGCTGGTCGGCCGGGTTCACCTTCTGGTACGAGGGTGGCACGATCCCGGTGGGAAGCTGACGCAGCGTCTTGGAGATCGCGGCCTGGACGTCCTGTGCGGCGGCGTCGATGTTGCGGTCGAGGGTGAACTGCAGTGTGATGTTGGTGCCCCCGAGGCTGGAGGAGGAGGTCATCTGGTCCACCCCGGCGATCGTCGAGAACTGCTTTTCGAGCGGCGTCGCCACGGCGGACGCCATGGTCTCCGGGCTCGCGCCCGGGAGACTCGCGTTCACCTGGATGGTGGGGAAGTCGACGTTCGGGAGATTGCTCACCGGCAGGAGCCGGTAGGCCATCACGCCGAACATGAGGATGCCGAGCATGACGAGGGTCGTCATGACGGGCCGCCGGATGAACAGCCCGGAGATGTTCATTTATCCCCCTCCATCGCGCGCGCGGGGTCGGCCGAGCCCTTCACCTCGACGGGCGCGCCGTTCACCAGCCGGACCTGGCCGTCCGTCACGACTTCGTCTCCGGGCCGCACGCCCTGGGCGATCACCGTGTAGGCGCCGGCCGGGCGCTCGACCGTGACGGGCTGCGAGCGCGCGGTGCCGTCCTGGTTCAGCACGAACACATACGTCCCTTGTTGGCCGGTCATCACCGCCTGTGCCGGCACGACCAGCGCCTTGTCGTCGATGTACAGCTGCAGCCGGACGCTCAGAAACTCGCCCGGCCACAGAGAGTTGTCCCGGTTCGGGAACTCCCCCTTGAGCAGCACCGTGCCGGTGCTCGTGTCCACGCTGTTGTCGACGAACGTCAGCACGCCTTCGCTGAACAGGGTGTCGGCTTGCGACGGGCTCGCGAACACCGGCAGCTGGTGCTGGCGGTAGCGCTGGATGTCGCCGAGGTGCTTCTGCGGCACGGCGAAGCGCACGAGGATCGGCCGGATCTGGTTGATCACCACCAGCGGATCCGCCGCGTTCGCCCGCACCAGGTTGCCTTCCCGCACCAGCAAACGGCCGGTCCGTCCCGCGATCGGCGCGCGGATCGCCGCCCACTCGAGGTTGAGCTGGGCGCTCGCCACGGCGGCGGAGTCGGCGCGGACGGCGGCCTGGAGCGCTTCGGCGGCGGCCCGCTTCGCGTCGTAGTCCGACTTCGTCACGTAGTCCTGCTTCACCAGCTCCGCGTAACGCTCCGCATCGGCCACGGCACTCTGCGCCTGCGCCTGGTCGCGGGCGAGCATCGCCTTGGCCTGCTCGAGCGTCGCCTGGAAGGGGCGCGGGTCGACCTGAAACAGGAGCTGTCCCGGCGCCACCTCGTCGCCTTCGCGAAAGGCCACGTGCGTGAGGATGCCCGACACCTGCGATTGCACGGACGCCGTCCGGCGCGGCTCCGCCGTGCCGGTGGCGCTGATCTCGTAAGGGACGGGGCGCTGTTCCGCGCGGGCCACGGTCACGGGCGCGCGGGACGGGGCCCCGGCGCCCTTGCGGGAGCAGCCGAGGGCGAGGGGCAGGGCGAGCGCTGCGACGACGGTCGTGACCTTCATCTATTTCTTCGTTCCGGTGTGTCGGACTGGATGTGGAGGGGGCTGCCGCCGTCGAGCCCCAGGATCCCGACATCGTGCGCGAGCTGGGCCAGGGTGGTGTACCACGAAAACCGGGCTTGAATCGCCTGGGCGCGCGCGCTCGCGAGCGCCGCCTGTGCGGTCAGCAGGTCGAGCAGGCTCCCGGCGCCGGCGCGGTAGCGCCCGAGCGCGACCTGCTCGGACTGGGTGGCGCTCGCCAGCAGATCGGCGCTGGTTCGGACCTGTTGTGTGGCGGTGCGGAGCGCGTAGTAGGCGTTGAACACCTGGTACACGACCTGCTGCTCGAACCCGAACGCCCGCCGCTCCGCCGCCTCGGCGGCCGCCGAAGCGGCTTTCACGTCGTAGATCTGCGCCCCTCCGGAAAAGAGCGGGATCGAAAGCGTCAGCGTGGCGTTGTAGCTGTTCCTGAACGCCGTAAAGGCGCTGCGCGTGGTATCGTAGAACGACGTCTCACCCGTGGTGCCGCCGACGCTGAGCGAGGGCAGCGCCTGGGAGCGCGCCACGCTCACGCGGGCGCGCGCGGCCCGTGCACCGGCGCGCAAGGCCGCGAGATCGGGTCGCTCGCTCACCGCGCGCGCGATGAGCGCGTCCACGCTGTCGGTGATCCCGAGCGGGAGGGCCGTGTCGGCCGGGACCTCGATGTCGTAGGGGACGTTGGCCGGCAACCCCATCGAGAGTGCCAGCGCGCCGCGGGTGCTGTGCAACTGGCCCTCGGTGGCCTGGAAGGCGAGCTGCGCCTGCGACAACGCCGTCCTGGCCTGCAGCACGTCGGCGATCGTCGAGAGCCCGACCTTGTGCCGCTGGTTCGCCGCCTCGAGGTTCGTCCGGGCCTCCTCGAGCGTCGTCCCCTGTGCGACGAGCAGGGCCTTGGTTCCCATATACTGGAAATACGCCGCTTCGACGCCGAGCACGACGTCTTGCAGCGTCGCGTTGTGACTCCAATCGGCGGCGAGGAGTGCCTCGCGCGCCTCGCCGATCGCGCCGCTGCGGCCGCCGAAGTCGAACAGCAGCCACGAGAGGTTGAGTGTCGGACCGTAGAAACGCTGCTTCGTCGCCGTTCGACCGCCGGAAGGCACCGTCCTGATGGCGGTCGCGGTGCCGTCGAGGGACAGGGCGGGATAGTATTGCCCCTGCGCCGCGCCGTAGCTGGCGGCCGCGGCCCGGGCGTCCGCCCAGGCGGCGCTCGTGGCCGTATTGTTCCGCAGCGCGATGTCCATGACGTCCGTGAGCTTGAGCTGCGCGATCCGCCCAGCGAGGTCCGGCGGCAGCTCCGGGGGCGGCGCCGCGGGTGCGGCGGCCGCCTGGCGGGGAGGGGGAGGGGGGGGCGTCCAGAACACGTTCGGGGCGGGCGCCGTGCCTGCGACGCCGCGCACACCCGGCGTCCCGCAGCCGAGCAGCACGGCCGCTGCGGCGACGCCGAGGGTTACAGGCCGCAACGTGTGAGCGGCCGCGACCCTGCGGGCCGGGACGTCTGGCGGACGAGTCGCGAACCGAACGAGCATTGTACTCTGCACGAAAAGGGGTTTGGGCGGGGCCGCGGTTCCCATTATACGCATATCCGGCGCCGCTCGTGGACCATACGCTGCCGGGAGGGGAGGCGCCATGTCGGACGGGTCACGCGTGCGGCTCGACCGGTGGCTGTGGGCCGCGCGTTTCTTCAAGACTCGCGCGCTCGCGGCCGCGGCCATCGGTGGCGGCAAGGTGGAGGTGGACGGCGCGCGGGCGAAGCGCGCGAAGCTGCTCGTCGTCGGCGACCGGCTGCGGATCCGCCGCGGCCCGTTCGAGTACCGCGTGGTGGTGCGCGCCCTGTCGGAGCAACGCGGCCCTCCGGCGGCGGCGGCGGCGCTCTACGTGGAGGACGCCGAGGGAAAACGGCTGCGCGAGCGACTCGCCGAGCAGCTGCGGGTGGCCCCGTCGCTCCGGTACGAGGGGAAGGGCCGGCCGACCAAGAAGGAGCGGAGAGAGATCGAGAAGCTGAGGGGAGACTGATTCACCGACGGCTGAGGGCTTTCAGCAGTTGTATCTGCCCCGTGTGATACAAATCGTGGGAGGCGATGCCGTACACGTGCTGCGCGTTCGTCCAGGTGGACCGCCACCCCCTGGTGTTGAGCCGTGCCACTGGGAAGCGGACGATGACCGCCCGGAGCAGCCGGTGCTGCTCCTTGAGCAGCGCGACGTCGCGCCGCCACGCGGCCGCGTCGGGCTTCGCGGGGAGCGCCGGCCAGTTGCTCCCGGCGCGCGGAAACACGAGCCCGGGATCGCGCGTCAGGCGGCGGCGCACGATGTACTTCCAATAGGCCGTGTGCAGCACGATCTCCCAGATGTTGTGGCGGCGGTGGCCCGGGCGCCACAACGCCTCGCGCGGCGCGAGGCCGCGGACGGACCCCCACAGCGCGGTGCCGTGCCACGCCTTGCGATCGAAGGCCTGGTCGAAGACGTCGAGCAGCAGCGCGATGCGGCGGTCGGTGCTCACCGCGGCCTCCGTGGCAGCCAGCGCGGCACCGTCGCCCGAAAGCGGTCGTACGACTCGCCAAACTTGCGCCGCAGCGCCGGCTCCTCGTACAGCACCACGAACAGATGCGTCACCAGGAAAAACGCCGCCGCGTAGCCGAGCAACACGGGCGCTTCGAGCACAATTGCTTCACCGACGAGCAGCAGCAGCGCGCTGAGATACATGGGATTGCGCACCCAGCGGTACAGGCCGGTCGCGACCAGCTGCTGCGGTGGGATCGAACGGGGCGGGCGTGCCGCGGCCCACCACGGCGAAGTCGCGCAGGCACCGCCCCAGCCCTACGAGTCCAGCCGCGAGCGGCAGTCCCCCGAGAAAGCGCCACGGCCCGAGTGTCCAGTGCGCGGTCCCTGGCCCGGACGCAAGGATGTACGGCACGTACACCAGGACTGAGCCCATGAACAGGATCGCGAACAGCGCGGTCCGGACGATCGCGCCGCTGGGCCGTTCCCCGCCCGTCACGTGAGCTTCCGGGACGTCTCGAGCGTGTCGAGGATCATGATCTTCTGCCAGATCTTGCGCGACAAGCCGGTGGTCAGCGTCTCCACGTCGTTCACGGCATCGAGCAATACGGGATCCTGGGAATCCTGCACGTACAGCGCGGCCACCTTGCTCGTTAGCGAGAGGAGCTCCGAGCAGTAGTCGAGGTACCGGGACAGCTCGAAGCGCGTCATGGTGCCCTGCGCGAGGAATTGATCCGGGTCCTTGGTCAGCTGGTGCATGTCCACGATGTGCGCGATGCTCCGCAGCTCATGGAGCGCGGCCAGCGCCCGGCGGCGCTTGATGCGCGTTTCGACGTTCGCGAGGAACAGGACCGCAAGGCCGAGGAACACGACATTCTGAATGGCCTGGGACGACTGCAGGAAGCCGGCGAACTCCTCCCAGCGTGGCGCGAGTCGCAGGTGGAACAAGGCCTCCAGCGCGACGAAGACGATGATCGCGATCAGCGCCCAGGTGGCGAGGCGGAGCGGGATGTTGGGCCGGCTCAGGTCCGTGACACGCGCCATGGACTCGCTCGCGGCGCTGAGGAGATCACCCGACACGCGCTCGAGCCCCGAGCCCGGGAAGCGCTCCCCGATGCGCTGCCGCAGGCGCTCGAGCGTCTCCACGATGCGGGTCCCATCGAGGCGGCGGTACATCGTCCCTACGGGAGCAATTCCGGCGGGATGGGGTGCCCCGGATCCTCGTCGAACCAGATCGCCGACGCGACCCACCACCGCTTCCCGTCCCAGAAGAGCTGCAGCGCGTTGACGCCGCGCCCTTCGACCGGCCCGTCCGCCGTGCGGCGCTCCTCGTACGTGCTGAACACCTGCACGATGTTCCCGTACGCCCGGGTGACGCGGTGGACTTCCCGCTCGAAGAACCCGTCGTGCACCATCCCGGAGTCGGACCCGTCGACGAACGCTTGGTGATCAAGCACGCGGGCGTAGGGCCCTTGCTTCCCGACCCCCGTTGCCACGAACCGGAGGTCGGGGATGTAGAGCGAGCGGTCGCGCGACCACTGGCGCGGCTGGCCGGCGGGACCGGTGATCACGTCGTAGTACGCCTTGACGATCCCGTCCACCGTGGCCACGTCCGCGGCGCGGGGCGCGACCGCCGGCACGTCCACGTGCCGGCGCACCGGCGCTTGGGCGCCGAGCGCGACGGGAACGAGGAGCGCGACCGGCAGGAAGCGAATCGGGCTGCGTCGAGACATGCAGTCTCCGGGTCGGGGGGAGGGGGAGGAGGGAGGGGGGAGTTGTTCCTAACCTACTGGAGACGGATCGCCACGCCTAGGCCGATCGCGCCGGCTCCCAGCGCCAGGAGGGTCAGGAGCAGCGGCAGGGCGAACCGGAGCCAGTCTTCGTAGCGGACCTGCGCGGCGGCGAGGATCGCCATGAGCGCCCCGTTCGTGGGCGTGAACAGTTCGCACAGTCCGCCTCCGTATTGATAGGCGAGGACCGTGACCTGGCGCGACAGCCCGAGCAGGTCCGCGAGGGGCACGAGAATCGGCAGCGTGAGGACGGCGTGACCGCTGGGACTCGGCACCGGTACGTGCACCAGGCCGTGCAGCACCATCATCCCCAGCGCGGCGAGCGCGAGCGGCAGCTGGGCGACGGGTGTGAACAGCCCGTGCACGATCGTGTCCACGATACGTCCTTCCTCGAGCGTGACGTAGATCGCCCGTGCGAAGCCGATGAGCAGCGCGGCGTAGGCCATCGACCGGAATCCTGCGACGAGCGCGTCCGCCGTGCCGCCGACGCCCAGCCCGCCCACGAGCCCCGCGACCACGCCCATCGCGAAGAACAGCGCTGCCATCTCGTTGAACCCCCAGCCGAGCCGGAGCACGCCGACCACGAGCGCTGCGAACGCGACGAGCACCAGGGCGAGGACCGCGCCGCGACGGCCGTCTAGCGTGCCCGCCGTGAGGCCGGGGGGGCGGGGGGGGCCGGGCTCCGTGGTTGGCGTGGTGCGCGTGCGGGCGGCGTACCGCGTCGTGCCCCAGATCCAGATGCCGAGTGCGGCCGCCAGGAAGGCGATTCGAAACAGCGACCCCGAGAGCAACGGCAGCTGCGCCAGCTGTTGCGCGATTCCTACCTGGAACGGGTTGATCGGGCTGAAGGCGGCGCCCACGGCGGCCGCTCCGAGGCTCATCGCGACCGCGACCACCGGCCGGTAGCCCAGGCGGCGCGCCAGCAGCAGCATCACCGGCACGAGCGCGATGATCTCTTCCTTCATGTTGTCGAGTACGCCGCCCAGCGCGAACGCGAGCGAGGTCGCGGGGATGACGAGCGCCTCGGTGTGTCCCCCTCCCCCTCCCCCTCCCCTTCCGAAGCGGCGCACCAGGCAGTCCACGCCCTGCCGCAGCGCCCCGGTCTCGTCGACCACGGTGAACGCGCCGCCGATCAGGAACACGAAGAAAATCACCGCGGCCGCGTCGGCCATGCCGCGCGGGATGGCGACGAGCGTCTGAAACGGCCCCTCCGGGCGCGCCGCCACGGCGTGATAGGTGCCCGCGACCACGATCCGGCGGCCGTACTGACCGGGCGGCAGCACGTGACTCGCCCCGGCGGCGAGCAGCACGCAGCCACACAGCAGCGTCAGGGGATGGGGGAACCGCACGCGGGGATAATGTGCCGGTTCAGCCCGGCGGGTTAGCCCCCGGGAGCCAACCCCTTTCGACCCGTCAGTGTCTAACGGTGTCGACCGGCCTACTCTTGTCTGGAGGAACCCGTGCTACCGCGCCTCAGTTTTCCTCTCCCCGTTCTCCTCGCCCTCTGCGTCAGGGTCCTGGACGCCCAGAGTGCGGCGGATGCGCGCTGGATCGCGCAATGCCGAGACCACTCGGGCGATTGGCAGGTGAAGCACTGCGAGGCCCGCGTCGTGACGCTCGCCAAGGGAGGCGCCATCACCGTGGATCCCGGTGAGAACGGCGGGGTGACCGTCGAAGGCTGGACCCGCGACAGCATCGAGGTGCACGCACGCAGGGTGAGCTTCGTCATTTACGCGCCGCGCCGCTCCGACCTGACGCTCGACACCCACAACGGGCCCATCTGCGTCCGGGACGTGACCGGCCGGATGGCGCTCACCGCCTACAACGGCCCGGTGTCGCTCGACGGCGTGGGGGGCGACGTCCACGCCCGTACGACCAACGGACCGATCGACATCGAGCTCACCGGCGAGCGTTGGGAGGGAGCGGGGCTCGATGCCGAGACGACGAACGGGCCGCTGGAGCTCGCGATTCCCGAGAGCTACTCGGCCCGGCTCGAGTTCGGCACCGTGAACGGTCCCATGAGCGTCGGGTTTCCGCTCACGGTGACGATCCAGGGAAGGGTAGGGCGCCGCATCACGACGACCCTCGGCGCGGGCGGCGCTCCGGTGCGTGCCGTGACCACGAACGGGCCGGTGGAGATCCGTCGCAACTAGGCGCGGGCGCGCCGACGGATTTCCTCAGACTCGTACACGTGCGTCCCGCGGGGTGCCTCGCGGGCGACCCGCGCCATGGCGCGCGCCACGGCCGCCGCCTTGATCGGTCGATACCGGGCCAGCGGCCCCACGAAGGCCCAGGCGACGAGCGGGCTGAGCAACCCGGCCACGCGCTCGGCGGGCCGGCTCTCGGCCCGCGCGCCGACGAGCAACGACGGCCGGAAGATCTGGATGCCCTCGAATTGCAGGCGCCGCAACGCCTCTTCCGCGTCCCCCTTCACCCGGTTGTAGAAGATCCGCGACCGGGGATCGGCGCCGAGCGCCGTCACCACGAGGAACTGCGAGGCGCGGTGCCGGACGGCGACCCGGGCGAGCTCGACGACGTACGTGCAGTCGACCTTGCGGAACGCATCCGGCGAGCCCGCTTGCTTCATGGTCGTGCCGAGGCAGCAGAATACGTCGTGCACGCGCGGGAAATCAGCGATCTGGGCCAGGCGATCGAAGCCCACCACGCGCTGGTCCAGCTTCTTGTGTGCGAGCGGCAGCTCCCGACGGGCGAGGACCGTGACGCGCGCGTACGCCGGATCCTCGAGCAGCAGGCGCAGCACGTGACTGCCGACGAGCCCCGACGCACCGGCCACGAGGGCGGCCCGAGAGGCGGTGGGGGTGGGGGTGGGGGTGGGAGTGGTGGGCACCGCTCAGCGCCACACCGACAGCAGCACGCCCATGAGGACGAGATACGAGAGCTGATAGCCCGCGTCGAGCACCCACGCGGCGATGGGCTTCTCCGAGAACATGTTCGCGGTGAGCCCGACGGTGGCGGCGAAGCCGAGCCAGCAGAGGAACCCGAGCCACAGCCCTTGCGCCAGCGTGGTGGAATTCGTGTACGAGGCGAGCAGCGCCATCACGTAGGCCGTCACCAGATAGCACAACACCGAGACGGCGTAGGCCCGGGTCACGCCCTTCCGCTTCATCTCTTCCAGCTTCTCGGGCGTGTACCCTTGGGCCGCCATCCACTGCTTGGCGAACAGGACGGGGGAGTACCAGACGGCGCCGAGGACGAAGGTCAGGACCGCGGCGACGAGGACGGCAAGGATGTTGATATTGGCGGTCGGCATGAGCGCTCCTTTGAGATCGGACCTAAGCTACGATGGCTCGGCTCGCTCGCTAGCGTAGGTCCATCCTCGCAGGCAGGACCACGCGTACACCAGCACGCCGGCCAAGCGCACGGCGCCGCCGATAAGCTGGTCCTGGTTCAGGAGACCAAGGCGCCCGAGGAGGTAGTTCCAGTCGTGCTCGCCGCCGCCCACGAGCGGCAGGTCCTCGGCGCGGGCGTCCTGCACATAGACCGAGACGTTCCAGAGGTTTTGGGCGACCCACCAGAGCGCGACCATGGCCGCGTGCCGGTCGCCGTGCCGCCAGAAGTACGCCACGAAGATCGCCGGAATGAGGAGCTGCATCAGCGTTCCGCCGAGGAAGCCGATGAACTCTCCGCCGGGGTTGAGAATCAAGAACCCGCCGTACACCGCGAGCACGGCGGTGAGGGCGAGGCGCGCGCGCCGCACGGCGGGCGGAAATACGGCAGTCGCCTATCGGCCGAGCTGGGACTGGATGGCCGCGTCGATCGCGGCGAGGTTGGTCGCGCCATCCGCCTGAGCGGCCACGTGCCCCTGTCGATCGAGCACTGCCACGTACGGCCTGTTCCACGGACGCGGGATGCCGAATCCGAGCGGACCGAGCGCACCGATCAACTCCCCGGGCTGCCACGGCTTGATAAACAGCGGATCGAACGGCGCCTCGTATCGCGTCAGGAAATCCGGAATGTCGTCCTTATCCTCGTGGTCGTCCGTGGAGAATGCGGCGACGTCGAGCCGTTGCCTCTCGTAGTGACGAGCGAGCGCGACGAAGCCCGGAAACATCGCCCGGGATCGCGGGCACCGCATGCCCTAACCCGCATGGCGCCCTCCCTAAGGCGTGACGCGTCTGGAGCGGAAGTTGCCCGTCATGATCACGTTCCCGCCGTCCACGCGCCGCATCTCGAAGGTGCCGTTGAGGGAGTCACCCCGCACCTTGCCCGTGGCGAGCGTCACCACGTCGGCGTTGGCCACGATGCTGTGGTAGGGGCCGAGCTCGTGGACGACGGCGGTGTCGCTGACGTCCCGCGTCCGGATCGGGACCGGGGGAGCGGTGACCGAGGTGTACGTCATCGTCCCGCGCAGCGAGCCATCCGGCGCCACGGCGGTCACGATGCGCCACGGGGTCCCCGTGTCGGACGCGCTCCGATACGACCGACCTTCCCAGGTGCCGGCATACTTGTGCGCCGGCCCAGCGGCGGCCGACGTGCGTGACTTCTCGCCCGGCGCGCACGCGGCCAGGACGACGGCGGCGCAAAGCAGGGTCCGCATGCCATGCCTCCGGTATGTAAGACGGATGGAGTATGAGCACTGGGACGGCCCGACACAAGGAAACGGGCTGCGGCCGAGCACGCTACCCGAACACCTCCAGCGCGACCTCCACCCGCCCGAAGGGCGCGCTCACCTGCACGCCCTGCACCGTCTGCTTCACCTGCTGAAACATCTCCCGCGCGATCTTCACGCCTTCGGCGAGCGCAGCTTCTTTGCCCTGGTCCTGCGCCCGGCGCATCCGCGCGAGCACCGACTCCGGTACCGAGACTCCCGGTACCTCATTGGCGAGGAACTCGGCGTTGCGCAGCGAGAGGAGTGGCCAGATGCCCGCCACGATCGGGATCTTGAACTGCCCGACGCGCGCGAGAAACGCCTCGAGCTGCTCGGGATCGAACACCGGTTGTGTCACGGCGAACTCCGCTCCCGCGTCCACCTTCCACGCGAAGCGCGACAGCTCGCGGTCCAAGTCCACGGCGCCGGGGTTCACGCCGACGCCGATCGCCCACCGGGTCGGCGCCCCGATCGGGTTGTTCCCCGGGTCGAGCCCGTGGTTGAGGCGATACACCAGGTTCGTGAGGCCGATCGAGTCGATGTCGAATACCGCGGTGGCCTCGGGGTAGGGGCCCATCTTCGGCGGATCGCCCGTGATGATCAAGATGTTGCGCAGCCCCGCCGCGTGTGCGCCGAGGATGTCCGACAACATCCCGAGGAGGTTGCGGTCCCGGCAGCAGTAGTGGATGACGGTCTCGATGCCCACTTCCTTCTGAATCAGGATCGCCGACGGGAGCACGCCCATCCGGCTCTGGGCCCGCGGGCCGTCGGGGACATTCACCGCATCCACGCCCGCCGCCTTGAGTGCCCGGCACTGCTGGAGCATCGGGGTCGGGTCGACGCCCTTGGGCGGGACGATCTCGACGCTCGTCACGAGCTCGCCCCTCGCCAGCTTCGCGCCCCAGCACGAGCGCGCGGACAGCGGCACTTCTTCCACGCCCGCGGGCACGGCAATCGTTTCGCGCGACACCACCACGGGCTGGTGGCGTGGCACGACGCTCGCGACATAGTCGCGGATCTTCTTGATGTGCTCGGGCGTGGTGCCGCAGCAACCGCCCACGATGCGCGCGCCCGTCTCGATCATGCGGCGCGCGTAGCTCGCCATGTATTCCGGAGACGCGAGGTAGATCTTCCGGTCGCCGACGTCCTTGGGCAGGCCGGCGTTCGGGACCGCGGAGATGGGGCGGTCGGTCGCTTTCACCAGCTTCTCCACCGCTTCGAGCACGCCGGCGGGACCGACGGAGCAGTTCACTCCCACCGCGTCCGCGCCCCACGCCGTCAGCTGCTTCGCGAACGTCTCGGGGCCCGTGCCGTAGTGCGTGAGCCCGTCGTCGCCGATCGTCATCTGGGCGATCACGGGAAGATCGGACAGGCTCTGCACCGCCCGCAGCGCCTCGTGGATCTCGTCCACGTCTGAAAACGTCTCCAGGATGAACCCGTCTACCCCGCCCGCGACGAGGCCCCGCACCTGGCGCTGGAAGTGCGCGAACGCCTCCTCGCGCGCGGTCGCGCCGAACGGCTCGATGCGGACGCCCAAGGGCCCGATCGCGCCGGCGACGCTCGCCCCGCCCCCGCCCGCAGCGGCCCGACGGGCCAGCTCGGCGGCGGCCTGGTTGATCTTCTCGGTGTCGTCGGCGAGCCCGTAGCTGCCGAGCTTCACGGGGTTCGCCCCGAAGGTGTTGGTCTCGAGGATTTCCGCGCCCGCCCGTACGTAGGCCTCGTGCACTTCCTGGACGAGCTTCGGCTGCTTTAGGCTCAGCTCGTCGTAGCAGACGTTCAGGAAGAAACCCTTGGAGTACAGCATGGTCCCCATCGCTCCATCGAGGACGTGGACCTTGCCGTCGTCGAGCAGCTGGCGCAGCGTCACTTCACTCACCCGTCCCTCGTCCCCCTTTCTTCGTCCCACCAAAAACATGACCCGTTCGGCCGAGCAGTCGCCAAACGGGCTGGCGTTTTAGCGACTTGTTTAACGTGGCTGCAATAGGCCGCAAATCACCACGGAATCGATTGTGGGTGACAATCTAGTGATTGGCTCACGGAATCGTAAGTCGGGGTGCGTGGTACGTGGTTGCTGACGGTGTACGCTAGGTGCACGGCCCGCGACGTCGGCAACCACGCACCACGCCGTTAGGTTTTAGAAGCATGTCCGATCTCCTCGCCGCCCGCTCCCAGATGGCGGTCTCGCTCGCCTTCCACATCGTGTTCGCCGTCATCGGGATCGCGATGCCGCTCATGATGGTGCTGGCGGAGCGGCGCTGGCAGGTGACGGGACACGCGATTTACCTCGATCTTGCCAAGCGGTGGGCGAAGGGGACCGCCATCCTGTTCGCGGTGGGCGCCGTCTCGGGGACGGTGCTGTCGTTCGAGCTCGGCCTCCTGTGGCCCCGCTTCATGGAGCTCGCCGGTGCGATCATCGGGATGCCGTTCTCGCTCGAGGGATTCGCATTTTTCACCGAGGCGATCTTCCTCGGCATCTACCTGTACGGCTGGGAGCGCGTCTCGCGGCGGGCGCACCTCTGGGCCGGCGTCGCGGTCGCGGTGAGCGGCGCGGCGTCGGGCATCTTCGTGGTGATCGCCAACGCCTGGATGAACGCGCCGGCGGGGTTCGAGCTCGTGAACGGGCAGGCGGTGAATGTCGATCCGGTCGCGGCGATGGCCAACGCGGCTGCGGTGTCGCAAACGCTGCACATGACGCTCGCGGCGTATGCCGCTACCGGCTTCGCGGTCGCCGGCGTCCACGCGGTCCTGCTCCTCAAGGATCCGGCGAACGCGTTCCATCGCCGGGCGCTCGAGATCGCACTGATCGTGGGCGCCCCGGCCGCGGTGCTGCAGCCGATCTCGGGCGACCTCTCCGCGCGCCACATCGCGGCGCACCAGCCCGTGAAGCTCGCCGCCGCCGAGGCCGTGTTTCGCACTCAGGCCGGCGCGCCGCTCACCCTAGGGGGCTGGCCCGACGCCGCGGCGCGCGAGACGCGATTCGCCGTCCGAGTCCCCTATGCGCTGTCGCTGCTGGCGTTCCACGATCCGCAGGCCGTGGTCCGGGGCCTCGACCAGGTCCCGGAGTCGGAATGGCCGAATGTCCGGGCCGTGCACTTCTCGTTCGACCTCATGGTCGCCGCCGGCACGTACCTCGCCCTCGTGGCCCTGTGGACGGGATGGCTCGCGTGGCGACGGGCCGACCTGGCGCGCAACCGCTGGCTCATGCGCGCGGTCGCGCTCGCGACCCCGCTGGGCTTCGTGGCCGCGGAGGCGGGGTGGATGGTCACTGAGCTGGGACGTCAGCCGTGGGTAATCTACGGCGTCCTCAAGACCGCCGACGCCGTCACCCCGATGCCGGGGCTGATGGTCCCGTTCCTTACCTTTACGCTGCTGTACTGTTTCCTCGGCGTGATCGTCGTCTGGCTCCTGTACCGGCACATCATCCGCAGTCCGGCGGTGCCGGAATGGCGGGGGTTTTACATGCCGGGAGGCGGGACGCGGGATACGGGAGGCGCATCATGACTCTCGCCGATTGGCTCGCGGGAGTCATTTTCGTCGCGCTCAACACCTACGCGGTGCTGGGCGGCGCAGATTTCGGCGGCGGCGTGTGGGACCTCCTCGCGCTCGGTCCCCGTAGAGAGCGTCAGCGCGAGCTCATCGCCGACGCGATCGGCCCGGTGTGGGAGGCGAATCATGTGTGGCTCATCCTCGCGATCGTGCTGCTCTTCACCTGCTTCCCGCCGGCGTTCGCGCGACTCGGCACGCTGCTGCACATCCCCCTTGCGCTCGTGTTGATCGGCATCGTGCTGCGCGGGTCGGCGTTCACGTTCTGGCGCTACGGGGCGGACGAGGCGCAACACTACTGGGGCGTGGTGTTCGCGATCGCGAGTCTCATTACTCCACTCTTACTCGGAACCACCGCGGGCGCGATTGCCTCGGGTGCCCTCGGAGACCGGGGACCGATGAGCGGGGACGGGTTCTACGGCACGTACGTCGCCCCGTGGCTCAATCCGTTCGCCCTGTCCGTGGGCCTGTTCGCGCTGGTCGCATTCGCCTTCCTGGCGGCCGTGTACCTGACCCTCGAAGCCCGCGAGCGGGAGCTGCAAGAAGACTTCCGCCGCCGCGCGCTGGCGTCGGGCGTAGGGGTGTTTCTGGCCGCGGTGGTGGCGCTGCTCCTCTCGCTCACCGGCGCGCCCCGCGTGCGCGACGCGCTCATCTTCGCAACCTGGGCCCTCCCGCTGCACCTCCTCACCGCGGCGGCGGCCATCACGGCGCTCGCGGCCCTGTGGGTCCGCCGCTGGCGCGTGGCGCGCGTTGCTGCGGTGACGCAAGTGTCGCTCATCCTGTGGGGTTGGGCGCTGAGCCAGTATCCCTATATCCTGCCGCCTGACCTCTCGATCGCGAACACTGCCGCCCCGGCGGCCACGCTGCGGCTCGTGCTGGGCGCACTGGCGTTGGGCGCGGTGGTATTGGTGCCGTCGCTGTATTACTTGTTTCGGGTGTTCAAGGGCTCAGCCAGGCTTACCTAGCATACTGGTCCGCACCCAGGAAGTGCAGCGAGACGTACGGCTCGGTACCCTCGACCCAGCTGTCGTGCCCCGGCGCGATGTGAAACAGGTCGCCGGGCCCGAGCGAGAACGCCTTGCCATCGTCCATGACGACGCGGCACCGCCCCGAGACGACGAGCCCCACGTGCTCGACCGGACAGCTCTTGGTCCCCGCGATGGGGCCGATGTGCGTGGACCACTTCCACCCCGGCTCGTAGCTGGCGCGCCCAACGGCGAGGTCGCCGATCCTCACGAGATCGAACCTCCCCTTCTCGAAGCTGCGTGTTTCGTCGGGCCGGTCGAATCGTCTGATGATCGCGTCTTTCACGCCCTACGCTCCTTCCGGATCCGTGCGGAGCAGCGCCCGCGCGAGCGGCCGGACACCTCGGTCCGGCGAGCGCGCGGCACCACGTGCACCACGAGGATCGCCATCAGCCCACGATGACGGTGAGCAGCACGCGCTTCAGCACCCACAGCACGAGCCAGGCGGCGAGCGGGCTCCAGTCGAGCCCTCCTGCCGGCGGGAGCACACGGCGAATCGGCTCGACGAGCCAGTCGGTCAGCGCGTAGGCCGGCCTCACCCACCGCGCGTACCGGAAATACCCGAACCAGCCGGCGAGCACCCGCACGACGAGCGCGGCGACGATGATCCTGTACGCCACGACGACCGTGAGGGCGATCGCCGCGCGCGGCCCCGCCGCAAACGCGGCGGTCACGGCGTAGGCGGTGTCCACCAGCCAGTTCCAGAGCGTCATGAGCAGCACGCCAGCGGCCGCCACCGCAACGACGAGCCACCATCCCGCGTGCACCGGGTTACCACCGGCCCGCACGAGGCGCGTTTCGACGGGACGGATCAGCGGGTCGCTCGCCGTGCGGAGCGCCCGGCCGAGCGCGCCGAACGGCGAGATGCGCCGGGTGCGCACCAGCCAGGACGCGAGGGCGACGAGGACGCTCGCGGCGAACGCCGCGAACACGAGGTAGCGGAGGCCGACTTGGAGCTCTGGCATGTCTTAAGTTTAGCGCGATGCGCCGTATCCTTCAGCGGCGCCCGCCCTCTCAGGGCGCGAAGACGTCCACGGCGTCCGTCTGCGAGAAGCCCGCTGTAGGGCCGCCGCCGATCACGTAGAGCTTGCCCGCGACCGCAGCCGCCGCAAGGCCGTGGCGTGGCACGGGCAGCGCGGGGGCGGTGGTCCAGTGATCGGTCGCGGGGTCGTACACCTCGTGGTTCGCGAATACAGAGCCCCTCGTCTCTCCGCCGATCACGTGGATCACACCGTCGAACACTGCCGCGGCCAGGCCCCCACGCCGGCTTGGCATCGCCGATCGCTTGGTCCACCGGTCGGCCGCCGGATCGTAGGCTTCCACCACATCGTAGTTCCGGTCAGGATTGAGCGGTCGCCCGCCGATCGCGTACACGAGACCGCCGGCGACGGCGGCGGTGAGATGGTCCCGCGGCGTCGGGATCCGCGCCGCCCTATGCCAGCGATCCGTGGCCGGGTCGTAGATCGCCGTCTCGTCAATGAGTCGGCGATGGGCGCCCCACCCGCCGACGACGATGAGCCGGCCGTTCACGACGCCCACGCCCGACGCCCCGCGGCGCGCCGGGAGCGGGGCCCGCGGCTCCCACCGGTTTCGATCCTCGCGATACAGCCACAGGCTGCTCTCGGGCACGAAGCTCTGCTCGGCGAGCCCGCCCACGGTGTAGAGCGTGTCGCCCACGACGGCGAGCGGCATGTGGTGGCGGGGGGCGGGGAGATCGGCGATGCGTTCCCAGCGGTTTGCGAGCGGATCGTAGCGAAACGCGGCCGCGGTGGCCCGGCCGGTGTGGTCGATCCCGCCGGCCACGTAGATCTTGCCGCGCAGCACAGCGGCGCTGAGCTCCTGGAGCGGCTCGGGCAGCGGAGCGGCGGAGGTCCACGCACCGCTCTGGAATACGGTGCTCACCGACACGAGGACGAGGCAAAGCACGTTGCTGGCGGGCTCGGGGCCTAGGGCCGGCGTCGCGCGTAGACTGCGGTGAGGTCCGCTACTTGGGTGATGGCTATCCTCGTAGCGGCGGTTTCCTTACCCACCGAAGTGAGTACCGCGCGGTCGACATCCTGCTTCGTGGCTCCAGGGCTAAGCGGCAGCGATCGCTGCAGCGGGCGCACCCTGAAGACGTAGCGATGGCTGCCACTCGAGTCAGGGCAAGGGGCTCCGTACCCGATCTCTCCACGGTCGTTTCTCCCCTGTACGCCCCCGCCGAGCTCCGCGGGTCGCTCGGTCTTGGGGATACCGGCGGGCAGTCTGCGAATGCTGTCCGGAATATCATAGACCAGCCAGAGGACTCTCTTGCCCACCGGGGCAGCTGGCTCCTCGAGCGTCAGGATCAGCGTCTTCGTGCCTTGTGGAACGCCATCGAGGGTGAGCGGTGGAGAGATCCCGGCTCCATCGCACGTGTGTGCAGCGGGAAGCGTATCGGCGTCGCTGAACGCGGGACTCGTCAATCCGAATTTCGTACGTCGTGACACTCGCTCGTCGCGTGCCCAGGCCGTGGGGTTGATGAACACCATGCGGGTGCGCGAGTCGATGACCTGGGCCTCGACAGGGTCCTCGCATCCCGCTTCGTGGTCGAGAACGAAGTACAGACCCGGCGCCGAGCGGAATCTCGCTTCCGTCCAGGTACACTCTTCCGCCGAGAACACATGTCCCGCGCCGTACGCCGCCTCAAGCTCTTTGTACGTGGATCCCGGGCCCACACGTTCCCGAGTACGAGTCGCGGCATCGCCCGTCCACACGACGCTGATGACGGCCGATGCCGTAGTATCAGTCACGTGCGCGAGGATAACCGAGCCGCCAAGCTTCGCAGCGAGCACGGGGGACCAACGCTCTGGATGATAGTCCCACAGGTGCAGGAACCTGGGACAGAGGCGTCGGAATTCGCCCAGCGTCATTCCAAGTCGCACCGGGCCCACCGAGTCGCCTGTCAACAGGGGCGTCGTCGCTCGACACGGCGGAAGGGCACGCCGATCCCGCGGGATCCGCCACCAGCCGTATGCATGTTGCGTGTCCGGCCAGGCCTGCGACGTGCGGGCGAGGAATACCGCGTCGGACACGGAGTCCGTGTCCGCGCCGAGTCTGGCCGCGAGGCGCGCCGAGACCGGGCTCGCCCGTGAGACGTTGGGCAGTAGGATGGCCAGCAGCATGCCTCCAGCCCGGATTCGCTTCACCCCGCGAACGCCGCCACGATCACTTGCTCGCCGATGAGGGTTACTCGACGGTCCACGTCCCGTCGCGGGCGAGCAGCGTCCCGAGGTCGGGGGCCTCGCGTCCGAGCCCGGCCGCCCGCGCCTGCGCGTAGACGTCCGCCTCGTAGGAAGTCGCGGGAGCGCAGTACAGCACGCCGAGCGCTACGGGAAACTGCGGGGGCTCGAGTCCGACCAGTAGCTGCGCGAGCGCGCGGTTGGTCTCGTCGTGCACCAGGATGTCGTCGAGCGGTACGCCGCCCTCACCCACTGGGACGACCTCGAGCGCGAGTGTCCCGGGCTTCAGGCGCAGCCCGCGCTCCTCGTGCGCGCCGAACACCAGTGGCTTGCCGTGCTCCACATGCAGCTGCGCGTCGGCCGCCACGTCCTTCGCCGTGAAGCTATCGAACACGCCGTCGTTGAAGACCACGCAGTTCTGGAATACCTCGACGAACGACGCTCCCCGGTGCGCGTGCGCCCGCTTCAGCAGCGCCACGACGTCAGCCTGTTGCGTATCCACCGCGCGTGCGACGAACCGCCCCCCGGCGCCCAGGGCGAACGCGCACGGCGAGACCGGGTTCTCGATCGAGCCCTGCGGCGTGGAGGGTGAACGCGTCCCACGCCGCGAGGTGGGCGAGTACTGCCCCTTGGTGAGCCCGTAGATCTCGTTGTTGAAGAGGACGATCTGGAGATCGACGTTGCGGCGGAGGACGTGCAGCATGTGGTTCCCACCGATCGAGAGGCCGTCGCCGTCCCCGGTGATGACCCACACGTCGAGCTCGGGATTGGCGAGCTTGATCCCGGTGGCGATCGTCGGCGCCCGCCCGTGGATCGTGTGGAAGCCGTACGTCGACAGGTAATAGGGGAACCGGGCCGCGCAGCCGATCCCCGAAACGAACACGGTGCGCTCGCGCCGCGCGCCGAGCTCCGCCAGGGCTTTCTGGACGGCCTTGAGGATCGCATAGTCCCCGCAGCCGGGGCACCACCGAACCTCCTGGTCCGACGCGTAGTCCTTGGGGGTGAGCTCGGCGTCGGTGATGGTCGTGACCGTCATGGGCTAAACCTCAGTGTCGACTGAATCGCTTGCACGATCTCCGCCACCTTGAACGGTTTTCCTTCCACTTTGTTCAGCCCCTCCGCGGGCACGAGGTAGGCCGCCCGCAAGAGCTGCACGAGCTGCCCGGTATTCATCTCCGGCACGAGAACGCGGTCGAAGCGCTTCAGCAGGTCTCCGAGGTTCGACGGGAACGGGTTCAGATAACGAAGGTGGACGTGCGAGACGTCGAGCCCGTCCTCACGTGCCTCGCGGACCGCTTGCTGAATCGCGCCGTACGTCGAGCCCCAGCCCACCACCGCGACCGCGCCGTGGTCGTCGCCGAGCGCCGCCCGTTGCGGTGGGATGTCGTTCGCGATCCCGGCGATCTTCGCCGCGCGGGTATGGGTCATCCGAGCGTGGTTGTCGGGGTCGTAGGAAATGTGCCCGGTATCGTAGTCCTTCTCGAGCCCGCCAATGCGGTGCTCGAGGTCGGGCGTGCCCGGCACGGCCCACGACCGCGCGAGGGTCACTGGGTCGCGGAGGAACGGGTGGAAGCCCGCGGGGTCGGTCCGGAAGTGGACCGGGAACCGGGGGAGCGCCGACGGGTCGGGGAGGCGCCACGGTTCGGCGGCGTGGGCGAGGTAAGCGTCCGAGAGCAGGATCACCGGCGTCATGTACTTGGTGGCGATGCGCACCGCTTCGATCGCGACCTCGAAGCAATCGCTCGCCGTCGCCGCGGCGATCACCGCGAGCGGCGCGTCCGCATTACGCCCGTGCACGGCCTGGAACAGGTCGGACTGCTCGGCCTTGGTGGGCATGCCGGTGGAGGGACCGGCTCGCTGGGAGTCGACCACCACGATGGGAAGCTCGGTGGCGATCGCGAGGCCGAGCATTTCGGTCTTGAGCGCCATCCCGGGGCCCGAGCTCGATGTCACCCCGAGCGCCCCGGCGTAGGCGGCGCCGATCGCGGCGCCGATCGCGGCGATCTCGTCCTCCGCCTGGAACGTGATCACGCCGTGCGCCTTGAGGTTCGCCAGGGTGTGCAGCAGCAGCGACGCGGGCGTGATCGGGTAGCCCGCGAAGATCATCTTCTGGAGCCCCGCCCCGCGCATGCCGGCGATCAGCCCCCACGCGATCGCCTCCGTCCCACTCACGGCGCGGTAGCGCCCCGGCTCGACCGGCGCCTTCGCCACCGTGTAACCCACGAGGTGCTCCGACATCTCGGCCGTCTCGCCGAAGGCGTGGCCGGCGTTCAGGGCCGCGACGTTGGCCTGAGCGAGCTCGGGACGGTCGGCGAACTTGCGCCGTAGCCAATCGGTCGTCACCTGCCGGTCGCGGCCGTACATCCACAGCATCAGGCCGAGCGCCCACATGTTGCGGCAGCGGTGCGCCTCCCGGGTCGAGAGGCCGAAGGCCTTGACGGCCTCCGCCGTGAGCCGCGTGATGTCGACGGTGAGCACTTGATACGGAGCGAGTGAGCCGTCCTCGATCGGGTTGGCCGGGAACCCCGCCTTGGCGAGGTTGCGCTCGGTGAAAGCGCCCGTGTCCGCGACGATGGTGCCGCCGACCCGCAGATCCTTCAGGTCCACTTTGAGGGCGGCCGGGTTCATGGCCACGAGCACGTCCACCGCGTCGCCCGGGGTCGTGACGTCTACGCCACCGAAGTGGATCTGGAACGCCGACACGCCGTACGTCGTTCCGGCGGGGGCGCGAATCTCGGCCGGGAAATCGGGGAAGGTGGTGAGGTCGTTGCCGGCAAGGGCTGCTTCCACCGTGAAGCGCGAACCCGTCACCTGCATGCCGTCGCCCGAGTCGCCGGCGAAGCGGATGACGACCGACTCGCGTGCCTGCCGGGCCCGAGGAGGCGTGGCGGTAGCCATGTGTGAACAAACTAGCGTGGGTACGGCGGGAAGGTAGGGTGGCTGAGCCCCTGCTCGTCAAACGCCCAATGCGGCCGCCACGATCCTCGCCTGCTCGGCCTGGTGCGCCGCGGGATAGCCTTCCGCGGGGCTTGAGCGCTCCGGTCGCCCGATGTCGCGCACCGTCACGTCGGGGCCGACCAGCTCGCGCAGCTGCGGCAACATGAACTTCTGCGGCCCCATGTTGCGCGGCTCCTCCTGCACCCACACGATCTCGCGCAGGTTGGGATACCCGCGGATCAGCGTCGCCAGCTCCTCGCGCGGGAACGGATAGAGCAGCTCCACCCGGGCGAGCGCCACGTGCTGGGCCTGGGCCCGCGTCGGAGCGAGCGTGAGGTCGTAGTACACTTTCCCGCTACACAGGATGAGGCGACGCGCGGCGTCGCGGGGCGTCGCAACGGCGTCGTCGAGCACCGGCTGGAACCGTCTGGTCGCCAGGTCCTCGAGCCGCGAGCTCGCCTGCGGCAGTCGCAGCAGGCTTTTCGGCGTGAACAGCACGAGCGGCCGGAGCTCGGGGTGACGCGCCTGACGCCGCAGCAAATGGAAGTACTGGGCCGGCGTCGTGCAGTTGGCGATGCGGATGTTCCCGTCGGCGCCGAGCGCGAGGAAGCGCTCGATCCGCGCGCTCGAGTGCTCGGGCCCCTGGCCCTCGTAGCCGTGGGGCAGAAGCAGCGTGAGGCGCGACGTCTGCCCCCACTTGGCGAGCCCGGCGATGATGAACTGATCGATGATCACCTCGCCGCCGTTGGTGAAGTCACCGTACTGGGCCTCCCACAGGACCAGCGTCTCGGGCGCCGCGGCCGCGTAGCCGTACTCGAAGCCGAGGCAGGCGAACTCGGAGAGCGGGCTGTTGTGCAGCTCGAACGGCGCTCGCGCCCCCGGAAGGTTCTGGATCGGAGCGTAGCGGCGGCCGTCCCGGGCGTCGTGCAGCACCAGGTGTCGCTGGCTGAACGTGCCGCGCTCCGTGTCCTGGCCCGTGAGCCGGATCGCCGTTCCCTCGGCGAGGAGCGACGCGAAGGCGAGGGCCTCGGCGTGGGCCCACTCGATCTGACCCTCGGTGAGGGCGGGCCGCCGCCGCTCCAGCTGTTTCTGCAGCTTGGGAATGATGGCGAAGCCGTCGGGCACGAGCAGCAGCTGCTCGTTCAGCGTCGTGAGCAGTGGGGCGGACACGGCCGTATCGGGCTCCGCCAGCGCGGGTTGGGTGGTCGAGATGCGTTGCGGCTCCTCCCCCGCCCCGGCCTCGCGCAGCTGCGCCTTGAGCGATTGCTGGATCTGCGTGAGCCGCTGATACACCTGCTCCGCCTCCGCGGCCGCCTGGGGGGCATCCACCACCCCCTCGCGCGCCAGCTGGTCGGCGTAGCGCTGGCGCGCCGTGGGCGTCTGTCTGATCCGCTCGTACATCACCGGCTGCGTGTAGGCCGGCTCATCGCCTTCGTTGTGACCCCACCGGCGGTAGCCCACGACATCGATCACCACGTCGCCGTGGAACTTGTCGCGGTACAGCATCGCGAGCCGGGCCGCCGCGAGGCATGCCTCCGCATCGTCCGCGTTGACGTGGATGATCGGCGCGTCGAAGCCCTTGGCGAGGTCGCTCGAGTAATCGGTGGAGCGTCCTTCCTTCGGATCGGTGGTGAAGCCCAGCTGGTTGTTCGCGATCAGATGGACCGTGCCGCCGGTGGTGTAGCCCTTGAGCCGGGCCAGGTTGAACGTCTCCGCCACGACGCCCTGCGCGGCGAACGACGCGTCGCCGTGGATCAGCACGGGGAGCGCCACCGTCCCGTCGTGGATCGCGTCCTTGCCGCGGCGATTCGTCTGATTGGCGCGGGCCCGCCCTTCGACCACCGGGTTCACCGCTTCGAGATGGCTCGGGTTCGGTGAGAGCGTGATGTTGACCGGTTTGCCCGCGGCGGTCTGGTACACGCCGTCTGCGCCGTGGTGATACTTCACGTCGCCGGTGCCGCCCTCGGGCGTGAGCGTCCCCTCGACGTGTCGCCCGCCCTCGAACTCCGCGAAGATCGTCTCGTACGGAAGGCCGACGATGTGAGCGAGCACGTTCAACCGGCCCCGGTGGGCCATCCCCAGCACCACCCGCCGGGCGCCGCTCGTGCCGGCGAGCTCGATCGTCTGGTCGAGCATCGGCACGAGCGTGTCCAGCCCTTCGATCGAAAACCGCTTCTGGCCGAGGTAGGCCTTGTGCAGGAAGCGCTCGAGCGTTTCGACCGCCGTGAGCCGCGCGAGCAGCTTGCGCTTCATCTCCGGCGTGAGCGGCTTCTTGTGGTCCCCCGATTCGATCACCTGGCGCAGCCACACGCGCTCCTGGTGGCTGCCGATGTGCTCGACCTCGTACGCGATCGTGCCGCAATACGTCTCCTGCAGCTTCGGGTAGGCCTCGGCGAGCGTGCGCCCGGGCACGTAGATCCGCAGCAGGTCGGCCGGGATCCCGGCCATGATCTCCGGGGTGAGCCCGAGGGGTCCGGGATCGAGCGCCGGGTCGCCCGGCGGCTCGGAGCCGAGGGGATCGAGCCGAGCGGCGAGGTGGCCGAAGTTGCGGATGGCTTTCACGAGCGCCATGGCCGCGGCGACGTGCTTCAACTCATCGGGAGCAGGGAGCCGGGAGCCGGGAGCAGTCGGTGCAGCGGCGAGTACCGCTCCCTGCTCCCTGCTCCCTTTGAGTCGCAGACTCTCGAACACCTCACCGTAGAAGTTCTCCTCACCCTGAAGCAGGCTATCGAGCCGCCGCAGGAACATCCCCGACTCCGCCCCCTGGATGATCCGGTGATCGTACGTCGAGGTGATCGTCATGACCTTGGCGGATCCGATCTGCCGGATCGCGCCGGTCGCGATGATCGAGCCCTGACCATTCATGAGGCGCGGCACCGAGGCGACCGTCCCGATGGTCCCCGGGTTCGTCAGCGTGATCGTGGTGCCCGCGAAGTCATCGGGGACGAGCTTATTGGCGCGCGCCTTGTCGACCAGCGCCTCGTACGTCGCGTGGAAGGTCGCGAAGCCCACGCCCTCGGCGTGCTTGATGACGGGGACGACCAGGGCGTGGCTGCCGTCCTTCTTCTCCACGTCCACCGCCAGTCCGAGGTTCACCGCGTGCGGATCGAAGCGGTGTGGCTTCCCCTCGACGTCCTGGAAGGCGTGCGTCATGACCGGGAGCTCCCGCGCGGCCCGAGCGATCGCATATCCGATCAGGTGCGTGTAGGAGATCTTCTTGCCCGCCGCCACGAGCTGAGCGTTCAGCTCGCGCCGCCGCGCGTCCAGCACGTCGACGGTGATCTCGCGGAACGAGGTGGCGGTGGGGACGGAGAGGGAGTCCGTCATATTCTGAACCAGACGGGCAGCCGGACCGGTGATCGGTGTGAGACCGGGATGCGGGATGGGGGATGCGGGATGCGGTCGTTCCGGGGCGGCCACGCCTCCCGCATCCCGCATCCCGCCTCCCGACAGCACTTCCTCGCGGCTCGTTGGGATCACCGGAAGATCGGCGACCTTGCCGTTGTCGAAGAGGTTCCGCCATTCGTCTCCGACCGAGGCGGGATCGCGCAGATACTGCTCGTACATGACCTGCACGAAGGCAGCGTTGTGCGTACCGAAGACGAACTCGCTCACGGCTGCAATTTAATCAAATGGGGAGCGGGATTCCTCTCGATTCTACGCCGCCCACCCGCGGACGAAGGCGCGCGTCACCCTGCAGCGAGGGCATCGAGTTTCAGGACCGTATTCCAGTTACGACCCGTACCGCGTGTGCCAAGCTGCTTGTCGATGACGGCGTTCGTCAAGCGCGAGCGGCCGATCCCGGCCGGGTAAACGATGTAGAGGTGTTTGCCCCCAGCGCGAACGACTTCGGGTCCCGTGATGGCCGCTTGCAGCGCCTTCACGCCCACGGCACTGGGCGGGTCTTTGAGAAACATCACGAGCAGATGGCCGGGATCGCGCGCGGCCTCCTTGGAGAAGGGATTGTGCGCGACGACGTCCTTCCATTCCTTCGCGGTACGGACGAAGAAATCTGTATGAAGCCCGAGGCGCTTCTCGGCCTCCGCTTCCAGCAGGCGCTCCAGCTGGGTAGCGGTTCGCCCGTTCGCGCCAAAAACGATATTGCCGCTTTGGAGCAGCGACCGCACGTCCGCGAGGCCTAGCTGCGTGAGGAGATCGCGCAGGTCGGCCATGGAGACCAGCTTGTGGCCGCCGACATTGATCCCTCGGAGGAGGGCGATGTGGATCACTTTGGGTGGCAGGGACGTAAGGCGTTAAGCTGCAGGCTCGGTCGCGGCCCACGCAAGGCGGCGAAGCACTTGACGCGTCGCTGACGAGGCAGTATTTGCGACTCACCGCTGGTGCCATCGCGCCGACACTCCAGGCACTGATCGCAATGGTCGGCAACGGCCCTGAGAATCTGGTTCAGCCACACCTTTGGCCGGAGGAGCGGCTCGTGTGGTGTGAGCGACCCACGTCCCTGGGAGCCGTCCTGGCCCAGCTCAGCTATGCCTACAAGAGAGCCAATGCCGCGGTCGAGCTCTTCAGTGCGCCGCTCTCGCTGTTCGTGGGTCTCGCTTGGCTCGTCGGCGTCACGCCGGTCGTGATCTTCGTCCTCTGGTTTCCCCTCGGGCTTGGGCTCGCGGTCGTCATCGTGGCGCTCGTCGCAGCAATCGCCGCGGGACTGTACGCGTGGTATCGAGCTCGGGGCACTTGCTACGCGATCACCGACCGACGGGTACTGGTAGTCCGCGGTGCCGACTCGGACTGGACCCTGCACGAGGCATGGGACAGGGCTCGGGTGGCCTGGCAACTCGGGGGCATCGGCACGGTCGCGTTCAGTCGGAGCGGCCAAGGGGATCTCGACGTGCGGTTCGTTGGCGTGCGGAATCCGACGGAGACCGTCGATGTGGTTAGCGGTGCAGCTCTGGAAAGGCGGCGCCAGGCGTGACCCCGCGTCAGTCAGTGGTCGCGAAGGACTATTGCTGATTCATCTACAAGCTGGCGTTCCCTCGTTTGTCGCCGGGGGGAGTGGTGTAGAACCTCCCTAGCATTTCCTGCCCACCGCAGCACGGGCTCCAGGAAGCAGGCTGACGGCGGCGATCGCCAGGATCGATAGTCCGAACGGCAGCCCCACCAAGGTGAGGATGAGCGACGTCCAGCCCTTTATGCCTTCGGTGATGTCCAGGAAGGCCAGCACGAGGACCACGAGCAGAACGGCAATGGCGGCCGCGGCGCTCGCACCCTTGCGGTACGGAGGGTCCATGGCAGCATAGATGCGAAGCAGGACGTAGACAGCAGCGCCGTGACACAGGCCGCCGAGCACGCCAAGGATCACGGCAATCACGATTCCGAAGAAGACCGCCACGCCTGGGCCTCCCCACTCAGGTCCACCGGGAGAGGCAATGCCTGCAACGACGGCCACGGGAATGCCAGCCAGCACGAAGGCCACCCAGAAGGTGAGGGCTGCTGGTCCCGCGAAGCTGAATCCATCCTCGACCTCCGCCCCACCCGTGCCGAGCGGACGTCGCGCCAGCCTCGCGCGAATCATGATCAACGCGAGGAGGGCGGCAACGAGCAGGAGCGGAAGGCCCAAAGCGTCCAAATCCGACCCGCGCTACGGGGACTTGAGCGCCGTAATCCGCTGCTCGGCGAGCGCGGCCCACGGACTCTCGGCGTACTTCTCTTT
>Ga0209237_1000308_pt1 | contig 26809 bp, 21 predicted proteins | sample GraSoi013_1_40cm_2_FD_185820 | JGI IMG/M metagenome (GOLD analysis project Ga0209237, IMG submission 185820) | Grasslands soil microbial communities from the Angelo Coastal Reserve, California, USA - Sample 10_02_2013_1_40cm (SPAdes) (version 2) | ecosystem: Environmental > Terrestrial > Soil >...
GAGGTCCTCGGATCCGGCGATCCGCTCCGCCGCCTCGGACAGGGTTCCCGCGCCGGCGATGGTCTCCGCGATCTTGTCCTTGAGGAGCTGGGTGTAGAGGAGCTGCTTCGCGTACTCCCACTCGTATAGCGCCTTGGACTCGTCCAGGCCCTCGTAGCACTGCAGCCGGAGCAGCGTGCGTCCGGTCGCCTGGGCGAGCGCCCGTCCCAGCTCGGTCTTGCCCACGCCGGCCGGACCCTCGACGAGGATCGGTTTCTCCAGCCGGTCGGCGAGGAAAGCGCTCGCTGCGATCTCCGGCGACGCGAGGTATCCAGCGCCGCGCAGGCGATCCGCCGCTTCCTCCACGCTCTGCAGCGCGTGTGCCATCGAGGCCTGTCTAACACGACGCGCAGGCGCGAAGGGAGTTTCGCACTGGCACCCCGCGTGCACATTTCCCTGGTGTGAACCGGAAACTGGCGCTCATTGTCGCGGCGATCGTTCTCCCCGGCGGTTTCATCGCGCTGCTGGGCGCCATGTTCTTCAAGGCGCTCAGCCGCACCGAGCGGGGGCGCAAGGTCGTGGCCCTGGCGCAGAAGCGGGTTGCGCGCCTGCAGTCTCTCGGCTCCGCGCCGTCGGGCGAAAAACAGGTTGCATAGGAAAAGCTCTTCCGCTGGGCACCGCTCTTTCCGTACGTTCTTTCTACAAGTCGTGCTGGGCCCCGACCTCGATGCGGATGGCGAGGGGCTCGCCCTCCACGTCGCGCACGGCGGCGAAGCACGACCCTCCCGAGCAGGTGAAGTCCACGGTGACTCGCGTATCGCCCACGCGCAGCCGCTCGAGGGTGAGCCGTTGCACGCCCGCCGGCAGATGGGGATTGACGATCTTCAGCCTCCTGCGCGGGGCGTCGGGGTAGAGGCCCAGGCAGCCCCGGAGCATGAGGAAGAAGGCTCCGGAGGCCCACGCCTGCGGCGAGCAGGACACCGGGTAGCTCACCACCAGGTCGCCCTCGCCGCGGGCCATGCCGCAGTACAGCTCGGGAAGCCGGTAATGGCGGAACTGGCGGCACGCATCGTAGGCCCCGGAGAGGACCTGCGCGGCGACCTTCTGCATCCCGTAGTTCGACAAGCCCATCGCGATCAGCGAGTTGTCGTGCGGCCAGATGGTGCCGTTGTGGTAGCTGAGCGGGTTGTACGGGCGCTGTCCGCGGGCGAGGGTGCGGATTCCGAATCCGGAAAAGCTCTCCGGCGACATGAGCACGCGCGCGACGCGGCGCGCCCGCGCCTCGGGCACCGCGCGCGAGAACAGCAGATGGCCCGCGTTGGAGGCGACGGTCTGGACCTGGCGCTTCTCGCCGTCGAGCGCGAGGGCGTAGGTTCCCGCCTTCTCCATCCAGAACGCCTCGTCGAGGCGCCGCGCCAGCCGCTGCGCCGCGATCGCGCACCGCGCCGCATCCTCGCGGCGGCCGAGCTGCCGGTAGAGGCGCGCCATGCGGCGGCGGGCGTCCAGGCAGTATCCCTGGACCTCGACCAGCGCGATCGGCGGCTCGGCCGGAGCGCCGTCCAGATGGGGAACGCCGTCCCAGGAATCCTTCCATCCCTGGTTTCGCAGGCCGCGCTCGCTCTTGCGCCGGTATTCGATGAACCCGTCGCCGTCCTTGTCCCCGTATTGCTCGATCCAGCGCAGGGCCGCCTCCGCCGCGGGAAGCAGCTGCTCCCCGGTGGCCCTGTCGTGGGTCCACTGCAGATATTCCGTGTAGAGAACGAGGAACAGCGGGGTGGAGTCCACGCTCCCGTAGTAGGGCGTGTGCGGAAGCTCCCCGGTCCGCGCCAGCTCGCCGCGGCGGATCTCGTGCAGGATCTTCCCCGGCTCCTCCTCGCGGAAATCGTCCACCTTCTTGCCCTGGTGCGCGGCGAGGAAAAGCAGCGCCTCGCGCGCGATGTCCGGGTTCACCAGCAGCGCCTGCAACGCCGTGATCGCGGCGTCACGGCCGAACGGAGAGGCGTACCAGGGCACGCCGGCGGAGATCACGCGGCGCCCCTCCCAGAACACGGACAGCGCTTTGAGATCGGCCACCGCCTGGGCGAGCGCCCCGTTGAACGCCTCTTCGTTGGTCACGATGCGCGAGCTGATCTCCGCCCAATGGCGATAGTCGGCGCGGGCGCGCCCCACGCGCTCCTCGAACCGGCGCGGGGCGGGCGGCTGCGAGGCGGGATGCGAACCGGGATAGAGCCATCCCGACTCCGGCTCCTCGGTCATCGTCGGAGGTGGACGGAAGCCTGGCTGCCGCGCCTGGTCCGCTGCCTCGCGCACCGAGGTTCCGGAGCGCACCGCATGCAACGAAGGAAGCGCGTGCAGCTCGAGCCCCGTGCTCTCGTTCGGCCCCAGGTGGAAGTTGAAGCGCGCCCTGCCGCCGGCGATCTCGTCGGGAGCGCGGGCGGGAAAGAACACTTCCACCCGGTAGAGGACCCCGTCCCGGCCCTGGTAGAAGAATACGACGCGGCGCTCGTCCACCAGGGGGCGGAGATAGGTTCCCCGCTCGCGCCGCCTGGCGCCCCGGACCTCGAACTGGTCGGCGAAGTCGGCGGCGAACTCGTACTCGACCCAGTAGTCGATGTCGCGCACCAGGTAGTTCGTCAGCGTCAGCCGCTCGACGAAGTGTTCGTCGATGATCTGCTCGCGCCGCAGGTGCAGGTGATGCCGTCCTCCACGATCTCCGGCACCGCTCCGCGCGCGGCGCCCAGCGCCGGGACGCCACTGAGCATGGCTTCGATCATCACCAGCCCGAAGGGCTCCTCCCACTGGATGGGGAAGAGCAGCGCCCGTGCGCGGGCCATCAGCGCGGCCTTCCGGTTTCCTCCGACCGGACCGACCTCCAGCACGCGGTGCTTCTCGATCAGGGGCCGCACCTCGGAATCGTAGTACTCGCGCTCGTGCGGCTCCCCGGCCATCACCAGCGGGAGCTTGGCGCGCGCGGCGACCTCGATCGCCTGCGCGACGCCCTTGACCCGATCGTAGCGGCCGAGAAAAAGCAGGTATCCCTGATCCTCCATCGGCTGGTAGCGCGCTGGGTCGAGCCCGTGGTGCACCACCGCGGCGATCGGAGCAGTCTCGCGGCGAGCCTGGGACCGGCTGATCGCGACCAACCTCACCTCTGGCGTGCGGCGGTAGAGGTCGCTCAGCTCGGGCTCGTGGTCGTGGTGCAGCGTGCAGAGCACCGGGAATGGCGACAGCCGCGCCATCTCCACCGCGGAGGGCGGATTGCACGTGGACGACGTCGAAACCGCGCGGATCGCGCGCCGCATCGCGCAGCGACCACGTCGCATGCACCCGCTCGATGTCGCGGTCCGGCGGCCATTGCGGGGCGGGAAAGTACGAGCGGATCTCGATCCCAGGCAGGTCGGAACCGCCGGTCGCATACACGACGACCTCCGCGCCCCGCGCCCTGAGCGCCTTCGCCAGGTCGGCAACCACCAGCTCGGTCCCCCCGTAGCCTTTCGGCGGCACGGAAACGAATGGCGTCGAAATCAGCGCGACCCGGAGCGTCATCCCTCCTCCGTTGACATTCCAACGGAGGGAGGATGTGCACTGACCTGCGGATAGGCAGAGCAGGCGACTGTCAGGCTGGCCGGTACACGCGGTAGTCGATCTCGGGGAACAGGTTGTCGCGCCCTTCCACGCTCGCCAGCCACATCTCGTCGACCCCGCCGGACTTGAGCTGATCGTAGAGTTTCGAGAAGCGCAGCAGGTGCTCGCGGGTCCGCCGCACGGCGTAGTCGACCATCGTCCCCGTCTTGATGATGAACGCCCAGTCCGAAGACTGCGAGAGGAGCAGCTCTCGCGCCGCCTGGTTCAGCGCGCGGCGGGTGACTCCGCTCGCATCCTGGTAGATGCGCGCCAGCTCGATCATCCGCTCGGACGCCTTGTGCACGTAGCGGTAGATCCAGTCGTTCCCCTCGTCGAGCCAGACCGCCGCGTATCCGCCGGCTCCCCACGAGGACATCGGCGGCTGCGCCAGCTGCTGCTCGGGGTATTCGCGCAGGTAGTCGATCGGCGACTGCAGCCGCAGCACCTCCTGCTCGCGGGCGGCCTTGCGGATCAGGTAGTCGAGGAAGATCGGACCCTCGTACCACCAATGCCCATACAGCTCCGCGTCGTACGGCGAGATGACGATGGGCGGAGGCCCGTCGCGGAATGCCGCCTGGAGGAACTCGATCTGCTTGGTGCGGTTGAAGAGGAAATTTCCCGCGTGCGCTTCGGCCCGCTCGCGCGCGACGTTCGCGTCGTACGGCTGCTTTTCGCCGAGCGACACCTCTCCCGTGATCCGGTAGTACTTGATCCCGGTGTTCTTGCGGTCGCCGGTCGCCTGGATGTAGGGGCGGATGTACTCGTAATCGAGATCCCAGCCGATGTCCCGGTAGAACTCGCGGTAGACCGGGTCGCCGGGGTAGCCGTGCTCGGCGCTCCAGACCTGCATCGAGCTTTCCGGGTCGCGCGCGAACGCCGCCACGCCGCTCGGCGTGTACACCGGCGCGTACACGCCCCGCCGCGGCCGCGGAATGGCGTTGGCGAGGGCGTGCGAATCGACGAAGAAGAAGCGGATGTTCTCCGCCGCCAGATAGCGATCGATCCCCGGGGCATACCCGCACTCGGGCAGCCAGATGCCGCGGGGGTCCCGGCCGAAATGCATCCGGTAATGCATGCAGGCGACCTGGATCTGCGCGCGGATCGCCTCCTGGTGGACCATCAGGGGCAGAAACCCGTGGGTAGCGCCGCAGGTGATGATCTCCACCGCCCCCGCGTCCTGCAGGCGCTTGAAGGCGCTGACCAGGTCCCGGCGGTATCGATCGTGGAACAGGCGGCGCAGATGGTAGAGGCGCTCGCGGTAATGCCAGGCGAGAGGTCCGAACTGCGGATCCGCGCGCGTGCGGTGCACCTCCTTGTCGCAGAGCTCGCAGAGCAAGTCCAGCCGCTTCGCGTAGCGCGACATGAGCAGCTCGTCGCGCAGCATTCCGACGAGCGGCGGCGTCAGCGTCATGGTGATCCGGAACGGGATCCCGTCGTCGACGCAGCGATCGAACACCTCCAGCAGCGGAAGGTACGTCTCGGTGATGGCCTCGTAGAGCCAGTCCTCCTCGAGGAACTCGGGGTATTCCGGGTGACGCACGTAAGGGAGGTGAGCGTGCAGGACGATCGAGAGCGCGCCGTAGCTCATTTGCCCTTCCCTTCATCGTCGGCGCCAACGTTGGTCGCGCTCCAGGGAAGCGTGCCGCCGGGGCTCGTCCCGAAAGGTCCTCCGAAGCTCGAGCCGCTGAACGCGCGCGGCTGCAAACGGCGCTCCCATCCCGCCGGAGCGGACCCGCCGTAATTGAGCGGCCGGCCCACCGGGATTCCGCCCGTGATCGGCTGGTCGAGCGCAAGGCGCAGGTAGAACGCTTCCAGCTGCTCGGACGGCGCGGCCGGAGGCAGTCGCGCCGGGCGCGCCACGCGCATCAACCGCGCGCCGCGCTCGCCCACGGCCCACAACTCGGCGCGGAGCTCCAGGCCGGGCGGCAACTCGCGCACGTACCACCCCCTCGCCTCGAGGTGGACATCCGTTTCCCGCACCAGCTCGCTGCCGCCGTTCCTCGCGTTCCAAAGCTTGATCACGGCGCGGGCGGAGCCGAGTCCGGCGAAGGCCTGCTCGATCTGCTGCTGGGAGAAATCCCAATAGATGAAGAGCGTGGTCGGATCGCGGACCAGGCCGACGAGCCGCGCGTCTCCGTACGCCCATGGCAGCTCTCCCAGGCCCTCGTTGACCAGGCCATGGGCCGGCAATGGCGCCGCCGCCGCGGGCGTGTGCACGCGCACGTCCGACTCCGGGACGATCCCGGGCGGAGCGAGCGGTACGCCGGGATGAGCGGGCTCGCCGCGATGCTGATCCTGTCCGCCGCGCATCTCGGGTCCGGTCTTCCTCGCCGCGGATCTCGCTCTCTCCGCTGCCGCACCGTCGGAGGCGGGCGCCTCGACGTCAGGCGTGGGCTCTACGGGCGCGCCGCCGCTGGATTTCGAACGTTTTGGCATCGATGTGGTTCGGAGTGCGACTGCGTGCGACTTCGGCGGAGACATAGATCGTGGCCCGCCGCGGCGCAACGCTTCCCGCGTCATGCGCGTCAGGGCACCGACAGCCCCTCCGGGCTTCTACTGAGGCGCCAATGATTGCGCGTTGCGCAGAGCATATTCCTTGAGCGCCGGCTGTACATCCGTCGCCGCGCTTTGGGCGTATTCACGGTAGAGTTCCGCCGCCTTCGCCGGTTGTCCGAGCGCCCGGTACGCCTCGGCGAGCCCGAACAAGGGAGAGGCGAGCGACGGGTCCGCGCCGCGCGCCGCGGAGTAGTCGCCGGCGGCAGCGTCGTAGTCCAGAAGGCCCATCCGGGCGGACCCGCGGGCAACCAAGGCGACAGCATAACCAGGCTTCTTGCGCAGCGCCTCATCGAGAGCGTTCAGCGCGTCCCGATAGTTGCGCTCGTTGATCATGCGGACGGCCGCGGTGTAGCGCTCGCGCGCGCCGGCGTCGTCCACGACCGGCTTCGGCGGCGGCGAGAGGATGGCCAGCCGTTCGCGCGACGCCGCGAGGCCTTCCTTCGCCGTGACGTTCTTCCTGTCCAGCCTCAGGGCGCGCGAGAAGGACTCGCCGGCTTCGGCGTCGTGACCCATCCGCGCATAGGTCTCGCCGAGCCGGACCCAGACGGGCGCGCTTCCTGGGTCTTCACGCGTGAGGTCCTGGTAGACGACGAGGGCGGCGCGGAAGTCGCGGGCGGCGAATGCGCGGTCTCCCGCGGCCATCAGCGAGACGGTGTCGACGGCGAGGAGGACGGCGATCAAGAACGGCATGGTTCGAGAGTACCGGCGGATCGCGAGGGGAACAAATTCGCGCCGGTCGTACCTGGGAGGGCGCGCACGCACATCCCGGCACGGCGATTCATAACCGCTTCAAAGGCTGTTTCCGCCCTCGCGGAAACAGCCAGCAACTGCATAGCCCCTAAGCCGCCTTCGGCGGCCGGGGCTAATCCACCTTCCTATCGATCACCGTCGCAATCCCCATCCCGTACCCGATGCAGAGCGTGATCAGCGCCCGCCGCTGCCCGGTGCGCTCGAGCTCATGCAGGGCGGTCGCGAGCAGCATCGCCCCGGTCGCGCCCAGCGGATGCCCCAGCGCGATCGCGCCACCGTTCGGGTTCACTTTCTCCATCGGGATGGCGAGCTCCTGCGCAACCAGGATGGGGATCGGGGCGAACGCTTCGTTGATCTCGAAGAGATCGATGTCGTCCACCTTCAGCTCCGCCTTGGCCAGGGCGCTGCGCGCCGCGGGGATGGGACCGGTGAGCATGAGGACGGGATCGCTGCCCGCCACGGCCATCGAGACGATGCGCGCGCGCGGCTTGAAGCCCAGCGAACGAGCTCGCCCCTTCGACGCGATCACCACCGCCGCGGCGCCGTCGACGATCCCCGACGAATTGCCGGCGTGGAGAACGCCGTCCTCCTTGAACGAAGGCTTGAGCGCCGCCAGCGTATCGACGGTCGTGCCCGGCCGTGGGTGCTCGTCCCGATCGAAGGTCCGATCGCCGAGCTTGAGCGGCAGGATCTCGCGAGAGAACCAGCCGCGCTCGATGGCGTTCGCCGCCTTCTGCTGCGAGGACACCGCGAACTCGTCGAGCTGGCGGCGGGTGTAGCCGGACTTCGCCGCGATCATCTCCGCCGAAAGACCCTGCGGAACCAGGTCCGGCCAATGCTCGAGGAGCGCGGGAGAAGCAGGGCCTTCTCCTCCGACCGCATCGGAGCCCATGGGAACGCGCGTCATGTGCTCGACGCCGCCGGCCACCACCAGCTGTGCCGCGCCGCTGACGACCGCCTGCGCGCCGAAGTTCACCGCCTGCAGCCCGGAGCCGCAGAACCGGTTCACGGTGGTGCCGGGCACCTCCACGGGCAGCCCGGCGGCGAGCACCGCCCCGCGCGCGACGTTCATGCCCTGCTCGCCCACCTGCGTGACGCACCCCATGATCACGTCGTCCACGTCCTCGGGATTGACGCCGGCGCGATCGAGCGCCCCGGTCAGCGTCCGGGCCAGCAGGTCGACCGGATGCAACGCGGCGAGCGCGCCCTTGCGCTTGCCGCGGGCAGTGCGGATCGCATCGACGATGATGGCCTCTCCCATGGTTCTCTCCTCCCCCTCTCGCTCGCTCCGTCGCGCCTGACCGGCGCCGAAGCGGATACCAATTCCTTCGACGAGCCCACCCCCACCTTTCCATGCAGGCTTGGGGGTCACGCAGTCCTCAGGGATGCCGAAATGGATTCTTGCGAACGATGGTCTCCGCGCGCTCGGCGCCTACCGACACGGCGATCGTCTCCACCCCGACGAGCTGCTCGACGCGCTCGATGTATCGGCGGGTGTTCTCCGGCAGCTCATCGTATTCGCGCTGGTCGCCCAGCGGCTCCTTCCAGCCGGGCAGCTCCTCGTACACCGGCTGGGCGCGCTCGAGGAGCTCGGGATCGGAGGGGAATTCGCTCACCGTCTTGCCGTTGGGCAGCTTGTACGCGATGGCGATGAGGATCTTCTCGAATCCGGTGAGCACGTCGATCTTGGTCATCGCCAGTCCCGACAGGCCGTTCACGCGCGCGGCGTAGCGCAGGACCAGCGCATCGAGCCAGCCGCAGCGGCGCGGGCGGCCGGTCGTGGCTCCGAACTCCGCGCCCACGCTGCGCAGCCTGTCGCCGACGGCGTCGTTCAGCTCGGTGGGCAGCGGACCGTTGCCCACGCGCGTGGTGTACGCCTTGGTGATGCCGATGACGGAGTGGATCGCCGTTGGGCCGATCCCCGCGCCCACCGCTGCGTTTCCCGCCACCGTGTTCGATGACGTGACGTACGGATACGTGCCGTGGTCGATGTCGAGCAGGGTGCCCTGGGCCCCCTCGAAGAGTACCGCACGCCCCTTGGCCACCTCGTGCGAGAGCACCTCGCTCGCGTCACCGACGTAGGGGCGCATGCGCTCGCCCAGCTTCAGCGCCCACTCGAGCAGCGGCTGCAGCTCGCATTTCTCGCCGCCGAGCGCCTCGATCTGCGCGTTGGCCTCGCGCACCCGGTTCTCCAGCTTGTCGCGCAGCGCGCTGGCCTTGAGCGCGTCGCGGATCCGGATCCCGCGGCGAGCCACCTTGTCCTCGTAGCAGGGTCCGATCCCCCGGCCGGTGGTCCCGATGGCCTTCTGCTTCTCGCGGCCCGCGTCGATGCGCTTGTGATAGGGCAGGATCACGTGCGCGTTCTCGGAGACGACCAGCTGGGTCGGGTCCGAGAGCAGACCCCGGCTGCGCAGCAGGTCGATCTCCTCCATGAGCGCTTCCGGGTCGACGACCACGCCATTGCCGATGATGCACTTCTTGCCCGGGTGCAGCACGCCGCTCGGCACCAGGTGGAGCACCGTCTTCACTCCGCCCACCACCAGCGTATGGCCGGCGTTCGCCCCGCCTTGATAGCGCACCACCACGTCGGCCCAGGAGGTGAAGAGGTCGACCACCTTCCCCTTTCCCTCGTCGCCCCACTGCGCGCCGACGATCACCACGTTGGACATGGGAACTTCCCTATCACGGCGGCGCGCCGCGGCGGTACGTCACCGGCGGCGGCCCGGCTTCGCGCAGCTCGGACCGATCGGGCGTCGCTTCCAGGACGCGCTCGACGGTCCCGCCGCCCTGACCGCGCATGAAGATCGAGATCGAGCGGCCGGTCGGCACGAATTCGCCGCGGGCGATCATGGCCGGAGGAGCCCCGGCGATCACCGCCACCTCCTTCGGCGCGTTGAACAGCAGCCAGTCCTTGGGAGCAGACTGGCGCTCCCAGGTGCCGACGAGCCAGGAGATGTCCGACCCGGCGGTGGAGAAGGCTGGCGGTGGCGGCGGCCCTGCATCCACGGGGGCCGGCTTGGGGGCGGCTGCCTGCTGCTCTTGCTGCCCCCGCGAGCACGCGAGCAGCAGGACGAGGGTCAGCGCAGTCGGCGTTTTCACAACGTGACCTGGTGCACGCTGCGCACGTTCGGGAGCCTGCGCAGTCGATCGAGCACTTCCGGCGGCGCCGGCGTGTCGACGTTCACCAGCGCGATGGCCTCGCCGCTGCGGCGGTCCCGGGCGAGCGCGAACTGGGCGATGTTCACCTGCGCCTCGCCGAGTGTGCGGCCGACGTTGCCGATCACGCCGGGCTTGTCGTTGTTGTGCATGACCAGGATGGCGCCTTCGGGGACCGCCTCGAGCTCGAACTTGTCCACCCGGACGAGGCGCGGCTCGCGCTTGCCCACGATCGTGCCGGAGACCGCCGTCGTCACCTCCTTGCCACAGCGCAGGCGCACGGTGATGAGGCTGGCGAAATCGGGCGTGTCGCTGGTCTTCACCTCCTGCACGGAGAGACCGCGCTCGCGTGCGAGGGCGGGAGCGGAGACCTCGTTGACCGGCTCCGCCAGGAACGTCCCGAGGACGCCCTTGAGCACCGCCGCGGTGAGCGGCGCGCTCGGGTGCTGCGCCACCTCGCCGGCGTAGGCGATCTCGATCTGCTCCGGGGCGCCGCAGGCGGCTTGCGTGGCGAGCTGTCCGGCGAACGCGCCGAGCTTCGTCGCCAGGCGCAGGTACGGCCCCAGCCGCTCCATCACCTCGCCGGTCACGGAGGGCACGTTCACCGCGTTGCGGATGGTTCCGGTGGTCAGGTATTCGACCATCGCCTCGCAGACGATCAGGGCCACGTTCTGCTGCGCGTCCTCCGTGCTCCCGCCCAGGTGCGGGGTGGCGATGAAGTTCTCGCAGCAGAAGAGCGGATGGCCGGCGGGCGGCGGCTCCGTCTCGAACACGTCCAGCGCCGCCCCGCCCAGCCGCTTCGACTCCAGCGCGTCCGCCAAGGCCTTCTCGTCGACCAGGCCGCCGCGGGCGCAGTTGATGAGCAGCGCGCCCGGCTTCATCTGCGCGAGCTGCGGCGCGGCGACCATGTTCTTCGTCTGCTCGTTGAGCGGGACGTGCAGCGTCACCGCGTCGCTGCGGCGGAAGATCTCCGCCAGCGGCACCAGCTCGACTCCGAGCTTGGCCGCCGCCTCCTCGCTGAGGAACGGATCGTAGGTGATCACCTTCATGCCGAACGCCTTGGCCCGCTGCACGACGAGGGCGCCGATGCTTCCCGTGCCCACCACCCCGAGCGTCTTCCCGAGCAGCTCCCGCCCCGCGGAGAACTTCTTCTTCTCCCACTTTCCTGCGCAAGTGCTCTGCGAGGCATCCGCGACCCGCCGCGCGAGCGCGAGCAGCAGCGCGACCGTGTGCTCGGCGACCGAGACGCTGTTGCCCCCGGGCGCGTTCATCACCACCACGCCGCGGCGCGTGGCAGCATCGAGATCGATGTTGTCCACGCCCGTGCCGGCCCGCCCGATCACCCGCAGCCTCGTCGCCGCCGCGAGGAGCTCGGCCGTGACCTTGGTGGCGCTGCGCACCGCCAGCGCGTCGTAGGCGCCGGCGATCTCGCGCAGCTCGGCCGGCTTGAGGCCGATGCGGACGTCGACCTGCGCTTCCGGGATCCGCTCGAGGATGGTCTTCGCCTCCGGCGACAGATCGTCGGCGATGAGGATGCGCATCAGCCCCCTCCGGCGAAGGAATGCTGGGCGGCGGCGAGGCCTGCCCCGAGCTCGATCCTGGCGCCGAGATCGTGCAGGCCACGCTCGATCGCCCCGATCACCACCAGCATGTCGAAATCGTCGAAGTAGCCGAGATGGGCGATGCGGAAGATCTTCCCCTTCGCCGCGTCCTGACCGCCGACCAGTTTGACCCCGTACTGCTTGAACAAGTGCTTGACCAGCTTCTCGGAATCGACCCCGTCCGGCGCGAGCACGGTGGTCATCGCCGGCGAGGGGCTCTTCGAGTACAGCGTGAGACCCAGCGCCTGCATCCCTGCGCGCGCTGCCCTGGCCATGCGCTCATGGCGGGCGAAGACGTTCTCCAGCCCTTCCTCGCGGAACATGGCGAGCGATTCGTCCAGGCCTTCCACCAGCGCGATGGCGGGAGTCCAGGCGGTTTGGTTCTTGCGCTGGCTGTCGCGCTCGCGCTTGACGTCGAAATAGAAGCGCGGCAGGTCGGCCGACTCGTTCAGCTTCCACGCCTTCTCGCTGGCGGCGAGAAAGGCGATCCCCGGCGGAAGCCCGAGCGCCTTGTGGCCGGCGCTCAGGAGCACGTCGATGCCCCAGTCGTCCATGGGCAACGGCATCGCCCCGAGCGCGCTGATGGCGTCGACCACCAGGACGGCACCGGTCTTCGCGGTGACCTGCGCCAGCTCGCGGATGGGATGGTACACGCCGGTCGAGCTCTCGTTCGCCTGGACGTAGACGCCCTTCGGCTGGGGATTCTCCCGCAGCGCCTTCTCGACGGCGGTGGCCTCGACCGGATGGCCCCACTCGCACTTGAGGCTGACCGCGTTCACGCCATAGGCCTTCGCCAGCTTTCCCCAGCGCTCGCCGAACTTGCCGCCGTCGACGACCACCGCGGTGTCGCCCTTGCGGAGGAAGTTGACGAACGAGGCCTCCATCGCGCCGGTGCCGCTAGCTGCGAACACGAGCACGTCCTGCTTCGTCTGGTAGAGCCAGGCGAGCCCCTCCCGCACGCGGGCGAACACTGCCTCGAACTCCGGCGAGCGGTGGTGGACGATGGGCCGCGCCATCCGCAGCGACAGCCTCTCCGGAACCGGCGTCGGACCGGGCGTGAGCAGGCGGATCTTCTTCACGACGTCTCCTTCTCGGGTGGCCGGACGGGTTGGATAAAGGGTCTTAGCGCGGCGTGTCAAGACGCTTGCGGTTGATCGTGGAAACGCCGAGCGCCGTCGCGGCGGACTGCTCGGGATCGGCCGATTCACCACGGTGCATCGAGCGTGAGCAGCCGGCGCGCCTGCTCGACCGTCGCCGGCTCCCGGCCGATGTCGCGCGCCATCCGGACGGCCTTCTCCACCAGCTCTCCGTTGGAGCGCGCCATCTTCGACCCGGCCGCGTCCAGGTAGAAGTTGTCCTCCAGTCCCACGCGCACGTTCCCGCCCAGCGCGAGCGCGGCCCCGATCATGCGCCATTGCTCGTGCGAGATGCCGATCACTTCCCAGGTGCTGCCCTCGGGCGCTTCCCGCGCTTGCATGGCGAGGTTCTCGCTACTCGCGCGGATTCCGCCGAGGACGCCCATGATGAAGCTGAACTGCAGCGGCCGCTTCAGCAGCCCCTTGTCCAGCAGCGGCCAGACGGAGTTGGTGTGCCCGACGTCAAAGCACTCCAACTCGGGCTTCACGCCCGCCTCCTTCATCACGCCGAGCAGGTAGGCGATGTCGCGGAACGGGTTCTCGAAGACGAAATCGAAGACGAACTCCTTCCTCTTCGCCGAGTACTTCGCGTAGTTCATCGAGCCCATGTTCAGCGCGCCGAGCGCGGGCTTGACCCGGGCGATGTGCGCCACGCGCCCTTCCATCGGTCCGATGCCGCCGGTGGAGAAGTTGAGGATCACCGGGCAGCGCTTCTCGATCTCGCGCCGGATCGCGGCGTAGACGCCGGGCTCGTACGTCGGGGCGCCTTCGTCGGTGCGGGCGTGGATGTGCACCACCGCGGCGCCGGCATCGTGCGCCCGCCGCGCCTCCTCGGCGATCTCCTCCGGGGTATAGGGGACCCAGGGGCATTGTTCGCGGCTCGCGAGCACGCCGGTCAGGGCACAGGTGACGATCACGTTGTCCGGGCCCATCAGCGACCATTGAAGTGCCGCGCCGGCGGCCGCGCGTCAAGCCGCGAACATGCTGCGCATCATGGAGACGAGCAGTTCGACGTCGCGTTTGCCCAGATGGTGCCTGCGGCAAGCTTCGATGAGGGCGCCATAGATGGGATCGGAGTCCGTGCCCTCCTGCCGCTCGGCGAACAAGTCCGCCAGGTGGACGTCGAGAGCGTCGGCGATCGCGGCCAGGGTCTCCAGATGGGGAGCGCGCTCGCCCCGCTCGATCATGGATAGGAAGGAGACGCTGATCCGGGCGCGTTCGCTCAATTCCTCCTGCGTCATCCGCATGGACCGCGACATCCTCAGCTGGCGGATCCTGCGTCCGACTTCCCTGGCGATGGTCGCCTGTATGGTCCGCTCCGGAGCCCCTGGTTCGCTGCCGGAGGCGTTCGTATCAGCCGCAGCCGCGCTTTCAAAAGATTGCTGCGAGTGAAACTTCTCAACCTGAACAGCCGCAGCGCGTATCACGATCCGTACAGCCTCAAAAACAATTAGCCGCATACCCGCGCCTTCGGCGCGGGAGCGGCTAGAACGCCGCCATCGACCCGAGCGATTTCAAGTCGATCAGAAGCGAGAATTGCGGGCCCCCCAAGGCCCGCAGGTCGTGCGTCGGCAAGGAGGCGGAGAGCCGCAGGCCGGCGCACCGGCAGGGTGTGTCGAGGGTCAGCACGCCCACATGGACCAGGTTCGCGAACGTGCTCGGGGTATCGCCGGGCGTGTAGTAGGCGTCGTACGCGAGCCGAAGCCCGAGCGGCAGCGGGCTCGATGCGCCGGCGCGCGCTCCACCGGTGAGCGTCGTCGGAGCCACGGCGAAGCGAGCGGCAGAGAACAGCTCGTCGATTCCGGCGCGGAGCCGCTCGCTCGAGCTTCCCCGCAGCATGCCGACCGACGCGTGCGCCTCGTCGCCGCGGCCGTCCCGCAGGCCGGCGGAAGCGCCGAACGCCGAGACCTCGTGCTCTGACCAATCGTACCGGATGGACCCGTCCACGCTCCCCGGGCCGAACCGCGCCGAAGCGACCGCGCTCCCCTCCCCCAGGCGCGCTTTCGCTCCGCCGGCCCAGAGCAGCGCATCCTGCAGCAAGTCGAAACCCAGGATCCGGGCTGCCGTCCGCCCCGACTTCGTCCACAGCGATTGCGACAGCGATACCGTCGCCTCTACCGCGCCGGTCGCCGGCGCCGCGAAGTCGATCTCGTCGTATGCCCGGCGCGCGGCCGGAACGCCGGCGATCGTCCCGCCGGCCGTCAGCCCCTGCTGCGCGGCGTCCGGCATCGGTCTGAAGTCCGGTCCGCCCCCGTCCGTCAGATCTCCGAATGGAGGGCCACCCGAGGAGAGCGGCTTCGACAGCGCGCGCACCTCGAAGGCCGGCTCGATGCGATGCAGCGTGCTTCCGAATCGACGCTCGAGCTGCATCGCCGCGCGCGCTCCGAGGAGCGCGTACGCGCGAGTCCGGTCTCGATCCGGATAGCCTTCGACGATCCAGCCGTCCACGCGCGCGCCTGCCTCGAGACGCAGCTCAGTCGGGAACGCCGGCGCCGCCGCGAGCGTCAAGCGCGGGGCGAGATCGAGGCGCAGAGCGGGTGCGCGCGACGCGTCGGTGTAGATCCGCGGCGGGCTCACCGCGCGATCCGTCGGACCGAAACCCGTCTCGCGCTCCATCTCCGTAGGCTCTCCAAAGCGCGCGAACTGGACCGCGCTCGCCTCCAGCGCGAACGTCGCCGGCCCGAACGGCACCGGCGAGAGCTGCGCGAAAAGCGCCGGGAGCCGCTGAAACGTCCTTCCTCCGTCGGCGCCGAAGAGCCGCCGATCGGGGGCGTTGCCGTCCACGATGCGCATGTCCTGCATGAGCGTCGCATCCGCACCGAGCGTGAGCGGTCCGCGAGCGCGCCAGAAGCCCAGGTCGGTCGTGAAGAGGTCGTATGAATTCTCGACGGATTGAGCGGCCTGGTCGCGGAGGGCCATCACGTCGCTCGCCGCGAGGCCCTGCACTGCGAAGACGCCCGCGCCGCCTTCCGTCCGGTGACCGAGGTGCGCGATGCCCCGCAGGCCGCCATAGCCGCGCCCGGCAGTGGCGGTCCCGGCGGGGTCGTGCTGGTCGAGATCGTAGAACAGGTCGAGCGCGAGCGAACCCGACGTGCCTTCCACCGGAGCGTACCGCTCCTCGAGGCCGAGCCGGGGGCCCTTGATCGAGCGCTGCCCGAGGGTCTTCTGGTGCATGTGTCCGCCGGTGAACCAGCCCGGAGCGATCGTCAGGTCGTAGCTGCGCCCCAGCGTGAGGTAGACGGGCTGCGCGTAGGTGAAGCCTACCGGGCCGCCGTACCCGATCTGTGGCGCGAGCAGGCCTGACTGGCGATTGGTCAGGGGCAGCGAGAGCGGGAACAGCGGCAGCGTGGCGCCGAGGAGACGCAGATGCACTCCCCGCAGACTGGCGCGGTCGTCGCCGATCTCCGCCGTCCGCGCCAGCAGCTCGTAATCCGGATCGCCGGCGCAGTCGCAGGGCGTCAGCGTCACGTTCTCGGCGAGGAAGCGACCCCGCTCCAGCTGCCGCACGTGCGCGCCGTGCAGGATCAGCGTGTTCGCGCCGGAGCGCGGCGCGTCCGGATTGGCCGGGCGATCCTTGAGCAGCAGCACCGCCTTGGTCAGCTCCGCGGAGCGCGAGTTCAGATCGACGACGGCCGCGTCGGCCAGGAATACCTGGCGATCCTGCACGCCGAGCACGCCCCCCTCGAGCTTCAGGATTCCGTGCGCGCGGTCCAGGGATCCGGAGGCCGCCCGGAGCAGCCCCGGTCCGCGGCGCGCGACCACGTGGCCCTCGAGCCGCAGCAGCTGCTTGTCCCATGCGTAGAAGATCCGGTCGGCCTCGACCTCCACCTCGGCGCCTGGAGGTCCGGCGAAGAATGCGTTCTGGGCGAGCGCCGGCCGCCCCAGGGCGATCACGGCGAGGGCAGCCGTCGCGGCAAAGCGGAGCACGTAGAGCGACTACTGAGCAGCCGAGAAGGTCACCGTCAACACCGAACCGTTCTGGGCAAGCTGATACTCGGCGTGCTGCCGCAGCTCGATGCGCACGTCGGTTCCCCCGGCGACGGGCATGGGGACCACGCGCTCGACCGCGCCGTTGAAGAACCGGGTATCCAGGGGCCGGCGGTTGTTCGGAAGTGGAATGGCGGCGCTCGGCAAATGCAGCAGGACGGCGCCGGCATCGTCGCTCACGCCGTACTCGAGAGGATGGTCGCTGCGGACGATCACCTCGCCGCCCTGGATTGGGCGAAAGCCGATCCCGGTGATGTGGCGCGCCCCGGCCATCGCGACCCGGGTCTTCGGTCGGGCGGGAGCCTTTTCGCGCGGTTTCTCCGCGACCGCGGGCGGCGGAGCAGGGACGGTCTCCGGCTGCGGCGTTTCGATCTTCGCTGTGGGCGCCGGCGGGGTGACCTGCGGCGCGCGCTCCAGCTTCGCGGCGGCCTCGGGCGAGGGCTCCGCCACCGCGCGCTCCAGCTTCGCCGCGGGGTCGGACGAGGGCCCCGCCACCGCGCGCTCCACCTTCGCCGCGGGGTCGGGCGAGGACTGCGGCACCGCGCGGTCCACCTGCGCTGCCGGCTCGGGCGGGGTCTTCGGCGCCGCTCTCGGGGCGACCTTCCGGCCGTTCTTGAGCGCGAGCTTGCGCGCGGCCTTTTCCTCCGCTTCGCGCTTTCGCTGCTCCGCGAGCGTCTTCTTCAGCGCCTCGGCCTTCTCCGCCGCGGTCCGCTGCCGATCGGTGCGCCCGTCTTCCGGCGGCTGCGCGGGCTTCGACCCGACCAGCGAGACCTTGGGGAGCGAGGCGACCTTCTCGGCCTCGGCATCGCCCGCGCCTTCCCCGTGGGGCTCGGCGTCGGCAACGGCGCCGGGCCGGGGCACGCGCACCTCGACGCGATTTCCCTCGGCGCGCACGTCGAACTCCGCATCCACAGCGAGCTCGATCACCACCCGCGCGGTGCGCGATCCCGCCTGCGCCACGGCTGCGCGCCGCAGGGTGCCGTCTTCGATCTCCAGCTCCCGCGGCTCGGCCGCGACGTCCGTATCCGCGAAGTCGACCACCACCCGTGGCGGCGACAAGAGCTTCATGGTGGTGAAGGAAAGCGGGCGGTCCCCGTCGATCTCCACGGTGCTCGCCTTCGCGTCGGCGCGCGCGCGCACGCCGACCAGCCGGCCTTGCTCCTCGGCGGCCGCGCCCAGCGCCAGCGCGAGCGCGCAGCACGCGACAGTGAACGTTTCCCTTGTCACGCACCTCGAAGGCTAACACGCGCTCCGCGCTCACCCAAAAGACTCGACCGGCCCGGGGCGTGTCCGGCGCGCAGCGTATTCCACCAGATCCTTCACGTCCGCACAGATCTGGTGGATGTCGGTGCCCATCGTCAGCTCGAGGTGGCTGTTCTCCTTCACCGGGCGCCAGAGCAGGTATTCGCTGCGCGCCGCGCGGTAGATGCCGCGGGTGCTGCGCGCGGAGGCGATCTTGTCCAGGTCGCCGAAGAAGATCGCCATCGGGATGGCGATGTCCCGGAAGTGCGCCTTGTAGTCGTAGCCGGTGCGGTAGCACCTCATCTCGTCGTGGCGGATCCAGCGGGCGAACTGCTCGACCACGCGCCGGGGCTCCTTCTCTCCGCCCTGCGAGAGGAGCCAGCGGAAGTCCTCCGCGGTCACGCGCGACGGATTCAGCAGCGACCCGATGTAGCGCGAGATCAGCTCGTAGCGACGCAGGTTGCTCTCGGTGGCGGCGCGGGCGAGCGCGCGCAGGAACGCGTCCACCGGAACGTGATTGAACTGGATGGGTTTGAACTCGCTGTCGGGAGCGGCGAGCAGGTTGGCGGCGCGGGCGAGGAACCGCACTCTGCGCAGCATCGCCGCGGCGCTGTGGCGGGTGCGGCCGGCGACGCTCGCCGCGCGGCAGGCAGCGTCGAGCAGAGGGCCCATCAGAACCGGTCCGAAGAGCGCGGCGGCTCGCAGGCCGAGAAAGCCCCGCCCGATGTCGCTCGGGGCGCCGATGGCGACGAGCCCCGCGAGATCGTCGTGGCAGCCCGCGTAGCCGTACCCGAGCATGCCGCCCATGCTGTTGCCGAGGTAGAAGATCCGGGAACGGCCAGTAGCCTGCTTCACCGCTGCGACGGCGGCGGGGATGTCGTAGAGGAAATAGCTGTCGATGTCCCAGTCCCAGTCGAGGTCCTTTGGATGCAGGCCGCGCTCGAGTTGGAGCTGCTGATTCGACAGGCCGTGGCCGCGCAGCTCGGCGATATGGATGTCCGCCCCGTACGCGAGCAGCTGCTTGACGAAGTCGCCGCAGGTGAATGCATGACGGTTCTGCGACCAGCCCGGGACGAGCAGCATCGGCTGGCCGAAGATCGGCTGATCCCAGGGCTGCTCGATCGGCTTGTAGCGGGAGATCCGGAGCACCCAGCCGTCCCGGGTGGGCGCATCGTAAATCTGCTTTGAATACAATGACTTGAACGCTATACGATCGAGGTTGCGGCGGTTCGGCGGTCGTTGGAAATCGAGGCGGCGCATGGCTCCCTTGAACCCGTCGCGGCCTCGAACCCCCAGGGGTCCGCGCGTCCCTTAAGTTAAGGTGGGGGCGGCGGGGCGGCAAACTCTCCGGAGGGCGTCTGGTCGGCGGCCGCGGCTATAGCCGTTCGCTGGGCATGCTCGAGCGGCGCTCCCCGAGCAGGAGAGCGCGCGTCTCGCCAGCCAGATAGAGCGAGCCGCAGCAGAGGACCACGCCCGTTTCGCTGCGTGCCGCCGCCAGCGCCGCGGCTGCGCTCGGGTGGAGGTGTCCGGGCCGGAGTCGGGCCAGGCGCTCCGGCCGCAGGGCCCGGGGAGAGTCCGGCGGGCAGTAGTGGATGGACCGGGCCAGCGGACCGAGCGCATCGAGCATCGCGCCCGCGTCCTTGTCCTCGAGCGCGCCGAACACGAGTCGAAGCGGCAGGCCGCGCAGGAGCGGCGGCAGCGCGTGCGCGAGGGCGCGCGCCGCGTGCGGATTGTGCGCCCCGTCCACGTAGACGTTCCCGAACTGCTCGAGCCGCGCCGGCCAGCGCGTGGTCCGAAGCCCTTCCTCGGCGTGCCTCGCCTCGCACAGCCCGCTCGCTTCCAGAAGAGCGCAGGCGAGGGCGGCGTTGCCGCGCTGGTGGTGCCCGGCCAGGGCTGGCTGCGCCCGCACGTTCCATTGCGGACCGCCGTAGCAGAAGGCCTCGCCCTCCCGGCTCTCGAATCGGTAATCGCGCCCCGGCCTCCACAGCCGGACGCGCATCTCATCCGCGCGCCGCTGCAGGACTTCAGCCGCCTCTCGAGGTTGACCGGCGCTCACCGCCGGTGCCCCGGTCTTGAAGATGCCCGCCTTCTCCGCCGCGACATGCGCGAGCGTCGGCCCCAGATATTGCGTGTGCTCCAATCCGAGGGCGCTGATCGCGCAGGCGCGCGGGACGACGACATTGGTCGCATCGAGACGCCCGCCCAGCCCCACTTCGATCACCGCGGCGTCGACCTCGCGGAAGGCGAGGAACGCCATCAGCGTGACGATCTCGAAGAAGGTCAGCCCGGGATCGCCGAGCGCCCAGGGAATGCGCCCGCGCACTTCCTCGAGCAGCTCGCAGGCGCGCTCCTCGGAAATGGGCTCGCCCGCGATGCGGATCCGCTCGCAGAAGTGGTTCAGGTGGGGGCTCGTGTAGAGCCCCGTGCGCATCCCGGCCTCCCGGAGCGAGGCTTCGGCAAACGCGCAGGTGGAGCCCTTGCCATTCGTGCCGGCGACGTGGAGCACCGGAGCGCTGCGCTCGGGGTTTCCCAGCAGCGCGCAGGCCTCGCGCATCCGCTCGAGGCCCAGCTTCACGCCAAAGTTTCCCCGGGCGAAGAGCAGCTGCTTGAGTTCGGAGAAGTTCACAAGTGGTACAGCCTAGAAGCAATAGCCGCTAACCCGCACCTCCGGTGCGGGCGGCTAGGCGAGCAGACCGAGGAGCTGCGCCACCCGCTCACGCATCTCCTTGCGGTGGACGATCGCGTCCACCATCCCGTGCTTGAGCAGGAACTCGCTCGTCTGGAATCCCTCGGGGAGCTTCTGCCGGATGGTCTGCTCGATCACCCGGGGCCCGGCGAAGCCGATCAGCGCGCGCGGCTCGGCCAGGATCACGTCGCCGAGGAAGGCGAAGGAAGCGGCCACGCCGCCGGTGGTGGGATCGAGCAGCACGCTGATGTACGGCCTCTGCACGTGGCGGAAACGGGCCAGGGCGGCGGAGGACTTCGCCATCTGCATCAGGGAGAAGATGGCCTCCTGCATGCGGGCGCCCCCGCTGGCGGAGAAGATGATCGCCGGCAATCGCCGATCCGTCGCCCGCTCGAAGATGCGAGTCACCTTCTCGCCCACCACGCTCCCCATCGACCCGCCCATGAAGCCGAAATGGAACGCGCCGATGGAGACCTCGCGGCCGGCGATCCGGCCGATCCCGGAGATGAAGGCTTCGCCCTCGTTGGCGGACTTCTGGCTGGCCTTGATCCGCTCGCGGTACCGTTTCGAATCCGAGAACTGGAGCGGGTCGGTGCTCTCCAGCCCGATGTCGTGCTCCGCAAAGCTGCCCGGATCGAGCACCAGCTCGAGCCGCTTGCGCACCGGCAGCGGGAAGTGCTCGTCGCACTTGGGGCAGACCTCGAGGTTCTTCTCGACGTCCTGCTTGTAGATGATCTCGCCGCACCCGTCGCACTTGATCCACAGCCCCTCCATGCGCGCCTTGCGCTGTTCGGGAGGAAGCTTCGGGGCGGGAACGCGGTGATACCAGGCCATTGCGGCGGCGTTGTAGCAGAGGGTTGCGGCTGATACCACTCGGAGGGGGGTAACGGGGTCCGGGCGCGAAGGGGCGGCGGTCGCACGCGATGTCCGCCCATTTCAAGTGCAGCGGCGAAATGCACGATCGCGCCGGATGGTACGGGCAACTCATGCGGGCGGGGAGCACTTGAATGGGCAGACATCCAGATTCCCCGACGTTCTCGCGTGGGCCCGGCGGGGCGCGCGCTGCAGACTGCGGACCCTGCCGAGGCGCCATACGACGCGCTCGGACGGGGGACTGCCCGGCGTCCGCTACACCTTGTCGTCGTCCAACCCGAAGAAAGTCTGGATCGACGACAGGATCTCGCTGCGCTCTTCCTTCGCCCGCCGCTTGCGGGCCTCGGCATCGAGGCCCATGCGCACCGACTCGAGCTCGACCCTGCGCTTCGCCATCACCTGCGAGATCACGTTCGCCATCTCCGGTCTGTTGCGGAGGACGGATTTGAAGATGTCCTTGTCGATCCGGTAGCACTCGACTTCGGTGGCGGCGACGACGGAAGCGGTGCGGCGCTCGCCGGTCATGACGCCCATCTCGCCGAAGACGTTCGGGCCGCTGATGCGGGCGACGAGCTTCTCCGCGCCGCCCTCGCCGCGCACGCGGACTTCGCACTCGCCCTTGGCGAGAACGTAGAGCCAGTGCGCGGCGGAGTCCTGGCGGGTGATGATCTCCCCGCGGCCGAAGGGCGCGGGGCGCATTCCTTCGGCGAGGCGCTGCCGGTCGTCGGACGAGAGACCGGTGAACATCTCGATCTGCTCCAGCGCTATCACCCGGTGCTGCAGCTCGCGCTGGACCTTGCGCTCGCGGTGCTCCGGGTCATCCATCGAGACCCAGAGCGCCTGGCCCGGGATGGCGAGGGGGATGCCCGCGCGCTTGAGGGCGACGTAGACGCGCACCCGCACCGCCGAGGAGGTCGGATCGTCGGCCGCGAGATCGGTGAGCCAGTAGCGAACGGCGTAGTACGCGAAGCTGTCCGCGCCTTGCCGGGCGAAGTCGAAGCAGATGCAGTTCGGCGGCGGGAACGAGGCCACGTTCGCGATGGGGGTGCTCTGCAGCGCGTCGTCGACGGTGTGGATCACCTCCTCCGGCGAGTAGCGGAAGTCCACGTTGAAGTAGACCCACATCCGGTGTTGCACCGGCTGGTCCTGCCGCTGCCCGAGGATGACGATGTTCTCGCCCAGCAGCACGGAGTTGGGGACGATGATGGTGTCCCAGTTGCGCGTCTCCACCACCGTGTGCCGCCAGCGGATGGCGCTGATGCACCCCTGCTGACCGGAGGAGAGCTGGACCCAGTCGCCGATGTGGATCGAATCGTCGAGCTGCAGCGCGATCCCGCCCAGGACGTTGCCGAGCGTGGCCTGCAGCGAGAGGCCGAGCACCACGGTGACCACCGCCGATGTGGCGATGATCCCTTGCAAGTGAACGCCGCTGCGGTGGAGGATCCCGATGAAGGCGAGCATGTACGCCGCGCCGAGCGCCAGGTCGTGGACGATGTTCGCCACCTCGATTCGCAGCGCGAGCAGCACCAGGTCGAAGAGGAGGATGGCGACGAAGTCGATGATCACCAGCACTTCGAAGAGATCGGCGAGGAACCACACCCGCCGTGCCCAGCCCTCCGCGTGCACGCCCGCGAGGATGGCCGCGAACACGAAGGTGGTGAGATAGAGCATGTAGAGGATCGAGGCGCGGCGGATGCGCTTGCGGCGCCGCGGATCGATCTTCTGGATCATCGCTGCCAGCGTGATGAGGATGGCGGCGAGGATCAGGAGCGTCCAGGGCGAGGCGTATCCGAGCCACTGGCGCGCCCGCGGCGTCGGCGCCGGGAAAGCGAAGGGATCCTCGCCCGCCTCCGCCTGCGTGGCGACGATCACCGCGCCCGCCCCGGCGGCGGCAGCCGCGGCGGCGTTCTGCTGGTTCTGCTGGGCAGCGGCCTTGCCGGCGGGTTCCGCGCGGGCGCCGAGGGAGAGCACGAGACAGACGAGGGTCAGCGCTCTCACCGGATGATGTAGACCTCGTCGAGCTCGCAGACGTGCAGGTACTCCTTGCGCAGCGCCTTGATCTCCGCCTTCACCTCGTCGATGACGGCCGGCTTCAGGTGGTACAGGTAGATCTTGGCTCCGCGGCGATCGAGCTTCGCCAGCTCGCTCATCACCGTCCGCGGCGTGAGGTGGCCGCTGACGTCGGCCAGCCACTGCAGCGTGCTGGGAAAGCTCACCTCGAGGAAGACGGCTTTCAGATCCGGCGTCGTGTTGATCGCGCGCCACAGCTCCTCGGTCGGCCCCGTGTCTCCGGAGAATGCGACCGCGCCCTCGCGGCCCTCGACGATGTAACCGACCGAGTAGACCGGGTGGTGCACCGGGACGGCGCGGATCCGCAGCCCCTGGCAGGTGACGGGCTCGTAGACCGGAATGGAATCGAAGGCGATCACCGGCTTCTCCGGCGTGGGGATCACGCGGAAGTCCGGCCACGTCCGGTTGTTGAAGACGTCCTTGTCCATCGCCTCCATCGTCTCGGCGGGACCGTGCACGACCACCGGCTTCTCCCGCCTTCCCACCAGGAGATCCGTCATCAGCGGGACGTCCTTGACGTGATCGAAATGCGAATGCGTGAGGAAGATGTCGTCGATCTCGAGGATCTCGTCCAGCTCCAGCGCCGCGGTGATCGCGCCGCCATCGATGGTCAGCTTTCGATCGATGAGGAAGCAGGTGGTCCGGTGCCGGGGGAGCTCGCCGCCGTGGCAGCCGAGGACCTTGATTTTCATCTCAGTCCCCCTAGTCCCCGAAACGCTCTTTCATCTCGAGAAACTCCAGGTATTTCTGCATCTTGCCGGTATCGGGCACGAGCACGCCCTCCGGCACCAGCGCGATGATTCGCGCCTTGGCAGTCTTGTTCACCGCCTCCTGGACCTCTTGCGCGCTCACGCCCATGCGCCCGTGCAGCTCGTTGAGATTGACGTTCACGAGCTTGCCCTGCGGGGTCTCCTTCCCCCGTTTGACCGCCGCCTGCCAGAGGTAATGCACGACGCGGCTGCTCGGGTCGCGCAAGAGGAGGTTCTCGATCTGTTCGTCGGCTTCCTGCAATCGATCGGAAAGCTTTTTGATCAGGCGCACCGCGATTTCGACATTGCCGCGGATCATCGCCTCGAACGTCTTCGGATCGATCACCAGGAGCTTCGCGTCCTCGGCCACCACCGCGCCGGCCGAGCGCGGCTTGTTGTTGAGGATGCTCATCTCGCCGAAGAATTCGCCGGCGCCCAAGGTAGCGAGAATCTTCGCGTTTTCCCGCACGGTCTTGGTGATGTTCACCTTGCCGGACTGGATGACGTACATCTCCTTGCCCGGTTCGCCCTCCCGGAAAAGGACGTCGCCGCGCTTGAACTCCTTGCCGAAACGCTGAAACAGCGCGTCCTCTCCGGCCATGAAGAAGTCCTATCAGCGGAGTCGAGCGCTGGTCAATTTAGCGGCGCGTGATGGCAATCACAGTTCTTGCGTGGAGACCACATTTCATAATCAGGCTCGTACGGTTCGCGCTCGAGCATGGCCCCTGAGCCGCCTTCGGCGGCCGGGGCTACTTGTGCTGCATGCGGAAGACTCCATCCCAGCCGGTCGCCGGCGGCGCGGAGAGCATGCGATCGCACCGCGCCAGCATGAGCGCCGAAGGGCCGTCCCCCGCGAAGCGCTTCAGCAACGACTCGAACAGCAGGCGCGCTTCGGCGAACTGCCGCGCGCGGTACAGGGCGAGCGCGCGCGCGTAGCCGTCGAGCAGCGGCATTTCCTCCGTCGTCGCCGGGCCGCGACGCCGCAGCTCGAACAGCCGCACCGGCTCCTGCTTGCCCACCACCCGGACCGCGTCCAGCTCGCGCACGGTGTACGCGCCCTCGTCGTTCAATCCCTTGCGCGCCGCGATCAGCGTCTGTTCGGTGACCAGGATGTGCGTTGCGTATTCCTTGGTCAGGCCTTCGAGCCGGCTGGCGAGGTTCACGTTGTCGCCCATCACCGTGTAGTTGAACCGCTGCGAGGACCCCATGTTCCCGACCACCATGGGGCCGGAGTTGATCCCGATGCCGATCTCGATCTGGGGCAGGGACGGCTCCTCGATGCGCCACTTTTCCCGCATGCGCTGTAACGTCTCGATCATCTCCAGCGCCGCGTCGCAGCCGTTCGCCGCGTGCGCCGCGGTCTGCACCGGGGCGCCGAAGAACGCCATGACCGCGTCGCCGATGTACTTGTCGAGCGTGCCGCGCTTGCGCAGGACGATCTCCGTCATCGGCGAGAGGTACTCGTTGAGCAGGTGGACCAGCGCGGTCGGCTCGAGCTTTTCGGAGATGCCGGTGAAACCGCGGATGTCCGAGAAGAGGACGGTCAGCTCGTCTTCCCTGCCCCCGAGCTGGAGGTTCTCGGGATGCTCGAGCATCTCCTCCATCACCTCGGGGTTCAGGTAGAGCTGGAACGCCTTGCGCAGCTGGCGCTTGTCCCTCTCTTCCGTCGCGTAGCGATAGACGGTCACCAGCACGAACATCGAGCCCAGCTCCGCCAGCGGCAGCGCGGCGAAAACCTCGTAACCCGCCCAGAACGCCACGCTGGAAGCGGTCCAGACCGAGACGACGCAGACCGCGAGCACCGGAAGCGCATGCCTCACCTTCACGCGCGCGAAGAGGAAAGCGAAACCGAGCGCGGCCAGGAGCGCGAGCGCCACCTCGGCGAGGTCGACGCCGAGCCCCCGGCGCAGGAAGCGTCCGGAGAGGATGTTCTCGACCACGTTCGCGTGCGTCTCCACGCCCGAGGTGATCTTGTTCAGCGGCGTGATGCGTTGATCGAAGGTGCCCTGGGCGGTCGCGCCCACCAGCACGATCTTGCCGCGAAGCTCGGCGTCCTTCCTCCCGTCCATGATGTCGGCGACGGAGTAGTTCTCGAAGGTGCGGTCCTTCCCCAGGTAGTTGATGGTCATCAGGCCCCGCCCGTCCACTGGGACGCGGACCTTCCCGCCGAAATCGATGGATTCGAGCAGCGCTCCCTCCTCGGGAGTCTGGCTGATCGGGATGATGTCCTGCGGCCCGAGCCCGAGCGCGACGGCCGCGAGCGATGCGTCGAGCGACGGGTAATACCGCTCGCCCACGCGCATGGTCAGCGCCGTGTGCCGGATCACGCCGTCGAAATCGGGCAGGTTGTTGAAGTAGCCGATCCACTTCGTTCCCTTCAGGATCGGCGCAAGCGGCGGG
>Ga0209237_1000309_pt1 | contig 26783 bp, 29 predicted proteins | sample GraSoi013_1_40cm_2_FD_185820 | JGI IMG/M metagenome (GOLD analysis project Ga0209237, IMG submission 185820) | Grasslands soil microbial communities from the Angelo Coastal Reserve, California, USA - Sample 10_02_2013_1_40cm (SPAdes) (version 2) | ecosystem: Environmental > Terrestrial > Soil >...
CCGACGTCGAATCTAGGATCATGGGTCCAAACTAGCCTGAGAATTGTTCGAGAATGGCGCTAGACTTCCGGTCTTTTCGCCATCACATCCAAGGCTGGACTGAACCCTGAATCGCAAGACTCGCCCATTATGGTTGTGACGGAAAATTTTCTCTAAAAAAAAGGAGGGGACAAGAGCAGAGCATCTCGCGACGCGAGAGTGGTTTGAGGGGAACACTTCGGATTACGAAATCGCCCGTTTTCAGCCCTGATCTCGATTCTGAGAGCCCTTCCCTAGACTGCCCGAGAAATCGTTCGTGACAGGGCGACGAAACCCCGAAGATTTGCCATGCCATCTAACCCCAGACCGTGCCCTGAATCGCCCGTCTCGCCCATAATCACTGCCAGACAGCAAATTGTTCTCCGGAGGAGGGGGGTCTTAGCGATTCGACTTCGCGACGCGAGAGAGCCCTCCTCGGACCCTTGCGAAAGCAATCTTCAGAAGCGGTTCAGATCATTGAGATCTAGAAAATCGCTCAGACTAGACGGATTCCCCACGACAGTTGAGGATTGTCGGGGTTTCTAATGGGGAATCTCGAGCGGAACCAAAGTCGGCTCAGGCTTCGGGAACGCAGTCTCATGGCGCAGATAGGCGGAGGGGTCCCGCAACCGCTTCTTCTCACACAGTTTCTCAAGGAACTTTATCCCTTTACCAACTGGGTCCAGCGGTTTCATGTCCAGGTAGCCTGATTCAACCGCACCCCTCAGTATCTCGTCTCCCCTCGGGCTTCTGGTAATCACTGTGCTCCAGCCAGGAGACGATCCTATCGCACCGACTGCAATGTCAGCCAGTTCAGCAGAGTAGTCGACGCATACGTTGCATTCTTCACGTGCCGCGCCCGCTAGGGCCTCGACGGGCTCGTCGATGGCGAGCTTATCGCCCGTGTAGACGAGCAACCTGTTTCTCTTTATATTCACCTTAGTAACGTTCTTGAGGTCTATTCCCCTCTTGCCCTGGACATAGTCGACCATCATCTTCTGATAATCAAACACTTTCGAACAGAAGAGGCCGATTGTGAAGACGAGATTTCTCGCGAGCTTGGGCGCGGCTATCCAGTGCGTGCCCATTCGCCAGCTTCCCTGAAGCTCGCATGGCAAGCCAACAAGAGCAATCCGTTCTTCCTGGAAATTGACGACTGATCGGTTGGGGATTGCAACCTCTGCTAATCCTCCCACCTGTCCTCCAGGAGTATAGCGGGACCCGGCATGATTCAACAAGTCCTCCTTTGTACGCGCGATCTGAGGCTCGGGCCGCCAAGGCTTTCCTGAGGTAAGGCCGGAGTTCACAGCGTAGTCAATGATCTTTCGGTCCAACGCGTACAACAGGAGAGAAGTCACTGCACCACCATCCTGCGCCTGTTTGACCACGTCAGGATCTTTCGCCTTGACAGAGTACGCTCCAACATGGATCCCGAGAATCGCCTCCTCGGCAGTTCTCGCTCTTCCGAATACCTGCTGCTCTATCTCCGCAAGAGGCAACTCGATCCTCGGGCAGCTGTAATAGCAGACCTGGCAGGCAGCACAAGTGCCTCGCATGACCGGTTCCTCCTTCTCGCTGTGAAAGAGAATGTCGATCGGGCAGGATGCAATGCAGGCTCCGCAGTACATGCAGAGGTTCTTGTTCACAACCTCCTGGATGAGATTTCCGAAGATCTTGAGCTTTATCGGCCGCGCTTTCCAGCCTTCACCCTCAACAGTCGATTTTAGCGGCGTAGTCTGGGGAACGGCTACCTGTGTTGCAGGTTTCTGCGCAGTTTGTCCTGACACTGCCTATTCCTCCTTCTGGGGCACCTGCGACGCGCCCCCGATAGTATCAACGCTGAAAACGTACTTGTCGTCTTTCTTTACCGGAGGCTTGGAAAGTCTTTCCGGACTCCATACAAGCCGATCACGAGTATACTCTGCAATATCATACTCCACCGTCTCCTCCAGTGCAAACTCTGGACAATAATCCGTGCAATTGTGGGCTATCACGTTTCCCGCCACGTAGGACTCATCTCCCTCAACCGAAAGATTCACAACGGGCTGATCAAGAACTTCAACTGACGATATTTTCTCGACCGGCGCGTAGACATAATCTCTGTCCATTTCAAAGCGAGAGAAGGTCTTGACCCTTTTGTCCTCAAACTTGACCTGCATCAGATCTGCCATTGCTGAGACAAAACGGCCTCGAACTGTCACCACATAGTTTGGTTTCCGATTAGCGTGGTTGGCAAGTGCAACCTGGCCAACGATTCGTGCCCGGAAGAGGAGTTGTTGCAGTTGAAAGGCGAGAGTCTTGGAAATCGTTGTGTACTCGAAGAACGTTGAACGATTGCCCCTGGTTGGCATGTGAAGATATCCGTCGCCTCTCCATGTTCCTCGGATGAGTTCTCGCTGCTTCTCGGTCGGCGCAAACATGACCCAGTCTGGGAGTTTCTTGTTTTCAGAGCCCCGGCCAAAGGTCTCGAAGAATTGAAGGGCAACTACAGAGTGTAAAAGGACATGGGTCGAATTGTGTATAGTTGACCTCCTTGTTACGCGGCCAAAATGTTTTCCCAGGAGTCGGGCCGAGTCCGCAATGTATTCTTTCTCGTGTTCGCCAAAGGCGAAGCCAACAGTTCTCCTTACAACGTAGCCTTCTGCCAGGTAGTAACCGATTAGCCTGAACAAATCAGGCTCCGTTATCAGGCTCAGCTTGCTTCTGAGACGTTTTCCTGTGCTGGGCTGACCAACCTCGATCTCCTGTTCATAAACGCCGGTGTCCCGGACCTCCTTTGCGATAGGGATTGTAAGGTAGTCGCCCCGTTTGAGTTCAAGGGGTGTCTTCCAGACGGGGGGACATGGTTTCTTTTCGAGTCTTAGCTTATTGACGATGTCTCTGGAAGAGACCAGGAGGGGATGATCTTGCGTGACCTTAAGCGGGAAAGGTGCTCCCAACGGCTTGATGCTGTAGAGTCTTCCTGAGTAGTTTCGGGTAAGGACCTTGCGCACTCGCCGGTAGTGCCCAGTGTGCGTTAAGACCCGGTCTCCGGGCTGTATTTGGCCTATGGGTGAGACAGACGGGTTCGTCGTAACAAGTGTATCGGGAGTTACACAGAAATGACAGAAGCAACACCGGCCATAGAAGTACTGCGGGTACCATCGCTGACCCCGTGGTACGATCGTGATGCATTTCTCGGGGCAAATCCAAGCGCATATCCCACAACCGGTACATCGATCTAGATGGAGTAGGTGCCGTCCTCTGTATCCTTTCTCGACCGCATATCGTTGCTGCGGAAACCTGAGCGTATATGGTCTGTGGAAGAGATGTCGGATGCCGGTCAGGTACGCGATCGAGATATCGACCGCCGCCTTCGCCTTGCCAATGATAGGGGCCGTCGCTTTCTACCTGTCCGCCTCTACTGGCCAGTAGTCGATGCTCCACCATGCCGTGGGCATGTCCGCCAAACGGTTTCCAAGAAGAACTGCAGGTATAGCTGCCATGTTTCGGTATGATCCCGTAATGTATCTTGCCCGGTATGGCTTGTCCCCTCCCTCTCCAATGAGATAGAAGCTGCATTCGCCCCTGGCCGATTCCACCCTCCCATACGCAACGCCACGCGGCAGGACTATCGGAGCCTTTCGTCTGATTGGTCCGGCAGGAATCTTCTTGACGATCTGGCGGATTATCTTGCAACTTTCTCGCATCTCATCCATATGCACCATCGCCCGGCTGAAGGAGTCGCCATCGGGCCGCGTTGAGACCTCGAAATCTAGCTCCGGATAGGCTGCGTACGGCTCGTCTTTGCGAAGGTCGGCGTCAACACCCGAGCCTCGAAGCGTCGGCCCGGTGCATCCCAGCTCGATCGCCTTCTCTTTCGATAACACCCCGATTCCTTTCGCACGGGACGTGAACAGGGGGTTGTTGAAGAATATCCGATCGTACTCCTTGAGACGTTTCTCAAAATACTCGGTCCTCTTGACAGCCTCCTCAGCGAATCCCGGAGGCAAATCGCGCCGGACCCCGCCTGGTACAAGATACGAATAGGTGATTCTGGCCCCGGTTAGCTTCTCTGCCATGTCGATGAACAGCTCTCTATCTCCGAGGGGCCACATGAACATCGTAGTATGGCCGAGGAATACGCCATAGATTGAGAGCCAGTAGAGATGGCTCATAATCCGGTTCATCTCGTTAAGGAGGGTTCTGAGGTACTGTCCTCTTCGCGGAACCTCGACACCCTGAATCTCCTCGATGGATCTCACCCAAGCATGGTTGAGGTTGGAAGAGTCGATGATAGAAGGTCTCTCGATGACGGGTATGCTCTTGATGATATTTCTAAGCTCGATAATCTTCTCGATGCCCCTATGGACATAGCCAGGGTCCGGGGCAACATTAACGATGATATCTCCGTCCACCTCCACGATCAACCGCATGTGTCCCGAGCCGGAATGCTGGGGACCAACGCTCAAGGTGAGCGTCTGTGCTCCAGAGTCAGAGGTCTCAGTTGACTCAACAGTTGTTAGGGGAACAGGTTTCGGAGGCGCTGACATTGCAGGTTCAGTCCGTAGGGAATCTTATGTCCTTCCGGAGGGGAGGAGGCCCGTCCCAGTTATCAGTAAGAAACAGCTTCTCCAATCTCGGGTGTCCATCGAATTGTATTCCGAACATCTCAAAGCTTTCTCGCTCGTAATTCTCAACACCAGACCAGACCGAAACTAGAGATCCTACTTTGGGGGCGTTTCTGGGAACAGACTCTTTCAGGTCGAGAACGAGATCCCGCATCTCCTTGATACGCATCGAGGAAATGTGGTAGACTATTTCGAACCTGTTCTCTCGGTTGTAGTCGACAGCCGAAACGCCATTTGGATGATCGAAGCTCAGCTTGTCTCGCAAGAATACCGCGACTTCTTTGATCTTTTCGGGCGCGACCCTAACTTCAAGCCTCCCGCGGCGGATGATATTTGTTTCCTTGATGTCCGCAGGAAAGTTCTCTCTTAGTTTCTGGACGAGATCATCCTCTCTTTCATGAGAGAGGCTCATCCCTGCTCGTACACCTTTGACCTTCGAATCTTCTCTTGAAGCATGATGATTGCCTGCTCCAAAGCCTCTGGTCTTGGCGGGCAACCAGGAACGTAGACGTCGACTGGAACAAACTCGTGTGCGCCGTTCACTATGCTATAGGAATCATGGAATAGACCACCTGACATGGCGCAATCTCCCATCGCGATAACATATCTGGGCAACGCCATCTGGTCGTAGATCATCCGGAGCCGCTTCGCCATCTTTTTAGTGATGGTCCCTTCGATCACGATGAGGTCTGACTGTCGGAGGGAACCTATCGGGAGAACTCCGAATCTTTCAAGGTCATGTCGTGCGCCGCTGGCTGCGCCGAACTCGGCACTACAGCAGGCTGTTGTGATATTGACCGGCCAGAGAGAATACATCCGGGCCCAGTTGATCACATTTCGAATCGGCCCTGTGTCAACGACTCTCTTGACAAGGTCGCTCAGTTTTCCAACCCAGATGCTAAGCCCTTCTGCGAGCGTCGCTACAGGGTCTTCTTCTTGGGCCGTTCTCTGAGCGGACAATGATCCTTCAACTACCAATCTCTAGCGTGTTTTACCTATTTATCCGCATCTTCACGTCTGTAGCCCAGTTTCCGTTAACAGCCTTTGATTCCTCGTGATGAGACTCTTGGCTAGACTCTAAGGTAGGACGGGTTCAAGTGTTAACTGGGTGTTTGCTTTACCCCTGTTTTCTGGGGGATCGTGGACCGTCACTTTTCGGGATTCTTCTTCCTATATGCCGCGGGGTTGAACAACCCCCCTTTTTCCTGCCCTATCGGCCTAAAGCTCTCGGAGATCAGCAGCTGGAATCCCTCTAGGGCATTATCGATAACTCCTTTCAGCTCGTCCCCGGCGGAAATGTCGTGGGTTACTGCTCCTCGCTGGTTGACGATTTTCGACTTTCTCAATACATTAGCCATGTCTGCTTCCGCGAAACCACAGAGCTTCATGAGACTAATCAAATACAGGGAGGTTTTTCCGTCGAGCGATTCTTTGGAAGCACCGATTAGCTTCGCAAGTTCTGCCCGGTAGATGTTTCCTTGTTTCGATATTGCAGCCTCGACGAGGTCCTCTAGAATCGGCACTGGGACCCGGACGAGGATAGCCATCTACGACGCCCTGACTCGAATGCAATCTATGTATCCGGGAAAGATAAGTTAGGGGGTTCAAAAGAAGTCTGGTACGTTCCCGCCCGCCTGATTTGATTCTTGATCCTGAGCCAGTTGAAGTGTATGTTGAGGAGTGAAGTTAATAGCCCTCAACTAGCTTTCTATCTTGAGCCGCAGAGTTCAGGGGATAAAGGATGGCTAAACTGGAAACAACGTGCTTGCTCGAAAGCTTTCGAAGGTTCATGATAACCAGCACGTGTCGTTCCTTTATTCCAAATGACTACGGCGCGGATTTTTCGGTATTCCCGGAACGGGCCCGCGAGCTAGGGACAATGTACGTTGAGGCTGAAGACAAGGTGACTCTGGGCCGAGTGAACGATATCAGCTTCGTCCGAGTCAGCTATGTTCTCGGGATCATCTACAACTCCAAAAGCGGACACACACAATTGAAATGGAGACATGTGAGGGGCGACCAAGGAAGATTGAGCGGCGAGGCCAGCACCAACACGATGGTGAACCTATACGAGGCTGGCGCTCTTGACAAATCCTTTATCAGAACTATAGCGGCTCAGATACGCTGAAAATGGAGTCCTGCGGATCTCCCCCGATTTTTTTGTTCCAATCTCTTCGTCTCTGTAGAATACAGGTCTGAATCCTCAGAGCAAGTTCCACACCGTACGGCGGTAACCGCGCGAATCTAGCTTGGAGAATGACTGTCAAGACAGTTACAATATCCTTTATCTCGACAACACCCAGCGGGGAGATTCGAAAGGAGTACTCTTGCTGCCAAAATCGTTTGAGACTGGGATCGATGCCCTGGACAAAGTCCTTCCAAAGGGTATACCCCGAAACAGCCTGACAATTCTGGCAGGAGACCTTGGAACGGGAAAGTCTGTCTTGATGGAACAGCTCCTCTACAGCATGCTCAAGATAGAAAAGGAGCCCTGCATCTACATGAACTTCGAAGGACCCCCAATAGCATTACAGCAAGATATGGAATCGTTCGGCTGGAACATCGACCGATACTTGGATTCTGGGCAACTTAGGTTTCTGGACTGTTTCTCCTTCAGGATGGAACCGGCTGAGACTCCGAAATATTCTCACTTTGTGAAGGATCCGAAGGATCTTCACTCGGTGACGAGCGCACTTTATACGATGATGGAGGAGATGAAGATGATGGGAAGAGGAGCCGTTTTCGTCGATTCTTTGACGGAAATGTTTACTCTAGTCCAAGAAGAGAGGCCGCTTGTCTTCCACATGCTTGACGGCGTGAAGTCGTGGAGGGCTAAGGGTCCGAAGGAGCGTCTTGTTCCCTTTTTTTGCTCCCACCACACACCGTTACGGGCTTACGCGGATTTGGATGATCTACTATTCTACGTGGTAGATGGAATCGTTGATGTAAGGTTCAACCCAGGGTTCGCGGATCGAGGGCTGCTTGTCAAACAGTTCCGGATAAGGAAGATGAAAGGCGCGCCCCACGAAACCTACTGGGTTACCTTCCAAGTTACTCCTGACGGGATTGTAGAGGTTCCGCTCCCGGTGCCTGTACTGACGTCGGAGAGGCCTCGTACAAGCAAAAAGAAGTAGCCCTCGGCGGAGCCTTAGGGCTGGAAGGGCTAACAGTGCCCACTGCTCATCATCCTCCCGTTCATCATGATAATTCCCACAGTGTCCCGACCAGCCATGCAGCTCCTAGCGGGGGCCCAAGGATCAAGGTGCCCTATTCCAAGAACCCGGTTTATGTCGCAGAAGGCTACAGCCCGCCCGTCGTCGCCGGCCGCAATTTCGAGTACGAAACGACACCTCAGAACGCAGCCTACTGGCAGGCGCTCACCCTCGCCTATCGACAGTACATGAAGAAAGAAGCCGATACTAGGGGTATTGATCTCCGTCTCCTTCTCGACGAGCGACGTTCGGGGGCATTTCACTGCGTTGGATGCGGCAAGCCCATGGTCATGCGAGAACTGTTCTCCAACGGAGATCGGGTATACCAATGCTGGAATGGAGATTGCGTGAAAAGAATCATACGATATCAGTATCAAGCCCAAACCGGACGCGTCATAGAAGTCACCTAGCACTGCGAGTGCAAAACTGCCCTCGCGCATTCGGAGCTGCCACAGAAGTCGCTATCAATCAGTCCCGTTTCTGGGCGTGAACTCCGAATCGCACGGCTAATTTGCCGGCCAAGGAGCTGGCCATCCGAAGCGTGGAGTCGAGTTGTTATCTACTCCTCTAGGATTGTTTACCGCATACGGGAAACGTGGTGCGGCTCGATCTTCAAGAGGACTCTCTTCTCACCGGGTCGCCTATTCTGATATTTCTCCGCACCGGTATACTTCTTCGCCATCTTGTCGATATGATCTTCTGCCACATGTCCGGTTACCTCTTCGATGACACGACCCTTAATCATCACGAGCTTGTACGGATTGCCCTGTTCTGTTATCGCCAGAGCAACCTGTGGATTCTTCTTCACATTTCTGTGCTTGACGCGACCCACTGCCGTGTTGATGAGCACGTAATGACCGTCAGTATCGACCCACGTCGGTGTGACTTGAGGGGAGCCATCGGGGTTCACGGTTGCGAGGAAGATGAAGTTCTTGCCTTCCAGGATTTTCCTTGCATCATCATCCAGTTTCGTCATTTTTGACATGATCGAGCCTCATAACTGAGTGCATCCCTTTATTGGTTTCTTCCTAGGCCCAGTGGGTTCTTCGTCGAACAGTTCAGTTCGCTGAAGCAACTAAATCACTTTGGCTTTGCCGAGGAGGCTCGGTACCTTCGGCTCTCATTCGAAGTTACGTGACACTTTAGTCCCGTGTTGGTTCTCGTTCGACAGGTTCTGTTTCGCGGGGAGCAGTCAGGTGCCACAAGCCAAAGCGACTAGGTACGCTGTCCTATTCGTTTTCTCCGCCTTTAGCACACTCGCATTGGGGGGCCTGCCATTGGTTCACGCTCCTACCACTGGAACACAGTACGCGCTCACACCGTTGCCGTTCATATCGCAAGAAGGGTACACGATTACTTTGATTCTGAGTGTTTCGGGAGCTCTTCCTGGAACACAATACCAGTTCAACTTCTATGTTCGAGATCCCTCAACGAAAATATGGGGTTCCATCGCTGAAAACTACACAACGTCTCTCGGTGAGACTCAGTTCGGGATTATTCTAGCATATCCGAGTGCCGCGTTTGTCGGTCGCGGAACAAGCTCTCTCGTAGGACAGTACGTTGGCTGGGTTAACCAAATGAAACCAGCGCTCGCTAGCAATCCCGTCGCCGTGACACCAAGCGGCTTCTATTTCATTCTCACCGACAAGACAGAATACCAAAGAACAGAGACAATCGGAATAAGAGCGAGCGGATACAATGCCTCCGAGACTACAACGATAATCATTAGAACCCAGACAACCTCAACTGTGGTGCTCAATGCTACAGCTACAGCTTCTTCCACAGGAATGGTCACGGGTTCCTGGAAGATTCCTAGAAATGCTGTTCTCGACAACTACGTGATCACGATTACGGGGAAGAGTACTGCAAAGAACCCGGCGGATGCTCAAGGTTTCGCTGTAAAAGCTGCGTCAATGTCGGTTTCGGCCTTGAGTGCGAGCAAATCCTCGTATGAGAGAACAGAGACGATGAAATTCTCGCTCACAGCACGCTACCCTGACGGACAGTACGCTAATAGTGGGACAGCGTTAATACTTCTAACAGGCGCTGGCGGAAACAGCGTCTCACTCACAACTGTCTATGACAACGTCGCTCAGACCTTTAACGCAACTTACAAGACTTTTCCCGGCAACCAGACAGGCACCTGGACTGCGACTCTGGCAGTAAACGGGTTTGATGACGGATTCGGAAACGCAGGCCCCGGTACAGCCGTAACCACATCGCCCCAGCTTCAACCTGCCACTTTGACGGTCACGATTACTTCCAAGTCTTACTTTGCGATAAGCGAACAGATCAAGTTCAATGCCACAATCCAATACCCCGACCTAACCAACCTAACCGATCAAACAGGCCAAGCAGCCGCCTTCCTCCTATTCTCAGGGGGCGGACACAATGATACGATCACACAGCTCGTCTACGACTCAACCCTCAACCTCTGGGTTGGGACATATACTCCAGGTACCGAACCTGGAGGACTATGGTCGCTAACCGTGGCCGGGGCCGACCAGGCATCTCCAGCAAATTCCGGAAAAGCCACGAAGACCATCCAATTGCAAGACCGGATACCAGCATCTATTTTCACCTTTACAAGCGGTCCCATTCTCACCTCTTCACCTGTTAGCTTTGACGGAACTTCAAGCTACGACCCTGACGGAACGATAGTTGGCTACGCGTGGGATTTCGGGGATGGGTCAACCGGATCGGGGGCGACTCCGACACATAGCTACTCCATTGCTGGCACGTACTCTGTGAAGCTCAACGTCACAGACAACAGTGGCTCGACTCAAGTTTCGACCCAGACGGTGACCATCACCGATAGACCTCCGATACTAACGCTGACACAGTCCTCGACGACTGCCACATCAGGACAAGCGATTGTCATTACCATCTCAGCATCGGACCCTGACGGGACGATTGCAACCACGACGGTGAACTGGGGTGATGGAATCTCTGATACCATATCCGGCCCACCAACAACGGACAGTCACACCTATTCATTGGCGACCGGGACGCCCTCTGCGACCTACACCATCGCAGTGACGGTTCACGATAACAGTGGTTCCACCGTATCTGCGACCTCTAATCCGATTAATGTTCAACAGATCCAGTCAAGTAGTAACGTCTCCTTTCCATTGTACTATTTCGGAATACTTGCAGCGTTAATTGCTGCGCTCTTGATAGGCACTTTCATAGCATTCCGGAGACACAAGGTGACACATGCGAGGTTGAAGATTGATCTTGAGGCTGTCAAAGCGGAGGCGGGACGGATCGAGAACCAGGAGTTCTTCCAGTCAGTGAAAGACCAGTTGAAGAAGGATAAAGAATGACCAAAGTAATCGCTGTTCACTCGTTCAAAGGAGGAACCGGAAAAACAACTCTAACCGCCAACCTAGCAGCAATACTCGCCAAGAACCGGAGAGTAGGGGTCATGGATCTGGACTTGTCCGGACCCGGTTTACACGTGCTCTTCGGCGTGAAAAAAAGCGAAATCAAGGCAACGCTCACGGATATCTTTCTTGGAGATGCAACCCCAGCAGATGTCGTGATAGATCTGACGCAGAGATTCAACCTCAAGAAAGGAGGACTGTTCTTCTGTCCCGCAAGCAACAAGGTAGAGGACATGCTTCGCCTGCTGAAGTCTGGTCTGGAAGTCGAGGTATTTCAGGATACAATTCAGAAGGTTGGTGAGCAGAACAAGCTCGACTACATCATCGTTGATACTCATCCCGGGGTCGAGAACGATACTGTTCTTGCAATGGGTTGTTGCGATGCTCTAGTTCTAGTGTCGAGGGTTGATCAGCAAGACTTGTTCGGGACTGCCGTAATGGTGTTGCTAGCGGAGACATTCGAGAAGCCCACATTCCTAACCTTGAACATGATCCCGCCCGGGGTCCGGATCAAGGACGCCATAAAGGTCGGCCAGGAACTATCCCAGTTGTTCAGGTCGCGATTCTTGCAAGCCTTCGAGTTTCAGCTGGACGTTATCAACAACCTAAGCAGATCCGTATTCGTCGTGGATAATCCCGACTCTTCTTTCGCCAAGAAGGTAACCGAAGCCGTAGATACCTTAGAGAGAGAATTATCAGGAGCGACAAAGATTGCAAACTAACCCCAAACGCTCAACGGGCTACGACCTCCGAAGACTCGTAGGATCAGTGAATCAGCTCCGCTTCAACGACAACAAAGGAGAAGTGTCCTTTTTCGGCCAGAAAATGATCATTCTAAGGAGAGATGTTATCCGGATCATGCGTGAGGCCCTGGAAAGACTGGTCGGAGACCAGTCAGCGCCATTCCTTTCTTACCTGGCTAGTGGGATTGGCGTGCACGAGGGCAGTATTTTCAGAGAAAGCATTGGCTCCACAGGCGAGCAGAGCAGGCAGAGTTTGGAAAACCTGGTTCATTCAGCGCTGGAAGACACGAACCTTGGACTGGGCAAGATCCAGATCAATGGACTCGATTTCGACAAGAGCTACGCAAACATAGTTGTAGCCAACTGTTTTGAAGCCACGGAGAACGGGTCCTCGGAAGAACCGAACTGCATATTCACCAGCGGTTTCCTAGCTGGAATATTCGCCGAAGTACTCGACAAGACAGTTCAAGCAAAAGAGGTCCGCTGTATGTCGCAAGGCGCAACGGAGTGCGAGTTCCAGATCACCCTTGTCGAAACAGGTGATGGACAAGAAGCGGAAAAGCCAAGAGTGGACCTGAAAGATGTCGACGGTGGAGCACCGCTCAAGGGAGAAGTGAAACCGGGTACTGGCGGAGGTTCAACAAGCGCGAAGTCGGCGATAGGAACGTCAGAAGGTTCGACAGAAGATCAAACCGAAAGGTCGGACAGCAAGGACATTGATGCTGGAGTCGAGAAAGCGGCCAGAATCGCCAAACACAAACAACACTTCTGGAACAAGTTCAAGAAAGAATAGATCAGTCCGGGCAGCTAGATCGTCAGAAAGTCTCTTGTTTCTACCGTAGCTTCAGGCGCCGGGAGTGGGATTCGAACCCACGAGGGCGTGACGCCCAACGGCTGTCGTGTCCTGGCCCTTACCTCTTGAGATCTCGAGGCCGTCGCTTTAACCACTCAGCCATCCCGGCGTGAAGCCGCCATTAGGATACCGGTCTTAAACCACTTTCGAACCTGATCTCTCGTGGCTGGAATTGAAGTTGGCTTACGAGTTTCTGCGGCGAAGCTCAAGATCGATGTAGGCGATCTGGAGGAATCCGATAGGGTTCTATTTTCCGCCTGTAGTTGTCACGCTGGACTTCTGACTTATCAGAGTGTCGCTAGGGGTTGCGAAGATTGGATCATTTCTTTGCACTCGCTTCGGGTAGAGATGGTCCACGACTACTCGATCTCGGAGTAGGACCATTCTATCTCTGAGAGAGTCTTGATAGTTAAAATCCGCTCTCATTTGGTATTCTTGACAGAGCAAAGTCATCGTCCTGTAGATCAGAACGCGGGCGCTTGCTCCGAGAGAGTCCGTCAGGACTACGACGACATCGTCAAACCGGGAGGATATTTCCGGCTGGTCAATTCCCTTCTTTGCAAGTAGATCGTAGATGACATCGCGAACTGTCGGTCCCATGCCGTCGAGCGCGTTTCGGAAACATTCGTTCACGGTTTCATGGAACAGCGTGGAGATCTGAGTGCGCATTGTTCTATTGGCCTAGAACAGGTTATGGCTGGAGGCAAGTGGATACGTGTGTTGTAACAACCTAGCTCGTTCTCCGGGACTCTTGGAGAGGTTGAGATCGTTGATTAATCCTAGCCGATAAGAATGGAATAGGGCGACGATAGTTCGCGGGCACACTTAATCCGTTCAGCAGGATCAAAAGCCTGTTCCCGAATGAACGGGAGAGAAGGACGGCCAACGTACAATTTGCATTCAACGGTTTTATATGCCGTTAACAGGGCTCATGAGGAAGGATTCACCTTGGCAGAAGGAAACGTTCGAAAGCTCATCGAAGACGCTAGTTTTCCAAACCAGTGGCCTACAAAAGAGACGCACATTCAGCACAAGGTCCTCTACAAGAATGGAGTCAGCAAGGAGTACGGAGTCCACGGGAGCAATGTGGGCGTGGATTTTGACATTTGCATTGCCGATGGCATCTGCATAACCGTCTGCCCCGTCAACGTCTTCGACCGGATGGAACTACCTGGAGAACAGGAGAAGATGGACAAAGGAGTTACCAACGACAGTGGGAAGGCGCCTTTGGCGAACTGGAAGGCTGACCCGGCTCGGGAACAGGACTGTATCTTCTGCCGAGCGTGCGAGATTCAGTGCCCAGTTCAAGCAATAAAGATCACTGAACCCTAGAATATTCAGCTCGCAGCTCTGGGCAGATAAGAGAACGGCCTTCACCACAAAATTAGAAGCGGGTCACTCGTCCCACTAAATCTGTTTTACTTTTAGTGGCCAGTCCAAACTGTTCACTCATGCGACGCGAGGGTCGGTCGCTAAGACCCCCTATTTTCTAGAACACTTGCTGTCCGGCAGGGATTCCAGGCGAGTCCAGGCGATCAGGGGTGAATCCTGGCTCCGATGGCTCGGCGAAAAACGTGATTAGCCCAGTGAATCTTGGCAGATCGTTAGTGTGACCTTCCGGATTCGAGATTAGGGCTGACAATAGGCGAATTTAGAATCCGAGACTTTCCCTCAACCACTCTTGCGTCGCGAGACGCGATCGCTAAGACCCCCCCTCCTCCTGAGGTCTCTCGCTGTCTGGTATGGATAATGGGCGAGTCCGGCCGATCGAAGCCTGATCCGGGCTTAGATCGGTTGGCGATTCATCGGGCTATTGAAGGTGGGCTAACGGGAGTTCTAGGGGGTCGCTGTTCAGATTCGAGATCAGGGCTGATAATAGGCGAATTACAATGATAGCGGCGGTGCCCTAATGGGGTCAAGAGCTAATCTGGATCGCTAAGCCGATTGGCTTGGCTTTGCTCCTGCTGAACCGTTCGGTGAACCTGATGAATCTGTACATCAACCCGTATTTCGCCTTGAGAAGAGAGAATACGTGTTTGGAGGTTTCAGAGTCGACCTGTCGAGCTTCACCTCCCACCCATTCACCTTTGGCATTTCCGCGTATGTTACAAGTAGCGACGCGAACACGGGGATTGTTGTGTATTCGTTTCATTTTTCCAGTGTCGGAGTCAGTGCGAACGAATAGTTCTCCGTTCTCCTCGACGAACCATACAGGGGTTCGGACAGGGTCCCCAGTCCTCCGATAAGTTTCAATGCAGATGTATTTCTCGCCGGTGAACTGGGACAACTTGTCTCCTGCCGCACTCACTGGAGATAGCTCCACGGCCGATGTCCCCTTAGGGGACGCCGATGGTGTTTCCTACGCCAACGAGGATAATGCTCTCGCCTGGCTTGGACTTGGATCTGATCTCGTTCTGGACTCTACTAACTGCTGCGGCAACTCCAGTCTTGACTAGCAGGGTGATGGCAGATATGGCTTCTTTTGAGGACATTTTCACGACGACTGCTAGGAGAGGGATCTGGTTCTTGGAAGCGCTAGCCTCAATGTGGTATCGTTCCGTGCCGGGTCCGCCGATAGCAGCGCCAATTCCCTCCGCAACATCTCCACTGGGCTCTCCTTCAAACTTCAACGCCGCGTCAACAGTTACTACGAGGCTTATCGGTCCCGATTCCCGGATCAACTTCTCGACCGCAAGACCCGGTTTCCCAACATTTCCTCCGGGACCCTTCGCTCGGACAACCCAGACCTTTCGACCCTCAAAGTCGACATCGTAGACCATTGTGTCTTTGACCAGCTCGTTTCCTTGTCGTCCAGCCGTGATCTGGCTTACGACCAGAGGTCCGACTCCATCGCCTATCGGTTCAGCTTTTGCGAAAGCATTGATTGCTGCACCGTAGGCTTCGGCCTCCTCCATTATCATTGGAAGAGCCATCTGAAGCTGTGCAAGGGCCATTATTCCCCCGGTCTTCTTTGCAAGGAGGTAGAAGTGTCGGACAAGTCGGAACATGCCGTCTAAGCCGATGGAGATCTCGAGCTGGTTACTCAGAGTGTTAACGTCAGACTCAGTGGCATTAGGAGCAATGGCCTTGACTTCCATTTTCAAATGGTCATCGTATGTATCAAGAACGTGTTCGAGCTTGCCGACTATTCCCGAAGGATCTAGGCTTACAGGAGTTATGGTGAACGAGTTGTTCAGTCTGTCGATCTTGGTCTCGACGGTCTTCTTGTCCATCTGAAATCGGGATATCGAGTCGACGAATTTTTGGCGGGCGGCTGTTTTGCTTCTCTCCAGTTTTCCGAGGCTGCGCTTGACGCTGACGAGCTGCCACTGGACTTGGAGGCGTTGCCCGTAGAAGAAGATGAGGAAGAAAGAGGCGAAGTAGACGAGGTTGACTATCTGGCTGAGATCGATTAGGGCCATACTATTGTTCTACCTTTCCCTAGAGGCGGACACTGCTATAGGTGATTCCTTCAATCTCAGTAAAGCTTTTCGTTTTGCGTTGAGCCTTATGAAGTCCACTTCAACCTCTTCCTTGATAGCGAGCTTCGAGAGCGCCATGAGGATGTCTTTCATCTGTTTGACCGCGTGAGATCCGACCTGTATTATCACGTCTCCTACCCGCATTCCTGCCTCGTAAGCTGGTCCTCGCGAGTCCACTTCGACCACCAAGACCCCTGAGTCTGCCGGGAGGTCGTATCTTCGCGCGATGGCCTGGTTCATGTTGGCCCCTGATATTCCAAGCCATGGGCGAACGACTCTTCCCTTTTCGAGGATTTGCTGGACGACCCATTTTATCGTGTTGACGGGTATGGCGAAGCCTACTCCTTGGGCGAATGGAATCATCGCTGTGTTCATTCCAATCATGTTTCCGCCTATGTCAGCGAGGGGTCCGCCGCTGTTTCCAGGATTGATAGCGGTGTCTGTCTGGATGAGTCCTTCGAAGATGAAGTCTGTGCCGGGCAGGGGCCGTCCGAGGGCGCTTACTACTCCCATGGAGACTGTTGGTCCTCCTTGGAGCCCGAGCGTATTGCCGATGGCGAGAGCTATTTGTCCAACCTTCAGTTTCTCCGAGTCGCCTAGGCTGGCGGCGGGAAGATTGGCGGCGTCTACTTTGATTACGGCGATGTCCGTGGAAGCGTCTGAGCCGACGACTTCGCCGAGGAAGGTTCTACCGTCTTTCAGGTGAACCTGGACCCTTGTCGCGCCATCGATTACGTGGTTGTTGGTAATGACGTATCCGTTGCGGTCGATTATTAGTCCGGAGCCTTTTCCTTCTATTGGCACAAGGCCGTAGCGAAAGTCTCGGGTAACTCGGACACTGTCTATGCTGACAACGCTCTCGGTTAGCCGCTCAACTGCTTCAGTAATCTGGTTCTCCAGCGCGGAAAGGATTGTTGCTGTCATGTCTAGAGCCCCCAGCTCGTCTTTCCCACTGGCGTGATTCTTAGGTATAGCTTCTCGTCTTTCTCCTTGGTCTCGACAAGCCCGGTGACCTCGATTCCACGAGGGACTAGCCGGTTGGCCGATTCCAAGTCGTCAACTAGGAGGGTTATCTTTTCCTCGTCCAGGCTCTGGAATCTTGGGCTGTATTTTAGGTTCCAGCCGCTGAGATAGAGGTAGCGGCCGTCGAATTCGTAGATTACGGGGACGATGTGGGGTTGGGAGTCTTCGCAGACGAACGCGATTCTGGCAAGGCTTCTCTCCATCAGGTATTGGTATTCTCTCTCGGTGAAGCCTCTGACACCGTCTTTATGCCGCATCATGTCTGGAGAGTCTAGGGTCAGTCACGCTTATATACTTGGTAGTCCAGGGAAACTAAGTGGGTATTAATTAGTTGAGTAAGTCAACCCAGGTTAACCAAGACATCACAAAAGAGCAGACCGAGGAATGTAAGTTGCTACATTCTGCCTGGAACGATCTGACTAAGGTCTGGACCCTTCCGGTAATCCATGCCCTAGGACTCAAGGAACCGGCAAGATTCAACGAGCTCAAAAGGAGAATACAGGGGATTAGTGCCACGAGCCTCGCTGAGAGGCTGAATGAGCTTGACCAGAGAAAGATCATCGAGCGAAAAGTCTATCCCGAAACTCCACCCAGAGTGGAATACTCCCTCACCAAGAAGGGGATGGAACTACGTGCTCTCCTCGGCGACCTCGCTGAATGGGTGAAAAAGTGGGACAAAGAAGACATTCCAGGCGCGGAAAATATTCGGGAAGAGAAACTCCGCCCGATCGCACGCGTCAAGTAATCTGAACGCTATCAGTCAATGACAATTACCCAGTCACACATGAGTGTGATCCCAAAGTCCAAGGTCCTGCCTTGCCTTCATAGTCTTCATCAGATCTCCGCGAGTCACCATCCCCGCAATCCTGTCGCCATCCATTACTACCAGCCTGCCTACCCCGTTCTTGGCCATTAGTTGCAAAGCGTCGATAGCCAAGGTTGTCGGACTCACAGTGACCGTTCTTTGGTAAGGGACCATTGCCTCGCTAACCCTCTCGATCTCTCTCTTCTCACGAGGAATCAACCGGACCGACGACATTGTGACAACTCCGAGCAGTTTCCCGTTTGAGATGACCGGGTAGCCTCCATGAGGATGGACGAGGAAGTAGTCGGAGACGACCTGTTGGACAGTTGCGTCAGGAGAGACGGAGAGAAGATCTCTGGTCATGATGTCTCCAACCCTGACACCGGCAAGAGACTCTGTCAATCTGGTTTGTCTCAAGCTTGTCTCTGCTCCGGATCTGATGAACCAGCCTAGGAAGATGATCCATAATCCATTGATGAAATCACCGAAGACGACGAAGAACAAACCAACTGCCATCATCAGTAAGGAAATAGCTTCGCTAATTCGCGTCGCATTCGCGGTGGCGCCTAGTAGATTCTTCGATCGTCCCCAAAGGCTTCCGCGCAGGACTCTGCCCCCATCCAAGGGGAAGGCTGGAATTAGGTTGAATGCACCGAGAACTCCGTTGAGGAACGCAGCGTAGTAGAGCGTTGCGATAATTGGGACTGGTCCATTTACCAGGACTGTCAGATACCAGAACGCACCGAGGACGATTGCGATCAGAAAGCTTGCTAGGGGTCCTGCGACTGCCATGCGAACTTCTAGCGCAGCATCCTTCGGCTCCGCGCTCATCTCTGAGACGCCTCCAAAGAAGAACAGCGTGATCCTAGCGATGGGCAAGCCGTTCTTCTTGGCAATATACGAGTGGGAGAGTTCGTGGAGAAAGACCGAGACGAAAAGGATGATTGCGGAAACAATTCCGATTGCCCAATAGGTGGTTGGGCCTAGGCCGGGGTAGTGTTGGGGCATGTAGCCTTCGGCAAGAGACCACGCGATCAGAAGGAGGACGAGCCAGAGGGTGTAATGGATTCTGACGGGAATCCCAATTATTCTCCCGATATTGAGGGACACTAGCTGTCCCTGGCTAGATGGATAGATCCCTTTCTTAGGCTTGTCATAGACTCGAGTTTACTGAGGAACTGGTTCGCTAGGCTTCCAATTAGCCGACGCCCACGATGGCTTCACATCTTTCAAGCGTAGAGCAATTAAGAACCCAAGGACCCCTATGAGCGATGCGGCTATTTCGGCGACCTGGAACCCTGCAACTACTCCAGCCGCTGAAATCGAGGCGCCGGTCGACCCGGCTGCAGGCGGGTCAAAGGCACCGGCGATCGTAAGAAGTATCGCAAGCCCCACAGGGAATCCGACACGGGACGAGGTGCTGACCAGGCCCGAGGCCAGGCCCTCCTCACCAGGCCGAGTCCCGGCGACAGCGGCCATGTTAACCGCGGGAAACCCTATGCTTGCCCCAAGCGCCCAGACAAGAAGACCAGGCATCAACACAAAAGCGCTACCGTTGGGCGACATTGAGGTTAGAAGGATAGTCCCGATTGAGACTAGCCCGCTTGAGAGCAAGAGGGTGCGCTTGGCGCCGAACCTGTTCACCAGACGAGAGGCTCCCCAACCCCCCACTACGAAAAAGATGAGCGCGGGGGGCAAAGTCAGCAGACCTGAGAAAAACGCCGAGTAGCCTAGGACGTTCTGGAAATATACTGGAACGATGAACCCGATCCCACCAACAATCGAGGTCAACACTAGAGCCAAAGCATTGGCCGTGAGAACCGATCCTCTCCGGACGAAGGCTAGAGGCACTAAGGGAGCCTTCGACCGGGATTCAATGAACAGAAACAGTCCCAGAACCAGGACCGATGCCGCGAGAGGAATGAAGGTCCACTCCGACGCGAATCCAACGCCTGCGGCATTTGTCAGCCCAAAGACAAGCAGAATGATCCCGGTGGTGCTGGTAAGTGCTCCCGGAATATCCAGATGTTGATTTTTCAGCCAGCCGCCACCTCCCGGTAAGTATCTCTGGCAGAGAAGCGCCGCAACGATCCCGATCGGCACATTGATGAACATCACCCACCTCCAACCCAAGAACGTCGTCAAGGCCCCCCCAGCGACGGCTCCCGCGGCAAACCCTCCTGAAAGGGTGGCTACGAGATATCCGAGGGCTTTGTTCCTTTCAGGCCCTTCCGCAAAAATCCTGATGAAGATCGCGAAAGCGGTTACCGTTGTCATCGCTGCTCCTATGCCCTGAATCGATCTCGAAACAACAAGCGACAAAAGGGATGGAGCTATGCCGCCCGTGAACGATGCGATCGTGAAAATGATTAGCCCACCAACGAAGATTTTCTTCTGGCCGTAAGTGTCTCCCGCTCTTCCCATTAACAACAGGAAACCCGCGAGGGTAATCGCGTAGGCCCCATAGATCCACTGGCTGTCTGGGATCGAAGCTGCGAACTCGGTCCGAATGGAAGGAAGAGCAACCGTTACTATCGAGGCGTCGATTATATCCATGAAAAAGGCAACAAGCACCAAGAAGAAAACGAGTCGGACACGGAGCACCGGATTGGTGGAACCTTGTGTTGGCTGGCTCAATTTTGGTGACACTCCTGCCATTGAGACACTGTACTTGTTGACGAGAACGAATGAGAGTCAGTCACGTTCATAGTCATGACCACTTTTCAAGTCCGCACGAGGGCGCATGTTCTTAACCTCTACCACTCGATGCGCCGATAACAGCGATGGACCTGGGCGAGAATAGCAAGTCAATATTTGCCTGATGTTGAAATTGTAGAGACTTCCTTCAATCAGAACGGATTACCGAGGAAAAGAACAGCAAGACATCGGAGGCCAAGGTGCTCTCGCCAAATTTGCCTGAGGCGAGTTCTCCCGCGCGTCCAACGACGAAGGCCGCTACTCGTGCTGCATCAAAGGGTGTCCTACCCCTGGCGAGATATGCACCTGCAGCTCCCGCGAGGAGGTCACCGTACCCTCCTTTCGTTAGGTAGGGAGACCCTTGAAGATCCTCGAGAGTCTGTTCTCCATCGGAAATCAAGTCTGGAGCTCCCTTTACGATGACCGTTGCGTTGTATTGCCTCGCTAACGTTTCGACCGCAACTCTCTTGGCGTCAAGAGTTGTAGGCCATGGTTTTCCTGAGAGAACTTGGTATTCTCCGGCGTTCGGTGACAAGAGCGTTTTTTTTCCTTTGATTGATTCCGGGTTAGCAGCTAAGGCATGGAGAGCTTCAGCGTCCAGAACCATCGGTGTCTTGCATCTCTGGATAATATCTATGAGTGCCTTGTGCGACTCCAAGTTCCTGGTAACGCCGCAGCCGAGGACTAGTGAATCGGCGTTTTCGAGCAACTCAATCGCAGTATTCGGGTCTGGATAGGGTGAATTGCAGGGCACTGTTATGAGATCTGGGGAATATCCGGCGACGATATCTGCGGCCCGTCGAGGGGCTACAATTATTGCTAGATCCGCTCCGGCTCGCAGTGCGGCTAGTGAATTGAAGGCTAGACAGCCCGCGTACCGGTCGCTGCCACCACAAACGACGACCCGACCAAAGTCGCCTTTGCGCGCATTGTTAGATCGGGAAGGATAGAATTCCTTTAGATTCAGCGCTCTCATTAGGCCTTGATCGTTCCCGGTTCGATTATCCCGGCGAGCATTTTGGCTGGAGGGCATTGGAACGAATCTGAAGTAAGAGGGGTAAGAAGATAGAGTTTCGGTAAGGCGTCCTGGTCATGCGATTAGATATCTAAAACCGGGCGGCGGCCGTTACGGCCCTTGCCGGAAAGCGACGTCGGGACGGGCTGTCTCGGGGTTTGGTCATTAGTCTCTTGATTTTCGACCCTATGTTTTCGAAGACCTCTTCGATGGACCAGCCTTCTTCTATGAACTCGACTTGGTGCTTGGGCATTCTTATCAGTACGTGAACCTCGAAATGCTTCCTCTCTTTTTGATTGGAGAATGTCTTCACCGTGGCTCGGGCTTCGCCGATATCATGGTAGACGCGGCTGAGAGACTCGATAGACTTCTGGAATTTTGACTTCGCTAAAGACGATTCAATATCTTGATCGTCAAGCCCTACAATGTATACCGGCAGTGGAGTTGAGATTTCGGTTGTTGGCTGCAAGTGCGAGGCCTCACCTCACAACGAGGACTGTACAGTAAGCGTGTGTGACAACACCGCTTGAGACGCTTCCGAGGAGCATTTTCTTGAAACCCCCCATTCCCCTTGTCCCCATGACGATTAGGTCAATCTTCTCCGTGACCGCGTAATCGGTTATTGTTTGAACGACCGAACCGATTGTCTCGCTGGTTTTGGGCTTAGCTTTCACACCTTTTTTCTCAGCAATTGAGACAGCTCGCCCCACTACCTCCACTGCGGCCTTTCTTGCGTACGCCTCGTAGTCCTCGAAAGCCTTCCCAGACGGAGCTGGAATGGAAGGAAATGCGGTGACGTACTCGGGGTAGCCTCGAAATACGTTCAGTACGAATAATTGAGCATCATACTTCTCCGCTAAATCCACGGCGACCTCGGAGGCTCTGGTCGAGCCTTCAGAGCCATCAACAGCTACCAATATTCTCTGGAATCGTAAGCCTGATTCATGTCTAGGAGTCTGCTTTCCTAAGGTGCTCATAGCCAACGCTCTCTTCCCCAAGCCAGAAGGGCCGCTTTCACGCTATTAAGAGTGAGCGCCGACACTCGCGACCTTCAATGTCTCTTGAATCAGCATTATTGTCAGCCCATTTTTCGGATTATGCCACGACGGAAGCAGTCTGCAGAGTGATCGTTGACGATGCCGGTCGCTTGCATCCACGCATAGACGATGACAGGACCTACGAATTTGAATCCTCGCTTCTTCAACACTTTGGATAGCTCCTCAGAGAGTGGAGTCTTAGCAGGTATCTGACCTGTATTCTGAATCGGCTTTCCGCCGACGAGCTCCCAGATGAAGGGCGAGAAATCATTCCCCGAAACCCGCATCGCAAGATAAGCGCGAGCGCCACCGATTGTCCCCTCGATCTTAGCCCGAGATCGGACGATACCAGGGTCTTCAAGAAGCCGCGCCACATCCGCCTTGCGAAAACGCGCTACCAGTTCTGGATCGAAGTTCTTGAACGCCTTGCGAAACGCTTCGCGCTTGCGAAGGATGATGGTCCAGGACAGGCCTGCCTGGAATCCTTCGAGCATAAGCGTCTCCCAGAGCTTCTTGCTGTCGTGTTCTGGCACGCCCCATTCCTCATCGTGGTACGCAAGGAGGAGCGGGTCTCCCTCCGCCCAGGAACAACGGCGTACCGACATCGACTGACGGGTTTTCAAGCAGTCACCTGTCGGGCATTAGGTACACAGCGAAGAAACGTATAACCAAAGGATCAAAGCCGCACAACTTCGAGGCCCACGGAGATGACGCTAGCAGAAGAGCTCAGTCATTACGTTTACTCCTTGAAGTACAGCGACATTCCGGATAATATTGTTCACGAGTCTAAGAAGAGGATTATTGATGCTCTAGGGTGTGGGATCGGGGCGTTCAATGCTGAACCTGTCAAGTTCTCGAGAAAGATCGCTGAAAGTGCCGAGGTCAACGATGGATCAACTCTTCTCGGAACCAGAAGGAAGAGCACGCCTGACCTGGCTTCTTTTGTCAATGGCATAATGGTCCGGTATTTCGATTACAACGACACTTACCTGTCTAGAGAGCCCGCGCATCCTAGCGACAACCTCGGCGCCTGCCTCTCCGTTGCCAACTCGGAAAGTGCGAATGGAAAGGACCTCCTGCTATCAGTCGCTCTTGCCTTCGAGATTCAATGCAGACTCTGTGACGCAGCGGACATTCGCCACAGAGGATGGGACCATGTCTGTTACGGCCTCGCCTCCACAGCCCTCGCATCAGGATGGCTCATGGGTCTCAATTCTGAAGAGATGACCCAGGCTGTGAACCTGGCCTTGAACTCTCACATAACAATGCGCCAGGTGAGGGCGGGGGAGCTCTCCATGTGGAAGGGTTGCTCTTTCGCCAACGCAGGCCGAAACGGCGTCTTCTCAGCCCTCCTGGCAAGAGAAGGAATGACTGGTCCTTCGCCGATCTTCGAGGGCGAGATGGGCTTCTTCAAACAAGTATCCGGACCCTTCCAGATCAACACGGATGACTTCGGCGGAAGAAAGGGCAGTTTCAAGATCGGTGAGACTTATCTGAAATATTTCCCCGCAGAGATTCACTCACAAACAGCGATCTGGGCTGCGCTAGAGGCGAGGAAGGAGATTGGAGATCTTAACGAGATCGCATCGGTAGAAATTGCTTCTCATGAAGCTGGCTATACAATCTTGGGCAGGGATCCTGAGAAGTGGACCCCAGCGACAAAAGAGACGGCGGACCACAGCTTACCATACATTGTCGCTATGGCTCTCCTAACAGGCAAGATAGACAATTCATCATACTCGCCCAAGAAGTTCATGGATCCCAAGACCCTGAATTTTTTGAAGAAAGTAACTGTTGTTGAGGACAAGGATCTCACCGCCATGTATCCTGAGGCTGTGGCGAACAGAGTCACGGTGAAACTCTCACCTGGAAAGGTCATTTCCAAACAGGTGAACTATCACAAGGGGCATCCAAAGAATCCTATGAGCGATCAGGATGTGGAGAAAAAGTTCAGGATCCTGACGAAGAGACAGCTCAGCAAGAGTCAGGCAAAGCGAGCCCTAGACATGCTCTGGACCATGGAAAAAGTGAGCGACGTGTCAAGACTATTCTCCGCGCTAGTCGTGGAGTGATTCTTGCCGTGTATGCAAGGACTTTTCCTCGACATTCTCTTCAAGAAAATAAGCATGCTTTTCTCGACCCCCTGGGTGGTCGAGTTTCCCGCGTCCCACCACCCTTCACGAACGCATTGTCAGAGACGCGCTTGCAGGCCTACCTTGGAACGTAGCTGATCTTCTTTCCGTTCCAGATGTCCCCGTCTCCCCACAGCCCTAGCTTCCACGCGGTGAATTCCACGATCTGGGAGTGGTCGATGAACAGGTTCACGTCTTTCCCGAAGGATTTCAGGTACCACTTGAAAACCGGCGGATCGGATGCCTCGAACATCCATGTCTCGTAGCCGAACCTGTCAACGAGCTTCTTCACCACATCTTTTCTCCACTTCGATGCTGGTAGGTCTTCTGTAATCCCCTCGGATTCGAGCATTAGGTTCTTCGCGCCCACGTCAAGGTGAGCCTGCGTCTCCTTTGCCACATCTTGGAAGGTCCTCATCTTAGTCTTGTAGCCTACGACGTGGGTCCCGCCTCCCGCTCCTATCATCATGGAAACCTCGGGTTTTGCCTTCATGCCCAGTTTCTGAACCCGGCGCACAATGGCCACCTTGTCCTCCAGTTTTATAGGTGCGAACCCGCTGGAGACTTCGACCATGTCAAACTCCAACGCCTTGCATTCTTCGAGATACCTGTCTACGATATCCGAACCTTCAACAATGACCCGCTCCACAAAACCACCAGTGGAGACATATACGCCATAGTCATGACAGAGGCTGATAATCTTCCTGGTAGTTTCCTTCGGCAGCAATCTCATCGAGCCTCCTGCAAATTTGTAGCCGTCTACGTACTCGCTCCAGTCGTCAAGGAGATCTTTCAGGTACCCGTAGCTCACAGAGGTATAGTACGGTCCCCGGATCTCGATCACTCCTTTGTCCCTCGGCTTCGGGTTCAGCTCGACCAGCTTGACGAAATCGAAAGTCTTCGATTGCGCGCTCATCTTTGTCAAGTCGAAATGTTCATCGGCGTGACGCTATCAAGTAGCACTCTAGAGTCTACAAGCCTCTCGATGATCGCACTCATCACAAACCCGGAGAATTCAGGAATGAGAGGACTCACGAAGAAGGTTCTTATCCCTCTCGCAGCAGGACGGGCTCCATGAGTAATCTGAAAACAGAACTGGAACACATCAAGCACCACATCAAGTACCCGGCGAACAAGACACAGGTCATCGCAGCCTGCAATAACATGTCGGACGTCCCGTCGATCGACAAGGACTTTGTCGCCAAGTCTCTCCCTGAGAGTAACTACAAGGGCCCGGAAGACGTCGTAAAGGCCCTCCTCAACAAAGTCTAAGCTTTCTCACACTTTCCCCCTTTTTTTCTAGTCTACCAAACCATTCCACGCCTCGCTCTCCGCGCGACCGGAGGGTGGTAGCGAGAGAGTTCAAACACTGACATGTACCCTCGACATATTAGGAGTTGCAGAGTGAAGGCTTCGTATGCGGTACATCTTTGAAAAAGCAGTTGACCTGACGCACGAACTTCACAATGGCATGCCGATCTATCCCGGAGATCCATTCCCAAGCTTCGTCAGCTACGCTACACTGGAGAAGAACGGAGTTAACCTAACCAAATTGACCCTCGGCTCACACACCGGCACCCATATCGACGCTCCCCGACATTTCATTCCAAAGGGAATCGGTGTAGACCAGATTCCAGCAAGCAAGCTAGTTGGAGAAGCGTACGTAGCCGACCTATCGAGCAAACCGATCGGGAGCGGAGTTACGGGTCGAGATCTACGCGAGATTCTCGAAGGAAAGGTAGCAGAGGACGACATCGTGATCGTCTACAC